>Ga0214207_1000013_pt1 | contig 59965 bp, 52 predicted proteins | sample TroBogEpilimnion_6_FD_153045 | JGI IMG/M metagenome (GOLD analysis project Ga0214207, IMG submission 153045) | Freshwater microbial communities from Trout Bog Lake, WI - 13JUL2009 epilimnion | ecosystem: Environmental > Aquatic > Freshwater > Lake > Epilimnion/Euphotic zone | place: Trout Bog... | reverse complement strand
CCAGGTGGGCAAAAGAACATTTCTGTGCCACAACAGTGCTCGTTCCAACTTTTACCGACTTCGCCCCACTCTTGCGATAGAGCTTGCAGGTCGTTGACGTTGAAAAGCCTGAACCGGTCCAACTAATTTTCGCCGTCTTTGAGGTGGTCGAGGCCTTCTGGTGTTTTATTTGCAATTCGGCGGCGATGTTGGCCACCGGGACTTCGATGAGTTGTTTCGCCCCAGAATTTGCTACGAACAAGTTGCCAGCACTGTCGAATGCCATTCCCTCTGGTTCACGAAGCCCGTGGACTACTGCGACGAATGACCCCGATGCTGCTTGGCGATACAAGATTCCCGTACTGAAGTCACTCGCGAATAGAGCCCCGTTGGGTCCAATGGCAAAACCGTCAGGGCAGACCAAAGTTCGAGAAATTTCTTGTTTGGCGCCACCAGGAATCGCAATAGAAAAAATATTCCCGTGGGTGCTTCCCGCTCCACAGTCCCCAACCAGTAGGTTGCCATTCCTTAAAACCAAATCAGCCGTTGGATTAGCTAATCCGCTAGTGATTGTCTCGACCGAATTACTGCTTGAAATTTGATCAACTGTTCCATCAACTCCAGTAACTACATAAATGTTGCCATTGCTATCAGCGGCGGCACCCGTAGCATTATCAATGGAATCTAAGTAATTAAGTGAGTTTGCACCCACTGAAAAAACTGTCGTTCCTGAGATATTGGTCGGCTTAACTTCAATTAGTTGCCCCGTGAAGCTGTCAAAAACCAATCCAGAACTGTTACCACCATCACTCGCATACACAGACGACTGAGGGCTCGAGGCGAGATATTCAAGAATCGATCCCGAACCCTGGTCGCGGGGGCCCTTGTCAAAGGCAACGAAACGGTTGTTATTTGCGTCGAAGGCAACGGCTGATGGCGTGCTCGTATAGGAATCTACAACTGTAAATTGGCTAGCGCCGACTGTTGCGTGCGCATCAGACATCATAAGTGGGACTGAAAGCGACGACATCACAACAACACCGGCCAGAAGTCTCTTTGGTGTAGCCAGCATTTTTAAAGTCACTTCCTGAAAACGATAGGCACAATCTAGTTCTAAATTCAGCAAATTTGAGTCAATGTGAATGTATCTAGTCCAAGTCGATCATCTGATCGAGGATAAACGACTAACCCTTCAAGGCTCCCTGCGCTTGCTTGATGGCTTGATTCATGGCGTTGACATATCTCTGATACTCAGCCAAATTGCCGTTACTCAAAGCGGTCTGGGCATTTGTGTAATCGGTAGCTGCTTCTTGGAGATATTGCTTTACTGTTTTGCCCGAACCTGGGCTAACCGTTCCTCCGGTAGAGACGCTCGCCCCTAGAACTTGAGAAAGAGCGCCGGCCAAGGTAGGTGCGATTGCTACGTCTTGGTTATAGACCGCCACCACATAACGGAGTTGCGGAATCGGGTTAACCGAAGCGGTTACGTAGAAAGGACGAATGTACAGCAAGCTGTTATCAAGTGGCACCATTACGTCGGCTCCAAGTAGGACTTGCGATCCGTGTTGGTCATTCAACGTAATTAGTGAAGAAACCGCCGAAGTGTTGTTAATTTCTGAGTCAGCGAGGGTCGGACCGGTTACCGTTGTGCCTCTCGGGGTCACGTACATGTGCAACTGACCGTAATTAGACGGATCTGAGGTTGCGATGAGGAAAGCAGTCAATCCTTGAATCTGCGAAGCATTTCCCGCCGGCACATAGGCCAAGGTTTCAGTTAATTGCTGAGCGTTGGAACCAGGCAGTGCCGCCACCTGAACTAGAGGGCTCATAGAAGCCAATCCAGTTCCCGAAGCGTTTTGCGCAAGGCCTTGGGTTGCGGACCCTGCTCCAGCTGAGGGAGACAAGGTCCAACGGTCTGCCGCTGAGTAGAAGGCGCGTGGGTTGATGATGTGATAACGACCAAGGAAGGCGGCCTGTACATCAAAGAGGTCAGTCGGGTAACGAAGGTGGTGTCGAATTGTCACCGGCATCTTGGTTTGCGAGGTAAACATCTTCGGGAATGCGGCCTCATACGCCCGAATAATTGGATCCGAAGGGTCAGTGACGTAGAAAGTCATCTTTCCCGTGTAAGCGTCGACCGTCACGCGTACCGAAGCACGTGCATAGTTAAAGCTTCCGGGAAGCCCACCTAAGTTGGTTGAAAGGGTGTTGGCATTTTGCGAATTGGGATATTGGTCGGTAGTTGTATAACCGGTCAATACGTAGTCCAATGCGCCATTATTAATCACTGCGTATGGCTGTGAATCGAAGCTCAAGAACGGCGCGGCCTTGCTCACCATTGCCTGGACGTCCCGTGTAAAGAGCACCCGTGAATTTGGGGTGATCTGACTTGAAATCAGGAAGTTGAAATCCCCTAGGCGAAGAGCCATAGCGAGGCGTGAGAAAAATCCCCCCACCTTGACCCCGCCGTCACCGGTGTAGTGGGTCTCGACCTGTTGTCCAGCGTTAACGCCAGAGTTCACCTGGAAATCGAGTTCGGGCTGCTTGGTGTTTGCTACTACCCAACCTGGATCCTTGATTCCAAAATAGATTCCAGCTTGGCGAAGCACCGACATCGACGAAACTGATGTTGGTGGCACATTGCCGACCGCCCAAATTGGGTTTCCAGTGACGGAGTTCACTTGGTTTGCTTCAAGTACCGCTACACCATCTCCGTGCGTGTATTGCAGGTGCTGGTTAACCCAGCCCTGACTCGGCAGGTTCGCGGGATTTAGCTGACGCGCCCCAATAAGTACCGGGGTGACCTTTCCGTTGATTACGTAACGGTCCATACCCATTGAGGTGAAGGTGTAGTAGGAGCGAATGGCTTGGCGTCGTTTAGTGGTCGCCAGCGAAATCTGCGCAGCGGGGTCCCATAAGCGAATGTTGTTGATTGTTGGCTGTGCGGCAGCCAATTGAGCCGAGGTGATTTTGGTGGCACCAGGGAAATTCTCGTTCATTACATGCGTGATCCCATATGCGGTTCTGGTGGCCGCGATATTGTTCTCAATCGAAGTGGTCTCTAGGGACGCTTGGTTTGGACTGACCTTTACGGCCTGCAAAATTGACGGATAGGCAACCCCGATAACTAGGGCCACAAATGCCCAGAGGCCTACAGCTACGACTGGCAACGACCAGCCTCGACGACGGACGTTGGCGAGAAGTATCAGCGCTGACCCGAGTGAAAGGTAGAAGAGAATTGTGAGGGCAGGAATACGAGCGTGGATGTCGGTGTAACCGGCTCCTTGTACGTAGCCATTCGATGACGTCACCAAGTGCCACTTAGCCAGCAGGTAGCCGACCGCTTTTAGGATTGCGATTGCTGCACCAATTAAAGACAGGTGGACCTTAACCGCTGATGAAACAATGGGCCAAGATTTGGTGGAGCGAATTCCGCCGTTGAACAAGTGAAAAACGGTGGTGAGTAATAGCGTTACAAATAGCGCGACCAGCAGCCAAGTGGCGATGAAGCTCAAGAATGGCAGCGTAAAGATATAGAACCCGATGTTCTTATGAAAGACCGGATCGATGCTCGAGAAGTTCTGAGCGTGTAGAAAGAGCGCCAGATTCTTCCATTGGCTCTCGGCGTTAAGACCAGCTAAAAAACCAAGGAATAAGGCGATTGCACCATAAATTCTCTTGACGTAGGGAGTTACGAAATTTTGGTATCGGCGCGTCATCTCATCTTCGGGCTCGAATGACAGATTCTTGGCCCTGAAGCGATGAGTAAGCATCAAGTTGCCAAACACCAGCCCCGCGAAAAGAAGTCCAAAGACAACGGTCAGTCCAACTTTGTATAGGAAGAGTGTCGAGAAGACAGAGCCGTAGCCACCTTGCGAAAACCACATTTGATCGGTCCAAAAAACCGCCAACGTCTTCAGTGAGGTGAAGAGAATGACCGCTAGGGCAATTGCCAAGCCAATCCAGACTCTCCTAGAGAATCGGCCTAGGCGACGGGGGGCAGAGGACATGTCAGTTGGTGAACGCACGTTCTTAGCCTAGGTGAGGAACGTTACGGCAGTACCAGACACGCACAACCGGCGTGAACTGGCGGAAAGGCAGAGCCCGACGGGAAAGGGTGCCCAGCTTGGACCGCGCCGTGGGCTTCATTTTGTGAGCAATCCTCACACGGGGCGTCACTCGGGGCGACGAGGAAATTCACTTGGCGGTCTTGTGAGCCCGCAATAATTCCAGCATTAAAGGCCCGGCGAGCCGCATCGGCACACAGTCGTTCGACGCGCGCGCCACGCCACTCTTTATAAACGGTATTAGCCCGTTCCGCACCATCACCGGCGGTCTCTGACAGCAGGCGCTTACGCAGAGCAACAACGATCGTCACCGCTAAATCAGTGGCACATTCTTGAATGACCACTGAGCTTGTAATTCCTACGCCAACACCAGTCTCATCCAATACAAATTGAATACCGGCTTGGGCCGCTTCAAAGAGAGCTTCGTACGCAGCATCGGCGTACCGGGCACGTTGGATGCGCTCTTCTTCTAGCTCCTCGATGATTATCCCTTGAACATCTCGCAATCGATCAAGCATTACGTTCTGGTCATCCTGAAGAGCACGCTTAACCTTTCGGGTCAGCATTGCGAGTGCGGGTTCAAGTGCATTGTCGCGTCGTGCAAATAGTTCTCCAACTTCGGTCGTTGGAATTGAACGCTCCACGGCGCGCTTGGCCACTACGGCAGTAGCTCCACGCTCTTCAAGGGTTGCTTGACGCAGTCGGGAGAAGATGTCGTTTACAACATCGGCGTCAATGACTTCGCCTTCTGGGATGAATTGGTCGGCCGACTCAACAACCTTTGAGGGTGCCGCCGGCGGGGTACGGGTCTTGTCAACATCAATGGCTTGGCGTGGGCGAACCTTTGGTGTGCCCTGCGTCGGCGGATCAGACGGGTCCGCCGAGTCTTCAGACTTCTCGGAAATCTTAGGTTGCGATGCTTGGAGCGTGGCCTTAGCCAGTGCTTCTTCCTCAGTTAGGTCTGGGATTGGCATTGCGCGACGCAGGGCTTCCAGCGCAGCAATCTTGGCCGCCTCATCAGAGCCTTGAATATTTCCCAGCACGCCATCCATTTGTTCTCTAACGGACAAGATGAAAGTTGCAATGGTGTCACGAGCGGTGCGTAGTTGTTCGATCTGCATGTGCAGCGCCTTGCGCTTCACCGCCATATCGTTGAGAACTTGACGTCGGGCCTCTTTGCCTAACTCAACGATGGACCGGGCTTGTTCTTGCGCGTGCTCAATCAGCGCTTCACCGTTTAACTTGCCCGAAGCCACTAGACGTTCTGCGGCCTCTCGGGCTTCACGTTCGAGGGCGTGCGCTGTATTTTCGGCCTCCGAGACAATTATCGATGCACGCTCTTGGGCTTCAATCAACTGCTCGGAGCTTCGTTGCTGCGCCTCAGCCAATACTCGCCCGGCCTCTTCGTGAGCGTTACGCAGGATCTCGGCGGTCTTGCCACCGACTCGCTCGACCAACTCGGCTTCGGACAACTCCTCTGGCTTTACCGGGACCGGCAATGGCGTTGGTTGACGCATCGCAAGCGCGAGCTGGTCCTCGAGGTCGCGAACTTGCGCTTCGTATCGCTGCATCTCCTTGGCGATGCTTTCGAGGTGGAGACGAACTTCATTCGGGTCCACTCCGCCTCGGCGCACGGGGGTAAAGGTCATCCGAGAGACATCGGAAAATCCGCGTCTTCCTTGGGGTCCTCGCCGTTCATCCATCCTGTACAGATTAGGACTAATTGGTCCTAATTTTTAGCCGAAACGGGCTTTGTTAGCGGGCGAATTGGGCTGCCACCAATGTGACGCAGGACAGTAAGCGCCTGTTTCAGGGTATTCACCCCAATGATCTGCAAGCCGGCCCTCGCGTTGGCGCGGGCCACGGGGACCTCAACCATGGGAACGATGAAATACTTCGCCTTCGTGTTCGAAACGGCGACAGTCTTTTCCGCTACTCCCCCAACATCTCCGACATTCCCATTCAAATCAATCGTTCCGGTCACCGCAATCGGTACGTGTCCGGTGAGCGATCCCGCGCTGAGTTTGTCGATCAGGCTCAACGTCATTGCCAAACCCGCAGAAGGTCCCCCAATGTATTTGGTATTAATCGTCACCTTGGTTGGCAGGGCGGAATTAATTCCATCTTCCGAACTCACTCCAATGTAGGAATGTCTCGTAATGACGTGGCCCCCACAACTGTCTTGACTTCCGCTCTTGGACACCGCGCCAGTGACCAAGTGCACCGTTGAAGGACTGGCCCAAGTGAGAGTGCCCGAAGGCGAAATAGTGACCTTCTTTACTTCCGCGGTGATTGACGAGTGAGGCGGCAACTTAGCCACCGCGTAGAGAAGGTCACAGGAGTTAGTAATCGGAGTGTTGTTAATGCGAGTGACCTCATCGCCAACCTTCAACTTGGCCTTGGCGGCAGGTGAGTTGGTGAAGACCCCCGTGATAATTGAGCCACTGGCCTTGAGCGCGATTCCCCAGCCCAGCGCTTTCAGTGCGGAGACTTCCGCGGCCTGTTTGGCGTCTTGCATCTGCAAGAAACCCTGCGCTTCAAGTTGGCTGGCCGAAATTCCAGTTTGCACCAAATCATTAATCGTCACGAATTCTTGGTGAGATTGGAATTGGCTCAGCAACCAACTCCAAGCATTCAACTGACTTAAGTACACGTCAACCAACATGATGTTGTCGGGGTGCTCATTAGTTTGGAGTTGGCCAACTGTAATAAGTGGCGGAACATTGGTCGCCGTGCCGGGCGTGATTACGTAGGTGGAAAGTTGCCAGCGAGATAATCCGAAAATTAGTGCCAGCACCACAAAGACAACGAGTAGTGGCCGCTGGAAGGGGCTCTTGGTCTTAACGACTTCAATAGCCATGGTTAGTCCCTTCCTCGAAACAATGTGTGAAGCTTGCCCATCTGTTCAAGGCAAATTTGCAATCCCTTGATGATCACCAAATCTGGGGATTCAGCCACCATGGTCTTCACTCCCGTTTGACCAGCCAGGTATTCGCCCGCCTGACGAAGCCCGGCGACTCCCCCAACGAGTGAAACACCGAGGTTTGCCACATCCTGCGAAAGGTCGGGGGGCGTTATACGGAAGCACTCTTGCATCATTTCTGCATTGGCTTTCATTACCGCCATTACTGATTCATTCACCAAACTGGCGTCCACTTCAATTTCGACGGGCTGTCCGGTATTTACCGTTCGACCGGGGACTACCTCGCGCTTGCCATTCGTGGCACCCAGTACTGAGGCCAAGTTGTACTTGAGGGCTTCAACAATTGAGGGTGATACCACTACACCAAATTGGTGGCGGATCGAATCAGCGATTGTTCTATTCATGTCCTCGCCACCAAGGCGGCGAGAATCTGAGGTCACAATGCCGCCCAACGAAATGATTGCGATTTCTGAGGCCCCACCGCCAATCACACTCACGGCGTTTCCCAGTGGCTCTTGAATAGGTAGGTCCAGTCCAATTGCGGCCGCCAAGGGTGCTTCAATGAGCGTCACATCGCGTGCGCCGGCTTGAACAGCCGCCTGCCGTAGAGCACGCCGCTCAATAGGGGTGGCCAAAGTTGGAATGCTCATGACCACCCGGGCTCGAGACATCTTGGACAATCCAGCTCGGTGGAAGAGCCCGAAGAGCATTCGGGCCGTCACGTCAAAGTCAATCGTGGCACCTTGCGAAAGTGGTCGGTAGACGATTACCGGACGAGGTGAACGGCCAACAAGTTCTAAGGCGTTAACGCCAACACTGAGAACCGAACCTTCATTGGTGTCAATGGCAACCATTGTTGGTTCGTCAAAAATCACGCCTTGCGTGGAAGTGGCTAAACGAGTGCGTGACGTACCGATGTCAATTGCTACGTCTAGGGCCATAGGTCAATGTTAGGAGTTTTGGCTCCCATACCTAGCCGTGGCACAAATCACCAGGTTGGCTCTATCTTGGAAGAATGAGTGACAACCCATTCGGCGAAATGTTCAACGATCTCTTCGCCATGATGAGCAAAGCAGGACCGGACGCGTGGTATTCCAACGCGCAGCAAATTGCCCTTTCGGTTGCTCGGGGCGAAGACGGTGACCCCAACCCGGCGCCCGCAGAGCGTCAACGCCTCGAAGAACTTGCTCCACTCATTGCCCGTCACATCGAAGGCATCTTCGCAGTCCGCGTTGAACCCCAGATTGAAACGGTCACCAGAACTCAACTCACCCAAGCGGCTCTTAACCAGTGGAAGCCCCTCCTCGAGCCGGGTCTCGCCATTTCGAGCCAATCACTCGCCACCTCCGAGATGCCACAAATTGCCGCACTGGCGGGCACTCTGGGCCCATTAATGACCGGTTTCCAAATGGGTTCCATTGCTGGACACTTTTCAGAACAGGCGTGGTCACTCGCGACTATTCCCCTCCCACGACTGGATGATGTCCGCCGAATTGCCGTAAATAATGTTGCACGCTTCGCCAATGAGTGGTCCTTGGATCACCAGGCTGTATTTACCTTTGCCCTAGCTCAAGAAATGGTGGCCAGCTTGGTACTGAGTCGCCAAGGTACGAGCGACGCACTACGTGCGTTGCTAGTCGACACCGTCAAGGAATCAGCCGCCCTTCAGGGTGGATTGATTCATCGGATTCAAGAGATGATGCAAGAGGGTAACCCGCAAGAGATGATGTCGAACCCAGAACAAGTTCTCGGAGGCATGGAACTTCCGGGCGCCACTCCCGCAACGGACGCATTGAACGCCGCCGCTGGGGTTCTCTCGGCCTTCATTGCCTTCACCGCACTGCGAATCACTGAACTGATGTTTGGGCCCTCAACCACTCTGGCCGAGGCCTACCGTCGACACTGCTTAACTGACGCTCAGGGCGAAGCGGCGGCGTGCGCACTGTTTGGGATTGCTCCGCGCTCACATTGGCACGAGCAATCAACTCAATTTGTTGCGGTGGTTGCCGAAACTCACGGAATCGCGAGCTTCGATGCGCTACTTCGCGTGGATGGACTGCCCACAGCCGCCGAACTCAGCAATCCTGAAGCCTGGTATCAGCGAGTTACAAACTCGCCGCTGGCTTAGTCTTCGCTAAAGCCGAGGTTCCATTCGACCAACAAATTCTCACGCTCGGCGTCGCGGTTTACGCGGTCACGGTTGCGACGGAACTGAGGGTCGTGGGGTGGCAAGAAACGAAGGCGCGCGTCAATGCGGTCAACGAAGGCTTGGATTTGCTCCTCGTCGCCAAAGACCATGCGGCACTCCCAGTGGGGCGCGACTGGTCCCAGATAGACAACTTGGACGTGACCGACGGGGTCAACCGGGACTACTGGTTCGGTGCTTTCGATCTGGCTCACGTCACTCCTAAAAACTGGTCTTTTCATTCTACAAGATGCTCCCTGAGTGCCGTCAGGCCCTAGGGTGGCGGGAGTATGACGTCGGGACTCTTTGAATGCGTTGTCAATATCTCCGAGGGGCAGAATCTTGCCCTTTTAACTGAGCTCGATGGCCAGGCCGGCGAGAGTCTCCGAGACCGTCACAGCGATGCTTTTCACAACCGAAGCGTCTTCACCTTGATAAACGAGCCTGGGCCACTGCTGACTGACGTAAGGAACTTGCTGCACGGTGCCTACCAAAGACTTGATCTCATCGGCCACGTTGGGGTCCACCCCCGTTTCGGGGTGGTTGATGTCGTGCCCTTCGTAGCCCTCGAAGAAGATGATTTTCCAGTGGCCGTGGCCCTCAGAGATCAACTGGCAGGTGAGATTTCTCAGTCCGAAGGCGTGAGCATCTTCCTCTACGGGCCAACCAAAGATGGTGGTTTTCGGACCTTGCCCGAAGTGCGCAAAACGGCGATGAAATCGCTGAGGCCAGATTTTGGTCCCGCCATCCCAGATGACCATAAAGGCGCTTCGGCCTTTGGAGCCAGGCCAATCTTGGTTGCGTGGAATCTCTGGCTTTCGCGCCTTCGGCTGCAAGAAGCCAAAGCAATCGCCTCCGCCGTGCGAACAGATCTCGTTCGAACACTGGCCTTTCAGGTCGGTGAAGATGTTCAAATTAGCTGCAACTTCATCTCACCCCTAGAGGTCACGCCCGAGTACGCCTACCAAAGGGTGGTAGATCTCTTGCCCGAGGGTGCCGTGGTTCAAAAAGCCGAACTCGTCGGCCTGGCCCCCGCCGCCATGCTCGAATTGATTTCACCGGAGAAATGGAAAGTGCTGGGACTCGGTCCCAGCACCACCATTGAATCTCGTTTGTAGCGTTGAATTAGCTCGCTTGTGCGCGCCGTTCAATCGCCCGAGCCCGACGTAGACGTCGGCGCTCGCGCTCACTCATACCGCCCCAAATGCCAAACTTTTCGCCATTCTCCAAGGCGTACTCGAGGCAATTGTCTCGGACGACGCAGCCGCGGCACACTTCTTTCGCCTCACGGGTGGAAGCACCACGCTCGGGGAAGAAAAGGTCCGGGTCGACGCCCATGCAGTTTGCTTTGGCTTGCCAGCCACGATCCTCGTCACCAGTCAATAACTGTGCGATTTCCATGTTGTCTCCTCCAAAACGGCAGCTCCGCACCACCGTTGTAATTACAACGGTGTTATTGTTGCCGTTTTTCACGGAAAATGCAAATCGGAGGCATTTTTCCTGGTCAGCGTGAGCCTAAATTTCCTTGTAATTTCAGGGAATTTTGGCAGGGTTCAGTAATCAGCCCCAAAAAGCCGAATTTTCTCCACCTATATGCACCGCCCGCACCAAACTCGCCCCTGGCTGATAGGCAAAGTGGGCCGCTTTGGCCACCGAGAGAATTGCCAGATCAGCCTTGGCTCCTGGGCGCAGGTGACCAATGTCACTGCGGCGCAAGGCCTTTGCCCCGCCCATGGTTGCGGCGTAGAGGGCCTCGTCCACACTGAGGCCCATTTCCCTTACCGCCAAAGCAATGATTAGTCCCATATTGGTTACGTAACTAGTACCGGGATTGCAGTCTGTCGCCAACGCCAGTTGCACCCCGGCATCGAGCAAGTACCGACCCGACGGGTACTTAGACTTCGTTGAGAACTCTGCTCCGGGCAACAACGTGGCGACCGTCTTGGAACCCGCCAACGCTTCAACGTCAGCTTCGCTGACATAGGTGCAGTGATCGACACTAGCGGCGTCAAGTTCCACGGCTAATTCGATGCCACCGGTATTTCCGAGTTGGTTACCGTGAAGACGAAGTGCCAGGCCTTTCTCCTTGGCCCGAGTGAGAATGAACCGCGCCTCATCAACGCTGAACGCACCCTGGTCGCAAAACACGTCCGCCCACCGGACGAGTGGGGCGCATTGCTCAAGCATCTCTCCCGCCACCAAAGCCACATACTCATCTCGACGGTCTTTGAATTCAGCGGGTACCACGTGAGCGCCAAGAAATGTCACCTCTTCAGTGAATTCGCTCGCCACTTCGCATAGACGAAACTCACCATCTAGAGTCAGGTCGTAGCCAGATTTCATCTCGATAGTGGTCACACCATGGGCACGAAGGGCATCGACTCGTTGCTGGGTGTTTGCCCTCAGCTCGTCTTTGGTCGCAGCCCTCGTAGCGGCAACCGTGTTCATGATTCCGCCACCGTCGTAACGCTGCCCAGCCATGCGGGCGGCGAACTCTTCACTGCGTTCGCCGGCGAACACTAAGTGAGTGTGCGAGTCAACAAATCCCGGAATAATGGCTGCGCCTTCGACATCAATTTCGGTATCGGCAGCTGGAGCGATAGCCGTTGGCCCACTCCACACCACTCGACCATCTTCAATTACGAGAGCGGCGTCTTTGATCCGACCAAGTACTGACTCGTCGCCCACGGTTGGGTCATTAGTCGTCAATTCACCAATGTTGGAAAAGACGATTGCGGCCATGATTAGTGCTCGCGCATCGGAATGCGCACACCTCGCTCTTCGGCGGTTTGCTCGGCTATTTCGTAGCCCGCATCCACGTGGCGGATGACTCCCATACCGGGGTCGTTGGTCAAGACTCGCTGGATTTTCTGGCGAGCCAAATCGGTTCCGTCAGCTACGGTCACCTGACCAGCGTGAATCGACCTACCGATTCCTACTCCACCGCCGTGGTGGATGGAAACCCACGATGCACCGGAGGAGATGTTGATCATTGCATTAAGCAGTGGCCAGTCAGCGATGGCATCGGAACCATCGAGCATGGATTCGGTCTCGCGGTAGGGCGAGGCCACTGAACCCGAGTCCAGGTGGTCACGTCCGATAACAATCGGTGCCGAAACTTCCCCGCTAGCGACCAGGTCATTAAAGGCCACGCCCGCCTTGTCACGTTCGCCATAACCCAGCCAACAAATTCGCGCGGGTAGTCCTTCGAAGGCCACCTTGTCCTGAGCTTTGGTGATCCACCGGTGAAGTTTTTCGTTGTCGGGAAAGAGCTCGAGCACGGCTTGGTCGGTGCGGTAAATATCCTTCGGATCGCCCGAAAGAGCAACCCACCGGAATGGTCCCTTCCCTTCACAAAAGAGTGGGCGAATGTAGGCGGGAACGAAGCCGGGGAAACTGAAGGCGCGCTCGTAGCCGCCCATCTGCGCTTCGGAGCGAATGGAATTTCCGTAGTCAAAGACCTCGGCGCCCGCGTCCTGGAATTCAACCATTGCCTTCACGTGCTTGGCCATGGATTCACGGGCACGGTCGGTGAACTCTTCGGGTTTCTTCTCGGCGTACTCTTGCCAGTCCTTGAGATCGATGCCCTCGGGAAGGTAGCTCAGCGGGTCGTGAGCGGAAGTTTGGTCAGTCACAATGTCGATCTCAACGCCACGTCGCAACAACTCCGGGAAAATGTAGGCGGCATTACCCAGGACACCAACACTCAAAGCGGTGCCACTCTTCTTCGCTTCGAGCACTCGGTCGATCGCGGTGTCTAGGTCCGCGGTCCACTCGTCTAAGTAACGGTGGTCAACGCGGCGCTGCAAACGGGCGGGATCCACGTCCACGCACAGGCATACTCCATCGTTCATCGTCACGGCCAAGGGCTGCGCACCACCCATTCCACCCGCACCCGCAGTGAGAGTCAGGGTGTGCTTAAGGGTGCCCCCGAACTTCTTTTCCGCTACCGCAGCAAAGGTCTCGTAGGTTCCTTGGAGGATTCCTTGCGTTCCAATGTAAATCCACGAACCAGCGGTCATCTGGCCGTACATCGTGAGGCCCATTTGCTCGAGTCGGCGGAACTCGGGCCAGGTGGCCCAGTCGCCAACCAAGTTCGAGTTTGCAATGAGTACTCGTGGCGCCCATTCGTGGGTTTGGAACACGCCGACCGGCTTGCCCGACTGAACCAACATTGTTTCGTCGGCCTTCAGGGTCGTAAGGGTGCGCACCAGTGCGTCGAAGCTGCGCCAGTCTCGCGCCGCGCGGCCGGTCCCACCGTAAACAACTAGGTCGTCGGGGCGTTCAGCAACCTCGGGATCCAAATTGTTCTGCAACATTCGCAGAGCTGCCTCTTGCGGCCACCCTTGTGCCGTAATGCTCGTACCTCGTGGTGCTCTAACTGGGCGTGCGCCTTCCATGATCTCTCCCCTACTTCAATTCCATAAATGATTCGGCGAGGTCAAGGACCTCACCACTGCGGACCGAGTTCGCTACCGCTTCCATCTCTGGAGATAGGAATCGGTCGTGACCAGGGCCACCCGAAAGCTGGTTAACCAGGTTCGCCACCGCTTGGGTGGCCGGCGAACCTTCGAGTGGAGCCCGCAACGCCAGAGCCCTCGATCCAGCGAGTAGTTCAATGGCAATCACGTCGCTCAAAGCGGTCACTGACTTGCGCAACTTGCGAGCGGCGTGCCAACCCATTGACACGTGGTCCTCTTGCATACCCGACGAAGGAATCGAGTCCACTGATGCGGGGACGGCCAAACGCTTCATCTCTGAAACGAGTGCGGCTTGGGCGTACTGGGCAATCATGAGACCCGAATCAACACCAGCTTGGTGAGCCAAGAATGGAGGCAGTCCAAAATTCCGATCCTTGTCGAGCATGCGGTCGGTTCGGCGCTCTGCGATTGAAGCAACATCGGCCAGGGAAATCGCGACAAAGTCCAGAACAGCGGCAACTGGCGCGCCGTGAAAGTTTCCGTTTGACACTAACGAGCCGTCAGCGAGTACTGAGGGGTTATCAATCGCGGAAGCGAGTTCTACAGCCGCTACGGACTTCGCGTAGGCCGCAGTATCACGAGCAGTTCCATGAACTTGCGGTGCGCAACGTAACGAATAGGCATCTTGAACCTGAGTTGTATCTTCAAGGTGCGAGGCAACGATCGGAGAATTCTGCATCAAAGCAAAGAGGTTCGCGGCGCTGGCGACTTGTCCGGCGTGAGGACGTAGGGCGTGAATGTCAGCTTCGAAGACTCGATCGGTTCCGCGTAGAGCTTGAATTGAAATTGCGGCGGAAATGTCCAGGGTCTTTAACAGCAACTCAATGTCGTCGAGAGCCATCACCAACATACCCAGCATGCCGTCGGTGCCGTTAATGAGAGCCAGTCCTTCTTTCTCGGCCAACTCGACGGGCGTCAAGCCCGCTTCAGCGAGCCCTTGAGCGGCCGGAATCTTGACCCCGGCGGCATTGCGCACCCAACCTTCACCCATGAGTGCCAGGGCCACGTGGGCAAGTGGAGCAAGGTCACCCGAACAGCCCAGCGAGCCAAACTCGTGAACGATAGGCGTGACTTGCTTGTTCAACATGTCGGCGTACGCTTGGGCGGTCGTAACACGAACTCCCGACACACCACTGCAGAGATTTGTCAATCGCGAGACCATGAGTGCGCGAACGACCTCGGTTTCGACTTCTGGTCCGATTCCCGCGGCGTGCGAGCGGATGAGCGAGCGCTGTAGGTCGCGTCGCTGATCGGGCGAAATGAATGTAGTGGCCAGAGAGCCGAAACCGGTTGACAGTCCGTAAACCGGCGTTCCGCTCTGCACCATTACATCAATGGCTTCACGTTGCTTGTTCAGTCGGTCAATTACCGCGGAACTGAGCGAAACTTCTTCAAAGTTTCGGGCGACACGAACTAGTTGTTCGCCGGTGAGGGGCTGTAATCCAATTTCAACGCTCATGCGTTTCTCCTTGATACTCCTGCGAGTGCTTCCAAAATCAACAGTGCGGCCAGGCGCACGGTGTTTTCATTAATGTCTCGATCCACGTCAATTTCAGTAATGTCCAAAGTCTCAACTCGCGGGTCACTCGAGACAATTCGAACGAATTGGCGAACTTCATCGGGGGTGAGTCCGCCTGGAGCTGCGGCTGGACAGCCTGGCACCAACGCGCGGTCAATCACATCAACGTCGATGTCGCAATGAATCCTGCGCCCATCCCTTCCCGCGATTTCTAAGGCCTGCTTCGCTGCTTCGGTAATTGAACGAGTTCGTAGTTCAGCTCGTGAAATAACGGTGCCTCCGGCCCGCTTGGCCTCAGCCGCGTAGTGCGCTGAGTTTGAAAAGTCCGCTAGGCCAACTTGAACGAGATTCTTGGGGTCAAGTCCCTCTTCAAGAAGTTGCCGTACTGGCGAACCATTACTTCGCCCCTCACGCATATCCAAATGGGCGTCGAGAGTAATGAGGCCCACACCCGCGTAATTTTCCCCGTGTCGCGCTCTCACGGTATGCCACGTTGCGGCATTGTCGCCACCTAACACAATCGTCAATTTCGACTTCGCGGCTCGAGCTAAGACTTCCCGCAACTCGGTACTGCTGACCTCATCGGCGTTGGCAATGTTCCCCAGATCAAAGATTCCACCCGTCTCACGTAAGTCAAGATTGTCTTCGTAGGACCAAGTCGAATAGCGAGCCAACGCCGAGCGGATGGCGTCAGGAGTTGGAGTGGCCGATCGCGGCGTTACCGAAGTTGTATAGGTATGGAGGCCGAGTAGCGCTACCGAAGCCTCTGGAAAGTTCCCCAAGAGTTCAGCCGCTGGCGGCCAGTTCACATCGGCAGTTCGAGACATCCTGCCCATGTTAGGCAGTTATGACTCAGCCCGTCGGACTACTTTTTAACCTTGATGTGAGCCGCTCGACAGTGTTTTCCCGTTAGGGAGAGGGGCTGCGGGGTCATTGTGTCCGTCTTCAGACCAGGGCTCGCCCACGAGCAATTAAAGCTCCCGGGCTCAGCCACCGCTACGAAGAAGTCTCGCTCCCAGCCATAAAAGTACGTCGCGGCGGTTCGAGTTTCCCCAGATAGGTGCAGCGCCATTGGGCCAGGAGAATGAAGCGGCGTCGTTGGGGCTCCCATCATTGGCCAGAAGGGGTTCATATCTAATTCCATGCCAACGGTGGCGCCAGCACTCACGAGCGCTTCGGACAAGGTCAGGGGCAAGGTGTGTTGCATCGTCGCGACATAAATTAAGTTGCCCTTGGAGTCAATGCCAAGTGCGGTGCGAGCGATTGCCGGTGTGTGGTTTAAGAAGTCGCCCCATTTCGACACCGGCCAGTGCAACGCCTCGGGCGACGGCTTTCCATTCGACACCAGGAATGAAAGATTTTGGCGATACGAAATTGGTTTGAAACCCTTCGGTGGAAAGTTTGCTGCTCCCCAGGCACCGATGGCCCAGTGACCAAAGCGATCCAGCACGATTGTGGCATCGCCCTTTACCAAAGGCTCGAGAGATAGCCCATCGACACTTGCGCCACCGGCTCGCGCCGCTTGCTTGAAGGCACCGTTAAACAGCGCGACAACTCCCGCTTGACCTTCGCTCGCCCAATCAACTTTGGCTTGAGCGTCTAGAGGTGGCAGAGTTTTCGTTGGCGGATCCATTGAGCCAACATGCCACGACAGTCGAGTGGTGCGGGCTCTCAAGCGAATCGCTGAGAAAGTAACTCCCCCAAGCTTGATTGTTTGGGTGTCGACTAGTACGCCACGCTTAGAACGTGAAACTACCGTCCAACCCGCCTGGGCCTTTTCTTTGGGCTGGGTGGTTGTGGTTGTTGTTGTCGTAGTGGTGGTGACTTTTTTGTACGCCACCGCACCAGCGGCAACGAGGCAGCCGAAAGCCACGAGTACGAGCAGATACCGAGTAGCTCGCAAGCGAGCTGTGCGCTTTTTTCTCACCAAGGACTATCGAGGTGCGGTACGAACGCCGTTGTCTGAACTCTGTTCAGGTTCAATGAACGTCGGCACTGGAGTTGCTTCGAGTTCGTGGTGAACGTCCTCGGCGTAAGCCGGTGCAGCCTCAGCGATGTACTCACCCGTTGCCGAACGGGTAACCACGTTGGCCGTCTTACGCTTTCCAGCACCCGGAGCACGTTGCATTTCCTTGGCCAAGTAATAAGCAATTGGATAGGTGATGATTGGCACCACGAAGGTCAAGACACGCATTCCCCACAGCACTGAGTTAAGAGAGAGGTGCATGAAGTTCGCGATGACGTCAGTCGACGAACCAATGAAAAGAATGATCAAGAAGGCCAGTACGGCAGCGCCTGCGGCGGTGCGCTTGGGACGGAAGCTTGGTCGGTCTAGCAAGTGGTGCATCGCGTTGTCGCCGGTGAGCTTGCGCTCTAAAGCCGGCCAGGCAAAAGCCAAGTTGAAAATAATTCCCGGCAGCACTACCGCGGGGATAGTCACTTCGAGCGGAATGGTGTGCCCGAAACTGTGGAAACTCCAGGCTGGGAAGATACGCAACGCGCCATCCAAGAAGCCCATGTACCAGTCCGGCTGAACGGCGTAAGAAATCCTTGCCGCGTCGTAGGGTCCGAATTGCCAAATTGGGTTGATCTGAGCGAATGCTCCGAGCAATCCAATGACACCGGCAACGAGGAACAGGAATCCGGTGGTCTTGGCCATGAACACGGGGAACATCGGAGACCCAACAACGTTGTTCTCCGTGCGACCTGGTCCATGGAACTGGGTGTGCTTTTGGCGAACAAGCAAGAAGAGGTGAGCGCCAACGAGTCCGAGAATGATAAGAGGAATCACCAAAACGTGCAGCACAAAGAAGCGAGGAATCATCGAGGTTCCCGGGAAGTTTCCGCCGAACACGAAGAAGGCCAAGTACGTACCCACGAGTGGAATTGATTCCATGATTGAGTACGCAATGCGCAGTCCGGTACCCGAAACGAGGTCGTCGGGCAAGGAGTAACCCAAGAAGCCATTACCGATAGCCAAAATCAGCAAGGTCAGACCAACGGTCCAGTTTGCTTCGCGAGGCTTGCGGAAAGCACCGGTAAAGAAAACGCGGGCCATGTGAACCACGATTGATCCAACAAAAATGTCGCAAGCCCAGTGGTGCATCTGACGCATCAAAAGTCCGGCGCGAACACCGAAGGAGAGATCTACCGACGATGCGTACGCCTGAGTTACGTGCTGACCCTGAAGGGGCAGGTAGGAACCGTGATAAGTGACAATCGCCGATGACGGAATGTAATAGAAGGTGAGAAATACTCCGGTAGCGAGGAGCACCACGAAGGAGTAGAGGGCAATCTCGCCGAGCATGAATGACCAGTGGTCAGGGAAGATTTTGTCAAGGAAGGTGCGCCCTCCCTTGGCAATGCCGAGGCGCTCGTCGAGCTCGTTGATGACGTTGCCGACGCGACCGTACGGCCCTAGTGCTTCACGCTTTGCGCGCTTTGTTGCTACTGCTTCACTCATGAGCGCTCCCAGAATCCTGGCCCAACGGGCTCGTGGAAATCACTTTGGGCACGAATGTACCCATTGGCATCGATGTACAGCGGCAGCTGCGGCAAGGGGCGAGGTGCAGGACCAAAGTTTGGCAACGCTCCATTGGTGACATCGAACATTGATTGGTGGCAAGGACAGACCAGCAATTGCAACTGCTGCTCGTAAAGTCCAACTGGGCAACCCAAGTGGGTACAGAGCTTGGAGTAGGCCACGTATCCGTGAGGCGCCCAAGATTCGCGACCCTTTTGGGTGGTGTAGTCCTCATTGGAAATTCGGATGATGACCGTTTGGTCGACCGCTTGGCCATTGTCGGTGTTCTGCTTGCCTTCAGGGAAGACGGTAACGATCGATCCGACGGCGAGGTCATTCTTGTGAATTCGACGGCCGGACTGGTCTACGGCGTAGCTGCCCTTACGCCAGTCAGTGTGGAAAAGAGTTCCCTTGGGAAGTGGTCCAAGTGAGCGAAGCAACGGCCAGATTGATGCAGCACCAACCAGCGCCATCGAGCCACCCAAAAGCCCACCGAGGAACTTGCGACGTTGGATTACTCCACCACCGCGCTTAACGATGGCATCAGACATGGCGTTGCGCTCATCTTGAGTGCTCGACAGTATGTGGCGCTCTTCAACGAATGGTCCGCGGGGCATGAGGTACTTACCCCACGCAATGAGGCCAATTCCGAGGAAGGTCATACCGCCACCAAAGGTCGCACCCAATTTCCAGGCCTGGGCGTTGACGATGTAAGCCCAGAGGAAACCGACGAAGCTCAACATCGCGGCAATGAAATTCAGCGCGATAACGCGCTCAACAACAATCGGGTTTTTGGCAGCCGGTTGCAGGTGCGGATCGCTCTCGCGAACGCTCTGCAGGCTGACTGGTGTGCGTGAAGTCTTTTCGCTCATTAGTCGCGCTCTCCTACCCAGTAACCCAAGAGAGCCAAGAGGCCAACACCAAGGGCGAGTCCAACAAATCCTTCAGCCACTGGACCGAGTCCACCCAAACCAAAGCCACCGGGGTTGTTGGGGTGCTGAATTTCGGTGGTTACGTACTTCACAATGTCGTTGACTTGTTTGTCCGAAAGGTTTCCGGTGAACCGAGGCATGTTGCCAGGGCCGGTGCGGATGGCTTCGACCACCTGGAAAGCAGGAATGTTGCGAAGCGAGGGAGCGTAGGTACTCGCCGCTAGTGCGTCTCCGGAACCTTCGATGGTGTGGCACGCTGCGCAGTTAAGCGCGAACAAGGCGGCGCCGTCCGAGACGTTCGCGTGGTTCAGGTGAGGAGTTGGTACGAGGGGCAGGCTAGGCGAAAGCGAGTTCACCCACGCGGCTACGGCCAAGGCTTGCTTGTGATTCAAACGAGCAACGTGTCGCGCGGCTTGAACTGAACGGGGGTCGGCGGCGGGCATACGACCTGACTCAATCCAGAAGTCGACCGTCGCGGGACCAACACCAATCAAGTTCGGGTACGCACCCGAAGTGCCATCGGCGGGAACACCATTCGCCTTATCCCCGTGACAGGTCGCACAATTCTGTAAGTACAGCGCGTGACCAAGCTGTTCGAGCGCTGCCGAGGGAGCGGTGTAGGTGATTGAGTTATTTCCATAACTAATGATTTGCCCACTCGAGTCACGAACGACCTGTGAGGAGTTCGGCGTACCAGCATTTTTGCGGCTGGTTTGGTACGCCGAGTGTGAGGCGGCGTTGGCGGGACCTAGGAAAACGAGGACTGGTCCAGCGACCAGTACCAACAAAAACATAAATGCTGCAGAACGCTTCAACGCTGAGGAGTTCACGATCATCTTTCTACTTCAATAAGAACAAGGCGGAGTACAAGCCAATCCAAACGATATCCACGAAGTGCCAGTAATACGACACGCCCTGGAAGGTCGAGAGTTCACCCGGGTCACCGGTGCGTCCGCGCATGCGGAACAACAAGAAGGCCATAGCCACGAGTCCGAGGAATACGTGCAGACCGTGCAGACCGGTGGTGATGAAGAAGACCGATCCGAAGGAGTTCGTGTACCAGCGGGTGGTGAGGTGTCCCCACTCATATACCTGATTACCGAGGAATAGCGCGCCCATCACAATGGTGATGATGACCCAATTGCGGGCCTTGCCACGCTCACGATGTTCAACCAGCCACACGGCCCATTGCATCGTGAAAGATGATGCCACCAGAATGATGGTGAAGATTCCCGATTGCAGGGTGTCGAGCTTGGTGCCAGTTGGCGGCCACGCAGCGAGGTGCGCGCGAATAGTAAATAAAGCGGCGAAGAGTCCCGAGAAGAACATCAGCTCGGAACCGAGCCAAATCATCACACCAATCGCCAACATCGGCGGACGATCGTGAACGATTTTCTCTTTCTTCGCCAGGCTGTTTAGGGGGATTGCCTGACTCACGAATTCCAATTTAACAACTATTTAGCCAAGAGATTGCGGGGTTTTAGGTAACCCTACTTATTGATGGTTTCTGGCAATCCCGTACTCGCCACAATCGCCAAACGCCTTGTTGGGCGGGTCATCGTGACGTAGAAGGTTCGAAGTCCTCGGCGGGTGACCTGCCCCTGAGCACTTCCTCGGCAGACAATATCCATTGGGTCCACGACGACGGTGGCATCGAACTCCAAGCCATTGGATCCCTCGGCGGCCAGGACCACTAGGTCGGCACTGAGGCCCTCCCCCTCAGCTTCTGTTGGGTCAACGGCTGGAAGTCCGGCTTCCACGAGCAACGACACAACTCCAGCAACCTTGGCGGCGGGCGCAATGACGGAGACTCGGCCAGGCGAAACTGCTTCGAGCTCTTCGCGAACGGTCTGCACGAGCAGGCCGCTGAGGTCAGCAGGTGAGCACTCCAAGACCCGTGGCTCGAATCCAGCTCGACGCACCGGACGTGGTGGCTCGAGTCCATCCGCAGCCGCACGCAGAGTTGGTGCGGCAAAGTCCAAAACCTCTTCAGGGGTTCGGTAGCTAACGGTGAGATCAACTCGAACCGGTTCACGACGGGGTACCAACATTTGCAGGACCACATCCCAACTCGCCGACGAGGCCGCGGTAGTTGCTTGGCCCATGTCTCCAACGATGGTCATCGAACCTGAGAGATCACGCCGCTTGAGCACTCGCAACTCCATTGGCGAAAGGTCTTGAGTTTCATCGACCACGATGTGTCCGTAGGTAACAAACTCTGCTTCGTCCAGTTCAATTTCTTGGGCGCGGTTGAGGCGTTGCGCTTCTCGCAGCGCCGCTGCGCGAACGTCGCCCGAGTAGGCATCTAAGTCCACTCCATCCAAAATGTTGTCCACTCGCCCACGACCTTGGGCTTTGGGCTTTTTGCGAGGACCAAGTAATACTCGTGCTTCGTCGATCAATGCCGCATCGGCCTTCGTCCAAGGAATCTCGGACATCGAAGCACTACGTGGGCGGTGCAACATGGCGAGTTCGGCTTCGCTGAACAAGTCAGCCCCGGCGGCTTTCAGCAACGCGGGTGCACCAAAAAGATCGTGGAGTAGGTCTTGACCGGTCAGTCGTGGCCACACCCGTTGCAATGCTTCTTTGAATTGCGGAGTGGCGCGAATGAGGTCTGCGAGTTCAACCTGGACGTTGGTTTCTTCAACGTTGTCGCGAACAAAACGGTCGTGGTATCGAGCAGCCAATCGCTGGGCGATTTCGCGACCTACCGCTGAGCGTCGTGCATTGTGGTTTCCTGGGCGCTTCCGTGCTCGATCGACAATGTCAGCCGTATCGGCCGCTCTCAGCAACACCACCGCTCGACCAACTGGAATTTCGACGTCGTTCTTCAAAGCACGCTGTCTAGTACGTAGGGCGCGCGCAAGTAGTTGCACCATGCGAGGGTCGCCCTTGAGCTGCGCCAACTCTTCGGATTCGGTGGCCGTGACATTGACGTTGGTCACCAACTCAGTGATGGTCGAGAGAGTTACTCCCGATTCGCCCAAACTTGGCAGAACGTTTTCGATGTAGTTCAAGAACAGTGGGTTAGGTCCAACAACCAAGACTCCTTGGCGCTCAAGCGTTGCTCGGTGCGTAAAGAGAAGGTAGGCCGCGCGGTGAAGGGCCACGGCCGTCTTACCGGTTCCCGGTCCACCCTGCACGAGCATGATGCCCGCGAGAGGGCTTCGAATAATGCGGTCCTGTTCACCTTGAATGGTGGCGACAATGTCGCCCATAAATCCAGTGCGGGCTTTGCCTAAAGCCGCGAGCAACGCTCCTGGTCCACCGAGGGCGAGTCCACCATCAACGAGGCCTTCGTGCGTCGCGGAGCGTTCGTCGCCTTCGGGGAGATGCAGTTCACCGTTCTTGTCGGCGAAGTATTCGTCTTCGACTCCCGTTACTTCGCGCAGTCGGATTGACACGTGGCGTCGGAGTGAAAGATCGAGCGACTCGACTCCTGTGGCGCGATAAAAGGCTTCGGCGACCGGTGCGCGCCAGTCAACAACCAGTGGATTGAGCTCCGCGTCAGAAACTGCGAGGCGCCCTACGTGAAAGGTCGCACCGGCTTCTTCGCTGTCTTTTTGGTAGTCAATTCGACCGAAGAAGAGCGGCTGATCGCCAATGGCGAGTTGTTCGAGGCGATTAAGAGCGGTACCCATGACCACATCGCGTTCGACGAGGTCGCCCGCACCGCGCATGTTGGCTACCGCGGCGGAGTCTCGTAGGGCCATGGCCTCTTCACGCATGTGGTTGAGGGCAATGAGGGCGTTATCGAGGAAGGCTTGTTCTTCGGCAATCTCACGTTCGTGGGCCACGACACCCTCCTTTCCCTTTTTGGGGAGATTCAAGTCTAGAGGAGTTGACGACCCTCCCCCGGAGGACACGGGTTCGTGAAATAGACCTAAATTGGCTAGGTCTCGAAAGGATCCCAGTGAGCGACCCAGTCTTTCTCCGCGCCGCCCGTGGCGAAACGGTCGAGCACCTACCCGTTTGGTTTATGCGCCAGGCCGGCAGGTCCCTCCCGGAATACCGTGCGCTGAGAGGTACCGGCTCCATTCTCGACGCGATCGCCGACCCTGCTCTGAGTGCCGAGATCACCTTGCAGCCAGTGCGTCGATACGGCGTGGACGCGGCCATTCTCTTCTCTGACATCGTGACCCCCTATCACGCAATCGATTTCGGCATTGACGTGGTTCCTGGGCGTGGTCCAGTAATTGCCAACCCCTTTAAGTCCCCCAGCGACCTTGAGCGACTCCGCGATATTCAACCCGTCGACTATGCCCACGTCGTAAAGACGGTGGAGCTTTCGGTGGCGGAGCTCGCTGCAACTAATACCCCACTGATTGGATTTGCGGGAGCGCCATTCACCGTTGCGAGCTATCTCGTGGAAGGGGCGCCAACTCGAGAGTTTGCGATCATCAAAACCATGATGCACTCTGACCCTGCTCTGTTCGATCGGTTGATGGACCGACTGGTCGCGATCACCATTCCTTATTTACGAGCTCAAGTAGCCGCCGGCGCTCGCGCTCTACAACTTTTTGATTCTTGGGCTGGCTCGCTTACTCGAGCCGAATATGTACGCTTCGCCCTTCCTTCCACGCAGAAAATTTTGGAAGGCATCAAAGATCTCAATGTTCCCACCATCCTCTTTGGGGTAGGAACGGGCGAACTGCTGGACCTCATGGCCCAAGCCGGATCCAGTGTCGTTGGTATTGACTGGCACGTTGACCTCGATGTGGGTCGCCGGCGCACCAACAAGCCCAGCCAAGGAAATCTCGACCCCGCCCGGTGCCTCGGCACTGAAGAAATGGCTATTGAAGCCACCCGGGAAGTTCTCGCCAAGGCCGGCACCGATGCCGGCCACATCTTTAATCTGGGTCATGGCGTTTTGCCCTCGACAAACCCCACGGTTCTAGAGCGAGTTGTTCAAGTGGTACACGAAGAAGGAAAGGCAGGCGTTCGATGAAAATTGGCGTACTCGTTATGGCGTACGGGACTCCCGCTACCCCTGAAGATGTTGAGATTTACTACACGCGTATTCGTCACGGACACGCACCAACCCCCGAGTTGCTCGCGGACTTGCAGCGTCGCTACAACGCCATTGGCGGAACTAGCCCCTTGGCCGAACGTACGGCCGCCCAGGTTGACGCCATCCGAGATGAGATCGAGAAGTTGGCCCCGGGACAATTCGAAGTGCGCTTTGGTTCAAAGTACCAACCACCACTCTTGGAAGAAACTGCCGAGAGCTTTCGGGCCGACGGATTCACCAAGGTCATCGGACTCGTACTCGCCCCCCACTCCTCTTCCATGTCCACCACTCAGTACTACACCCGTGCTCGAGAAGCATTGGGTGAAGGGATTGAGTTCATCGAAATCGACGAGTGGTACGACGCACCTGGCTTCCTTGAGCTAATTGCCGATCGCGTCAGCGAGGCACTCGCCAAGGTTCCCGCCGAGCGACTCGCCACAACTGAAGTGCTTTTCAGCGCCCACTCACTTCCGCAAAAGATTTTGGCGAACGGTGACAACTACCCCGATCAGCTACATGATTCAGCAGTGAAGGCGGCGGCTCTCGCCAAGGTCGACAAGTGGGATATTGCCTGGCAGTCGGCCGGACGAACCGCCGACCCTTGGATTGGCCCAGACATTCTGGACGTCTTGCGCCAGAAGTCGGCCTCGGGAGTCACTGACATCGTCTCGTGCCCAATTGGTTTCGTAAGCGACCACCTCGAGGTCCTCTTCGATATCGACATCGAGGCGCAGGGTGTGGCCAAGGAAATCGGTCTGAACCTCGTACGAACGGCGTCGCTGAATGCCGATCCACAGTTCATGGCCGTACTCGCGAAATTGGTCGTCGAAAGAGCCGCATGACCCGAGCTTCGGTGGTCATCGTTGGTGGAGGAATCGCGGCACTCGCAGCTGCCTTCGAATTGACTGGCGGTGCTGAAGGTCCAACTGCGGATACTCCACGGATTGAAATAATCGAAGCGTCATCAGAATTTGGTGGCCCTCTTCAGACGACCACCTTTGGCGAACGTCTCATGGACCTCGGGCCAGATGGATTTTTAGCTACCCGAACTGAAGCGGTACAACTCGCCAAAGATCTCGGGCTCGAAAATGATTTAATACCTATCAACGCTTCCGGAGCCAATATCTTCCTCAACGGCAAGTTGTACCCCTTGCCCAGCGGTTTAAAACTCGGCGTGCCAGTTGACCGCAAGCAAGTCGAAGAGATTGGTGGTCTGAGTAAGAAAGCCGTGAAAGCGGCCAAGCGCGACCTCAAGAAGCCTCGTAAATTACGAGTTGGCGAGGATATTTCCATTGGCGCAATTCTCGCCAACAAACTCGGCGAAGAGTTGTCCTATCAACTAATCGAGCCCATGATTGGCGGAATCCAGGCGGGTCGTATCAATGATCTCTCCGCGAAGTCGATTTTCCCCGCCCTCTACAACGCCGCCAAGCAAGGCGGTTCGTTGATGAAGAACCTCGCGGAGTTAATGCCCACCTCAGAGTCCAGTGGTCCGGCGTTTATGTCCCTTCGCCAAGGCGTTGGATCATTGCCACACGTACTGGAAGAGGTTCTTCGCAGCCGCGGGGTGATTTTGCGCACACAAACCACCGTTACGCGAGTACGGCCGGTGGCGAGCGGCGAGTACCAGTGGGAAGTTGACACTGAAAGAACTACTACTCCCGCCAACGCGGTAATCATGGCAACCCCGGCTAACGTGACCGGCGCTTTGGCTGGCGCGATTGATCCCGAGTTGGCTCAACTCCGAAAAGTGAAAACTGCGCCAACCGCAATGGTCACCTTCGAATTCGCCACGGAGTCAATCTCCCTGCCCGAACACGGAACCGGAATTCTTGTTCCTCTCGGCACCCAATGGTCAGGTTCTGGCTCGCTACTCACCACTGCAATCACCTTCTTGGACCGCAAGTGGAAGCCCTTGCATAAGTCCGAGTCAGTGGTCCTGCGAGTTCATGTGGGCCGAAGTGATGACCAGCGTTACGCAAAACTCAGCGATGAAGCTCTCGAGGAGCGAGTGCTGCACGAATTGGCGTTCATATTGGGTGAAGCGCCGACTCCCCTTCGTTCAGTTGTGGCTCACTACCCCGTTGGCTTACCCCAGTACGAGGTGGGACACGATCGTCTCGTCTCAGCGGCTCGCGAGGTGAGCGAACCGCTCAACATGTTCTTGGCTGGCAATTCCTACGACGGTGTTGGTATTCCCGCCAGTATTAAGTCCGGTCGATTAACGGGCCAGCAAGTGCTTCGCGCAATCGCTTAGAGGTAATACCCCGAGTGAATGTAAATGCACGGGACTCCTGCTTTGACATACATCGCGTGATTCTTAGGGTCGTCATCAACGGCCAGTCGAATTTTGTAGCCGTCTTCGCCAAGTTGCTTTAAAACGTCGCGCTTGAATTTGTCCACGCCAATATTGTTTCCGCGGTCACGCATCACCAAGATGTCCCAGCGAAGATTGTGTTCGTTGAGCCACGAAACTGTCTTTTCCGATACCCGGTGTGGCCTTCCGGTTACCAAGATCACTTGAAGCGAGCTATCGAGCAACTGAGCCATGACGCCGATTTCAGCGATAACTGGATCCTCGTCTACGTCTTCAAAGAATCCGCGCCAGTCATTGCGCTCAAGGTGGTGCTGGCGACCCGTGGCGTCAGCCAAGACCCCATCAATATCAAGAATGACCGCATCACCAGGTTGGAGATCCGAGCGCCGATAAGTCCAATGTTCGCGTTTATTGTCGTTTTTCAAGGTCTTCTAACTACTCGGATTGATGATTGAAAATGTCTGCGAGAATGGAGGAATGGCGGTTCTGGAACGACACACAATTCCTGTTCCCTACGGACATCGTATCTTTGTCTTGTCCGATCTCTGCCTGAGCCCAAATTCTAAGGGCACTTCATCAAACGTCCGTGACCTCATTCGGACTCTGGATGAGATTGATGACGCTGCGTTTGTCGTAATCGCGGGAAACCTTTTCGCACCTGAATCAACGTCGGACCTAGGCCGGTTCATCGAGGCCACCTTCCAACGCCTACCGGAGCTGGTCAATGTCATTGAGAAATTCACTTCGGGCCAGGGTCGTCGACTCCTAGTTCTACCCGGTTCGCTTGACTTTGAACTCTCGACCAGCGAAGTCGCACAGTCAGCTCTTACAGCGCTGGGTGTAGAGATTGTCTCCGACATTCTCTTTGAAGTTGCTGCCGTTAACGGCGTTCGAAATCTTGCGGTGGTCGCAGGCACCGGAACGGTCCGACTCGTTGGCTCCGACGAAGAAAGCGCGATTGAAGCTCAGAGCCTTGAGGATCCGCTCGCCAATTCCCGATTCGTCACCTCTCGGGTTCTTTACCAACGCCTGCGAGCTTGGATTTGGATTCCGCTGGTCCTACTGCTCCTGCTCGACTTCTACGGAACGGTCACCGCAGTCATTGCCCACTTCACCCATCACCATTTCAAACCGCGTCACCTACACCCATCAAACTTCGTCGCCAACCTAATCCTCAATCTGTCCTTACTTATTGGCAGTGAAGCAATCCTGGCCGGTGTGGCTTCGTGGCTAGTCCGCCAACGATTTGACCGAGACCTCCGCTTACGTCGAGTACCTGAATTATGTGAGCCCCTCTCAATAACCAATGTCAAGGGAAGTGATGCTGTGCAGTTCGCTCGAGAAATTGTCGAGAGTGGCGGAGTCGGAGCAATCATTGGAGGAACGCCTCGTCCGGCGCTCGCCTTCCTCGACAATGGTGTGTGTGCTGCTCCAGGTCCCAGTCGCAAAGTTCTCGTCGAGCGATGGGGCCGTTTCGGATTACCTCGAATTTTCGGTGCAACTGACCGCTTTTCGATGGTTGAAGTGGAATCGACTACGGAAATTCACATTCGACTCATTGGTCGTGACACCCCAATTCCCGCCGCCCACTTCATCGAGAGACTGTTAAGCGGTCCCGCTCTGCAGCCTTCGGCTCCACAGGCGCAGTCCACTCTTGGCTCTTGGCCGACTGGTTCACCATTCCCGCTCGCTATCGACCGACTTCGTGAGCAGCGATCGCGACGACGCGCTCGGCGAATTGCAGCCGGATTAATTCTGTTTGATGGCCTTATCAACGTGGCAATTTCCGTTGCCCCTCCTCTACGTTCGCGACTCCACGCCGTGTTGAACGTACTTCCCTTAGGCGCAGCCCAATCCGCAGCCGCCTTTACTGCAGTCGCTGGAATGGTAATGATCATGATTGCCCGAGGCATTCGACGCGGTCAACGTCGAGCTTGGTACCTTGCGGTGTTTTTGTTGGGTTTGACCATCGGAGCCCACTTTGCCCGAGGTGGCTCAATTGTTGCGAGTGGGTTTGCCCTTGGCATCATGACTTTCCTGATTGTTCGGCGACAACACTTTCAGGCTTCCGCTGATCGTTCTTCAGTGAAGGCTGCTCTTCCCCGGCTCTTGGGCATCGGTTTCATTGCTGTTTTGGCGGCAACCCTTGGGGCAGAAGCCACTTCGCGACACCAACTACCGAGTATCGGTGTCGTCTTCATGGGCTCAGTGGAGAGACTGGTCGGGCAATCGAACATTCAGCTTCCAGATCAAGCCGGAGACTTCATGAATCCCGTTCTCCTAACGGTGGGAATTTCTCTGTTGATCTCCGCGCTGTACTTATTTACTCGTCCGGTCGTTGACCGTCGCCTCTCCACCGCTAGCCGTTCTACAGAACGGCGTTTGGCGGAGATTCGCGCCCGCGAAATCGTCCGTCGCCACGGTCGTGGCACATTGGACTACTTTGCCCTGCGCGACGACAAACAGTTCTTTTTCTTCAGAGACTCCCTGGTGGCGTACGCCGTTTACGGTGGTGTGGCGTTGATCTCACCTGACCCAATTGGTCCCGAAGCCGAACGAACTGAGGTTTTCTCCGCCTTCCGAACCTATGCCGAGAGTCGGGGCTGGACGGTTGGCGTGATGGCCGCTGGCGAAAGTTGGCTCCCGATCTATTCACAAGCTGGACTTCACAATGTTTATCTAGGTGACGAAGCCATTGTTAACTGCCAGGAGTTCGCCCTCGAAGGTGGACGCATGAAGGGTTTGCGTCAAGCGAACACTCGCTTGGAACGGCACGGCTACCGAGTCGAGTTCCAAGATCCTTCAACAATCGATCCGGCCAAAGTCAACGATCTTCTCGAACTCATCACGATGCTGCGGCGTGGTGATGCTGAAAGAGGATTCTCCATGCAGCTGGGACGCCTCTTCAATCCCAAAGACAAGGGCCTCTTGCTCACCATCGTCTACGGTCCCGATGACCGCCCCGCTGCGGTTTGTCAGTTCGTTCCCTCCCCCGCTATCAACGGATACTCGTTAGACCTCATGCGCCGAGACCCGGGCGATCACCCGAATGGCCTCATTGACTTTGCTCTCTGCCAAACAATTGCGCACTTGCGTGAAAAAGGCGGGGAGGGCTTGAGTCTCAACTTCGCCGCATTCCGGTCAGTGCTGGAAGAAGATGAGAATGACGGCGCGATTACGCTAGTTGAGCGTTGGGCTCTGAAGCGACTCAGTGGTGTGCTCGCCATCGAGACACTGTGGACCTTCAACTCGAAGTACTACCCAACTTGGCTACCTCGCCACTTGGTCTACCCCGCCGCTGAAAGCTTTGTGCCAGTCGTAGCAGCAGTCTTGCGAGCAGAGTCCATTACCGAGTTACCAGTGTTGGGCCGCCTCTTGGCGAACGACCCATCAAATCGCCCAGGAACTGTGGTTCCTCCAGAGGTGCTCGCCGCAGCGAAGGCTACTGAGAGTTAATTCAGACGCTTAACAATCGCGCGGGCGAGTTTGTCAGCGGCCGCTTCATTGAAACTCAAAAAGAGTGAAGGTTCGACTAGTTCAAGCTCCATTAAGGCCCAACCTTTTCCGTCGTGAACCAAATCAACGCGCGCGTAAAGAAGGTTCTCGAAACCACCCGAGGCCAATATGCCCTGAGCAACTTTGAGGGCTTCGGTCTCTACCTCTGCTCGGCTCATCTGTTCGCGGCGGAATAACTTGTCTCGCTCGTCGGGTGTGGTGTTGAGCATTGCACCCTTGGTCATTGCGTGGGAAAACTCCCCGTCAATGAAAATCACGGCGCGCTCACCCATTTCGTCTACCGATTGGATGTAGGGCTGCACCATGGCGTCACGGTTGGCTTGGTGAAGTCGCTTTACGTGAGCGGTAGCCGAGTCCACTTGATCTGCACTAAATCTTTCGGCGTCAATAGAACCCGCTCCGACACAAGGCTTCACCACGAAATCGGTGTTGGGGAAACGCGCCACTTCTCCAACTGCAAAGAATTCAGTGGGAACGATTCGGTGCCCTTGCGCGGCGACATCAGCCAAGTAGTGCTTATCTGTCGAATACTCCACGAGTTCATAAGGGTTGTGGAGGCGTTCAATCGTTTTGGCCCAAGCCAAAAACTCTTTGCGACGTGGGGCGTAGTCCCACGTTGAGCGGAGCACAGTCAAGTCGAAGTCATTCCAAGCAACCGTGGGATCGTCCCAAATGCACATTGAGGCCGAGACACCCGCGCGTTCCATTGCGGCCAGCAGAATGGGTGTGTCGATATCAACGTCATCACCGCGACAAGTAGCGATGGCTACGCGCCTCATGGCAGGAATGCGATTGAAGCGTGTTGGCAAAGCCACATGATGGGCGTTGGCCAGATTCCAAATATCACGACCAGCGCCGATCCAAAGGCAATAACAAACCGGGTTGCCCGAGGAACTTCAACTCGTGGGCCAACTGACTTCACGTCTTCAAACATGAATTGGGTCCAGCGCAAGTAGAAGACCGCAGCGATTGCCGCACTCACCATCGTCACCACGCCAAGCGTCACTCCGCCGGCATCCAAAACTGATGCCACAACAGAGAACTTCGCGAAGAAACCCAGAGTGAAAGGTGCGCCCAGCTGGGATAACAGCAGCACCGCCAGTGCCGCCCCGAGCCAGGGCTGGCGCCGTCCGAGGCCGCGGTAGGCCTCAATGTCGTGTCCTTCATCGTTGGAACCGCCGACCAAGCCGACGATGGCGAAGGTAGCAATAATCACTGGCACATACGTAATGACAAAGAACAACGTGCTGGCAATTCCACGAGCCGTGCCGGCCCAAAGTCCGAGCAACATGAATCCAGCTTGATTAATTGACGAGTAAGCCAGAAGTCGCTTCACGTTCTTTTGGGCCAGTCCGATGCTTGCTCCCACGACCGTTGAGAGAACGATGAGGGCAAACAAAATTGGTCGCCACGTGTCGAGGTTGGTACCAAGTCCACTCAAGATCACGCGGATGAAACCAATGAATGCTCCCACCTTTACAACCGCAGCCATGTAGCCAGTAATTGGAGTTGGCGCGCCCTCATAAACATCCGGGGCCCAGTTGTGGAAGGGTACCACTGCGACTTTAAAGCCAAATGCGACAAGCACCAATGCCCCACCGACGTACGCCAAACCTGGGTGTAGCAAGTAGTTAGTCGCGAAGAAGAGGGACATGGTCGAAATTGTCGTGGTTCCCGTGGCGCCGTAGAGCAGGGCTACGCCGTAGATGAAGATTGCCGCGGCGAGTCCACCCAACAAGAAGTACTTCAAGGCCGCCTCGGCCGAGCGTGAGCGGTGGCGGTCCATCGCGACGAGAACATACAGACCAATAGAAAGAATCTCGAGGCCCAAGAAGACCACAATCAAGTCGTTGGCGATAGCCATCATGATTGCGCCCGCGCTGGTGGCCATGATCAGAATGTGATTTTCAACCCCAAGCAACTTGGTGCGAATAGCCCAATCTCGAGCCACCAGTGCACTGAGCGCGGTGCCGAGAGCAATTGCCCCCGTTGCGAGGACGCCAAACCGGTCTAGGACAATGGCGTGAGCCACCGTCTCGCTTGCCCCGTGGTGAGACACGTACAACCATTGGAACACAGTCATAACCAGCACCGCTGCCGAGCTCAGGACACTAAATGTGGTGGCGGCACTCGCACTCAGTCGCGACCGGCGAAGGGCTGAAGCGACCAATAAAAAGAGCGAGGCGCCAAAGAATATGAGGACTGGCGCGATAGCCAAGTAATGGACCGATGGAATCTTTATCACTTGCTCGCTCCCCCGGTGGTTGTGTGCACAATGAGGTTTGTAATTGACGGCGTGATCTTGTCAATTACCGGACGAGGGAAAACACCAAGAACAAGAATCAGTGCAACCACGGGAACAAGTACCCAACGTTCCTTGGAGTTAGCGTCAGCCACCGCCAAGTTCTTGGCGTCGGCCTTACCGTGGAAGACACGCTGGTAGACCCAGAGCCAATACACCGCGGCACCAACAACTCCGAAGGCACCAATGACCGACCACCACGCGTGAGTTGCGAAAGTTCCGAGCAAGATCAGATACTCACTCACGAATCCAGACAATCCCGGAAGGCCAATAGAGGCCAACACGACGACAGTGAAGAGCGCCGCGAGGACTGGGGCGCTGGCCTGGAGGCCACGCAAGTCCTTAATCGTGTTTACCTTGCGTCGTTTCTCAATGAATGAAACCATCAAGAAGAAGCCGATGGTGATGACACCGTGGTTGAACATCAATAAGACCGCACCAATCATCGCGATCTGCGAACCAGTCATAGCCCCGAGAATGATGAAACCCATCTGCGCCAGGGAGGAATATGCGATGACTCGCTTCAAGTCTCCCGTCACGCAAGCCATGGCCGAGCCGTACAGAATGCCAATTACCGCCAACGTCATCACGATGGGACGCATGTCGTTAAGGGCAAGTGGGAAGAGCCCAATGGCGAAGCGAACCAGACCATACGATCCCAGCTTCGCCAGTAGGGCCGACATCTCGATTGAACCCGCCGTTGGTGCTTCCGCATAAGTAATTGGCGACCAAGTGTGGAAGGGCCAAATTGGAGACTTCACGGCGAAGGCGAATCCAAAGGCACAGAAGAGGACGACCGATGCGGTGTGGCTCAAGGTCACGCCCGAAAGGGTGGTGTAGGAAAAGTCCAACGCTCCGCGAACATAGTGCTGATTCTTAAATCCAAGGAACAGGATTCCCACTAGCAACGGCACTGAACCGACGAAGGTGTAAATAAAGAACTTGAGAGCCGCTCGCACTCGCTCTGGGCCGCCCCATTGGCTAATTAAGAAGTAGCTGGGTACCAAAGTGAGTTCAAAGAACAAGAAGAACAGCAATAAGTCGTGGGCTAGGAAACTTCCCATGGAAGCGGTGGTGAGAATCAGCAACCACGAAATCAATGCCGGTTCGCGACGTTTATCCCTGGCCCCCAACAGTGCGAGGAGCAACGTCAGCGAGGTCAAGAGAACCATCAACAGCGAAATTCCATCGAGCGAAACGTCGTAGGCCAATCCCAAGGGAGCCGACAATACGTGTCGAGAGGCAAAGTCGATTCCAGTTCTTCCGGATTGAGCGACATTCGGGTTGTACATCCAGGCCACAACCACCGAGAGAATCATCTCAACGACCGCCACGCCCACGCCCATGACGTAACTTGCGCCGGGGCGACGACGTACGAGCAAAACCAGAGCCACGCCAATCATTGGCACGAGCAGCAGGGCGTTAAGCCACCATGATGAGTGCATCATTAGAAACCAATCCTTGCGATGAGGTAAATCATGATCATGGCGATTCCCAGAACCATGGCGAGAGCGTACTGGCGAACAAAACCGGTTTGAAGTTGACGTGCTTGGGAGCCCAGGCGAGCGGCCAGTCCACCGAAGCCCTCAGCGGTTTGGTCGATCACCTTGTCTTCAACAACGGAGTAGCCGACTCGCGCCGAAGCGGTGAGTGGGCGACCAATAGTCGCGTCGTAAAAACCATCCCAGTGCCAGACCTTTTCCAAAAAGTCCCGCTCGTAGGTCTTGGATTCGTGCTTGTCGCGCCAGATACTGAACGCCGCCATTAATCCCACCACTGCCGCGGCGACATCAACTAGAGAAAGACCCCACTGCGTCGCAACTGAGAGTGATGCGCCTGCGGGTACTGCGCCAAAGGTTGGGTCCAAGAAGCTGGCGAGTGAGTGGTTGTGCACCCAAGGAAGGTCTATTCCCCCACCTAGAACTGCCAGCACTGCCAAGACGACCAACGGCAGAGTCATCATCCAAGAGGACTCGTGTGGATCTTCGCCATTTGTCACAGCACGGAATCGCTCAGTGCCACGGAAGGTCAGCACGAACAATCGGCTCATGTAATAGGCAGTTAGGACCGCTGTCACGAGGGCAAAGATCCAAAGCAAGCGACTGTGCGCGTAAACGTTGGTGAGCACGTCACCCTTGGCCCAGAAACCAGCGAAAGGCGGAATGCCGGAAATAGCGAGCCAACCAATCATGAAGGTCGGGAAAGTCAACGGCAGGTACTTCGCTAGCGCTCCCATTTTGCGTAGGTCTTGTTCGCCGTTAAGCGAGTGAATCACCGAACCAGAACCCAAGAACAACAGCGCCTTGAAAAATGCGTGAGCAATCATCAAGAAAATCGCCGCTGAGTAGGCGCCAACACCGACGGCCAAGACCATGAAGCCAATTTGGGACACGGTAGAAAAGGCGAGCACCTTCTTAATGTCTCGCTGCGAGGTGGCTACGGTGGCCGCGACAAAAGCGGTGAGTGCACCAACCACCGCAATCGTGGAGCGACCCGATGATGAAAGTGCGAGCACTGGCGACATTCGAACCAGCAAGAAGACACCGGCGGTTACCATCGTCGCGGCGTGAATCAAAGCCGAAACTGGGGTTGGGCCTTCCATGGCGTCTGGCAACCAGTTGAAGAGCGGAATTTGAGCACTCTTACCAGTGGCGCCGAGCAACAAGGCGAGAACAATCAAGGTCGCCACCGTTGGGCTGAAGGCGCCGGTGCTGGTGAAGATTGAGAGATAGGTCAAAGTGTGGCTGTGGCTAAAGATCAGGAACATTGCGATCAGAAGCCCAACGTCACCAACTCGGTTATAAACGAAGGCTTTCTTTCCAGCCGATGCTGCGGCGTCACGATCGAAGTAGAAGGAAACGAGCCAGTAGGAGCAGACCCCCACCCCTTCCCAACCAACGAAGGTCAAGACCAAGTTGTTGGCCAAAACCAAGATGAGCATCGAGAACACGAAGAGGTTCAAGTACAGAAAGAATTTGCGGAAATCTTTTTCTCCGTGCATGTAGCTAATTGAGTAGAGGTGAATAAGTGCCGAGATTCCAGTCACGAAGAGACACATCGTTATGGACAGCGGATCTACCAATATTGCGGCGGGCACATCCAACGTTCCGGCGTGAATCCAGGTAAAGAAGTTAACTGTGACTTCGCGGTTCGAATCACCCAACAGCTGGAAAAAGCAGATAACAGTTGAGATGAAGCTCACCACGATGGCTGCCGTCGCCAGCCCACCAATGGCTTTCTCCTTCATCTGCGAACCATTTACGGCGTTGAATAGGAAGCCAACCAGTGGCGCAATAAGAATCAACAATGCGAAGTGTGCCATCTCAGCCCCTCATCTCCGAGAGTTCGTCAACCGAAGTTGTCGAACGGCGACGGAAGATCGCCACCACAATTCCCAGGCCGACTGTCACTTCAGCCGCAGCTACAACCATCACGAAGAACACTGAAGCTTGCCCGCCAATGTCACTCAAAGTGCGCGAAAAGGTAACAAAAGTTAGATTGACGGCGTTCAACATCAGCTCCAGACACATCAACATAACCAGTGCACTGCGTCGAGTCACCAGTCCATAGGCACCAATGCCGAAGAGTACGGCGGCCAGAACCAAATACCAAGCGGCGGGAACGTTCATGCAGACTCCTCAACGACTCGTTCACGGCGAGCGAGCAACACAGCACCAACAACTGCGATGATTAACAAGGCGGCGGTGGCTTCAAAAGCGAATAAATAGGTGGTAAACACCGAGGTGCCGAGTTGCTTAACGTTGTGGGCTCCATTAGCGAGGTGGCTACCCGACAGTGACGGAATTCCAGAAACCCAGTTCGAGCGCGCCATGACGGCAACGAGCCCACCAATGGTCAACACAACCCCTAACAGGGCCAAACCCTTCTGCCCTACCAGTGGTTGAACCTCTACCCCTTCGCGACGGTCGACGCCGAGGAACATAATTACGAACAAGAAGAGAACGACAATTGCTCCGGCGTACACAATGATTTGAACTGCGGCCAAGAAATCTGCTTGCTGGGCAATGAAGGCCACGGCAACGCCGAAGAGAGTCATAATCAAACTCAACGCGGCGTGAACAGGGTTCTTCAGCGTGATGACTCCTATGGCACCAGTCAAAATCAAGATGGCAGCCGCTACAAAGACACAGATGCTTGGTAGGGCGTAACTCGAGGCGATCATTTCTTTACCACCTTCTTCTTTGACGGACGCTTGGCCTTTAGCTCATTAATCTTGCCACGAAGACCAACCATGTCGAGGGGCATGTCTTCAGGCAAAATGTGCTTCGCGAAGGCTCGGCGAAGGAGCTTTGACCCAGTCGCCTCATCGTTACGGTTCTCGCTCTGTCCACCTTCGGCGGCCCGCAGTCCCGCACCCAGGTCAGCGGTCCACTGAATTTCACCCTCATACCTTGCGTCACCCGCTGGAGAGGTTGCGCGCATCCATCCACCGGTCATTGCCGCTTCACCCTCTCGCCAGTCTTCCCAAGGCAAACGCTGAGGGAATCCGGCGTCATCAACCACGAGTTCCTTCTTGGTGTAGATCGCGTCGGAGCGGTTGGTGAAAGAGAATTCAAACATCTTCGATTCAGTAATGGCCTGGGTTGGGCACGCCTCAACACAGAGGTCACAGTGGATGCAGCGTAGGTAGTTAATTTCGTAGACGTAGCCGTAGCGCTCACCGGGACTAACGGGGTGATCTGGTGGATTGTCGAGGCCGCGAACATAAATACAGTCAGCGGGGCAGACACCAGCACAGAGCTCGCACCCAATGCACTTTTCCATTCCATCTTCATACCGGTTAAGTACGTGGCGGCCGTGCTGGCGTGGTTGCTTCGGACGCTTGGCCTGGGGATAGCTAACCGTTACGGCAGGTCGTGCAATGTGGCGAAGGGTCAGATTAAATCCGCCAAAGAAATTGAGGACGCGGGGCATTACTTCTCTCCCTTAGAGGTGCGTTGACGATACAAACGGCTCGGAGTTGGGCGCCGTCCGACTTCTGGCAAAACGGACTCGGCTCCGGTTGTGCGATCGGCGCCGAGCGCGTACGCGCGAGTCAGCACGAACCAACCAATAACGACGGTGACAATCATTGAAATTCCCCACCAGCGATTCACCAAGAAACCGGCCACGATGAGCATCCACCCCAAAGAGAGTGGAATCAGACGCTTCCAACCCAAGTCCATCAACTGGTCGTAACGGAAGCGTGGCAGCGCCGCACGGAACCAAATGTAAGCAAATGCGAAGGCCACCGTCTTACCCAAGAACCAAATAATTGGGAAGACCCAGGCAAAGTGTGGGACTGGCGGCACGTAGCCAGCCGGACCACCAAAGAAGAGCGTCACGAGAATCGCCGACATGGTGATCGTATTCATGAATTCAGCCAAGTAGAACAGTGCGAAGCGAATCGACGAGTACTCAGTGTTAAAGCCACCAACAAGTTCTGTCTCTGCTTCGACTACGTCAAATGGTGGGCGGTTTAGCTCAGCGGTGATTGCGATGAGGAACACCACAAACGGAACAATCCCGAGTCGAATGAGGTTCCAGTGCCAAACACCGTGTGCCTGTGAGGTAACAATGTCGTGGGTGGAGAGTGAACCCGTGGCCAGAATGATGGTGACGATGGTCATGCCCAAAGCCGCTTCGTAGGAAATCATTTGCGCCGAAGCACGAACAGATGAAATGAGTGGGTACTTGGAACCAGATGCCCATCCCGCCAACATCACGCCATAAACCGAAATACCTGACATCGCCAACATGACCAAAATGCCCATCGGTGGGTTGGCAATTTGTAGCTGAACCGCGTGACCAGCGATGTGGAGGGTGCCACCGACTGGCACGATTGAGAAAGTAATAAGGGCTGGAACCAATGAGAGGTACGGCGCCAACTTAAATACAAAGCGGTCGGCCTCGGCGGGGATCAAGTCCTCTTTGAAAAAGAGCTTGATTCCATCAGCCAAAGTCTGAAGCAAGCCAAATGGTCCCCAACGCTGCGGTCCGATACGGCTCTGCATCTTGGAAATGGCCTTGCGTTCGAACCAAATCATGAGGGTGACGGCACCCATAATTGACGCGAAACCAACGACCAGCTTGATAACGGCAATCAGAATCACCACGCCGGTGGTCCCGTGAGCGTAGAGGGGGTCTACCGAGGCGAGCCAGTTCATGCCTTCACCGCTTCCACGCGGGTAACTGGCTCTTCGAATTCAACGAGCATTCGAACTTGGTCCGCCCCCTTGGCGTCACGAGCACCGAGCAGTACTGTGCAAGTTCCAGGTACGGTGTTGACATCTTCTCGAACCTCGAAGGTTGCTTTCCCCGATTTAGACGAAACCTTGACTCGATCGCCTGCGCTGAGACCGGCCTTCTTGGCGGTGTCGGGGTTGAAAGTTGCGATCGCTAATGCGCGAAGGTTGTCAAAGGCGGCACTAGCTTGCACCGCCATGCCGTCGTCGTACAGTGCGCGCGCCACGACCAAACGAATTTCTTTCGCCTTCGGAGCGGCGCTCTTAGCGGCTTTGACCTTGTCAAGATCGCCTTCATCCGCTCGTTCAACGGTTGACACTGTTTCAATGGTCGTCGAAGCGAGGCTGCCCGTCGGCGCTCCGAGTCCAATACTGCTCGCGGGCTGAACGCCCGGGAAGGCAATCGGGTCGAGCGGTCGAATCGCTGGACCTTCGTTCGAGGAATTCACCAAGAGGCCCTCGACGCTTTGAGCACTTAAGACCGACCAAGCCGGATAGCCAGTTGTGGACTCAATGGTTTGGGCTGTTTGCTCAACGGAGCTCAGTCCCAGGCTCTGGCCAAATTGTTCCGCGAGTTCGCTGGCGATTGCGACATCGTTCCACGCCGTTCCAGCGGCCACCACTTTTGCCTGGACGCTCAGTACTCGCCCTTCAATATTGGTGAAGGTTCCAGTTCGCTCATTGGCAACGAGGGCAGGCAGCACAACGTCTGCGAATTCCAGTGTGGCTCCACCATGTCCGGTGACCGCAACTACATTCGCCTTCTTCAACGCGGCCTTGGCAGTCTTCTGATCAACTACGTTCCCAATCAGGCAACCGCCCGCCAGCAGAACTGCTTTTTGCTTGCCGCTGGCGAGAGCATTGATTTGCTCGACTGCGTTGCGGCCTTCGCTGGCCTGGAAAGTACGACCGGGACGGAGGTTGGGCGCGAGTCCCATATCGAGAGCACCGTGAACGTTGGATCGACGCAGCGCCGAAAGGAACTTCGCCTTCGGGTAGCTCGCACGAAGAGTTTGAACTGCGCTTTCGACAAACGATGCATCCTCAGCAACGTTCGACCGCCCCACGATGAATACAACTTCTTCGCCATTCCCGATGAGCTCTCGGGCGGTATCGATTGGATCAGCCCCCGACCTCTTCTTTTCAGTCAGTGCCGCCAGGCGTGAAGCAATCTCCCCCGGTTTAACTGGAATAGACACTGCGGCGTGCTCGGTTAGCCCCGTTGCGACACTCGTGAATTCGATTAACTTCTGGCCGCGGTGAACAACCGTTTCGCGCAAACGCAAGAAGAGAATTGGCAATTCTTCCCGAAGGTCTCCGGTGAGGGTGACAACTACGCGAGCCTTGGTCGCCTCTTCGATGGTGGCGGCGGGCAGGCTCTGTAGCAACAGACCGTCGAGTCCATCACCGTACTGAGCATCGAGGTTGTCGGTGCCAAGTACTCCACGACCGAAACGTTCCCAAGCGAAAGCACCTTCGTTGGTGAGGGCGGCCCCACCAATAATTCCAACCTGCTCGGAGGAGCTAACACTCAGCACGGCTGCTGCTTTGGCGAGAGCCTCATTCCAAGTGGTGGGCTGTAGTTTGCCGTCAACTCGAACCAATGGTTCAGTAATGCGAGTCTTGGGGGAGAGAACATCAACGCTGTCGGGATTCGCGTCAACCGCTTCAATGGCGAAGCGGCCCTTGTCACACATCCAGCCATGGTTGATTGCTTCAGAGTCCAAACCCAAGACACGAGTGAGGCGGTTACTCGAAGACTGCACGGCCACTTGGCAACCGACCGCACAGGTAGTGCAGGTGCTTTCGACTTGGTCGAGGTCCCATGGTCGTGCCGTGAAACGATAAGGCTTAGCGGTGAGGGCCCCGACAGGGCAGATTTGAACGGTGTTGCCCGAAAAGACCGAGTCAAAGGGGTGAGCGGGGTCGGGTGCGACCTCAATCAAGTCACCACGTCCGGAAAAGGCAATTTGTGTATCGCCCGCTACTTCGCTGGCGAAACGAGTACAACGCGAGCACTGGATGCAGCGTTCACGGTCCAACAGGACATTCTCACCAATAGAGATTGGCTTCGGAAAGTGACGTTTTTCTTCGATGAAGCGCGTTTCGCCAGATCCGTGCGCCAAAGTTTGGTCCTGAAGTGGGCATTCTCCACCCTTGTCGCACACTGGGCAGTCGAGTGGGTGGTTTGCCAGCAAGAACTCGAGGACGCCGTCCTGCGCCTTCTTAACTTTGGGCGAGTCAGTGATGACGTTCATTCCGTCGTTCACCTTCAAGTAACAAGCGGGTTGGAGTGTTGCGCCACGTGGACCATCGACTTCAACGAGGCACATGCGACAAACGCCGACTGGTTCCATGCGTGGGTGGTAGCAAAAACGAGGAACGTAAGTACCAGCACGCTCAGCGGCCGTGATTAGCAGTTCGCCCGGCTCAGCTTCAATCCTGCGACCGTCAATGGTGATTGAGACGGATGTGCGAGTCACCTCAGACATGCGTGCAGCCTCCGTTTTCTACGTGCTCAATAAATTCGTGGCGGAACATAGAAATTGCCGAGTGAACCGCCGAAGGAATTGATGGGCCCAACACACATATGGTCGTCTGTTGGGGAGGCCAGGTCAGACCGGGAGCAATGTTGTCGCATAGGTCAAGAACGAGATCGATGTCCTCCATGCGACCACCACCGTGTTCGAGTCGGTACATCACTCGCTCAATCCACCCACTGCCCTCACGGCACGGAGTGCACTGACCGCAGGACTCACGCGAGAAGAACTTGGTGATGCGCCAAGCAGCGCGAACCATGCACTGGTCCTCATCCATAACCACAATGGAACCCGAACCAAGCATCGAACCCTTGCCGGCAACCTCATCGGCTCCGAGTGGCAAATCGAGCAACTCTGGCCCGAACCATGGAGCCGAGACACCGCCAGGGATAATCGCCTTAACCTTTTTATTACCGGGGACTCCGCCACCGAGAGCGGGATCAAAGATCAGGTCGCGGAATGTGTTCTTGACCATTTCAATTTCGAATACACCAGGATTCACGACATTGCCCGCGAGAGCAAAGAGGCGCGTACCGGTCGAACGACCTTCGCCGAGAGCCGCGAAGGCGGCTCCCCCGTTTGTGACAATCCAAGGCAAGTTCGACATTGTTTCAACGTTGTTAACGACTGTGGGCTCGCCGTAGAGACCGTTCACCGCAGGAAAGAACGGTGGCTTGATTCGAGGGAAGCCACGCTTGCCTTCGAGAGCTTCGAGCAGCGAGGTCTCTTCGCCACAGATGTAAGCACCCGCACCGGGGTGAACCACGATGTCGAGGGAAAAACCAGATCCAAAAATGTTCTCGCCCAGGGCACCATGCTTGTAGGCCTCGTTGACCGCCTGTTGAACGCGCTCTAACCCCAACGCAAACTCACCGCGCAAGAAGATGAAGGCCTGAGTAACTTGCAGCGCGAAGGCACCAATGATGACGCCTTCAACCAATTGGTGGGGGTCGCGTTCAACTAGGTAGTGATCCTTGAAGGTGGCGGGCTCGGATTCGTCACCATTAATTACTAAGTACGACAGAGGGGCCCGACGCAACATCGACCACTTGCGTCCAGCGGGGAATCCCGCACCACCTCGACCCAATAAGGAAGCGGCGTCAACTTCCGCGCAAACCTTTTCGGGGTTCATCTTGAGAGCCTTCTTCAGACCCTCGTAGCCACCGGTAGTTAAGTACCGCTTGAGTGTGTAGGAGTCGTCGAAATCACGGCGGGACGAAACAATTTTCGGTGAGGTCAATACAGCCATTACTTTTGTTCCTTCGCCACACGCGCATCGCGTGCTTTCAGTGTTTTGGCTCGAGCCGCAACGACTTCCGCTTCATTCGTACGTAGTCCCCCATCGCGACGAACACGAATCAAGGTGCCGTGAGGCGGAATCTCATCTTCGCGCTTGCCATCTCGAATTTCACCAATCATGGCGTCGAATGTTTCGGGGGTAGTCGTGCGAACGTAGCGGTGGTTTACCTGGACACACGGGGCAATGTTGCAATCAGCGAGACACTCGGTCTCTTCCAGGGTGAACATGCCGTCGGCGGAGGTGCCGCCAACTGCACAACCGAGTTTCTTGCTGGCGTGCTCGAGTAACTCTTCGCCACCGGCAATCAAGCAGGCAATGTTGGTGCAAACGCCAACGACGTATTTGCCTACTGGCTCGAGGTGGAACATGTCGTAGAAAGCGGCGGTACCGCGGACGTCAGCCGGCGTCGTCCCGGTCAACTCGGCCACCTCTTCAATGCCCGCCTCGCTCAAGTAACCGTCTTGTTCTTGGGCGAGGTGCAACAGTGGCAACATCGCCGAACGGCGACGTGGATACAGGCTCAACAGTTGGTCGGCCCGCTTCTTAATCTCGGCATTGAAATGACTCATCGGTCCACCTCGCCCATAATTGGGTCCACGGAAGAAATAACGGTGATGGCGTCAGAGAGCGATCCACCACGCATCATCAGCGGGATGGCCTGCAAATTGACAAAACTTGGTCCACGAACGTGCAAGCGATAGGGCTTGGAGGTTCCATCGGAAACGAGGTAGCAACCGAGTTCGCCGCGGGGTGATTCAATGGCCGAGTAAATCTCGCCAGCGGGAACGTGCATGCCCTCAGTGAAGAGCTTGAAGTGGTGAATCAGCGCTTCCATGGACTCTCCGATACGAGCGCGTGGTGGCGGGGTGACCTTAGGGTCTTGGATTCGGTAGTCGCCCTTGGGCATCATGTCGAGGCATTGACGAACAATCTTCACCGACTCACGAATCTCATTTAGGCGAATCGCGTAACGGTCGAAGTTGTCACCGTACGTTCCGACAATGACGTCGAACTCAACTTGGTCGTACGCCAAGTACGGCATTGCTCGACGCAGGTCCCAGGCCACTCCAGTTGATCGAAGTACTGGGCCTGTGACACTCAACGCAATGGCCTCTTCGGCGGTGATGGGGGCAACGCCCACCATGCGCTCACGGAAGATTGGCTGACCGGTCAGCAACTGGTCATATTCGTAGGTGCGCGCATCAATGGTCTCGCAGATTACGGCGACGTCGTCCTGCCAGCCATCAGGAAGATCCGCCGCTACGCCACCGGGGCGAACGTAGTTCAGGTTGAAGCGCAGGCCCGCAGTCTTTTCGAAGAAGGCCAGAACGAGTTCGCGTTCACGGAAACCGTAAATCATCATCGAGGTCGCGCCGAGGTCCATACCGTTGGTGGCCATCCACACCAAGTGCGAGGCAATGCGGTTGAGTTCGGCCATCATCATGCGAATCCAGATGGCTCGCTCGGGTACTTCAATGCCCAAGAGCTTCTCTACGGCCAGGGAGTAATTGAGCTCATTGGCAATGGGACTCACGTAGTCCATACGAGTTACGTTGGTCGCGCCTTGGGTGTAGGTCAACTGTTCGCCAGTCTTTTCCATTCCCGTGTGGAGATAGCCAATAACTGGCTTGGTGCGCAACACAAACTCACCATCGAGTTCAAGCATGAGACGAAGCACACCGTGCGTCGACGGGTGTGCGGGACCCATGTTGATGATCATTGTCTCGTCGTCTTGACGATCAAAGTCAACGTCGTTGGGGTCAACGGTAAGGCCGCTCACGCGAAGGACTGAACCGACTTCACGACCGAGTTCATCCTTCGAGGTCAAGTCGCGAGGCTGTAGACCTTGCGCACCTTCGGAGGTTTCTACGACGAGAAGGTCGGGGCGATTGGCGGTGCGAACTTGGTCGGTCATCGTGGGCCCGGCGCTTCCTTGAACTGAACTGGTACGCGGCCAATGCCGTAGTCCTTGCGAAGGGGGTGACCCTCCCAGTCTTCGGGCATCAAGATTCGCGTCATGTCCGGGTGGCTGGTGAACAAGATGCCAAACATGTCGAAGGCCTCGCGCTCCATCGCCTCAACACCCGGGTAGAACTCGAAGAGCGACGCCACTTCAGGGTGCTCGGTGCCAGCTTGCACGCGAATGCGCACCCGCTCCTTTTTGACCATGTTCAAGAGGTTGACCACAACTTCAAATCGAGTTGCCACCACGCCTTCTGGTAAAGGACGGTCCATCTGTTCGAGATAGTCAACGCCACAAACGTCAATGGCCATCTGGAACCCAGCGTTCTTAAACGCACGAACCAACTTGGGGTACTGCTCGACGGTGGGAAAACACAGCAAGTCACAAGCCAAACCCTCGCTCGTGATGACCCCTTCGGGACTCCGCGCGGGTAGGCCGATCATTTGGGTGTGCCAAGCCTTACGGCAACGGGGACCTCTGGGGTCCAAGTTCCGTGGTCGTGTCCAAGGTGTGTCGGGGTGCCACTCGCGCGACGCTTCATGATTTCACCGGTACGAATTTGCTCGTGCAGAGTCAGGATTGCGTGCATCAGCGTCTCGGGGCTAGGTGGGCAACCTGGTGCGTACACGTCAACGGGCACAATCTGGTCGACGCCCTGGACAATGGCGTAGTTGTTGAACATGCCACCGGTCGAAGCACAGACACCCATGGAGATAACCCACTTGGGTTCCATCATTTGGTCGTAGACCTGACGAAGAATGGGGGCCATCTTTTGTGAGACTCGGCCAGCCACAATCATGAGGTCAGCTTGACGAGGTGAGTTCCGGAACACTTCCATGCCGTAACGAGAGAGGTCGTAGTCAGCTGCACCGGCCGCCATCATTTCAATTGCGCAGCACGCCAGACCAAAGGTCGCGGGCCAGACACTGGCGCGACGCGCCCACTTAACGAGGTCCTCAATTCGACCGGTTAGAAAGTTGTGTTGGAGATCTTCGAGTGCCATTAGGCGACCTTCTTCGCTTCTACGGTGATGCGACGAATCGTTGAACTTGAGTCACGAGCCGGCACACCAGGTACCAAGTGCTTGACGGGACCCCATTGCAAGGCGCCTTCGCTAACCAAGAACAACAGTGCACCAAAGACAGTGAGCGAAAAGAGCAGCACTTCAACAAGGCCGAATGCACCGAGTTGGTGGAAAACGACGGCGAAGGGATACATAAAGACGACTTCAATGTCAAAGATGACGAAGATCATTGCTACGAGATAGAAACGAACTGGGAAGCGGTGCGGTGGTTCGATTTCGGGAACGATGCCGCATTCATAAGGTGCGAGTTTGGCGTCGTAGGGGCGCTTACGAGGTGCCAATAAGGCCGAGGCCACGAAGGAGCCGGAGGCAAACAAGACGCCGACTACTAAGAGGCCCAGTAGGGGGATGTACTGTTCCACGGTTAATAGGTTTATCAGAACTAGGCGGGGCGCTTCGTAGATTGAGTTCGGCTTTTGCCCTCTAGGCTGGCACGGTGACTTTGCTGAAAGAGGTTTTGACTTCCAACACCACCTACGACGTTGTGGTCGTAGGGGCTGGCCCCAGTGGATCGGCCACCGCCTACTGGCTCGCCGCGGCCGGCTGGAAGGTCTGTTTGGTTGAAAAGAAGCACTTCCCACGCGAAAAAACCTGTGGAGACGGACTCACCCCACGCTCGGTTTACCAGCTCGAAGAGATGGGGCTGGGCGCTGAACTCGCCAAACACGGTCACCGTTACGACGGCCTGCGCGCCTTCGGCTTTGGCGCGAGCTTGGAGATGAAGTGGCCCGAGCACCCGGTCTTTCCTAACTACGGCTACACGATCACCCGCTTTGATCTCGATGGGCTCGTGGCTCGACACGCCCAGTCCAAGGGTGCGACCTTATTAAACGGTGTTGAAGTCGTCGACTTGCTCGATCCGTTTGACGGAGCCGCCGATCAACTCAAAGGTGCCCAGGGTGTTCGAGTTCACGAAAAGGAAACGAACACCGACGGTGAAATCCGCGCTCGATACATTGTCGTCGCCGATGGTCAGAATTCACGCATTGGTCGCACGTTGGGAACTTCACGTAATCGTGACTGGCCCATGGGTCTCGCCCTGCGTGGTTACTACACCTCAGACCGACACGATGAACCATGGATTGACTCGCACCTCGACATTCGTGACCCCCATGGCAAGGTCGTACCTGGCTATGGATGGATTTTCCCTCTCGGCGATGGTCGAGTAAATGTGGGTGTTGGACTGCTTTCCACTGCGGGTGCGTGGAAGGGCGTCAACACGACCAAACTGCAGGAATACTTCGTCGCTCAAACTGCTGACGCGTGGGGCTTAACCGAAGAGACTTGCCTCGGACCAGCCACTGGTGGTCGCTTACCAATGGGGCTAGCCCTTGGTCCCCGTCGTGGCCCCAATACCCTGTGCGTCGGTGATGCCACGGGGACAATCAACCCCTTCAACGGTGAAGGAATTGCCTACGGTTACGAATCGGGCCGAATCGCCGCTGGTGTTCTTGGCGAAGCCCTCGCCAGTGACGACGCCCGTGAGCTCGATCTCTACGAAACTCGTATTGAAGAGGCGTACGGCGAGTACTACAAGGTGGCCCGCGCCTTCGTTCGAATTATTTCTGAGCCGAAGATTTTGGCCGCTTGCGTCGGAGTTGGGCTTCGTATTGAACCCATGATGAACCAACTTCTGCGAATTATGGCCAACTTGATGCGCAACCAGGGCAAGGGCCCTGCCGAATGGGGCTTTAGTGCGATGTCGAAGTTGGTCGACGTCATTCCCGAGCGCGCCTACGCCATGCTGCTCGGCGAGACCGGATCCGAGGACTAGTTCGTGCTCGCTACCTTCGTCATTTTTCTTCGAGAGGGCATCGAGGCTTCCCTCATTATTTCCATCCTTCTCACCTACCTCGGTAAGACCGGCCAAGAGCGTTACCGCCGAGATGTCTTCATCGGCGTAGCGGTGGCGATTCTTCTAACTATCGTTGGCGGTTCGATTCTGTACTTGAGTGTGAGCACCTATTCGGGTTCACGCTTTCAGACAATTTTTGAAACCTTCACCTTTATCATCGCGGCCGTATTCCTCACGATGATGACTATTTGGATGCAGCGTCACGCCAAGGAGATGCGTGGTGATCTCACCAAACAATCCGAAAACGCAATCACTAAGGGTGGCCGCTTCTCAATGGGCCTCTTGGCCTTTCAATCGGTGGGCCGCGAGGGACTCGAAACCATGGTTTTTACCCTGGCCATTCTTTTCACTAATGCTCACCAAAGCGCTACCCCACTGCAGAACCGCTTCCTTCTACTCGGTGGGCTCTTGGGCTTGGCCGTGGCCATTGGAATCGCCTACGCGATGTTCAAGCTCGGGGCCAAAATTAATCTCGGTCTGTTCTTCAAGGTCTTGGGCAGTTTTCTCGTCCTCTGCGCCGCGGGCTTGATTGCCGACGCCGTTGAGAACCTTCAGAGTCTGGGATGGGTATCAGCCGGACGGCACATTTTGTGGAACTCGTCGAGCATCATTAACGAGCACTCCAACTTGGGTGATGTATTGCACCAATTCGTTGGCTACGCCCAACGCCCCACAATCTTGCAAGCGGTGATCTATTCGCTCTACTTGGTGGGTTGCGTGGTGGCTTTCCGACTTTTCGGCCAGAGTTCGAAAAAAGCCAAGACCGCCTAAACGGCCGTTGCTCCGCCCGGGGTCATGCGAGCCAAGGCCGTTGAGGCCAAGTTGCTAATAAACCCTTCGGCCTTCGTCCAATCAGCCACGAGTATGGCAATTGTCGTTTCAAAGTGACCGCTGGTAACTTCAACCACGCCGAGGTAGAGCGGTCCGTTAATTCCCGGCACCGTAATTGGCGCGTATCCACCGCGGGACCAGCCCGTCTTGGAAAAGACTGCGGGTTGCCAGTCGGTTCCTACGTTGCCAGTTGGAGTAGCGACTGAATCGTACAGGTCCATGGTCGTGACGTTGCTTGTAACGAAACAGGATCCGAAGTTTGACACTTGCATGGAGCGTGTGTCCTTTTGCACCATCGCGGTTGTCTTGTAGTACTGCGAGGTGACACCAACTTCAATCCCGCCAAATGCTGTTGAGCTAAAGATTGGAGCGGACACTTGATAGTCAGGTGACTGACCCGCGCCACCGTACATACGGTCATTCTGGTAACTAATACCGAGGCATGACTCGTAGGAGGACACAATCTTGGCCCAAGCAGAACCGGGCTTGGGTTTCGTGATTGGTGTTGCGGTGAGGACCTTGCTAGACGAAGGAATGATTCCCGACAGGACTCCTTGGCTCGAGACTACGAAGTTCGATCCCATGTCCTTTTTGGTCAACAACACCGAGCGAGCTGCGGCCAACTCTGCGGGGACCGACCTTGACTTAGAGCCCAAGGCAATACCTCCAGCAAAAGAAGCCAGGAGAACTACAGCCGCCACAAGAATTGCCCCGAGTCGTCTCGGCTGACGCTTGAGTACTCCCCCGTGAGCTTCCACCACGGCACGAAGTTCACTAATTGAGTTGGACTTTTCGTTTCGCCACACGTAGCGAACGCCAGAGATGGTGGCGAAGAGAGCAGTCTTTTTACCCATCCGGGTCAGTTGAAGTCCAGTGACTTGAGCCCATGGAGTTTGCCAAGCGACCGCTGGTTCTCCCGCCAACTGGGTGAAGGAGTCCTCGTCGAACAGGAGCGTAACGGGTTCAGTTGGACCATTGGGAACAAAACTCGGGTTGACTTTCCAGCCAGCGGACGAGAACGCACTCATGAATTAAGGCCCTCCGCAATTTCGTTAGCAAAGTAAGTGAGGATGAAGTTTGCACCGGCGCGCTTAACCGCGGTGAGCTGCTCGAGCGCAACGCGTGGTGCATCGATCCAGCCGCGCTCTCCGGCCGCCTTAATCATCGCGTACTCACCACTCACGTGATACGCGCTGACTGGCACATCAACTGATTGTGCGATGTCACTCAGTACATCGAGGTAACTCATGGCGGGCTTCACCATAACCATGTCGGCACCCTGTTCGATATCCGCAATGGCTTCACGTAATGCTTCGCGACGATTACGGAAATCCTGCTGGTAGCCCCGACGATCGCCTCCGTTGGCGATCTCAACCTTGACCGCTTCACGGAATGGTCCGTAAAACGCGCTGGCGTACTTAGCCGAATAGGCCAAAATTGCCGTGTCGTCAAATCCTGCTCTGTCGAGTCCTTGACGGATTGCGAGAACTTGGCCGTCCATCATCCCACTGGGCGCCACCACATCGGCTCCCGCTTGGGCCTGGGCGATGCCCACTCGTGCGTACAACTCAATCGTGGCGTCATTGTCGACGTTGCCTGATGGCGTGAGTACCCCACAGTGCCCATGACTGGTGTACTCGTCGAGGCAGAGGTCGGACATCAAAACAATTTCTTGACCAAAGCGCGCCTTCAAGTCACGGATAGCGACCTGAGTGATCCCATTTGGATCCCACGCGCCCGAGCCTTCTTCGTCTTTGCTTTGGGGAACACCAAAGAGCATGAATGCGTTCACACCATTAGAAAGGTGTTCTTCAACCTCACGGATAAGACTCTCGCGAGTGTGCTGGAACTGACCGGGCAGCGAGGCGATGGGGTGCGGGTTGCTTAAACCTTCGGCCACGAACAGTGGCGAGACTAAGTCCGCGCTGGTTACTACGGTTTCGGCAACCAGGTTGCGAAAAGCGGGAGTCTGGCGCAGGCGTCGGGGTCGTTCGAGAGGAAACACCCGTACAGCCTATTAGTTATTGCTTTTCGCCAATTCGGCGAGTATCTCCTTGGTTTCGCTGCCCCACCCCACAATCGTCTCGGGATGTGAAATCTTCACCACTTGAGCGGTCGTTTCACCCTTGGCGACAATCACCGTTTTCTCAACGACAAACTGTTCCGCGACGGACCATGCCGAAGGTGCCCCGATGAACAACACATCGGCTGAACCGATCTCAACAATCTCACCCTCAGTTAATACAACGGGCAGAGTTTCGTAGGAGGAGACGGAATGCAGTTCGATAGTGCGGCGAGCCAGAGCATCCGCCAACTCCTCCCGATTCTCCTTCGCCCCGACGAACAAGACCGGCCCACTGGGTATCTCATTGGCCAACTCGGCAGCACCATTGGTTCCGACCCAAGCTGGTTCTATTCCACTCTCGCGAAGTGACTTTGCGGTGGCCTCGCCCACGCAGTAGATCGGCAGATGTGAGAAATCTCTGAGTGGTCCCGAGAGTGCCCTCACGCTTCGGGCACTAGTGATAGCCACAGTCTTCATTCCGACAACGCTCTGCACCTGCTCGAGAATTGACTCGTCACCCAAATACTTCGTGTGGGTTAGGGGGACTTCAACGACTTGAGATTCTGGTGGAAGAAGCCATCGCAGAGAATCATTCATGCCGGCTTCGCGAGTAAGTACAACCCGCACGGAACTATTCCTGCCAGCCGGGCAAGCTGGCGCCTCGTTGGATATCGCGCAAATCAATCGCCGCCAATCGTCCGAGTTCTTCCGGATTGGTGCCGCTTTGCGCGGTGCGCAAGGTGGTTGATCCGTCAGTTGAGAGCATTACCGCGCGAAGTGTCCAGCCATTTCCGTCGGCCTGGGCCCAAGCTCCCGCAGGAATCGTGCAGCCCGCACCGAGCTCACGAAGGAATGCCCTCTCGGCCAATAAACACTGGTGTACCTGCTCGTCATCAATAGTGTGGAGCAGTTCGATTGTGGCCTCGTCGTCGCTACGAGTTTCTAAGGCCAAAGCTCCCTGACCGACCTGTGGGGTAAACCACTGGGGGTCGAGGCGTTCGGCAATCTTTTCGCTGTGACCCAGACGCGTGAGTGCCGCTACCGCCGAAACAATGGCGTCGACTCCGCCTTGGCCGATCTGATCGAGTCGACGGGCCATATTTCCGCGCAACTCAACGATGTTGAGGTCTGGTCGGTGCGCTAACAACAATGCTCGACGACGTGGTGAGCCGGTAGCGACGGTAGCCCCCGGACCAAGACCAGCTAAGGAACGTCCGACTAGTACGTCAGCGGCGTCAAGACGTTCAGGCACACAAGCCAGGAACAATCCAGACATTGTTTGACTGGGCAAGTCTTTCGCCGAGTGGACCGCAACATCAGCCTCCCCGCGCATAACGGCGTTTTGAACTTCAAGGGCAAATACTCCTTGACCGCCCATTTGCGACAGTGGTGTGTCGCGGTGCTGATCACCCTTGGTGTCGACCTCGATGAGTTCACTAACGACGCCCTTGGCCGCGAGCCGCTCTTGAATTGAGCGCGCCTGAATCAACGCGAGTGGAGAACGCCTAGTAGCGAGCCGGAGGGTCATGGCTTGTCTAAGTTACGTTGAATATTGCGACGCGCGGCGTTAGCGGCGATTCCGAGGGAGTGCAGCACTCCTCCGCCCAATGGACCGGTGCCATTGTTCACGTGGTACATCAAGATTTGAAGTTCAATCGAGAAGTCAACGTAGTGAACGGCGCACCCTAAGGGCACCGCAATAACCTGCGGGGCGAAGTTGAGAAACGCGTGAATACCCTCTGAAACCAAGCGGTCCGCTACCGCTTGGGCGGCGGCTGGTGGAACACACAACACCGCCACCGTCGCTGGGGCGACGGGACCGTTGAGGTCTTGCACGATAAGCCCGCCAACTTCAGTCCCAATAACGCTGGGGTCTTTGTCATAAATGGCCACCAATTTGGCCCCTCGAGTTAGGAAGTTGCTGGAATTAATAAGGGCGCGTCCCAGATTCCCCACTCCCACAACCACCACGTCATACTCACGGTCGTGGCCCAGAGCGTCGGCAATACGTTCGCGCAATGTCGCCACGTCGTAACCCGATCCGCGCATGCCGAATGAGCCAAGTCCCGCGAGGTCTCGACGAACCGTTGTGGGGGTGACGCCAGCGAGTTCACCGAGCTGAGTGGAATCAATTGAAACTCGCCCACGATTTTCCCAACTCTCCGCGATGCGCTGATAGACGGGCAGGCGCGAAATCGTTGGTTCAGAAAGTTGACGTTTAGTAAGGCGGGGATTGGCCATCGAGCGAGTGTTCCTAGCGACCTAGCTGACGGCTACGTTCGGCGGCAGAGGCGACCGCTTCAAGGAATGCGGCACGCAGAGCTCGCTGCTCCAACATGCGGATTCCCGCGGCCGTAACCCCACCTGGTGAGGTCACGTTAAAGCGAAGTTGTTCGGGTGACTCTCCACTGTGCTTGAGGAGTTGACCTGCGCCGGCGAAGGTATCGACTACCAGTGAAGTGGCCAAGTCTCGCGTGAGCCCCTGGTGAACTCCGGCTTCGATCAAAGACTCCACCACCATGTAGAGGTAGGCGGGCATGGCACCCGAGAGCGCGCCAACAGTGTCTTGGTATCGCTCAGGTACACGAACTACGGTGCCCACCGCTCCCAAAATGGATTCGGCCCACTCGAGGTCGGCGGAGACGCAGTGCTCGCCGCCACTAATGGCGCTCACCCCCTCGCCAATCAAAACTGGCGTATTGGGCATCGAACGAATAACTGGGACTGAATTTTTAAAGGTCGCTTCGAGGCGCTGGGTGGAAAGTCCGGCCACCACCGACAACAGGCGACTAACGCCCGCGCCAGAGAGATTTCTCGCGACCGCTTCGGCGTGGTCTGGCTTGACGCACAGAACCGCCCCAGTCTTTTCGTCAACGTCGTTCTTGGTCACCTGATCGAGGACCGCGACTCCGGGGAAGCGCTCAGCCAAGGCCTCACGCTTCGGTGACGATGGCTGCACAATGGCGAGTTCGCTGGGGCTGCACCAGTTGGCTTTGAGGAGCCCGGCCACGAGGGCTGAGCCCATGCGTCCGCCGCCCACGACTAAAAGTTTGTACGCCACGCATCAACGTTACAAGACTGAGAACTACGGCCTAACAGCGAATGAGGCCAGTCGCTTCAAACCGGTGCACCAAGTCATCAACACTCTGCGCGGCAGCCTTCCAGGAGTAGGACTTAGCAAAGAGCATGGCGGCGTTGGCCATGGTCATGAGCTCCCGTGAGTCCAGGAGCTCGCTCACCGCATCGGCCCAAATTACGGGATCACGAGACTCCAGCAATCTTCCCGTTACGCCATCTTCAATCAAGGTAATGAGACCGCCAACTTTGCTCGCCACTACTGGGGTGCCCGAAGCCGAACTCTCCAGTGCCACCAGGCCAAAACTCTCCGCCCGTGAGGGAACCAGGGTCACACTCGCTGCGCGCATCCAAGTGGAGAGTAGTTGGTGTGACTGTGGTGCGACGAACAGCACTTGGGAAATAACGCCCGCTTGGGCAACTCGTTCGCGCAAACGATTGAGCGTCTCGCGACCACCACTTCCCGAAGGTCCACCAATAATCGCGAGGGTCACCTCTCGACCACGGCGGCGCATTTCAATCAAAGTTTCGAGGGCAAGGTCTACACCCTTTAACTCCTGGAGCCGACCAATGTAGAGAAGCATGTCGGTTTCTTCGTGAAGACCAAGTGCCCGTCGGGCTTGCGGTTGATAACCCGGAGCAAAGAAGGCGTGTTCAACGCCGAGGGGAACGATGTGAACGCGCTCGGGATTGGCGTTGTAGTGCTCGGCGAATTGTTCGGCTTCAATGTCACAACTGGCGAGCACCGCATCCGCACAGGCAAAAATGCGACCTTCCTCAATGGCGCGCTCGTCAGATTCGGCAATAAAGGTTGCCGCCTTCACTCGTTCGAGTGTGTGGAAGGTCATGACGAGAGGGATATTGAGTTCGTGTTTTAACTCGTGGCCCGCCAGACCACTCATCCAGTAATTCGCGTGGATGACGTCGGGATTCCCGTCTTTTCGAAAGAGAGTGGCGACTGCACGGGTGAAGATCGGAATGTTGGCCAGGAGCTCGTCTCGTGAGATTTCGTGAGCGGGACCCGCGGTCACGTTGTGCACCCGAAAGCCAGGCTCGACGTGAACGACGTCGGCTTCCCCGATTGCCGATCGCCTGGTGTAAACATCGACCTCGTGGCCGAGGCGAGCCAGAGCGCTCGATAATTCGCGAACGTAGACGTTCATGCCACCGCCATCACCCGTTCCCGGCTGAGCCAAGGGCGAGGTGTGATACGAGAGAACGGCGAGCCGGGTCACGGCAAAAGCCTACCTGCGAGGTCGGGTTTTAGGGTCTGGACCTTGTTTATACGTTGATTTTGTGATCACGATGTAGGCCACATCTCGCGCCGGCACGTGGCCAAAGTCCCGCGAATCCGTCGAGGCTTGGGGGTTGTCCCCGCGCAGTTCTAATTGACTGCCGTAGCGCGCCACACACCTCTTTAATAGCCAGCGATCGTAACCCCGCGGGTCTTGGACAACTACCACGTCGCCGGGGCGAATCGTGCGCCAGGGCTTTACAGCCGTAAGGCGCTGGCGTGGCCGAAAGGTCGGCCACATGGAATTCCCCTCAATTTGAACTCTTCGTATGAAGTGGTTGAGTAGCCGCCGCATTCCCTGAACGCTAGTTGAATTCCGTGACTAATCTCGGATACAGAGTTGGTAACACTGCCAACCAGAAAGGCCGACATATGTCACTTCGTTCACGCGCACTTGAGCTGTTCGACGCTCTCAACGCACCACTCACCGTCAGCGCCCACTGCGACCTCCCTTGCGGTGTGTACGACCCCGCCCAGGCTCGCCTCGAGGCCGAGTCCGTTAAGGCGTGCATGGTCAAGTACAACGCTTCCGATGACGCTGACTTCAAGGTTCGCGCAACCTTGATCAAAGAAGAGCGCTGCGAGGCTGTGAAGCACCACCTCTGGGTTCTGTGGACCGACTACTTCAAGGTCGACCACCTGAAGCAGTTTCCCAACCTTCACGACCTCTTCTGGATGGCTACCAAGTCAGCCGGAGACGCCAAGAAGACCAACGACCCAGTTGTCGCTGACCGCCTCTTGAGCGAGATTGACGCCATTGGCGAACTCTTCTGGGCCACCAAGAAGTAATTCGTACTTAAACACAAAACACCCTCGCACGAAAGTGCGAGGGGTTTTGTCTTTGCGATTCTTTTAGAGCAACTCCGGGTGCATGGCACAGTTAGCCACGGTGGGATTCTCCATCAAGGCCGCTGCCTCAATTTCACCGCCGCACACTTGGCACTTGCGATAGCTGCCCGACTGAAGCCGGTCCAACGCACGTTCCACCTTGCCCAAGGTGGCTTCGATGGCGTTTACGGACTCGTTGTTGAACTCGGTCATGGTCAAGAATCTACTCGGCGATAGCCCAATGGCCGCCTGTATTAGGATGTTCTACCGGTCGAACGTCACGGCGTCCGTCTGGTTTAGGGCTGCTAGCTCATCGGGTAGAGCAGGGGACTTTTAATCCCAAGGTGCCGGGATCGAGACCCGGGCGGCCCACTTTTTTTGCCTCACCATTACAGTGGAACGCACTTATGCCAAACACCACTGCAACCCCAAGTAATTCATTCTGGAAGCCAACTTCTTCGAAGGGCTTCCTCTTTGTCCTCCTCGGCGCTGGCCTCTGGGGAACTGACGCGATTTTCCGCAAGGGACTTGCGACCACGGTTCCAACCTCAGTCGTTGTTTGGGTCGAGCAACTCATCCCACTCCTCTGCCTGCTCCCCTACGCGCTGCGAGGAACTCGCCGCGCGATCGCGACCTTTAACGCCAAGGACTGGATCTTCCTCATCATGATCGGTTGCGGTGCGTCTACGGTGGCGACCTACCTCTACACCCGTGCGTTCACCTACGGCATCTACACAACACCAGTACTGCTTCAGCAAGTCCAGCCACTGTTCGCGATTGTGGGAGCACGTATTCTCCTTCGTGAGCGCCTGCACCCGCGTTTTGGCTTCTTCGTCATCGCCGCGCTGATTGGTTCTTACTTCATTGCTTTCGCGCAGCCCTCAGCACCCTCCTTTCACCTCTTGGCTCCCGCACTCTTAACCTTGAGTGCCGCTGGCATCTGGGGACTCGGAACAGTATTCGGTCGTTCACTCGGTGCCAAGGTGCCTTTTAATGAACTGACTGCTCTTCGCGTTTTGTTTGGTCTCTTCGCCGCGACCATCTTGGTAGCCGTTCAGCACGACTTTGGTTTCCTCGCCCACCTGTCGGGTAGCTCAGACCGCGCGCTGTTGTTGATGTCGCTCCTCCCTGGTCTGTTCGCACTGCTGCTCTACTACACCGGTCTTCGTGCGACCCCAGCTTCAGTTGCCACCCTGGCCGAGTTGGCCTTCCCAATTACTGCTCTGCTTGTCAACTACTTCGACTTCAATATCAACTTGTCGAACTGGCAGTGGATGGGCGTCGCAATTTTGATTGGCACCATTACAACCATGGGTCTTGACCGACGCGAAGAATCGCTCGCCGGTGTTGATGTAGAGCTACTCCCTGTTGGCTAAAGACCAGCAGAGAGTAGCTCTTCAAATTCGTTAACGAATTGAGAACAGACCGCCGTTATCAATAGCCCAGAGGGATCCGTTCGCCCAGTATGAGGCGTAGAAGACCGAAGACTGCATCCCACCAGGAATAAGGCTGATGTGGTTGGCAACAACAGGAGCGCCAAATACCTGGCCACTCGCTGCGGGTGCAACATAGATTGCACCCGACGAACCACCCTGTCCAATAGCGGTACCCGTTACAAACAGATCTCCCCGGGTATCCAGCGAAATGCTTACTGGTTCAAAGATTGCTGTCTTGAAGGCTGACAAGAGGTTCAACCGAGTTGGCGACAAGGCAGGAATTCTTTGTCCGAACATTTTGGTCGAATGAGGTGCGAGGACTTCAACAATGTTCCGGTCGTTAAGTGTTCCCAAGAAGTACAGGTTGCCGTGCGAGTCAAACTGGAGACTGCTGCTCGCGGGCATTAAGTTTCCCATTGCTGAAATTGCGACCTCTGTGTTGGCGGTGACCGATTGACCAAAGAAGGTTCCACTACTCGCGGGCAGAACGTATACGAGAGAGTTATTGGAATTGCCCATGTAAACAAGGTCGCCCCTCGCGTCGAATGCCATCGCGGATACCGGCTGAGAGCCGGTCACTGCGCTAAGACTCGTCAGAACATTGGCCTGTACTGATTGCCCGAAAACTGTTTTGCTCGTTCTAGCGAGAACTGAGACATTTGACGAACCTAGGTCCCCGAAGAATAAGTCACCCTTCTTGTCAATTGCTAGAGAGTACGGGCTGGAAATTGACGACGATGCACTGAGCAAAGTCGGAACGCCCGCTCGAACATGTTGACCAAAAATTACGCCGCTGTGTCGCGCAAAGACGAATGTTTGACCCCCGTCATTTGAAGTGAAGAAAGCATTTCCGGCCGAGTCAACAACCACGCTGTCATTCCAGGAACCCACTCCAGTGTGGAATGAAACTCCTGCTGGGAATGTGAAGAGCGTTTCTTGCGTAACAGCACTGCCATCGATTGTCCCGGTATTGATAGGGACTACCGCAAAGCGGTCAAAGTTAGTGATGAAGATATTCCCCGAGCCATCGACCGCCACACCCAACGCGCCGTTGCTATTAAGACCAAAAGTCAGCGGAAACCCTTGGTCCGGATTTAGCCCACCGCTAAAAGGACCGGATCCAGGTCCAGTAATTGCACCAATCACTGGTGCTCCCGGAATTGCGTAGAAGAAGTCCGAGTAGCTGTCGATCGCGATGCCCGCCAGTTGATACTGACCATTGGTCGCCATCTGACTGATAGTGCCCAAGGTGTTGGCAGTCACGGTGTTGCCGTAAATAGATCCGCTGGCATCAGGCAAAACAGATACCCCGTCGATAGTCGTGGCAAACAAATTGCCCCTCGGATCGAGCGCAAGCCCAATTGGATTGTTCAGACCACTCGTCGCAGTTAAGAAGGTGGTCTGATTAGCAGTTGCGGATTGCCCAAAATAAGTCCCGGTGATTGCAGGCACCACGGCAATGTCTCCGAGTGAATCACTGGCCACATAAAGTTCTCCCGCTTGACCAAAGGCCAGGCCCATAGGGGTGATGATCCCGTGTGCGGCGTTAAGAGTCGTAGTCCGGTTGGCGCGGAAGCTTTGCCCAAAGAGTGTTCGACTAGTTTTCGCTACTACTGAAATCGAGTCAGCGAATCCGGCATTCGAGATGAAAAGGTCTCCGTGGGTGTCAATCGCAATGCCCGCAGGTTGGTCCAGTCCTGATGCGGCTTTCAACTGAGCCATCTTGCCTTTGATCACCTTCTGCCCAAATAGGACGCCAGTGAAAGAAGGCAACACATACACAGCGTTGTTGGCATATGAAACTGAGAATGCGTCTCCCCGAGCATCCAGTGCAACGCCACCCAACATGCCCGTGGTGGAGGGAACTCGTTGGCTCAGTATTGAGCTTGATGCGGCTCCGGATTGGGTGGGCACCACAAACAGTACGCTCGCCACCACAACTAAAAGAGCGGCTACTTTACGGAACTGCTTGCCAAGATAATTATTGAATCTAAATGAAAAATTAGTCACGACAAACCCTACTCCCACCAGTTCCAAGTGACACAGTTGGTAACAGAAATCTTGGGGTGAGCCAAAATTTGAATTTCAGTTTTGCCAAGGAATAAAGGAGCGAATGTGACAAACAATTTACGGGCAGAAACAATTAGTTTTCCTGGGTATCTCGGGGTTGAAATCGAGGGGTACCTAGCCGTGCCAACAGATGTGGAGAGTTGCGGTTCGATAGTCGTCATTCACCACCTACCCGGTTACGACGAATCCACAAAGGAAATTACTCGTCGCTTCGCGGCCAATGGTTACGCCGCACTAATGCCCAATCTGTACCATCGACTAGCCCCGGGCGCATCAGCCGACGATGCCGCAGCCGTCGCCCGCAATGCGGGGGGTATCAGCGATGAGCAACTTGTCGGTGAGGTTGAGGGCGCGATGCAATTCCTCAAAGCTCTAGCAAACTCGAACGGAAAAATAGCCTCTATCGGCTTTTGTTCAGGTGGTCGGCAGTCATTCTTAGCTGGGTGCCGACTTCCACTCGACGCAATCATCGATTGCTACGGTGCTTTCGTAACTACTGACTCGACACCCGAGTTTCCACTTTCGGTCAAAGGCCTCTTGGGTGAGATCCCGGGCATCACTGGTCAAGTACTCGGTCTCTTTGGCGCTGACGATCAGTACCCATCACCAGAACAGAACAACGAA
>Ga0214207_1000012_pt1 | contig 60360 bp, 76 predicted proteins | sample TroBogEpilimnion_6_FD_153045 | JGI IMG/M metagenome (GOLD analysis project Ga0214207, IMG submission 153045) | Freshwater microbial communities from Trout Bog Lake, WI - 13JUL2009 epilimnion | ecosystem: Environmental > Aquatic > Freshwater > Lake > Epilimnion/Euphotic zone | place: Trout Bog... | reverse complement strand
TTACCTGAATGAGTTCATGCCAAAGTTCGTGAAACAAATTGATGAGAAGTCCGCGAATATGCGAGCCATCATAATCCTGATCCGTCATGATAAGAATCTTTCCATAACGAAGTGACTTGATGTCATTGTATTTCTTTCCAGACTCTAGACCCAGAATCTTCTTCAGGTTGGCAACTTCTTCCGTCTGTTCTACCTTGCGAACAGATGAATCTTTTACATTGAGTAGTTTACCTCGCAGAGGAAAGATACCATACGTCTTTCTCTGTTCCTGCGAGAGACCGGAAAGGGCCATAGCTTTCGCTGAATCTCCCTCTGTAAGAATTAGTGTACATTCGTGACTCTTTGTAGTTCCAGCTTGTACTGCATCATCAAGTTTAGGAACGCTGATTTTGCTATGCTTCTTACCGTCAGTCTTTGAGTTTTCTTTGGTGTCTTTTACGTTCTGTTGTTCAAGTACCTTCTCAACTACGTTTAGCTTTGAGATAACCTTCTTGAGAAAGTCGTCACTCAGCTTACACGAGACTTTAGAAGTAAGTACTTCCTTGGTCTGACTGCTAAACGAAGGATTCTCTACAAAGCAATGAATGAATACTGCAAGGGAATCACGAACGAGTGCCGGCTTGACTTTGATTTTCTTCTTAGCCTCCAAATAATTCACAATATGCGAAACAACTTGGTTCGTAATTTCATCCACGTGCTTTCCCGATCTCGTCCAAATGCCATTCACAAAAGACACATTGAACGCCCTATCAAATGTACTATCGGCGATTGCAATCTGCCAGCCCACTTGGGGGGCGTCTGTGACGATGGCTGTATCTTTCGTCAGATACCAGGAAGCGTACGTTGTAAGGTCTCGAAATTTAACTGGTGCGCCGCACCATGTAACTCGAACGTCCTTTCCGACTGTCATTGCAAGGTCAAACACGCGTCGCTGAATGACCTTGAGTAGACCTTCAGGGATTGCAGGTGTCTTCCACCCAAAACGAGCAAAGTCGGGAGTCCATTCGATCTGAACATACGGCTTTACCTTTGCTGATTTCACCGATGGCTCTCCGATTTTAGACATGTTGTTTTCAAACGTTTGTACATACTTGAGTTCGCGAACACCATCTACGACCGTGATCTTGAGCTGTTTAGCAAAGATGTTGACAAGTTTGACTCCATAACCATTCTTGCCACCAACTAGCTTCTTTTCCTCCTTGTCGTAGTTTGTAGATGTGAGTAGTTCTCCAAAGATCATCTGAGGAATATAAACACCATACTCAGGATGCTTTTCTACATCAATGGATTCGCCGTCATTCTTGATTGTTACCACATTGTCTGCTACTGAAATGTCAATTGCCTTCACGGGATTAGTCGAACCTTTCTGGCGAAGACGGACGACGTGATCATGTGCATTCACAAGTAGTTCGTCAAACAGCTTGTAAAATCCAGGATTGAAGTTTGAAATCGTCTCAGCTACAAAGCTATCATCTTTTACTACAAACTGTTCATCATTTGAATTTTCAATGCTCCCGATATAGGTATCAGGAAGCGACAAAATATGTTCACGGTGAGTGTGCTTGCGATACTGCTTAGAAAGATCAGCCATTCTGTGTGTCTTTCATTAGGTATGTCTTCATGAAAATTCGTTTTAAATATATAAATGCCAAAGGGTTCATTGGAACTTGATAAGAAATACATTACTCCCAAGCGTGATGTAGGATCACCTGAGGCCTATTCTGCTGCGTCGGTAGTTAAAGATTTGTCGCCTGTTAAAAATGTACAGGAGGCTGCAAAAGTACAGTCTATGCAGGAAAAATTTGACAAAGATTTACTTGTTGCATCTCGTGGAGGTAAGACACGTCACCGTAAGTCTAAGAAGTCCAAGAAGACTAAGCGTCGTCATATCAAGTAACGATTCGTTAGTAGAAATGCAGTATCGGATTCATCCCATAATCCACGATCTTTAAAACGCTGAACCTTTTCGACAGTTGTTGATAAATAATTACAGTGAACAATCTTTGCTTTGGATGTTTTACCTTTATTGAAGTATATTTCACCATTGGGATATTCTTCAGTTGATAGTTTGTTTACTATGATACCAACGATCTGAGGATATACACGATTGAATGCGTGTTGATCATTTACACTTTTCGATGTAGATTTAGCCAACCAGTCAATCGATTTCTGTAAAACAGAATTCGAAAAATATCCACTTCTTGCAAGAAAAAATCCAGTACATGCTCCCCATAGATCATCTTGCATCACAAAGTTACCACGCTTTGACAAAATATCACCTAAACAGTTTTCAAAAAATACAATATCATTATCTACCCACAAAATTTCATTATCCATTCCCATGTTCATTTTGATCACTTCAAGTTTTTTAAGAGTGATCGAGTTAAACTGCGTGCTACCATAAACAGCAGCTTCTTTTTGGCTATCTAAAATATAACAGTGAAATAGATTCATAGGAATTCCGGCCTTCATAGCAGAATTGAGCATGCTTTTCATCATAGGTAATTGAGCATCGTTCGTCATACAAACAATTCTCATTTGTTTAGACGTTGTTAGATTAAATAAATTAAATGCCTGTACGCAAGCAGAAGGTTGTAAAAAATGAAGTAGAGGTGGACGATGCACCAATTATATTTAGACTAAAGGTAAATGATGAAGCATCGGAACAAGTTATCCCAATTGGAGATGTAGTTTCTTATTCGGATATTTTAACATCAGTTGAATCGTCTAAGGTATCTGAGCGATTCAATACAACTGTTCTAAAAAAGATCCTAGAAAATGTAACTGCGGATTCCTATTCAGAACACACAGCTTGCTTTTGGTGCTGCAGTGCGTTTAATTGGGTTGCCACAGTTCTTCCAATTTCGTATGATGTATATAAAAATAACTATACATGCGAAGGGCATTTTTGTTCTCCCGAATGTGCACTAGCTCACCTGTATGCTGACGTATCTGTATCCGATTCAGTTCGTTGGAATCGTCATGCATTGCTCTACAATTTGTACCGCGAACTGTATGTTGACAAAGATCTATCTCCTGCACCATCTAGAAGCATCCTGAGGATGTTTGGAGGACCATTGGATATTCAACAGTTTCGTGAATATACAAGTGGAAGCAATGATATTGTAATTTGTGAGCTACCTCCTATTCGAATGTTGTTTCCTTCTATGAATGTTCAGGGGCCTTTGCGTGATATTAAACGGTATGTATCTCTATCTACAGATGCTGTTGAAAAGGCTTCAGAGCATCTTCGTCTCAAACGTTCAAAGACAATGAACACGAGTGTTCCAACGCTAGATATGTGTATTGTTAAGACGTAGGTTCTTCCTTCTTCTCAGGTATCATTTCAAGAACAACGTGCTCAGGCTTGATATCAGATTTAGGAAGAATCATCTTAGCACTGCTCCTCATGCGACTCACGACACCTGAACCGGCAAGAGCAGCGAGATCTTGTTTTATAATAGCAGATGTATCGAGCTTAGGAGGTGATGAGCGACGACGACTTATTTCTCTCTCGACTTCCTGTGCAAGTTTAGGTTCAATCATACGCTTAATCGCATCAACACGTCTCTCCTCTATCGTTTTCTTTGCTAATTCTTCTGCTTTAGCCTGAATTTCTGCCATGTTTTCTGCTGCACTATCATATATTTTGGTCTTCTCGAGGTTGTTACATATTTCCGGTTTCGAGATCTTTACCGATTTAAATGTGTATTCGAATGCTGCAATTACATCTTCGGGAACTGTAGGTGATGACTCGATTAGACGGTCTAATTCAGAACGACATACAAGCAAGAAGTCCATGCAGTTCTCACGCTGATTACGCGGGAGTGCTAGCTCAACTGAAACCTTTCGTTGTAATTTACCCCATGAAATACCAGCGGAACGGTGAGCCTCCATTCCCTGAGCATATTGAAGAAAGTTGGCTACTGTTGTAACCATTCCTGCAATAAGAGATACACCACCCACTCCGAGTTGCGCTATGGGCTGTAGATCAGGAGGAAAAATAGAAGACATGCCAAAATTAGCTGTTCCAGTTAGAGTCGAAAGAATAATAACTGGAATCGTCAAAGCCATATTGTAACCGCGAAACTTCTTCTCCGTTCTGTCGTGTAACCAACGATAGCATGCAGCCTTGTCGGCCCACTCAGCAAGTAGTTCTTCCTCACTATCACCCCACCCACCATTTACAAGATGTACAACGGGTCTTTTTACTTCCGGAGGATTCTGTGCCATTATTTAGATACAGGAATCATTAAAATATAAATGATGAAATTCTTTGGAGGAACGCAAGAAGTAGTTGTAGAACAAATAAAATCAAAAAAATCAGTTATCACGTGTGATCATGTTCTTCAAAAAACCACCACGCCAAATTCATTGAGAATGGACGCGATCATTCATCATGTAACTACAATTCCTGCTATTAAGAATCTTCTTTGTGTTTCTCAGCATGATTACCTTCCTCACGTATTCGAAGCTGTTCAAGTTGAAACTGATGTTTATTTTCAACTTACCGATCTTAAACACAAAGATGGTCAACTAGAAGCAATTAAGTTTGAACTTTTTTCATATGAACATGAGGTTCAATTTTTACAGGCATTTATTGATCGTTGCAATACCGACTTTGCTAGAAAAATGGCAAACAAGCTCGGAACGTCTCTTTATTACTTTGATATGATCACACAGAACAAATCAAAAAAGACAATGCAGAATAGTTTGCCGAACACTCATCTACTTTACACGAAACATCAGTTCCATACGACACGTTCGTTTGATAATGTATTCTTTGAACAGCGTGATAAAGTTTGTAGCCATGTACAGTTTTTTCTGACCCGCAAAGATTGGTATGAAAAGAAAGGAATTCCATACACACTTGGATTTATGTTTCATGGAGATCCTGGGTGTGGAAAAACGTCAACAATCAAGGCAATCGCAAATACCGCACACCGTCATATTTTGAACATTCATCTGTCTGAAATCAAGTCAAAGTCACAGCTTCGCCATCTCTTCTTTAATGACGAAATTCATGTATATAATGGAACTGTAACGGAGCGATTTATTATTCCTGTTCATGAGCGACTCTATGTGATTGAAGACATTGATGCAATGGGTGATGCCGTGCTCAAGCGAGAATGGAAAAAGCCTACAGTAGTTGAAAAGCCTAAAGAAAAAACAGGCGATCCTTGGCTTGACAACAAGGAAAATGAAGATGAAATCAAAGATCCGATTGATCTCTCATTTCTACTCAATTTACTTGATGGAACTCTAGAAGCTTCTGGTCGTATTCTTGCTATTTCCTCTAACTTTCCTGAGCGTATTGATCGAGCACTTATTCGCCCTGGTCGTATTGATATGATTGTTCATTTCAAGAAATGCAATCGTCAAATTCTTCGTGAAATGGTATCTAGTTTTTATGATAAAGAAGACAGCGATTGGACTACCGAAGATCTCGAATATAAATGGAGTCCAGCCGAAGTAAATCAAATTCTTTTCCGAAATTTTAAAAACTGTGAAGAAGCGATACATGAACTAAAAACGCTAAATCCCGAAGACTTATATGGATTTACATCTGCGTAATAGCATTCGCAAGTTTATAAATATTTTGAATATATGACCATACACCATCTTTAGATTTCGGAGTCATAGACTCAATATATTTCTTTAGTTTACCAAAAACATTCATATCGCCAACTTCCTTTTCAAACTCCGAAAATGAATACTGCATGAAGAAACCTTCATCTTTACTCAAAATTTTTTCAGAAAAGGGATTCGTTGCGTCATAAATATTCTTAACAACCATAGATGGATTTGTCATTTTTGCAAGCTTCACTGTGTTTAGAAATAAAGGAAAATCCGGATCATTCGGATACATCTCAATCAGCTCATTTGTAAAATTCGTTAGCTGTTCAAATAGAGCCGTCATTAGAACGGTCTTTGTCGCCATGTGTTATATTACTTACGCTCGACTCCTGAAAATTCACTTTTACGCTGATCCTCCATCATTTTCATGCGAGCTTTCACATCTTCGTTTGATCCAGCCTTTTCCTTCGAAATAGTGTTCTGCGACGTAGGCTCAGGAGGTCCAGCTACACTACCTCCGCCCAAGAATGTATACAAACTTCCACCATCACTTGAAAAATTCGTAGGCGTATCCCAAGATGAGTACGACTCAGTTAGTCTTCCCGACCCCTCGAACCCCCATGCGTTCAGATCACCGACTGGTGACTGAACCGATGCAGGGCTTGTATCTGACTTTGCTGGAACCTCCTTGCGAGCATTCGTAGGCTTGGCAATGTATCCATAAATCTCTTTTCCAACAACAACCTCCTTTGTCTCCGGATTGTATAGTGTTGGTACTGCTTTTAGAAAAGCTGGAATTTGAGTTCTCTGCATCGTATCTACCAGAACAAACTTATAAAGACCAACTTTGTTAAGCGCCTTCAAAGTCTCGATCACCTGCTTCGAGTTAGGACATTTATCACTGTAGAATAAATACGGTTGAGACATGTCGTTATGACTTTTCAGGAAAAAAACGGATCAAACAATAACGAAATGTCAGAAGATCAAATGGCGTCGATCGAAAATCTTAAAACAACCAATGGAGGGTTTGAGCTATCCTGTGAATTTGTGAATTTTCCAATTTCATTCGTCAATGCTCTTCGTCGTATTCTGCTTGCAAGTATTCCTACTGTAGCTGTTCAGAATGTTGAAATTTTGACCAATACGACACAGCTTCCACATGAAATGTTGAAACATAGAGCAGAAATGTTACCTATTAATGTTCTGCCGTCAGATTCAGCTACGATCAAAGATGCAAAGATTGAACTTCGTATTCTACCATCGCAAGATGAAAAGACGCGAACGATTACTACATCTGACTTCGTTGTTCAGTCAGGACGTGAAGGAGTTCTAATGAAAGATCGCGATATCGGCGAACCGATGTTGTTCCTTCGTGTACGAAAGGGTGAAGAGGTTCATCTAAAAGCTACACTAGGTGTACTGACGGATACCAAGCACGTAGGTCAGCTATGCAATGTAAGTTCATGGTGGAAAGTTGATCCTGAAAAGGCGAAAGCTGCTCGAAAGGCGTACGAGGATTCTGGTAAAGATGTACGCGAGTTTGATAACTTTCTGATTCAGAAGTGTTTCTATACGAACGCAAAGGATGAGCCTTATTGGATCTGTCTTGCAATTGAAAGTATTGGCGTAATGAAAGCTAAAGATGCTCTTCAAATTGCAGTAGATGTTCTGCGAAAGAGAGTAAATGATTACGTAAAGGAAGCGCTTGAAAATATTCGTCGTGAACAGGATAAGACATTTAGTGTATTAACAAAAACCGGAGGTCACACAATTGGTGGTCTCTTTCAACAGGTTATTTATAGTGATTTGAATACATCATATGTTTCATATGATATTGTACATCCTCTAAAGCCTGATCTGAAACTTCAGTTCTGCTCGGATAAGTCACCGGAATCGGTCCTAAAAATGGCAAAAGATACGATTGAGGAATATTGTAGTATTCTAGAAAAGGTTCTATAGAATAATAATGGCGGAGGTTATAACGTTTGATCCTCAAAGTGAATTTGAATTATTAGATGAACCGTTCGAATTTGAAGAAGAAGTTCAACGATCCGAAGCTGAACGGTTTTTTACATTGCCCGATCAGCTCAACGATTGGTTTCAGAAGATGTTACCGAAAGATAAATCTGTTTCCAAATTCGAGATCAAACGTCTTGCAAAAGAAAGAGACCGAATGGAAGAAGCCTACACAAATACCGTAACCGTTACAGATGCCGAATACAAGGTTGACCGTATGCGTACGTCACTAAATATTCCGTGGGTAAAGGGTATCTATGAAGATTTTTCGTACACATCGTATTCATTTGAAAAAGACTGGGTACCGCTTCTTTCGAAAGAGAACCTGTATGTTCCTCAGTACTACAATCGTATGATTACAGCGCTACCTCATCCTTACGCAACTACGGGAAAGGATGGTGTTCTCTTGCAAGATGATACAACGCTTGTTGATGAAAATGGCGAAAAATCAATTCATGTTCTTGGAAATTACAAACGTTCGAAAACAGTTATTCACGAAGATGGTACTCTTGATGTAGTTTTAGCTCCTATCGGAAACACAAGTGACAATATTCGCATAAAGGGTTATTTCATCGAAAAACGTGAACTTGAAATCCCTAATCCTCGTGTTGATCACCCATTTCTTGCTTCAAATCAGACATCTAAAATTATTACAAATGAGCCTTTGCTAGATATATTTCCATCCATTCAGACGATCATGTCACATGGCGTTCCTACAACTACAGATCCTTACGGAGAAGGTTTAAAATACTTGAAAGTATATGATGTGAAACTCAATGAAATTTCATGGGAGTCTTGGAAACACAATTTCCCAACAGTTCACCCGATTACTGCTACACCGCCTACAATTTCAGTAAACTTTCCTGAACAAGACACTGAAACACAACCTGCAAAATCATTACAAGATTCGTATACGTACCGGTGGGGTGAAGGTATAGCTCCTCGTTTTTGGTTGATGAACCAAGAGGATGGTGGACTTTTTGTTCCCAAAATGTTACTATCAAAGGCGAATGAACATGGCAACGTTGCTGTAATTCCAATCGAAGCTCAACCGCCTGTACAATATCCTTTTTCGACGCCCGATGAATGTTATACGTTTGATACATTCGAATCGTTAACGGAAGCAGGTGTGTATCGTTCACCCAATTGGAGTGATGTAAATAAAGCAATTGATGAGAGAGAAAAAGGTAAACTAGCAGAAGATCCTAAAGGAACATGTGTATCTGTTGGATTTATCCAAGAAGAACAGAAGAAACTCATTTCACACGGAAGAACACCTTGGAATGAAGAGATGGGTCATAAAATTATAGAAGACCATCTAAAATTACTTAAAAAGATTCAGAAGGTTTCTTCTAAACACACAGACCATGAAAAGTTTGAAAAGTTTCAAAAGAAAAACAGTTCGGAAATGCGAAAACACGTTCTTTCTATTATAGCCGATACCCAACGTACGGATTTAGATAAGGCATCTGATATCGAAAAATTAGTAATAGTATTGGCATTAAAGGATAACGTATATACCGACAAAGAAGATCTTTTTGTGCTATGTCAACATACACTTGCTGTTCTTAAGGGCGAATTAGAAGAAGACAGACTTGATTTTTATGATAAATGGACCAGCGTAATTGATGGATCCAGAACATGCAAGTATTGTGGAGAAGAAGTGAATAAAGATGTATTTATTGCTCAAGATGAGTTTGATAGCAATGGAGCTGTTCAAATTAACTACGATACACTAATTACAGATGAATTCAAAGGTGATACACAGTTTGTTTCCTTTGCTGGCTCTCTTCGCGATATTCAAAAAATGTTCATAGCTGGCCGTACAAGTGAAGATATTCTGTATTTGCTATTGTCACTTCTTCAGATTCTACCGGAAGCCAAACAACTATTGCCTATCCTTCAAACAGTTCGCGAAGTTGCTGAAAGTGTTCGCAGAGCTCCAAAGATTCCTCAGGCAGGTAAGGATCGTGTAGAAGGTATTCTTGGTATAATCGGTTGTGCATTCTTGCTACAGATTCACAATCCATTTTTGTACCCTCGTCGTTCAGTTTCAAAACTAACAGGATATCCTCGTGATTCAGATGATCCTAAAAAGGCAGACATTATGTTCTCTCTTATGAGCGTATTAAAGGCACCCTATGAATCGAATCCAAATTTATTCAAAGGTCCTACGACTGAAATCTTTAAAGAAATCATAAACAATCCTCGCAAGATCAAAGATGAAGCTGTACGACTAATGGCTCCGTTTATAGCTAAATTTAAGACGCAATTAGAAGAAGCCAAACTACGTTATGAAGAAACAGTTCCAACTGAAATCACGACAAAGCAGATGATTGAAATGCCTACAATTCCGGTTAGCAAAACAGATTATAGTCCGACGGAGACAAAGTCAAAAGAAGAATTACCGGCAATCTGTACAACACCTGCACCTCATGTATTTTTCGAAGGTAATAAGCCAACTGCAGTATCTCAAGACGCCCTAAAACTATGGGATAATATGACGCCGTCTGCTAAAGCATTCCAAGTATCTGGACTCGCTACAATTCCAATTTCATTCAAATTCACTGAAGCCGAAATTCGTAAGATGAAAACAGGGGGCATTCCTAAAGTATTTGCGAAGATGGAGAAGTTGGTCAGTTTTCTGGACTCAAAAGAAGATGCTGTTGCATTTTTGACATTGTTTAATCGTTTGCTCGATATACTCTCGACTCACAAGTATGATTTGAAAGAGCTATCTGACTACCGAACAAAGGCAGTGTATTTAAAGTCAGATAAATCATTGACAAAGGATATCGCCACAGGATTGGTATACGAACTGCTTGAGAAGATTGGAAAATCAGCTGCTCTCGTAAAGGTTGTATCGGAAGCTGTAAAACGTGATGTTGTATTGCAAATGATATTCCTGACATCTAAAGATGCAGTTGAGGAAAACGAGGCTCTTCGTACAGCTGAACGCGAATCTCTCAAGAAGAAGCTCCGTACAATGAACGACACGTCTCGTGAAATTACGAAGATGTTGTTGGACATTGGTATCGCCGACTTTTTGATCACAAATGCTGATCGCGAGTTCTTTGCTCGTCAATACGCAAATACAAAAACAGAATTAGAAGAAGCAAAAGAAGTAGATGGAGATATGCCTGAAGAGGGATACAATGACACACGTGATTATGTAGAGAACGGCGATGTTCCGCTCGGTGAAGGAGGTGTTGAACTACAGGTCGACTATGGTGATTATGGCGACCGTGCTGTTCGTGATTATGATGATTATACGAATACAGGCGGTGTCATGGATGACGGTGAAGGATTTGGTAATTAAGTGAAAACGAATTTTTAATGGTAAATATATATGTATTCTAGAAAATGTCTTCAATTCCTTTTACTGTGAACACTACGAATAAAGGTTTGTGGCGCACGTTGGCTAATAATGAATATGAAGATAGCATGCAGCCAATTGCTGAAATTATTGACAATTCAATTGCGGCGGAATCTACTGTTATAAAAATAACTCTAGATTTTGAAACTAATAGAGGTTCAATCGAAGATAACGGAAAGGGATTTCCTGTAACACCTGATGACTTGTCAAGATGTTTTACATATTCGCCGGACATGCGAGTTCAAACAAACTTGAATGAACATGGATGTGGATTGAAATCATCTCTTGCTATTCTTGATCCAATGGATGAAACGTGGAGAATCACTTGGAAAAATTCAAATATTTACCAAGTGAAAGCCCCATATTCTTCGATGTCACACAGTGCTATTCAAATCAACGAATGGCCTGGAATTATTACCGACAAAACAGGAAGTTTTATTGAATTTCCGATACAGAAGAAGCAGTTTAGTTCACTTTATTCGAAGAAGAGTGCTTGTATGACAAATGTACTCCCAAAAATTAAAGAGGAGCTGAGTCAGTATTGGATGCGTTACCCTAAACTTGTAAACGGAACTATTAAAATGTACTTGAATGGTGATCAAATCATTCCATTTGTAGTTCCGCACGATGATACCAATTATATTTCATCTGTTAAGAATTTCAACTGCACACTTTCATCTGGAGCAAAACTAGAAGGAAGTCATTATGTAATTGCACAGCATATCCCAAATTCATGGTTTCGAAAGACAATTACAGCAAACGGAATTTATCTGTTTAAAAACGGTCGAATGATCCAAAAGGTTACATCAGGTTCTCTTTATAAGCAGATCACACAACTAGATGTTAATACAACCTTAAATGGTAATATTGCAGTTGTGAACATTTATGGAAATCAGAATCAGTTACCGATTACTGTTCCCACAAAAAATAAATTTAAACCGAACCATAATCCATTGTTTGATGAAGTCATTAAGTTGCTTCAAAAAGAAATTAAGTTTGAAGCTACTGTTGAAAAACACGAATCAGAAGAATCTCTTCTGTCAAAATTTGAAAAAACACGTTCTGACGCATTTGGGTCTGAAGAAGATATTGATTACAAATTTATTCTAAAAGAGCACTTTAAGTTCAATGAAGATAATTTGAATTCACCGCAACTTGATGCAATTGAAGTTATTAACAAAAAAGCAATTGTATACGAAGCAAAACGAGAAAATAAAGTTGCCCTTCAACATATCAACCAATTATATTGTAATTGGATTTTGAGTGTTGACGCAATTCGCGAAAAGTATGTAAACGTCGATAAAGTAGTTCCAGTGCTAATTATTCATACAGATAAAGATAGCCATGTGTTGTCGGAAGGTCTTAAAATGAAGATCAAAAAATTGAATGACAACTCTAAAGTTGGTTTTCCAATCGAAATTCGAAACTATGAGAATGCAGAGCTATATAAGTTTAAGTAAACACCATCTTTTCAACAACATAATTTCTTTTTTTGTACAAATCAAGTCTCTGTTGAAACTGTCTACGAAATGCAGGATCAACAATATCAATAATCAAAGGATCTATTTTGCGGATTGATTTATCTACTCGCAGAATGCGTCCAACAATTTGATCCACATCGGGTCGTGATGTAGCAATTACAAGAGTATTCAAAGTGGCTACGTCAAATCCTTCTTTGCACATCTGATAGGTTGCTAACAGAATACGTTTCGTTGAACACCATTCTGCTCTTTGTTCTGCCTTTACCTTGCGCCCAAGAATACAAGCTGTTTGTTGAACTTCGGTTGGTAGCATGTCAAACAGCGTTTGTGCGTGATCTACACGATCTGTTAGAACAAGTAGTTGACGTTCTTTTTCTTCTTGAATATCCAGAAGGAGTTTAACAAGAAATTCATTACGAGGTTTATATTCAACTACTTTATTGACCATCAGCGACGTAAACATTACACCAGCATGGTTCAAAATAACAGAATTATATTCATCATCTCCTGGATCGAATTCATAGACTTCAACTTTTACACCTTCATCAATTTTATCAACTGAATTTGATTTGTAAAGCAGAGGACCAAGAAACCAATGAATTACATGCATGAGCCCATCTTTGCGATCAAGTGTAGCAGAAAGGCCTAAGACGTGTTTAGATGTTAACTTTGTCATCGCGTTACTGAACGATTCAGTTGCAATATGATGACATTCGTCAACAATTACGAGACCAATTTTTTTATATGTTGATTCTGGAAAGTCACGTTGTGATACAGTTTGAAGCATAGCTACAACAAAGTCAACATTTTCGGTTTCAACTACTTCTCCCTGAATTGAACCTATTCTTGCTTTAGGAAGAAACGCTTTGATACGATCGATCCATTGATCACGCAGAAATGTATTATGAACTAGAACAATTGTCGGGACTTTCAGTTGAGATGCAATATACAGAGCACAAACAGTTTTACCTCCTCCTGTTTGAAGAGAGATAACTCCGTCTCGTGGTTCTGGAAGCAAGTATGCGTTTACTACTTCTTTCTGGTTGTCTCGAATCGTCCCAGCAAACTCCCAAAATTTAGGATCAGTTTGTTTAACTTCACGTGTTGAACTTTTTAGTGGACCGAATGTTTCAATTCCGTAATGCTTAGGAACATATAGAAACTCTTCAGATTCTTTAAAGACCGGATACCGTTTCACAAATTGAGGCTTGACAAATACAGAAGGAATGTAAGGTTTTACAGTCAATATTCCTTTTGTATGATGAATATGTTCAATATCTTTCTTTGCAATTTGATATCCGCCCAATGTAAGAGCCATTGTAGTGTACTGCAGAAATGTTGAAACTATCCATTTTCTTTTTGGAAAATTTGGGTTCGAGGGGCGTGAAAATGGACTTTTTTTAAAGAGGTGTTTGAAAAAGTTTTTTTAAGAATTTAAAAGTTTAAGTGCTCTTTTTTGAAAACTCAAAGGTCGACCCCACAGCCACAAAAAATAAAATAGTTATAATAAATAATGAATACCGATATAAATATACATACATTGTATCACACTAATACAATGAGTATGGAAGAAACTAAAGAATGGATATCTGAATCAAGTGATGAAATTAAATCTCATTTTGTAAATTATACTCCAGAACAATGGGAAAAACGATGTCCATCTTGTATTTTTTGTAATGAAGAATATCAATTTCGTCTAAAACAGAAAGCTGCACATGAACTCATGATAAAAGAGTATAAAGAACGTGACAAGCGACAACAGGAAGAGATTGAACGTCTTAAACAAAATAAACCAGATACTCTTACGACCAAAGAAGAGGCTATGTATCACCAGTATAATCTTGAAAAAGAAGAACAAATTAAGATAATTACTAAAGCACGTAGTGTCATCTCATTAATTAACGATAAAATATCAAAGTTAAATCTTCCAGATGTTGTTATAGTCAAAAGTGTAAAATTTTGTGGAATTTGTCAAGTAAGTACACCCGATAAAGATCACCAAAGACGTCACTTAGAAAGTCATGCTCATAAAGTCAAAGCAGGTATCATTCAGGTTGAAACATATCCTAAGACGTGTGAGCCATGTGGATATGAAGCAAAGACTAAAAATACATGGGATATTCATTGCAAAGGAAAGAAGCATAAGCTGAAGGTAACAAGTATAGAGACAGTAGAAGTGGTAAAAGTAGATTAAAATGGACCAAGATGGTATGTCTGCGATTGTTGCTGCGTTGCTAGTGCTATCGTGCGTAGTTTATGTTACATTTCTTCACTGTCGTGACCGGCGATCGCCTTCAATGTTAACCGAACGCGAGATTCAGGATTTTTAGGTAAAACTACGTGAGCAATTCTACCATATTGTTCAAATGAGATTGTAAATGTTGCTGGTTCTCCCGTCTTTACATAATCAGACAACTTACGCGATAGCTCTTTCAGCGGAGCATATTCTTTATGAAATCCCAAATCATGAAGTTGTTTCATGACAGAGATACATTCGTTCAGCCTTGTCATCCTTGTAATATCTTGTTCACATGCGGTGAAAGTCTCTGAGCTTCACGGAAAAAACGACCTGTTTTGAAAGTTGAAAATATACGCGAACAGGACGCAAGAGTAAAAAAGTCGACCAACATATCAACATTCATTTCATCTTTTGTGACTGTTAACGCATCTTTTGATAAGTTATGATTTCCTTTCAACGAATTTTGTGTTAACGAAAGTTCACTTGCTACGATTGTATCTGGATAAAATCGTTTCCACACTGCAAGACATTCTTTATCATCAGAAACAGCTATCATTTTAACTCCGTTTAATCCACCCATTGTTGTCACATGAGACGCTATGCTCTGAATAGCCATATCTCTATTTGTCTTGTTTGTTCGGTCTGTTCCTCGTATATGAATACCCCAAGCACTTGCTAGTGGTAATTTCTGTTTTCTGTTATTCAATTTTGAAATAATACGATGATCTATAACTCGAAATACATTTGAAAAAAATGTTAAATCGGAATAAATTGTTCGTGTACTCAATGTTGAAACAATTACATCTCCGGGATATTCTTTTGTTAACTGACCTATATGCATATCCTCCTTCATATTTGCATCAAAAAACTCTCTAGATAGGTGCTGGTTAAGTTTATCTTTCCAAAATACAGGAAAAACTGTGGCATCTGAAGGTATATCTGTCAGCGAATTTAGAACAGGAATATTTACAAGTTTGAAATATGTGTAAAAATCACAATCTCCATGTGACCACATTGGATCCCACCAGTCTACATAGATTTGTAACTTGTGATCTAATGCGAACTTGACGGCCATTTGAAGACTTTCCATACGATCACCGAATCCCAACCAACCCTTTACAACTAAATATTTCATTCTTATATAAATGGACACACCTGCAGTTGTTGAATTTCTCGGCACATCGTTGCTTCTAGGAGCCGTTGCTTTTACATCGAATCCTATTTTTGTAGTAGCTGCTCTTGCTATTGCAATTGGTCTTGGCGGTAAGACGTCTGGCGGACATTTCAATCCTGCAGTTACCGCTATGCAACTTGCAGCAGGAAAAATTGGTCAGAATAAAGCATTAATGTATATGGTGGCTCAATTTAGTGCAGCTGTGTTTGTTTGGTTAGTAAGCTCGGTTATTAAAGTTTAAAAACGAACTTTACAAAGTCCAAATTATAAATAGCAATGAATCGATTTGGTAAAATGGATGAGTATGATGATGAGCAAAAGGAGGATCACTATAATCTAATTATGAAAGCAATTGAAGTGTTTGAAAAGAAACTTCCTATTACAGAAGATTTTATGGCAGAATGCCATGATCTAATCCTTTCATATTATTCAAACTTTATTAATATTCCAGCCACAAGGCAACCAGTTGTACAAGATTTTGAATACTTAAAGTTGATGGCAGAGACAAATTTGATGGCTGTCAACATGGTAAAACCTCCGATTTATATTGCAGAGTTTTATCAGTTTTGTAAAAATGTGGTTCTTATGCTCAAGCGGCTAGATGAACTAGATACAGAAGATGAGTTGATAAATCAGATGTCTTCGTTATCTATAAAAACGAATAAAAGAAAGCTCCGAAAGTAAATAACAAAAAATGGAGAACTATACAGAGGCAGAAAAGGAGTATCACACGGATATCATCAATGATGCTCTCAGTGTTCTAGAGAAGAAAAAGCCAAACTTTGAAATTCCAATTGAAGAACATATCGATTTGATCATTAGTTACAATGGTCATATCGACATGCTAAAGGGAACTGAAGATGTATATGGTAATGATGACTACGTTAAATTGTTCGAACAATCTGAAATTCTGGTTCGATACCTAGCAGAAGTCTATCACAAGACAGGAGAACTTAATATGCAAACATACTACACCTTCTGTAAAACAATTGAAAAAATGACTGAAATGATGTCAGACAAAAAGGATAATGATCTTATTAATATTGAAAAAATCTTCCAAAAGCTGAAGATAAATTAGATTTAAGTATTTTTAACTAGTAATAGACAAAGATGAATCGTGCATTTGACCACAATGGGGTTACAGTGTCGGCTTCAAAGCCGCAGAAGGAGCTTCGAACTGTTAAGAAGACTCTACTCATCGACTCTGCTGACCGAGACACACTTAAATATTCTGCTGGCGGCGACTTTGTTGTCTACCTCCCCCGCGTATATAAAAACATTGTATCTATTCGTCTATCTGCTGCTGAGTTTCCATCAATTGCTACTGCGTTCACACACACTTACGGCAGTGCCGTTGCTACGGGCGAATCTCAAACATACGGTGCTAACAAGGGTGCAAATGGAAGCGACAGCGCAACAGGTGTATCAACTGCTCAGTATTTTTTAATTGATATTGAGGGTCTAAACAAGATGGACGAGACACGCGTTGGCGCAGATCGTTCATCATTTGTTGACGGTACGTTTGCTAAGATTCCTATTGGCGCATCAAGTGGTTATATTGAGTATAATGATCACTCTGCTCAAGATAACATTTCACGTTACACTCCTCCGATTGAGACTCTTGATCGTCTACATATTCGTACGCGTCTTCACTCACAGCAGGGTAATCAGGGATTTATCTATTGGTATTCTGGGGGCTACCAGACATTCTCAATGACTCTTGAAATTGAGTACATGGACAATGTATTTGATTCATTCTCATCGTTTGAATCTCGTATCAACAATCGTGCTGATGAGAAGTAACTTACTTCATACGACGACCTAAGTTTACAAACGTATCAAGCGTGTATAAAAAGAACACACCTGTGAAAATATATAACATCATATCTTGAGACGACGCAGCTTCATACCCAGTTCGATTCTGTTCTATCATACGTAGAATGCGATCGAGTTTGACATCATGAGCGGCTGACTGAAATGCAGGAGGAGCATAAGCAAAATCAGTACCATCATCACGAGGATAATAAGGATTTGTTATCTTACCCTTTGTAGATGAGAAATCTGTCATGTGCTCTTTTGTTGACGGAACACGAGCAGGTCCATAATTAGATTCCATATCTTCATCGGAACCACCAATTGGAAGGGACTTCGTGAGGTCGTCGATAGTCTTCTTATGCTTTTGCAGAGCAGCCGTTGTACGATGAACAGGCGTCGGATGAACACGACCTTCCTTTTCGGGGTCACGTTTCTGGTGAGGAGCATCGTGTTTTGATGTCATATCAAAGTGTTTCTTTGGAAAAGATGACCCCCATACTTCTTCGAGACTTGCCATCTCTCACTTGTTGAAAGACTCATAGAAAAATATTAACAAGTCTGTCAAACAAATGAAGCTATCTTCAGTTGAATTAGGAAGCGTTGCTGTTTTAATTGTGTATGTTGCGTTCTTTACACACCCCCCGCCTTCCGTAGTAACATCCCTTTTATCCACTCCCATTGGAAAGGGTCTTGTTCTATTACTAGTCCTTTACCTAGCAACGGGTCCTAGCTTAATTGTTGGTCTGTTTCTAGGAATTGCCTATGTAATGTCTACATCTGCAACTTTAGAATATCTCGATCCTAAAGAACAGAAACCGGCCACAGCTCAGCCCAAGTCGTCCGGAATACCTCCTGCGGCCATTTCTGGTATGCTAGCCGCTATGACCAGTAAGAAAAAGGGCGACGTTCGACTCCCTCAGTCTCACGGCAAGGAGGGCCACGCTAAGCACACTGCACCTGCTCACGCCAAGCCGGCAGCTCCTGCAAAAATCGAAAACTTTAGTTCCTTTTGAGTAAGGGAATGATTCATGAACAAGTCGCACAATTTGCAGCGTCGCCATTCGTGGTCGGCGCTATGATGTTACTACTGAATGTAGGCAGTCGTTATATTGTTCACGAGTTTAGTGACAATGATGAAGAGTACAGTCAAAATATTCTGCTTCGTCGCATGACAATTTTTGCGGTTTGTTTTGTAGGTACTCGTGATCTGATTACGTCTCTGCTACTAACAGCATGTTTTGTAGTACTTGCATCTGGGTTTTTGAGAGGAAAGTCGACATTCGCAAGAGAAGGAATGATGAGTTCTGATGACAAAATGCGAGCCGATGCTGGGCTACATGGCAAGGTTGAATCACCTGCGTATGATAGAACTGTAAAACCTATGTTTTAAATAATGGGACTCTCACAGTCTAAAGATATGGCTATATGCCTTATCATTTTTAATCCTGTACAGTCCAAGCGAATCATCATGAACTATCTGTATACAGTTAATCAGTTTCAACTTAAAAAAATACCTGTCTTTACACTCGAGTTAGTATTCAAAGATAGAAAACCCGAGATACCGTCTGCATTTCATGTACAATGCGATTCGTTTATGTTTCATAAGGAACGAATGTGTCGTATACTTGAAACCAAGGTTCCGTCAAAATATAAAAAACTACTGTTTATCGATGGAGATGTAATTTTTAGCAATGATAGTTGGTATTCGGATATTTCAAAATTGTTGGATACACATGATGTTGTTCAACCGTTTGAAATATGCGAATGGTTGGACTTAACATATACTAATGTAACGCTCACACGCAAAAGTGTTCTTTTCATGAAAGAGACTACATGGAACTACAATTATCACCCTGGGTTTGGCTGGGCATTTCGTCGGGAATGGTACAATAAAGTTGGATTTTTTGATTGGGCTATAAGTGGAAGTGGAGATACATTATCTTCTGCAGCTTGGATGAAGAAATCATTTCCTAAAATATTTAAGTCTCTTCCTGTAAGTTTAAAACCGGCTTATAGTGAGTTCACTGCTAAGCCTGTTCCTCGTATAACATATTATGAAAAGAGTAAAATTCAACACTTGTATCATGGTTCAAAAACAAATCGTCAATATGTAGAGCGTCATAAAATAATTGACAACGAATCTGACATACGTAAATTAATTAAAATCAATAAAGATGGAATGTATGAATGGATTGATAAAGAAAAGTGGAATCCTCTTTTTCTTGAATACTTTCAAAGCCGAGCAGATGATGATGTAAGCGACTTACCCTACAGAGGACCTACTAGTTAAAGACGAATACTCACTGAATTCTTACCCGTAGAACCGCCCTTCTTTGCAGTTGGCGTCGTATTCACCTTCTTAGTCGTTTCAACTCCCGCATTCACTTTCTTTAGTAGGTCATCAATATTTACCTGAGGACCAGTCATTTCACGAACAGGAACTGAAGGAGGCGCCGCTGGACGAGCTACCTGAGGCGGAGGATTAGGGCGCTGTTGGGGTAGCTTTACAGGTGACTTGATCGAAGCAGGTACCTGAGGACGTACGTTCGTCTGCTGGGGAGGAGGCGGTACCATTCCGCTCATGAAACTAGCAAGACCGGCAAGCGGATTAGACGCAGGAGCCTGCTGGGCCATTCCACCAGCACGGATATTTTGCGTTTGCTGTTGCATGGCAGCCGTAGCAAGCTGACGAGCAATATCAGGATTGGTACGTAGAACTTCATCGATGTTCGGAATAGGTGCCTTCATAGCCATCTGGTTTGTCAGGTGGACCATGTAGACCATCATACAAGTACGAATGGGAATACGAACAAGAGGATGCATCTTAATTGACTCACCATACATATCATACAGTTCCTCAAAGTCTTCCTCCATATCGACTACATTCATCTGAGCTGATTCAGAAAGGCCATCGAGACGAAGACCAAATGCCTTTACGAGAGGGACATTCTTAGAGCTCCACTCCATTGCAGACATTCCGGTAATAAACCAATCACAGAACTGTTTGATGGTAGCATCCATATCCTTCTCCTTCTTGATAAACTCAAGCTCCATTCGCATCTCCTCAAGAGGCGACTCGAGTGTAAAATTCTTACGCATGGGAAGACCGGCCGCTTGAAATCGCTTGAACTTACGCAGCATGTCATATTTCTCGCGAAGTAGATGCTCATCTGACATCTTACGAGAGGACTGAGACGGAAAGTATGAGTCTGCATTCATATTCTCTAATCCTTCGCTCGTACGTACCGACCCAACGTGCTCCATTGAAGGAACAAGGTTAGGAGTCTCATCAAAATCAACAGTTGGAAGATTAAAGGTTGCCGTTTCTTTCGGAAGATCAATGTTAACACTTGACATGGCGCCATTTGTTAGGAAGTCTGCTCCTAGTACATCCATTTATTTCATCTAAACGAGTCAGTTCTGAAAACTAGAACGCGCCTTTTCGAGTCCAATGTTAAACAAGCTTTTCCATTGAGAAGCATTTTTCTCATACGTCCAAAGTTCCATTACACATTCATACTGTTGTCTTGCGATTTGTTTAGCCTTTTCAGGATTTTGTTTCAAATCAATCAAAATTTGAATACCTTCTTCGACCGTTGAAAATTTAGGACCCGGTACAAATGAAAAATTTCCAACTTTAGTTCCAATTACGAGTACACCACTTACTATTGCTTCAAATGCAGGAAGTGGTCCTGTTTCAGACCAGTCTTCTGGGCCAGACGTTACTAAAAGTGCGTCAATATCTTTATACCATTTCTTTACTTCCTCTCGTGATTTCCATTGTTTACCATCGATAGTTGATAACGATATGTCAGTAAAAACTCCAAGTTCAACGGCCATTGAAAATCGTTTCGATGGAAAGTGTGATCTTCCACACCACCCTATCGTATTTATCTTACCATCTCGTTCTACATAATCAAACATCGTATGATTTACACCATTTTTTACGAGATAAACAGGACAATTTTGAGGGAAAAAATGTCTGATTACATAACTTGTCATTCCATAGGTTAAGCCTGAAGGTAATGAATCCGTGAACTCCGGATATCCGTGAGAAACAAACACATACTTTTTAAAATGTTCAAACGGAAACACATTTTTTAGATAATAATATCCGTCCATTCCGGTCATCACCAAATCTGCATTTTTTTCTTTTTCATAAAATTCAGAATCAGTATAATGCCAGTCGTGAAATATAATGTTAAATTCATCAGTTAGATACGGTTCCAAATCAGTATGTACATTTCGAACTGCGCCAACTCCTTGATCAAATATAAGAATTGTAGGCTTCATTGTATCAACTAATTTCTGCATTCTTTAAAGCAGAACGAAGCATTTCTCTCCATTTTTCTGAAACAACTTTATAGTTCCATTTCTGTACAATACATTTGTATTGTTCTTTTGCAATCTGTTTGACCTTTTCAGGGTTATCTTTTAACTCATTTAAAATACGAACACCTTCTTCAATCGTAGCGAATTTAGGACCCGGTACTTCCATAAAATTTCCAACAGCGGTTCCAATTACGACAACACCAGACGCAATTGCTTCAAATGCAGGAAGTGGTCCTGTTTCAGACTGTCCGTTTGGAATTGACGTGATTAGTAAAATATCTATTTTTGAATACCACTCTTTTATTTCAGAAGCTGATATTGGAGCCCAATCTGCTGGATCTTCAAATGGAGTTTTAGACGCTACGTGTAGTTCAACACCAAGTCGTTTTGTTATTTCACGAGCCCAATGAAACTGTTTGAACCAAACTCGCGGAGCTCCACACCATCCTATGACATTTGTTGAACCAGAATGTTTTTTATAATTAAAGTCATCTAGTTCTACACAGTTGGGCACAAAAAAGGGTTTCAAAGTTGAAGGAAAAAGGTGTTCAATTGAATGACTTACCATGCCATACGTTGCAAATGGTGAAGGTGTAACACCTTGCATCTCTTCAAACCCATGAGACACAAACACACATTTTTTTATATTTAGATCTGGAAAATGCTCGAGAGCATAATGTTGACCTAAATAACATGACATAAAAAGATCACATGTCCGATAGTCTTCGCGAAATTTATGTTTATCTCCCCAACTTCCCCAATCGCAATAGATAAATTCAAATTCGTCTGACAAATATCGTTCAAGATTATGATGAATTTTTCCAATTGCCCACCCATTTTCAGCCCATATAAATAGCTTTTTCATCTGTTATTTTCTAGTACCCACAATCCTTGTAAGAAAGAATCCGCAAGATCATCTCGCTTAGGATGTTTCATCATATGATCTTTTAGTTCCTGTGTCGGCACAAGCTCTTTTGCATGAAGAATACCAGTACTCTTTCGACCTTTATATGTTTTTGTTGAATCTTGAAGTGTTATCATATTTGTCAACTTATGAATAGCAGATACACCTTTGCATTTATATCCCTGACACACAAACCACATATGAAGCATCGCTTGAACACAAAGCATACGCTTATCAGGCTGTTGTTCAAATGCAATTAAATCAGAACCTTCCCATAATTCGCGGCGAGCTTCTAAACACTGAGCAATAGGCTCAGCCAAATCGACTACCGATACCTGTTTTGCTGATTTCACACAACGTTTCCAAACATTTGAACAATAGTGATTATACAACGCAAACACAAGTGTCTTCTTTGTTGTTCCGCCTTCCACAGAGTTTTGCGTCGCTTCAACTTTTAAGTCTTCGAGTGTTTTCTTGTTCAATGACGCTTTGGTAGGCGGCTTTCCACCACCTTTAGGTTTATGTGTTTTGCAGCAATACAATGATCCATCGTGTTTCACCCAATTTGCCGGTTTCTTACACTTAAAACATTTAGCAGCATCATGACCAGCAGATTCAGCCATTACATCGATCAAATCCCAGTGTACAATTTTTACATCCTTTCTATCAGTTCCTTCAAGAACACAGAAGGCTAGGTTACGTAATCCTACGTCAAAAGAGACCAGCTTCATGTGTCTTTATGTATTAAAACAAATTGTGTTTAAAACAATAAGTAAAAACGGATTTCTATTTTTTTATTCAGTAAATTTCAACAAAATGGGTCTCTTCAATGCAACTTCTGGTATGCTTGATGTTATCTTCTATCAGGATGGTAAGTTTGTAGATCTGCGAACCGTAGATAAGGTAACTGCAGACTTTCTGAAGATTGCTCTAGATTATGAGCTGAGTACAGGTGGATTTGATGAAATGACCACTATTACTACCGTTTCAATTGACAAACGATTTGGATCTTTGGATTTTGATGCAGATAACAATGGCAATCTTGATCGCTTTCTTGATTTCTGGGTTTTCCCTTGCTCTCGAAAGCTAACCGGCGGATGGACAGTAATTCTCAGTATGACTAAGAAGACCGTCTACGATAATAATGGAAGCGTAGTTGCTAGCGAAAGTTGGTAAAAACGAATACATTTTTTTACACATTTGATTAATCTCAAATAAAGATGGAGCGCATCACTGAAGAATACTCGTTTGAGGTTCTTCAGGGTGATAGTTTCTTTTGGGATAAGGATGGTAAGGGAAATCGAAAGGTAGCAGAGTTGACAGATGACGAAGAACGAGACTTTGAATTTGCATTATCAAGTGAACTCTACGAAGAGTTTGAGGGAAATATTGACGTTATGGTTGATATGAAAAGTAGAAAAATTCGAATGCTAAAATTCAGACCATCTACTCTTCATAGTAGTTGGAAAGTGTTTGCATTTCGAAAGAAGGGCATTTCAATTACTACCAAATATCACATTCGGTTGGTTGAAACAATGTAAAGAGCAACTAAAAACGTCATAGCAGCATCCGATGAAGGATCGTGTGCGTCTCCCAACGGTAAAATTTGACGCAGATGACGTTTTTTACCAGTTTCATCCGGAACTTCGTTTACAATACAAGTATATGTTCCCTCAAGTTTGGCAGTTCCACATTTAGCATGACTCTTTTTATTCCAGTCGGCAATATCATACACACCCTTAGGTTCTTTGTACGGTATTTTGTGATATTTGCATGCATTTTCAAGTGCCTCGATATCACTCTTACCTTTTACAATAATTAACGATTGCGAGTATAGATCAAGAAATGATTTATACCATACTTTTGTTTTGTGATGTTTCTTAATATTAGGATCATTTAAGTACACATTAATACCCTCTTCAAGGATTTCATGTTGATTTTCGGGTAACAATTGCTTATACGCAGCTGTCCAATGTGTAATCAATGACGCTTGAATAATATCCAACTCTTCTGCTGTTTTTGCACTTACCGTAGCAAATTGAGATGAAATGAAGGAAACATCTAAGTCAGGAGGTGACAGTGTAACAAAAAAGTGTTTATGGTACTCCCATGTTCCATCTGTATTTTTTGTTAATAGAAAACCACCTACTTCACGAGGCATAAAGAATTCATCTGTTCCTGAAATACCATGATATCCGCTATTTCCATAAACTCTCCAAAATTCACAATCAAAGCAAAGTATTGATGTATGACTACCTGCTAATGTATCCAAATATTTATTTTGGATCTTCATTATTCTTAGGCAGTAGCTTTTAGTAGCTGAAGGAGAACCGTCTTGGCATCACGCTTGCCATACGGGATGCCCTTTTGCGTTAGAATTTCCTGAAGCTGCTTTACAGTCTTGTCCTGTAGGTCATCTACGTCAGTCTTTTCGGCTGTCGTAGCTGTAGCAGGCGGTCCCTCAACATGTTCAACCTCATCCTCATCTACAGACGCACGATCGTCCTCTTCCTTTGTAGCTTCCTCCTGTACAGGAAGTTCAGGTAGAGCAGTTTCTACGGGAGGCGGAGTTAGAGCAGTTGAAACGGCCATTGCAAGTCCCTGCACGTGCTGAAGTAGACGATTCTGCTGCCAGAATAGATAGCCCATCATGCCCGAGAGTACAAAAATCATAGATGCAAGTACAATAACTGCTGCGTTTAGAAAGTCCATTTATGAATTGTAGTGAAGAAACCTTCTTTGTTTAAACGTAAAGAATGCCCACGCCGGACGCATCGGCATTCACACGCCAGAAAAAGTTAAGTAGTATTTCGAATCAGGTGCGTACATCTGATAAAGTAGTTACGCACTTATATCAATATGTTCCGAAGACATCTGCACTAATCGATTTCTTACCCTCTTTTACGAATAAAATAGTAATGCCTTATACGTTATCAGTTCCTCATGCATCAGTTGGTCCTCATACAACACAATTCAATGGATACCGTCCTAAGAATATACGTTAAAACTCTTCATCGCAACGAATTTCCATATCACGTGCATTCATTCCCACACCAGGCTTAGAATACTCACTTACCTTCTTCTCGAAGAAGTTAGTCTTACCTTCAAGTGAAATCAGATCCATGAAATCAAACGGATTCGACGCCTTATAAATCTTAGGGCATCCAAGCTGTACAGCAATGCGATCTGCTACGAACTGAATGTATTGCGTCATATCACGGGCATTCATACCAATGAGAGAACAAGGAAGCGCTTCGGTAATAAACTCAGATTCACAGTTTACTGCATCTGTGATAATAACGGTAATCTGTTCAACTGATAGCTTATTCTGTAGCTTGTGATACATGGCAATTGCAAACTCAGTGTGAAGTCCTTCATCACGAGAGATGAGTTCATTTGAGAATGTTAGTCCCGGAAGAAGGCCACGCTTCTTGATCCAATAAATAGCACAGAATGAACCACTAAAGAAGATACCTTCCACACATGCAAATCCGATGAGACGAGTGGCATAATCGGTAGGTGACTCAATCCAATTCATAGCCCACTGGGCCTTCTTACGAATAGCAGGAATAGAATCAATTGCACGAAAGTATTTCATCTGTTCATCTTTATCTTTTACATACTGATCAATGAGTAGCGAATACGTTTCAGAGTGAATACCTTCCATTGCATTCTGCATACCGTAGAATAGACGAGCAACCGGAGATTGAACTTCTTTCTGGAATCGAGTTGCCAGATTCTCCTGTACAACACCATCTGATCCAGCAAAGAATGCAAGAATATGCTTTACAAAGTATTGTTCGTTGTCTGTTAGTTTTTCCCAATCTTCCTTATCTTTGCTGAAATCAATCTCCTCCGTTGTCCAGAAAGACGCAACCGCCTTTTTGTACATTTTATACAAATCCTGCTCTGAAGGCGAAATGGGGAACAAAGTATAGCGCCCGCCAAGAGTTACAGATGAGGGGTCGAAAAGAGGCTCCATGTTGTTAACGACAGAAAAGGAATTAAATGCTTTTGACTCCATATTAACAAATGAGTACACCATCAGGAAATGATCCATTTTCCGGGAGTAGTGTACAAAATGTATTACAGCATACAATTTCTCCAAAAATTGTAACAGATGGTTCTGGTGGATATACTGTAAAAACTGATCTGATTAATGTAGATAATATTTATTTATCAGGCAGCGTTATTTCATCGGGCGGAGGTGGTACGGGTAGCACTTATTTAGTGTATAATACTGGTCGTTTCATATCGACAAGCAGTGGCTGCACTGGTGTCAGTGGTTATTTTGCAATTCCAAATACCGGTTCAATACCGCCAATAATATCTGGGAAGTCATATCTTGTATCTGTAAATATATACTATGTAGCAGTAACGCCGCCGCTTACAGGAGATAATATATTCTTTTCGCTAGGAAATGGACCATCAATATTAACTAATGTTTCTACACCAGTATTATATCCTTTCACAACAAATGGAGGAGCTGGAACTACTACACTAACTGGTATATTTGTAAGTAATGGAGTTGCTCCGCAAGTAATTTTTAATTGGAACTGTTTATCAAGTATAACTGGTCGTAATTTTAACGTTACCTGTTCAAATTTTGGTTGCATTCAACTAAACTAATTTGAGAACAAGTTTGTGAATCGACAAAGAAGAAACACCTGACGCGTCGGCAACAGGCTTTACAGCAGTTTTTGTCTTTAGCCCCATAACATGAGCAACTACACCAGCAACAATTGTTTTTGGTGTATTCTCAAACTCATCTTCCGATTTACTTGAAATTGTATATAGCAAATCCATAACAGCTTCTCTCTGTTTATCGTTCAAATGAAGAACACTACATAATCTTTCTGCAATTCCAATTTGTGTATCGAGAACGGTATTTTCGGTCTGAACAAACCGTGTAATCGCTTTGCAGAGACTACGAATATTTACAGTAAAGAGTGCGGCAATTTCTTCATGACTTCTTGAAGCTTGATGATTACGACATGACACAAATAGAGCAGCTCCCATCAAAGCGCGACGAGTTTCTCCTCGTACCTTCTGTGCTTCATCTAGTCCTTTATAGAGTGCACATGCATCAAACAGAATTGATTTGGGAAGACCTACTTTATTTCCACACAGTTGAATCGCGTCAAAGATTCCCATCCACGAACGTTCACTGTTTGATGACAAAGACCACGATGAAAGACGCTGAACTGCTTTCATAGATACATTTGAAGATGAAATTCCTTTATATGATACGATAGATCCATAGGAAGACTCTGGCAGAAGTTCAGAGGTTGTAAAACCTGTGCGACACTGATCTTCGCCTTTGCTATCTTCATAGTTTCTCCATTCAGCTCCTTCATCAATAAGTTGTTCAAATACAGTTCCACAATTTTGACACACATGTTGACCTTCATCAACAACTAGAGAGTGATTACAATCCATTGGTATTTCTATGCTACGGGTTTAGTCTCATTCGTTTTACGCGGAGGAGTATAGGATAATGAAAAATCTAAAATTGAACCATATTGAGGAAATATTGTTGCAAAATGCTTACCAAATGATTCGTTATACAGAAACTTCAACTTTTCAGTCAAATCATCCATGAAGATGAAAACGGCAAAAATATAGAAGATTCCTGAAATGTAACCATCTACCAATATGTCCAATGACTTGCGAACATAAAACAAAGGAGGAGCAAGTTCAATAATATGAGCACTCCAAAATGCAATAATTGAAAGAATAGAAATTTCAAGGGAAACATCTACTAGTTGAAATACAGTTGATCGTTTCTTCCAGTTATCATCATATTCATCAAACAAGTGGTACAAAACAAAGGAAATTAGTACACCTAAAAGAGTGTAAAAAATAGCAAGTGCAGCCGCATTTGCCGTAACACGCCACGTCTCATCGTAATTCATTTTTACCCAACCCATGCTTATCTTTCATCGGGAAGAAATGCTATGGATGCCGGATCATACACTTGAGGACGGTAATTTGTAGTTAGTATCGGCTTTCCACCCTCTTTCGATTTTACAGCCTTCACCCATGAAATGAAAAGATACTTTGCATCAACAACCCATACCCAGTAACCGGCTCGAGAAAACTCACCTACAAGATACTCAAGTGCTTCTTTTAATGAAAAAAGAGGATATCCAAAAACATATGTAGGAACGTCATACAGAATATAGGGAGCGTTTGTGTTATGAATAGCCTGTTGGCGTATTTTTGCTTGAATTTGGGCAATTACGGGGACCATTGCAGCCATTCGATTATCGCGCCGTTGTTGCTGTTCTTGTAATACGTCAGTTGCGCGTAGCATTCTACTCTTACTTATTATAAAATGCAGAAGCATTTTACTCGACTTGGTCTTGGTGGAGGTGGTATAAAAGGTATACTTCAAATTGGAGCATTGATTGAATTGTCAAAACATCAAAAACTAGAATTTCCCGAAGGTATATATGGTGCTTCTATTGGTTCTATTATCGGAACATATATAGCATTTGGTCTTCCTATTGATAAACTTCCTGAACTGGCTAAAAAATATCTATCGACAAAATCATTTATTCCGTCAATTGGAATTTATGATATCACATCGTGTCTTTCAAAGAAAGGATTGTTTTCAATGAATCGGTTTGAAACAACAGTATATACTATATTCGATGAAGTTGGCCTTGACATACGTAATAAAGTAATTGGCGATGCAAAAATGCCTTTGTTCATCGTGGCATCAAACGTCACAAAGGGAAAACCAACTTTATTTTCAAAGAATGTATCACTTATTGAGGCTATCAAATGCTCATGCTGTTTACCAGGAGTATTTAAGCCGCAAATTATGTATAATCAGGTCTATATCGACGGTGACTTCTTTGCTCCGAATATGATTGGTGTTATGCCTGTTTCAGAAACTACACTTATTCTGACGCTACCTCGTCCACGATCGCTAGTTATTACTGCCGAAACGTTAGAAACTATTTCTCCAATTGAGTTTGCACTAGATCTAATTTCAGTCGCAACTAAGCAAAGTGGAGTTTCTAAAACTACACCATATACATTACAGTTAGTTTATCCGTCTATAACTGCAACATCAGACCTGGAAAAAATGGATATGCTTGATATTTTTAAACATACATCTTCCAAATTACGTCGATTTCTTTTGACCAAGTGTTTGTGTTAGAAAATTCTGAAGAGCTACAACAGAAGGCTTACCTTTAAATTCATACAGTTTATTATCAGTTTCTAGTTTGAATGTAGGATATCCTTCTATTTTGTAAAGTGCACTCTTTCCTTTATCGGAATCACAATTGATTTCCTCGAAAACAATTGTGTGACCACCGAATGTAGACGGTGTATTTTTCAATGTTTCTTTGAATGATGCCCATACAGGTTGAGCTGTTTTGCAATGAGGACACCAAGGAGCGTAAAAAAACATAAACTTCGCCTGTCCAGGATCAATGCCGTTCGGAACAACTGGAGGCATTTGATATGTCGCTACACCCGGAGGATACCCACGTATACCCCAATAGACTCCAACAAACAATGTTGCTAAAATAACTGCAATTATTAGTTCACTCCACATCCTTACGAAATGACGGATATAATACTTTTATTTCTTTTCTGCTTTTTTCGAAGTAGTTTCTGTAGGCTTCTTCGGAGCTGATTTCGGGATTTTGGATAAGATTCCAGGCAATTTTGAATGTTTGGGTAGTTGGTTCGTAAGGTTTCGCGTTGATTTTGTACCAGTTGCCTTTGTACCGAACAACTTGGATACTATCTTTGTCCATACTGTCGGCTTTTCAGTAGGCTGTGCCTTACTTTGCTTACACCATTCTGTGAAAGTGAATTGATTTCCCATGGAAAGATTACATCTCGAACAAATAGGGACTAAATTTGAGATATCTGTTTTACCCTTTTTCGACTCTGGAATATTATGACCACATTGAAAATCAAATACGGTCATAGTATTATTACACCATTCTGTCAAACATTTACGCTCAAATACTTTTCCGGCATGGACAATCCAAACTTGTTCTCTCAATGCCTTTGGTATTTTTTGCTTTGAAGTCATTAAGTATTAAAGATAGTTCAGAGAAAATGCTTACGGAAAGCCAACTAGGTGGGCACCGATACCGAAACCGGAGCCAGTGCGAGCAGACGCACCTACACTGGGAGCGTATACATCAAGAATTGCAAACGTGGCTACGGCAACGAGCGCAATCATGCCAATTTCAGAAAGCTTCATCACCTTGCCAGGTAGCATGAACGCGGCAATGGCTACAGCGAGACCCTCGAGGAGGTACTTTACCGCACGGCTTACTAGATCACCCATGTCAACACCCATTCCCTGAGCTTGTTTCTGTTCAGGCATTTTATAGAGTTTACGAGAGAAAATATTCGGTTAAAGTAGATATGCGAAAGACATTTCGAGTTGTTATAGACGAAGATGTCGTGAAAAAGTATTACATTCACAACTCGGATCAAATAACTTTTGCGATTACAGCTTATTTAAATGATCCTGACGGTTGGGCGACAAGTGGGTATTTTTTTGAGCCTGTAACCGAGAACGAAGATATTCTTATACGTCTGTCATCGCCACGGACAGTTACAAAATTATGCGGTATATCTCCCAATTTGTCATGTGCTGAACTTGGGGGTCGTAATATGTATTTGAATGCCGATCGTTGGTTTCGCGGATCAATAAAAAGCGGTCAGGGCGTTGAAAATTATAGACAGTATATGGTGTCTCACGAGGTCGGTCATATTCTAGGCCACGAACATAAAAAATGCCCATGTTCCGGTTGTAAAGCACCGATTATGATGCAACAAACACTTGGACTTGATAAGTGCGTTCCAAATATAAAAGTTCGCACTAATAACAAATGAGCTTAGTTCAGACGGCAGTAACAACAACTGCTCTTGTATGGGCAATTGGAACATACATGATGCAAATGTATGGAGCATACACAGCTCAGCAGGCCAATATTCATGATGGTAGTGCTGGTCGTGAAGTTGATGCTGGATATGTGGTAGGCGGAACGTGTATGAATGTAGTTCTGACGCTATATCTGCTCTATTATATTTATGCGATTCGCTATGAGAAACATGGTGATGTTTTTAAGTTGGTAGGCACACTTCTTCTACTAACAGGTCTAGTCGTTGATATTTTTCTATCAGTATTTGTTGTACAACTAGCACAGACAACTGCAGATAAACAAGTATGGGAAGCATACGGTTGGATGTATGGTATTGGTACTATTAATTTCTTTATTCGCCTTTTTCTTATTATACAGTTTCAGTGCTCCGATGTTCTAGCTCGCCGTGTGCTGAAGCCGGGTCCCACTATGACGGAGCAAGTAAAGAAGGCTATACTTCCTGGAAATACTGGACCCCAGCAGGGTCAACGTCCTGACCGAGGACCCAATCCGTTTGTAAAGACTGAGGAAGGTGGTCGCCGCAGACGTCGTCGTTAAAAAAGTATTTTCATAGTTGATTGCCTAATATAAACAAATGCCTGCAGAGACTCTCCCTAAAAAGGAGGACGATGGGTCTACCATTGACTATCTTGACGAGGACCCTGAAATCCCTACTCAGCGTTACTGTGTAATTTCGTTTCTGAGCCCGGAGAAGATTATCAAGCAGAAGTCCGAATTCATGAACGAGAAGTTTATTGAGTGGCTAGATTATGACTGGAAGGTGAAGGGTATGGAGCACCTTATGGCTTTTGTAGCAAAGAAGTACTCTCTAAAGATCGAGGATCTATTTGCCGATATGGCCGAGTTTACTAAGGTTCACAACGATGAAGTAAAGAAGACGGATGTTCACGAACAGTATCAGGTTTTCCTCCTAAAGCACGAGAAGGAGGTCGAGGCTGAGTTTACGGAGAAGGTTGAGTTCCGTACCAATGTTCGTGGTGTAAAGGTTCGTCGTACGTTTGCGAACCTCGAGGAGTGCCAGCAGTACGCCAAGGTTCTACAGCGTCGTTACCCGAAGGACAGTCTCTACGTTGGCAAGGTTGGCTGCTGGCTACCGTGGGATCCTTCTGAGCACCTCATGCCTGAAGTTGAGTATGCCGAGCAGGAACTCAACGAAATGATGCGTAAGTACAAGGAGAACGAAGTAAACCGTGAAATCTTCTTCGAGGAGGAGAAGACGCAGAAGATTGAGAAGCAGAAGAAGGAGAACGAGGAGCGTCGTAAGAAGGCGCTTGCGGATGCCAAGAAGGATGCTGGTCTTGTTGAGACTGAGGATCTATCTGATGCTATCTCTCGCCCTGTTCATCCGACAGAAGGCGCAATTCGCGATCTATAAATAATGGGATGTCCGTATGCATTTATTTTTGGAAAGCCGAATGAAGCGTTCATAGTAGATGTTATGCAGTAGTAGACAGTATTTTAACAATTTTATTGGCAATACTGATTACTTATTTTTGGGTGAACTTTTACACTATTTATTTGGTGTTCAAACAGCATTTCTCACTACGCTGGGAATTACTGTTATGTGCTAAAGTGTCTTTTTGACGTGCACCCAAGGTCCTGCATTCTTTTTACTAGATTTCATTGCTTCCGAACTATATTCATCGGAAGCTAACATGGTAGACGAAAATGCTTTATTATCTAGCCATAACGAATCATCACACATTCTGAATTGCGGGTGATCACTCGCTTTATACCAAAATACTTGATCTTCAAGGCGGTTCGACTGAACTCCATTGCAGATTACAAGTCCCTCGAAATTCTCCGTGCATTGATCCATGAACTGACAAAACATATCAAATGTAGGAAACATACCTGCATAATTGTCATAAATACGTCTGCGATTATTCACGATACTTTCACGAAGAATAAATACAAAGTCTACGTTTGTACGCAAATTAGGCGTAATACCAAGAGGATACTGCATAGTAATGATTGTCATTAAATCAATGTGACGACCGTTCATGAATACGTAACGTGTTGACTCTTCCTTAATCCATGTAGCATCATACAAACAGTCATCCAGAATTAAAAATGCACGAGGATCAACTGAAGAATTACCACCACTACGCTTCTTATCTTCATTTCGAGCTGTTTTTACACTAAGCTGACGTTTTATCATATTCATTACAATTTCAGGCTTGTACTTGTCATGAATGAATTTAGAAGGAACCATGTGTTGAAAAAATTCATTGGCGACCTCAGTTCCTGAAATAACAGTTCCAATGGGAAATGCTCCTTGAGTATTGTAGAGAATATCACGAACTAAGAACGATTTACCCGTATCCTTTTTTCCAATGATGACAATCATTGGAGATTTACGAGAATCGATCTCACATCGATCTTTCAACATATCGATATTGAACTTTTTGATGTTAAAGTTCATATTAATTATACTGCGTGAACTTTTTGCTTTTGGTTTGTACACGAAGTAATAATATGCTGAAGCGTAAGCAGACAGAACTAAAGGCGTCGTCACTTCCACTTTCTCTTCACAAGTGGTCGCTTTCGAATATACGTACAGGTGCTCTTACACATTGGAACATCGAATCAATTCAGCCGTTTTTTCCATCGCTCGAAGTTTTATTCAAGACAAACGATGTAGAACTTGTAGGAGATTATGGTATACGATTTGATGAAGAAATGACAGGAATTCTATCTCCGGATTCAATTCGCACTTCAAAGTTCGAGAAACGTTCTGTTCATTGCAAAACGAGTATGATATTAAGTCCATTCAAGTGGATGCAAGGAGAGTATGGTTCAACTGTTGGTCTTCCATCTTCAAGTGGTCAGTCATCTGAAATATCAGCAAAGATTCAATCGCATCACAACGCTGTATATGTTGGAAGCTTAATATCTGCAGTACTATCTCAATCAAAATGCCAACACTTTCCTAAAGTGTATGGAGTCTTTAGTGGACTGTCAAAGAACCATACTATTAATATTTCCGATGATTACGAAGATCTGAGCGAGCGTTCTTGGTTTAGCTCAAATATAGGAAAGACGTTTGATCTGAAACTAGCTGATGGAGTTCGCGATGCAGTTGAATTTCAACACACACGTACGTCTCGACCGCGCTTGAGCTTAGGTGAACAAATTACTCTCGATGGTATTGAAGATTTAGATGCCGAACATGTTGATGAAACCGAAGTAGCGGAACTTCAACAGCTGTTAGAAGGATCAGATGACGAAGATAATGAAAGCGACTCGTCTTCAGTATCGACGTCATATATATTCAAAGTTACATCATGTGACTGCGAAGATGATGACGAAGATGAAGAATCGATGGAGGAAGAAGGAACGGAAGAACCATTCGCATGGGCTTCGTTTACCAATGTACCGGTTCAGACAACTGTCATGGAGAAGTGTGAAGGAACACTCTACAAACTTATGACAGAACACACAGAAACAGAAAAACATCTTGCATGGGTTTCTCAAGTTATGTTTGCTCTTGCATTTGCTCAGCGAAACTTTGGTATCACACATAATGATCTACATTCAAATAATGTAATGTATGTTTCAACATCTCAAGAATTTCTATACTACAATTGCAATGGATCGTTCTACAAAGTTCCTACATTTGGATACCTAATCAAAATTATTGATTTCGAGCGAGGCATTGCTTCGATTCGTCTACCGGGCATGAAAGAATCAAAAACATTTATGAGTGATCATTTTTCAGTAAATGAGGAAGCAGGCGGTCAGTATAATGTCGAACCATTTTATAACAATAAATTCAGTAGTGTAAAGCCGAATCCGTCCTTTGACCTAATTCGTCTTGCTACGTCAATGTTTTGGGACCTATTTCCCGAGGGACCGAATCACGAAGAGTATCGAATGAATACGTTGTTTAATTTCTTTACACGTTGGCTAAAGCAGGATGATGGATCTTCCATTATGTTTGGAAAGAAAGATCCTCATCACGATCGTTATCATGGATTTCACTTATATAAAGCAATTGCTCGCTATTCGAGAGAGACTGCTATACCTCGTAGAGAAATTGAACACTTAAAGTCTATTTATGGCACAGAAAGTCTTGTCGGGGTTGGTGATATTCTGACCATTGACTAGAATGTAGGAGTTCCTACAAACATATCCTGAACAGACGGAACATCAATGTTTGATACAGTTTCACTTACGGTATTTACTACATCAGTTGTCGTTGCAAAAACAACACCTGACGAAAGAAGTCCGCCAAAAAGTGTAAGCTTTCCAGCGTCAAACCAATCAATAGGTTTGTCCTTTGATCTGCGTTCAAGAGCATAAAGTATAAATACAACAAGGGCAACTGCGACCGAAGTTATAACAATCATCATTTGTGTTCGTTTACAGTGAAAACTTACATATTTAGAACGAGCGATTCGCCGATTTTTGACTCTATTTCTTTCAGAGGATCGACTTCGGGCTGAACTGTCACGACCTTAGACTCCTCAACGGGTTTATCGAGTTCTTCTATATCAATCGACTGTACTTCGTCAGATAGCTTCATCTTAGGACGATCTTCCTCCTCCTCTTCTTCATCTGATGACTCATCTTCGTCCTGTACGTCCTCAAACATAACCGACTTCGACGCCGCAGGGGGCTGAGACGGTATCTCGGCGGGCGTATCTACAAAATAATTCTTTGCAATTTGCTCCCAAGGAAGGAACGTACGGATAACCTGTTCCATGCAATCAGTAATGAGTTTCTCTACATCCTGACGATTACGCGCCTGCTGTTCGGCTGTCACACCAACAGTCTTAAATAGGTAGGCTACTTGCCAAATTTTACGAGCCGAGTGCTTGTACATTTCATGAACAAACTTGGTAAAGTTAGGACGCTCAAATTCAATTTTGATTTGAGACGACGAACCGCGATAGTGAAGAGATGCAAACGACTTCATGTAAGAAATGAACACTCCCATAAGAAGGTCATCTAGATAGGTACATTTAGATATTTTTACAATTCGCTCGACTTCTGTGGATAGGGTGGCGTCTGACCATTCGGGAATGCGAGTGAGCATATTTTGAAATGTGCGAAGAACTTGGTCCATCTGACCGTTGCTCTCGCAAAGCTTCTTAGAAGACTCGTAGATACTCCAAAATCCCTGAGAGATAGGCGGAACAAGAAGTCCACTCATGTGCTCTCGAAGGTGATTTTTTGCAAATTCAGTCTCGCTCATTTGTTTGTCTGTATGTTTTCGTTGTAAACTCGTGAACGCAAAACGGATCTATAAAAATCAAACAAGTAGATAGTAATCGAGCATCTTCTAAGCAACAACACAAGCCAAGAACACGCTCAAAAATGTCGAACTTCTTCTACCGCTTTCGGTCGTGGATGACGCAGAACACCTGCAGCTGCGGCGCAACGTTCACCTCGACCGGTGACCCGTCGCTTTCGCTGTGCGGACCGTGCTGGCGCTCGTGCCAGTAAGTCAGACAGACGCAAAAGCCTAACCAGTAAGGTCAGGTGCTACCCGGAGGCCAACACCGGGGGAATGAAAGGCGAGGCCCTTTTTCCATTTTGCGGAGTGATACCCCTTTAGACGAACTGGGCTTAGAATAAAAAATGCCGGAGTATATCGTCGAGGCCAAGACGGTCCAAACCGGAGCTGTTCGAACTCTCAAAGAGGCTCTCAAGTGCATCCTAGTCGAAATGAGTCTTCATTTTGATAAGGATGGTATTCGCATGATTGCCATGGATAACACTCGTACAGTTCTTGTTCACCTTCGTCTCTATGCGGATAAATTCGAAAAGTATGCGTACAACCATGATTCCCCTAAGTTTTTGATTGGTGTGAATACTGATCACCTATATCGTATTGTTCGTACAGCGACCAACGATGACACAATCACGTTCTACATTGATAAGGCCGATCCGAATACTCTAGGCATTCTGCTAGAGGATGGGGACCGTAAGCAAGTAACGCGTTACAAGCTGAACCTACTTGATCGCGATGAGCCGGATATCCAGCTACCTGATACCGAGTTTTCTACCCATATCACCATGCCGTCTCTAGACTTTCAGAAGATGTGTCGTGATATGACTCTTCTTGGAGCAAAGACGGTTGAAATCAAGAATGTAGGAGCTTCTTTGACTTTTGGTTGTAAGGGACATTTTGCATCTCGAACAACTGTTATGGGTGATGGAGAAAACGAGTTCAGTATTCAGAAGAAAGCGGGAGATGAAATTGTGACTGGCAATTTTTCACTTCCTCATCTTGTTCTTTTCACCAAGTGCACCAATCTTTGCAATAATCTAGAAATTCACATGAAGAATGATTGGTTTTTGATGATTCGATATGTAGTTGCTAACCTAGGTGATATCAAGCTATGCCTCATGCCTTGTTCAACTACTTAAATAAATATATTTTTTGAATATGTGCCGAAAATACAGAAACAATTTCAAGTCCAAAACATGCGACTGCAACTGTCTCTGCAACTAATAAGTAAGTAACAAAATCACTCAACTGGATATTAAAAATTTTATTTAAAAACTCACCCATAATTTCATAGTACGGGGAATGATTCTTTGTTAACCCCTTTTCTGCTACTATAACTACACAAACTTTTAAAACTACGTGTTGTATCCAAATTAAAAATAACCAAATAAATACTACACATTGAAACCAAAAAACTGGATAAACTGTATGACAAACAAAAACACAAACAAGAATAAATATACTCAAAATAACGTGAATCGTTCCCAAAATATAGCCTAAAACTTCACCATCTGTAGTTAACCATTGATATAAAAATGTTATTATATTGTTCAAAAATATTGCTATTTTTTCAATTATTATTTCTCGATTAATATCCACAATTATCTGCATTGTATCTACTTAGGACGAGCTTTGTGGGCTGTGTACGTAACATCATCTCCGATCTTTACATACTTCATCCCATGGTTCAAATATTCGTTAGTAGACACAGTTGTAGTTGTGTTCCAAATTTTCAAAATTGAGAATGGACCCTTTGGCGATACAGTGATGCCAACTAGAGTTTCTTTACGATTCACAAGAAGTTCGTTTGTAACACAGTGAACCATCATGTCTATAAATGCAGCATGGATGTCTGAAACTTCAATCTTTTTTGACCATGCACCTCCTGCTTCGTTCTCAGGAACATCCCAGATAGGTTCAAAACCATATCGCATAAAGAAGAACATACCGGATTCCCATGCTTCTTTAGAGATTGAATCTACAACCGACCAGAATTGCTGCGGCGTATTTACATCTGCAATTTTTACATAACTTCTGATTGAATAGTCCTTGTTATCGGGATCATGATACCACAGGACCCACGTATAATCGAATGAAGTTTTCTCCATTTTATACTATGTGTTTTTATCGTTAAAAATGGATTCGTTTTTCATATTACCAAAGTAATAAAAACACAATGCCACTTACTGTAGAAAATGTGTACTCTGTCCGATTTGGTGCGAAGCTTCCTTTGCCCCAAATGGTACAGGGTAATATCGCAAAGCTACGGATTGTTCCGGTAATTTATAAACCGATTCGACCCGTGCACGCAAAGCATAATGGATTTAGAAATAAGCCCGCTCTTTCTGCAAATTGGAGAGAGGTTGCTCTTGTAGATGTTGCACGACGTGTAAAGGAACGTGAAGATCCAGAATATTCCGAGATCTTCAGTATTTTGAACAAAATTACAGCTTCAAATATGGAAAAGCTTTCAAATGATGCAATTGTTTATATTCAAAAGAGAGATGATCAGTTTCGTCTTCGTGTGACTATGCTTCTATTCGATAAGGCTATTACGCAAAACGCGTATGCATTTGTCATGTCAGATTTTGCCAAGCGTATATCTATTGTCTTTCCAGACATTCTCGATGACCTAAGCAGTCAGATCGAGCTGTTTCCAAAGCTGTATAATATGACCGAAACATTTACATTTCCTTCATCAGATGATCCTACATTTGATAAAAAGGTAATTGAGTGGTCAATGCAAAAAGATAAACGACGAGGGTATGCTAAGTTTATTATTCATCTTTACAATCAAAATTTGATCGCAGAGTCAACTGTTGAAAAGTCAATCCTGCTTGTTCTGAAAGATTTGGACGATATTGTTCGAACTCCCAAGACTCCGCAAGTTGAGGAAAATGTAACACAATTTGTTGAGTTTCTGTCTGAAACAGCAAAATTGATTCCAAAGACTTCGACGGCTCTACGTGCAATTCTACGCGATGGTATACTTGTCTTTCTTGGAACTCCGAAGGAGGAACTGAAGAGCTTGAACATGCGATCGCGGTTCAAGATGGAAGACACACTCAAATGCGTTCAATAAGATGAAGACGAAACGGAGTATAGAACAAATGTCTTCCGATCTACCTGCCCCCACCGTACTGCTACGCGCGGCTCAACTTTCAATGACAGAGGATAAACCTCTTTATTTTGACTATTATCGTGATAGTGTTGAGAAGAAGTGCTGTATTGGTGTAAAGGAGGATAATGCAAAGTACCTAGTTAAGTCGGATGATGAGTATACATCAACAATCCAGACTGTTTTTCGTTGCGAGAACTGTTTCATCGTAATGACGGAAAATAGTCTGTACATTGTATCCTCCGATGTTCCGGTAAAGAAGATTGTATCATCATCTACGGATTAAGAAAGTACAATAGTAATGGAGCTGCTTTTTCCGCCACCTCATTATTTATTTTTTGAACCACTGAATGACATTGAAACCCAATCAGTATGGGCAGACTATAAAAAGAAACACGAATCTACATGTGAATTTTATGAAATTGATGCAACAGAAATGAATTCTGTGGACACATTTTCATCGTGGTTTGACACGTGGATCAGTCAAATTCCTAAACGACAATCGACTCGATTTCGCATTCTGCTGATATGGCATTCTGAATTTTTGACATACGCATGTCAACAAATGATTCGACGTTCATTGGAACAAAAATCATTTAGGTCACGAGTTTGGTTTCATGTTGAAGACCCGACAGTAATACAACCTGCAATTCAAAGTCGTTGTATTATAAAACGGATTCCAACATACTTTCATACACCAAACATAAAACAAATATGACATCTATTCGTGTATTTACAGACGGAGCATGTGAAGGAAATGGTAAGAAAGGAGCACGTGCTTCCTACGCATGTTGGTTCCCAGAAAATAAGGAACTATCTGTAGCAAAGCGTGTACCTGAAGACGAAGCACAAACAAATAATCGAGGAGAACTTCTTGCTATTTCTGAGGCTACAAAAATCGTACTTTCTAAGTTTGCTCCAGAGGAGATCGATTTGAAAATTTATACCGATTCAATGTATTCGAAAGACTGTTTGACAAAGTGGATACAGGGTTGGATTAAAAACGACTGGAAGACTGCAGCAGGTGGAGTTGTAAAAAATCGTGATATAATCGAAGATACTTCACGAATGCTTGCGAAGTTCAAATCGTATATGATTATTCATGTAGCAGCGCATACGGGTGGAACGGATGAGTTTAGTAAACACAATGAAGTTGTCGATAAGATGGCAGTTCACGTTCTTCATCCTGAAGAGGAAGTAAAGGTTGTACAAAGCAACAAAGAGAGTCCTATTCCAGGCTGTCCTCTTCAACTAATGGGTCCTCCGGTTTCAGAGCGACTCATTATCGAATGGTGTAAGCTAAATTTGGATAAACTTGATCAAACGGCTCTGAGTTCGGCACTCATGACTACTCTGTCGAAGACTGTTAAGAAAAACGGATTTGAAGTCGTGAAACAGAAACTTCACAGAAACAACCAGTACCGTCTGGTTTCTGCGAATCATTTAATCGCAGGCAATACTACAATAACTAAGGAAGAATGAAAGCTGCAGCATATCACTACTGGGCCGCAGATTGCGGTCCGTGTATGCGACTAAAGCCAAGCATGCTTGAAATGAAGGAAGAGTTTGAAGATGTAGAGTGGGTGTCAGTTGATGTCCGCAATACAAAGACTGATCTAATCCAGCGCTACGGTGTTGGTCCAATTCCTTGCCTCGTTGTTGTAGTAAAAAACGATGTTGGTAAAGATATTTATTCTGAGAAGTGTACTGATCGCCAGTCGATCACACCATACTTTAAGGTAATGCAAAATGCAAAGACATATATTAAGAATAATTCTACTCCGCAATAGTTGATGTAATTAGTTCACCATTTTTGTATGCTTCACAAACGAACTGATTATCATCTGAACTACCACTTGTAGGGCCTCCTACTTGCGGTAGAACAGAATCAGACGGTCCTACGACCGGACCACTTGACCTTAACCCGCCACCATGTCCTCCGGTAGCAGCGGAACCAGGAGCAGATGGGAATATAAAATGATTTGCGGTCCATCCTAATCCTCCTGCTACACCTCCAATCAGAAGAGATGCAACAATTGCTGTGAGTAGAGACCCAGTCCAATAATACTCTCCTGTTAAGCATCCATTTGTATGAATGAAAGCAAGTTGGATAACAAAAGCTGTAATTGCAATCCACGCTATACCACTTAGTGACTGTCCGGGATGAACTACACCGATTTCAAGAGCAAAGAACATAAACAAACTGACTATGATGACGAGCGACTGAGGAGCTACGATACTTTCCAACCCTTCAAAACCTGGAACAGTACATCCTTGGTATACACGTGTGTAAAGTGTGCTTATGTCACCCGCATGTGATATTTCTTCTTGTATTTTATTCGTTGTACCGCCAAGCCAAACAATGAGCATGCTAATCAATTTATTCAATACAACTGCTCCAATGGCCGTAACACTTGAGGCAGATGCTTTGTATTCCTGAGATACTATGTCGGATATAATTCCTACTAGAACATATGTAACCGGAAGATACATTGCGAAGATGCTCGCATACTGAAATGAATTGTCTGAAAATAGGCTTTTGCTCGCATAAATTAGACCACCTGCAACAACAATAAATCCAATAATGCCAACTGCAACCTCAACTGCTGTTACTGCTGTTGATGCGCTTGAAATGTTACCAGATGTAGCTACTCCTGCGTAGTAAACACCTGCTATGATTACAACAGCAACAGCTGGAAGGACAAAGTATCTCCAGTCCATATTACTTATTTCTCAGATACAAAATACTGCTAGACTACAAATGAGTGTATACAGCTCTTCGTCTACGTGGCCAGCATCATGCTCAATTCCAAACCAAAGTCCTATCAACTTGTCACAATCAAGTGCAAAACCATGTGATTTAATGTGTGAGCTTGTGATGGACGATGTAATGGTTCCTCAGGCAAATGTTGTTGTTAGCGATGAAGGTTTGATTTTAGATAATGAGGCCGGTCTCGGTTCGTGCAAGTTTAACGGAGAGGGTTACACGTGTACCAAACTTGTTGTGAATCATCCTAGCCATCATACAATTGAAAATATACAGGCTGATGCTGAAGTGATCGCAATTTTTACAAATCCGACCGGTAAGTTTCTTTGTGTAAGTTCTCTCGTTCGGGCTAATTCTGCACAAACTCCATCGTCGCATTTTTTCAATTCATTTGTTACGTTTGCTGACACAACAAAACCGTATACAACTGTAAACTTAGGTGAAAATTGGGGACTTAATATGATGGTCCCACCCGCCGGTTCTTACTATGTATATGATGGATCTATGGTCTTTCCTGGATGCGAACAGGCAAAGTGGGTTGTCTTTAAAGCCATGATTAACATCGATCCCAATGATTTTGCTAATTTAGTAAAAACAAATTCTCCCGGATCACGACCTGTTCAACCACTAGGTGACCGTGAGGTATTTTTCAATGACATCGCATCATTACCCGGTGGCCCAATGCCGCATGATAACAAAGCGTACATGCGATGCAAGAGACTTGGTAAGAAACAAGATGTAAAACCTGTATCTGCTCCCGATGTAAAAGGAGAAAAGGCAAAGGCTACATCTACTTCAGGAATCACAAAGTTCATAACAGATATGTACACTAAAAATGAAGCAATGCAGGTATTAGATGTAATTCTTTTAATTGGTGCAGTTGTTCTTGGAGCATACGCTGCGTTTCAGACGAGAAATGCAGACTTTCTAGTTACTCCTGCTATTTATGCAGAATGGTTTGGTGCAACAGTTGGTGTGTATGTAACTGGTATTTTTAAAGCATTATACAATGCTTTACTATCTTTATATAACACCGTAGTTGCATTATTTAGCCCCGGCTCTTCACTTGCCGCAGCAGAAGGTAAAGCACTTGGTGATGTGGTTAGCTCACCTTTCTTTGGTAAAAAAGGTATAACTTCTTAATTACGTTCATCCCAGCACGTTTCGTTTGCACCTTTTACAGGCCAAACTGTTCCGTCCTCTTCAGGCGTTGGAGGGCGATTTGCAAGCTCTTCCATATCCTTCTCTTTACGATTTCTAACCTTGCTATGATCAACGACCTTCCAAACACTATCATCCGGAATTGGCACATGTTTATCTTCCTCTGGCTCAATGAACTCAGGTTTCTCCACGTAATAACGTTTGTTATTAAATGTAGGCATCACGAATTGACTTGTTCCTCCTCGGGTTTTCTCAAATTCGGCCATGTGTTTTTCCTTTTCAGACTTCTCCTGAGAATCTCTGTCCCATTCTCTTGCAAGATCACTGAACTTTTTGTCACCACCCCATACCTTTATGCTGGTAGGTACAGCTACTAGAGCTGGAAAATTATCATCTGTCTTCTCGAGACCTTTCTGTGCTTCTAGTTCCAACTGTTGCTTCTTAGCCTGCTTTTCCTGTTCATGACGCTTCCACTCAGGGACCCACTTAATTTTATTGAACTCGGACATTTTATTGATATTTTTAATATTGAAACTAACATAATCCGTTTTTACAGAAGAAAAACGGAAGTATCGAATGACAAATATACAACGTATAAAATGGTGTACGCGGTTTCTATTTCGCAAGAAGGACTTGTTGGCGAAGTACAAATTCCACCGAAAACTACCGATGTTCTAGAATGGATTCGTAAAAAGTATAAGAATCCTAATTATCAATTCCAAGGTAATCTTGCGCATCCACTAAAAGAAAATGCGCAACTTAATGTATTTGCGTCTATTGCAAACGAAGATGATAGTATGAATCAACATCTTCTGCCCAGTCCATTTAATGAAGAATCATACACTGGACACATCGTAATTCTTATGTCGGAAGACGAAGAAGAGAAATACAAACCAACTGCGTCAGAATACACGAATCTGCGATCAGATGATTATGCAATTCTTTATGAAGAATGGAATTTTAGTGAGAATGATGAAGAGGATAATGACGAAGCAGATAATGATGAAGATGATGATGTAGATGAACCGGAAGAAATTGTTCAAAATGTAGAAGAAGATATTAATACAAAGCAAGTATATCCTATTCGTGTGATTCAACTAAAATCAAAAAATGTATTCATCGAATGCGCTATTCGTGATGTTATTATTAAAAACTTTCAGGAACTTATTGGAAACGAAGATATTGTAAAAGAGCTTGAAGATTCAATTCTACATGCCGTGAGTGACGATTCGATTAAAGAAGGAATTGAAATTGATTGGGGAAACCGCATATTCTGGAACATGTACAGAAACCGAGCAGTTTCTCTCTATGAGAATCTGTCCGGATCAAGTAGCTATGTTAAAAATAATGAGAATTGGCTAGAAAAACTTAAGAAAGGTGAAATAACTCCGCGTAGCTTGGTACAACTATCATCAGTTGAACTATGTCCTTCTCGTTGGAAAGATGTTGTTAATAAAGTTATTGAGAGTGAAAAGAATTTGTATTCGAAGAGTGAAAGTGCATCCATCATGATGTGGTGTTCTGGTTGCAAGAAGAAGACTAAGTGCGACTACTATCAGATGCAGACTCGTTCGGCAGATGAACCGATGACAACGTTTGTAACTTGTCTTGAGTGTGATCGTCAGTGGAAATTTTAATAGGAACTGATTTCATCTGAAAACGAGGACTCATTTCTTCATGATATACATGAATTGGATCCAAACCATTTGTAATTTCGGGCTTTGTAATATTCGGCGTTGATGTATAAAATTTTTGACGAAATAAGTCTATAATTGGATCAGGTATTTGCGGACTTGTTTCCATTAAACGATCTAATTGGTCACGAATAACTTTTAACATGTCCTTTGCCGCCATTCGTTCAGATCTTGGAAGTGATAACTCGATCATAATGAAACGATGTATTTTTGAATATGTCATTGCAGCTGATTTATGAGCTTCCGATCTTTTTCCCCAACCAAAATAGCTCGATACTGTATTTAGTACACCAACTGATAAGGATAAAGTTCCAATCGCAAGACTAGCTGTACTTGCTAGTCCTGGAAATATTGAAGATGATCCAATTGATGCGGATCCAGAAAGAGTTGATAATAAAATAGTAGGAAGTGTAATGTATGTATCCATTCGTGTGTATCGTTTTTGAGAATTATTATGAAGCCATGAGTAACATAACGCTCTTTCACCTTCCTGAGAAAGAATTAACTCAAGTTGTGAATTCCACGATACTGATGTAGATGATTCATCCATATTTTAAACGCATGAATTTTCATACAAACAATGTAAATATACAAATGGACGAAGTTCGCCAGACGATTAAAAATTGGATCTCACTAGATGATGAAGAACGTAAACTACGTCAACAAATTAAAGAGATCCACAAGAAAAAAGTAGAAAATTCAGGCGCTATTTTGGAGTTTATGAAAGCAAACGAAGTAGATAACTTTGCGCTCGAAGGAACTGGAGTAGGTAACATTTCGCGTTCAGTTCGTACATCTCGTCCTGCTCTAAAAAGATCTCAAATTCGTACACAGCTTCTTCTACAGTTTGCTGATCAGCCGCAACGGGTGGCTGAAGCGCTTCGTGCAATCGAAGGTATTCCTGAAGGAGACGATATGTCTGTTGGTGGAACTCAGCGTGAACTACTTGTGAGACATATTCCTCGTGTTAAGAACACTGTTGTTCTAAATAATGCGTAGAGCATCTTTTGCTGCTAACTGTTCAGCTTGCTTTTTAGTAGGTGCTGTTCCAACTCCAATATGATTTCCTTCTTTATCTAGAGCAGCCATTGTATAGGAATTTGTAGAAGATGAAACAATTGCATATGTAGGTGTATGATGAAATTTAGACTGATACATTTTCTGCAATTGTTCTTTGAAGTTTCGATTGTTTCTTAAAATTTCTGGAATATCAACATACATTTCAATTAATGCAACTACAAATGACGATACAATTTCAAAGTTATTCTTTGAATCAATCCAAAGTGCTCCAATAAATGCTTCCAAAATATCAGACAACTTTTTCGTATTTACTCGACCACCACAGTTTTCTTCATTGTGTCTTGATATGATGTAAAATTTATCAAGACCCAATTTTTGACTTAACTCGCCAAGTTTTTCATTACAAACAATTTCCTTCTTCAAGTCTGTAAGAAATCCTTCATTCTCAGCAGGATACCGTCTGAATAGATAAGTAGATACAGCTGCACCCAAAATTGTATCTCCTAAGTGCTCAAGACGTTCATATGACTCATCAAATAGTCTCAAACAATTTTTAGGACATTCTGCAAGATCAGTTTCTTCACCTGTAGGAGTTGTATATTTTTGTTTTTTCACATAAGATGAATGGACCATAGCTGTCTGAAACAAGCTAGTATTTTTAACAGTAAATTCTGTTCTATGTGTAGACAGAATTAACTGAATGTCTTTTTTTGAAAATAGTCTATTGCTTGTATTATACGGGTTATACAACATCATTATTTAGTACCTCTATGCTTTCTGCGTCGCGTTGTCCGTTTTTTACGACCACCTTCTGTTTTGGGTTCAAGTGTTCCAGATGCTTCTACTTTAGATACTATCTTTCTAAAATTGTCGGCCATTATCTTGTGCTTGGGGCTATCTGCCTCTTTGAATTTGTTAAGAGCTGCAATTATATTATCTGCAGTCTGTGTACTCATTTCAACAATAAAAAGATCAGCTTTATCTGATTGCTGACGCAAAAAATCAGCAAAATTGTCTAATATTGCCGGAAATGCCATTATTATATGAAACGTTTTTACTCTGCAACCGTTCGAGTAATTGCAAATTCATCTGCAAGGAGTGTTGCTTTCTTACTCGTAAGAATGTAATTGAAACAGTCTGTAGAGTTTGAGTTTTGAGTTGAATCAAAGTATGAATCTAGAAGAGTCTTTAGTTCTTTCTGTGAAATACTCCAAGGTTTGTTCCAAGTTTGAGGGCGCTGAATCTTGATTATCGATCCATCGTCTTCAATCTTTAGCTTGTTGTACTCCTTGAATGCATCCTGCTTTAGAATGTCAATCATTAGAAGCTCTACACCCTTGCGAACATCACGAAGTTCATAAATACGAGTATTTAGTTGACGTAGTTCATTATCATACGTACGATAGTCACGAGTTAGCTGGCGAAGAGTATTGACCTGATCCTGCATTTTTATTATCATTTAATTGCCAAGAACATAATCCGTTTTGAAGATAAGGATGTCATTCAGTGAGAATGAAATTGAAAACTTGAGAACTGTTTACAACAAAGAGCATTCTTCGGAACAACCGATTCCAAAGGGTGATATTGCAAAAGTATGGGGTGAATTAAAGAAGCGGTTTCATTCTCATTGCAATACTGGAACTGCCGAATGCATTATAACTTCAATGTTATCAAAGCCGAAAGCTCCGGACTCATGGGTTACAAATCCGGAACAATGGTTATCATCAGATGAAATTGAAGACTTAGAAAAACAGTATATGAAATTATTTTCCAATTATTCATTTGTTGGGGCTTTTCCGATAGATTTTGATAAGCGAAGCAAAACAGGACAGTGTTTAGTTAGTTCGCTGTGCTCTATGGATATTAGCAGTCTTTATAAGCAAGGTAAGACACAAATCGGTATTATTTTCAATACCGATGTAAGTACTGGACCTGGACAGCATTGGATCGCATTATTTTGTGATATTCGTCCTGAACTAGAATTCCCTAAAATTACATTTTTCGATTCATATGCAGAGAAACCCGAAAAGCAGATCCAGGTTCTGATGAAACGATGGAAAGAACAGTGGGATGCAACAAAGGTACATTCGAAACCCATGGTAATGAGTTATAATAAAATTCGTCATCAATACCAAGACTCAGAATGTGGAATGTATTGTCTGTACTTTCATTACTGTTGTTTGCTGAATATTCCAATGAGTGAACGCATCCCTGATGATGTTGTAAGAGGGTTACGTGGAATGTTATTTCGTGTTGGAAGTAAATAATGGAGCAGTCATATGTTGAAAAGTTAATCTCACAAGTCCCTGCAGGGTCTACATGGGTCTATGCAATTGCCTTTATTGTTGGCGCTGTGATTGTATGGGCTATATCAACAACTGTATATCATGCAGTTACACCTTCGGATACTCAAGCTAAACTTACAGCAAAATCTACGTTTAGTGCTTATGAGAAGGTAACAAAGCTGGCTCCTATTGGTTGCCCTACAACGCCTATTAATATGAGATTGTGTGATTACTATGTTGCATCTTCTTCATATTCGTTATACCCTGGAGCTAAGGTATATGATTACGTATCCGATTCAATTTTGCCTCTTGTTATCAAAGCTGGTCCTCGTCTTGTTGAACTAGATATTTATGACGATGGAAATGGCAAACCGGTTGTTGGTCTAAAGAACCAAAAGCTAGGAACAGATTATGCGTACAATACAGTTCCATTCCAAGCGTGTTGTGTTTCGATTGTAAATAATGCATTTAACAGTGTCAGCTGTCCTGTTTCTTCTGACCCGTTTATGCTAAGTTTAGTATTCCACACAAATAAGACAACAACTATCAATGCGTGTGCCGAAATATTGAAAACAACGTGTCGTGCGTATATGCTAGATAGTAGCTACAGCTATCAGCGTAAGAACTTAGTTGTAGAACCCATTTGCAATTTACAACGCAAGCTTATTATTGTAAGTGGTGGTAACATGAAAGGAACACTAATGGAAGAATTAGTAAATATTTCATGGTCAACATCTCACCTTCGGCGTTTAACATATATGGAAGCTGCCCAAACATATGATCACGAAGAGCTTATTAAGCATAACCGTAACTCGATCACAATGGTTGTTCCGGACATCGGTGCGGATTTAACAAACTACAATCCTCAAATTTTATTTACGTATGGTTGCCAGTGGATCATGATGAATTATGGTTCGGTTGATAGTATGATGGAATTATACATTGGTGAATTTCAGGAAAATAGTCTAGTTCTCAAACCCGAAGCATTACGCGAGCTCGCTCCGAAAAAATATAAGACTCCTGTTCAGCCTGACCCTGCGGTATCTTTTCAGCCTATGCAAAAAATAAGTCCGATCTACAACGTGGTTGTATAAAAACTCTACTCTACAATACAAAAATGGCAAACAAGTGGCTCACGCATGTCAAGAAGACGATGAAGCAGATGAAGTCAAAGGGTACCTACAAGAAGGGTGATGGCCTTAAGAAGGTCATCGTGGAGGCGAAGAAGACGTATAAGAAGCATGGCGGTGGCGAAGGTGGTGAGGAAGGCGGTGAAGAGGGTGGCAAGCGTCGTCGTACGCGCCGTCGTCGCCACCATTAAAAAATTCAGTATGCTTAACATATAAAGACAAATGGGTGGTGGTCTATTACAGCTCGTCGCCTGTGGCGCCCAAGATGCATACCTCAGTGGCAATCCGCAAATTACGTTCTGGAAGGGTCTCTTTAAGCGCCACACGAACTTCGCCATGGAGCCGTTTCGTGTAAATTTTACTGGACAGGCCGCTTGGGGTACGAAGCATTCTGCTGTGCTTGGCCGTCACGCTGATCTACTTTACACGACATACCTCGAAGTTGTAATGCCTACCGGTGTATTTAACAATGATCAGGGTCGTCTTGGTTACAACTTAATCAAGTATGTTGAACTCAATATCGGTGGTCAGCAGATCGATCGTCTATATGGCGAGTGGATGTACCTTTGGGACTCTCTAACGTCTGATTTCGTGACATCCAAGAAGCTCTGGAACATGGTAGGCGGTGGTCCCAATACATCATTCCTAACAACGACAAACAGTGTTAGTACATTCACTGATCCTACTCAGTGCAATACAGGATCAGGAAAGCCTACTCTTCCGAATACACTCTACATTCCTCTACCTTTCTTTTACACTCGCAATCCTGGTGCTGCCCTTCCTCTTATTGCTCTTCAGTACCACGAGGTAAAGATTGATCTCCAGTGGAATGATGCAGTATTTATTTCTGGCGATACTACTCCTTCTGCCGTTGCTTCACTAAAGCAGCCCGTTCAGGCTGCTATCTATGTCGATTATATCTACCTAGACACGGAGGAGCGTCGTCGTATGGCGCAGGAGAGCCACGAGTATCTAATCGAGCAGACACAGTACAACGAAGATAAGGGTATTGCTTCTTACAATAACCGTGTTGATCTAACGTTCAACCACCCTGTTAAGGAACTTGTATGGGTTGTACAGCCGTCTGAGTACCGCAACTGCAAGCTCGCTCAGGGCTACCGTGCATCTGCGACTCGTCTCCAGCCTTTTACGTATGATAAGGAGGCGGTTTACAGCCAGTGGATCCAGATCAATGGACAGGATCGCATGGACAAGCGTTATGGTGATTACTTTAACCAGCCTCAGATTTACCAGCACCACAGTGGCCTAGGTGCGACAATTCAGTCAACAACGGCTCTACCTGTTCACCAGGGTGGTATCTTTATGTATTCATTTGCTCTCAAGCCGGAGGAGCACCAGCCGTCCGGTACGTGCAACTTCTCCCGCATTGATACGGCCACAATTGTCATGAACATCAGCGGTGAACTAACGATGGATGAGACTCAGGATCGCACGTTTGATGTTCGTGTATACGCCGTGAACTACAATATCCTCCGTATCATGAGTGGCATGGCCGGGTTAGCCTACAGCAATTAGTAACCTATTTTGTTACCTGTTTGAGTTTTTCAAGATACAAAATAGCATCCATCAATTCTTCCTGTGCATGCTGAATCCATTGCAAAAAAGTTAGGTCATTACGATCTAGAGTAGTTCCATATTTTTTCTGTCCAATTTCAGCTCTCTTTTGAAACGCAGATACGACGGCGCTTACTACGCTATCATATTTGGGTTGTTCCATGGTATACTAGATTAATCTCGTTCTATTAAAACAAAAATGGTGTCTAAGACATTTCTTGGGGTTATTATTTTTTGTATAATTGGAACCGGTGTTATTGTGTATATGACATCTAACAAGCTCGACCATAATAATTATTGGTTATCTTCCGAAATTACAGGAGCATGGCTTACAGGATTAGGTATTGCGTGGGCTGTATCGCTGTTTCTTTATGATAGATATGGTGATGGAAATATGTTACTTGCTATTATTTGGTTTAGACCTTTATTCCGGCTTATGTTTGATATGCTTTACTTAATATTTATAATTGCATCGAAGTAACTTACCACGCCATAAGAACATCTTCCATCTTACACTGTCCAGTATCTTCATCTTGCGATACCGCAATATTAGCAGCCTTCAAATCTGAATCAAAGACTGACATATCTTCTTCGGCTCCTTCAGGTAGCTTGGTTTCATCTACAAGGATATCTACAAATCCAGTACCACAAGGGGGTTTCTGACCGAACATAATGTTTGCAGACACACCCTTCATCTTATCAAAATCAGCAGAGATAGCAGCATCAAACAGAATTTGAGATGTCTCTTCGAATGAAGACTTAGCAAGCACACCATTATTGCTTTTCTTCATACCAAAGCGATCAACCGTTACTAGATAGCCAGGATACGTCATTACATCAATGAGTGTGATCATGTGATGGTAGTTTACGTATTCAGCCGTAAAGACTTCCATGAACTCTTTGTAGAGCGCCAAACGAGCAGCTTCAATTCCAAAGATATCAAGAATTTCGTGAAGATCATTCGAGAATGAACGGAGTGAATCTACACCATCAATCGTAGCAAGATCGAGAAGATTGGTACCATCCACATCTAGAACAATCTGCTTCATAGGAACGTATCCTCCAACTTTCTCATCATAAATAAGTTCCTTATTGTTATCACGGCGGTAGACACGACCAATATTAGCTACACCAGTTAGAACCGTATCAAGAAGTTTCTCTTCGATAAAACGGAGAGATAGAGAATTCTTTACAGTATCAGGTAGGAATGCAATGCGCATAGCTAGTTTATCTGGTGAGTTGGTATCCGTATATACACATTCGAATACACGTAGAACTTTGTTATTATTGATTTTTGTTGCAATCATGTTCATGTCCATAACACCTCGTGCAGCCATCTGTATACGGTCAATTTCAAGTCGAATGATCCAAGGAGAATTGCATGATGATTGATTTGTAACTGAGAATTTCTGGTATGTTTCTAGAAATTGGCGATCTTCTTCAACTGAAGAGTTCTTCGAGGATGGATCCGGATCATAATAGATGCGAACAGATCGCGTAATATCACGTAGCGTTGTCTTCTGAATTTCCTTAGTCTTATTGAAGAGAGCATTCTCTGACATCGCAATATCAGGACGAAGATAGATAACATTAGAAGGATTTTTAGGATTGTGTGACACAGAAAGAAGTTCAACAATTCGAGGAACACCTTGCGTGGCATTAGCCTTTGCAGTTCCAGCTGAGTGGAATGTGTTTAGTGTAAGCTGAGTAGTTGGCTCTCCAATTGACTGAGCAGCCAACGTTCCAACCATTTCACCTGCATGAACTTTCCCCTTCATGTATTTGAACCGAATGTCTTTGAGAGCCTCGTCAAACATAGACTGTGTTAGACGCATGACAATGATAGACTTCTTCGGTGCAAGATAGTAGCGTAGTAGAATGTGGAATAGGTAGTTCGGTTTAATCATAGGTTCCTCAACTAGCTTGTTAAGTTCAGCTACAACATATGCAGGAGTGAGGTCAGTTTTTACAGCATACGTGTTTGCATACTTTGAAAGAAGACGCTTTAGATGAACCGGTGCATATACTTCAGTCTTCTTAACATATCGGAACACATCACGAACAAGTACGTCACGATCAGCAATAATCTGATCCATCAGATCATCAATTTCTGTACCAGGATCAGCACTCATCACTGCTTTGAAATCGTCAACTGAAGCTGCAAATTCTTTATAGAGTTGTTCCATGCTAGCCACTCCAAGTTCAATAGGCTGGTTCTCAATGGCAGTACTATCTACTCCATCACCACCGTACACAAACTGATAGATAGAACCGTTGATATTACGAACTGTTCCGTCATATTCTACGTGAAGATCTTCCATCATCTTCACTAGCTTACGCTGAATATAACCTGAATCTGAAGTCTTTACTGCAGTATCAATGAGACCCTCACGTCCACCCATGGCGTGAAAGAAGAACTCAGCGGGACGTAGACCAGAGATGAAGCTATTTTCTACAAATCCACGTGACTCAATACCGTGATCATAACGAGCAAAGTGAGGAAGTGTACGATCCTGTAGAGTATATTTGATACGCTGACCAGCAACCATCTGTTGACCAAGTAGAGCCATCATCTGAGTAATATTCAAATTGGAACCCTTTGCCTTTGATTTTACCATTTCAACCATTCGGTTATCACCTGGTAGACTATTTTCAACTTTCTCCTCAATCTTTGAGTTAATTTCTTTTAGAGCGTTCATGATTCTGTTTTCAAGTTCAGCACCATTTGAGCGACCCGTGATATTTACAAATGTACCCGCATGAACACTTGACATAATATCGGCAACCTTCTGTTTGCCATCCGCAAGTGTCTTGTTTACGAATTCGTAGGTTTCTGCATTTGCAATCAAATCAGCAGCACCAACAGAAAATCCAGAATACAAGTTGTATTTTGTTACAATACTTTGGATATCATTAATGAACTCTCCAGCCCGCTGCGGACTGAAATCATTATACAGCACGTGAATGATACCCTCAGACGCTTTTCCAAATGCATCCTTACCAAGAACACCCTTTACAAGCGTACCGTTCTCGACCTTGATTTTGCCATCAAAGTTCATGAGAGGAAACGCATTGGTCATAATTTCGTGACCTGTTAGAGGGCTATTCTTGCGTACATATGACGCAATCGGTCGACGCATGCGTGCAAGCAAATTCATGGCAACGTATTCCGGAACTCGAACATTTGGCTGAGTAATACGATACGAGCCTGTAAGAGTATCCTGAAAGATCTGAATGATGGGAGAATTCGTACGAGGGCTGATGATCTGACGAAGAACAGATGCCAGATACTTGAGTTCCATAGCAGCAGAGATTGACTGCGGAACGTGCATGTTCATCTCATCTCCATCGAAGTCAGCATTGTAAGGACGTGTAGCGGAAACGTTCAGGCGGAATGTAGAATACGGTAGAACACGAATGCGGTGACACTCCATAGAAGCCTTGTGAAGTGAAGGCTGTCGGTTAAAGAGGACAACATCGCCATCAATTAGATGACGGCTTACGGTGTCTCCGTTCTTCAGATCAAGAAGAGACGTATTCATGTACTTCAGGTGAACAGTTCGCTTTTCATCTGCAAAGTATACAGATTTTGCACCAGGATATACTGACGAACCATTGCGAACATACGTCATTAGACGATCGCGGTTAAAGCTCGTAACCATTTCGGGGAACGTCAAATTCATAGCAATTTCCTCTGGCACACCAAGTTCATCTAGGTCAATGTTAGCATCCGGAGTGATGACAGAACGAGCAGAGAAATCTACACGCTTACCCATAAGATTACCACGAACACGCCCATTCTTTGCTCCAAGTCGGGACTTTAGGGTCTTGAGTGGGCGACCCGATCGCTGAGCAGCAGGGGGGAGGCCTTTGATGTCATTATCAACATATGTAGCTACATCAAACTGTACAAGTTCCGTGTACTTATCAATGATATCTGCAGAATCGCCCTTATCGATCTTATCACGCAGACGCTGATTATTGCGAACAACATCAATTAGCTTGTGAGTTAGATCGTCTTCCATACGCTGGTTATCCTCCATAACAACTGACGGACGAACTGTAAGCGGCGGGACAAGTAGTACGGTACAAATCATCCACTCCGGTCGGCTGAACTTAGGATTGAAACCAATAAGCTCAATGTGACGTTCCGTCATACGCTGAAAACAACGTAGAACCATCTCACACTGTAGCACAATCGGCTCAGCATCCTTCTCATACGTGTGAGCCTGAAGCTTAGCAACCTTACCTTCCATCTTATCTACCTTCTTCACGGCGGGAGACTTGCAGATAGAGCACACAGATGAATCTTTCAACTTTGCCTTGTAAGATGACGTCTCCTCACGAACAGTGTTAAACCGCGCGATTCCGGTTGCAGATTCGGCAATTTTCTCAAGAACGTCATCGGATAGATACGGATTCGAACAGTTAATGCAAACAATTCCTAGAATTTTCTGAATTTGTTCGATAAACTGGTAAAGGTAGACCGGACGTGCTAGACGAATGTGACCAAAATGTCCAGGGCATAGCAGATTAGTCTGCTTACACGTGGGGCATACTTTGCCATTTTCAATCACACCGAAACGCGAATCAAACACACCACCTGGTACAGGCTGATTCACAGAATAAGTCTTATCGGTGATGACTTCGACTACACTTTTTGCTACAATTTCCTCTGGGTTGGCAATGCCAAACTGGACACCAATAATAGTATCGCCCATTCTTGTTATTTATAAGGATTGTCTCTATATTAGTCCGTTTTCAGCGAAGGCTTTTTGTTGTCTCGAGCGTTAGTTTCCAGAATTCATCATCGTTCAACATTGCTCTCACAAGTACCTTCGGGAACTTATCTTCCAAATATTCAGTCCATAGCTCAAATTCGGGGCCGAGTCGTTGACTAAATTTATCCTTGTTTTTTATCTTCAAAAGCTTATTACGAGGAATAAGTTGTTGAAAAATGGTTTCTGCAAACTGCTGGGTCATGTACGGATTTTCACTTTCATCTTTCATCTCTCGGACTTTTTTATTCCACTCTTCCATTACAAAGAATGAAGCTAAAAACTATCCGGAAATCACACAAAAAAGAGAAGAAGTGGGATGCTGTATTTGACAAGGATGGTAAGGAGAAGATTGTACCGTTTGGTCAGAAAGGGTATTCAGACTATACGAAACATAAGAATAAGACTCGTAAACAGCGCTACCTAAACCGTCATTCGGGCATGGGTGAGCACTGGGAAAAGCCCGATACTCCTGGTGCACTTTCAAAGTGGATTTTGTGGAATAAGCCAACATTTAGAGCTTCAGTTGCGAGTTTTAAGAAACATTTTAATCTATAACTTTTGAACAATAACTTGATAAAAATTATTATATTGTGTTAGTAATTTGATCTTGGAAGAGTATTCTTTCAGAAACATATCGATACCCTTTATTGTTTGAGACCAACTCGGATGATAATCATCGAATACAATGTAACAACCTGATTTCACTTTATCAAATGCCATCTTCCCGTCGGCATATACATACTGTGTTTCGTGGTTTCCATCTACAAAAATTAAATCAAAAAACTCATTGTCAAACGTAGGAACTATAACTTCCGATAATCCACGTTTTACAACAAACTTTGAATAACTTCCCGAGTTTTGGATATTTTTATTGAATGTACGCCAACCCTTTTCTTGAAGACCTTTATATTCAGGATATTCATCATAATCCATCCAAGGATCTACACAATAAATTTTAGATTCATTATTCTTGCAATAAGAGTTTGCCATATGAATTACATTTCCGCCATCCGAAACACCAATTTCTAAATAGTTGATTGGTGTATCAGTAATCGGAATAAATGGAGACCAGTTCACACCTGGATTTTTATAATAATAACGACCTTCAAAATTAGGTAGTCCTGTATTAAGTTTAGGACGTCGAAATGAAAGAACGTAACTCATTTACATAGTAAGTTCGAATAAACTACGATGAGATGTCCGAGTGGTTAAGGAGAGGGTCTTAAGAACCCTTGTAGAAATACGCGTGGGTTCGATCCCCACTCTCATCATACGTTACTTAACGGTAACACTACAGTGAAGAAATCCCTCCACTCTATTGTTTTCCCACTTTTAAAATACAACTTTGCAATTCGGTTAAAAGACTGAATGTATAAAAACATAACAGTTCCGATCACAAAAGGATACCACAAGTCCATTATGTGAACAGTTGATTCAAAAGCACTCAATTTATACGTAAATTTCTGAAAACGGATTCGAGTGTTTTTACATTGAACTATCTCAAATACAGATAAAATGCCGAATTTCACTAAGTTCAGTGCTAAGCGCCTTGGAGAACTATCCGAGTCCCTGGATACGCATGAGCGTGCCACGGACGAGGAGTCCATGAAGCGTCACAAGGATGGTGTTAAGAAGTTCATCAATGAGATGGAGGACTTCGATGAGAAGAAGCTGAAGCAGTACTTTGATGAGTATTGTGCAAATGATGACAATTTCGAGGAGATCGAGGTTGCCAAGAAGCCAAAGCGTACTCTGAGCGAGGAGCAGAAGGCAAAGATGAAGGCTGGCCGTGAGGCAGCAAAGGCAGCCCGTGAGGCTGCAGCGGCAGAGAAGGCCGAAGAGAAGCCCAAGGCAAAGAGTGCCAAGGCGTAAAAAATTTACAAAAACGAATTTTTTTACTGAACAGTTTATAGAATAATAAAAATGAACAACGTTGAAAAAACCTATTGGAAGGAAGGTACTCAAAATGCAAGAATTGATTCGCGTCTGATTTCTAGATGGGATGTCAGTTTCAAGCGTTCAATTCTAGTTCAGGTACAGACTGTTTTGCGTGACAAGGTCCAGTTATTTGTACCTGATCTGCATGAGATTGAGGCCGAAGTATTACGTGAAGAAAAAGAAGATGACGATCTATTTGATGAAATGTGGGATGAAGATATTCCGCTCTACTAATTTCTCGAAAACGGATTTTAACTTTTTTAACCTAATTGTTATCAACAAAATGTCTGACCTAACTACTCAGATTGCCAACGCCGAGATGCTCCTTGCGTTTCTCAAGAACCAGCTTCCGAAGGAGGAAGTGGTTGAGGATACGCCCAAGAAGAAGGTTGTCGATGAGGACAAGCCTAAGAAGAAGAAGGCTGTAGAGAAGAAGGACGCGGAAGTAGCGCCCAAGAAGGAAGAGGAGAAGCCTGTCGAGAAGAAGAAGGCAGATCCTAAGAAGGAGAAGAATCTAACTCGATTCACTCCTGCAATGAAGACGGAACTTACAAAGGTTCTAAAGGCTCACGATGTTGAGCTAACCGAGGAGCTTCGCAAGGAGTTTATCGATCATCTCAACGGTCTGGAGACCGAGGAGTATACCAAGGTAGGTCTTACTGCTCATATGGAGACCTTTGCAAAGAGCAAGGGTAAGACCGATGAGAAGCACGAAGATCAGCCCGCGAAGGTAGGCGGGTCTCCATTCGCAGGTAGCGATGATCCGCCGGATCTGAATAAGCTATCCAATGCACACAGCTATGATCTGTCAAAGCTCATTAAGTATGTCAGTACTGACAAGCTTGAAGAGATGAAGAAGACTGAAATTCTAAAGCCGATTGGCAATGGAAATTACTGGCATGCCAAGAGTGGTATGTGGGTTTTCGAGAATGGCGATGAAGATGTAAACGATGTTGAATTCGAAGGAAAGACGTATGGAGTCAATTCTGTAAACAAGCGTGTATACGAGACGACAGATGACAAGGATCTGTTCGTAGGATTCGTAGGAATTGGACAGTTCAAGAAGATGAAGGTTTAAGCATACAAAGAGCGCCAAATTTCTTTATCTTTTTTATCAATATCAGTCAGAAGAATTTGTGCTATCTTCTTATCAATTTTTAGTGGAAATGCAACTTTCATATAAAAACAATATTCTTTCATACTTTCATCATCAGCAACACGTAACATATTCAGACGAGTCATCATACTTTCAACTGTGCGAATGAGATTACGAACACCTTTTTCATCCGTGGAGTGATCCAGTATCAAAAGTGTAATTGCAGAATCATCGAGAACGACATCACCATCTTTAAACTTCAAACGTTTGACAATTTGAGGCCAAATGTGTTCTTTCAAAATGATGCGCTTGTCTGTCTCATTATATCCACCGCAGTTGATTACATTCATGCGATCACGCAAGATAGGATGTACTTTATCAATGTCATTAAATGAAAATACAAATAGACACTGTGATACATCAAAATCAATTCCTGAAAAATAACGATCATGAAACTGTGTATTTTGAGAACGATCCGTTAGGTGGATCAACATACTGACAATTTCTTCGCCATGAGGAGTTGTTGAAACCTTATCAAGCTCATCAAAATATAAAACAGGATTCATAGCACCTGCATGCATTAAACAATCTGCAATACGTCCCCACATTGAACCCTCATATGTGTACGAATGACCGATAAAGTTAGAAATATCAGAAGCACCACCAAGCGAAAAGAATTCAAATGGACGCTGTAACACTTCTGCAATTGCATTAC
>Ga0214207_1000010_pt1 | contig 66312 bp, 88 predicted proteins | sample TroBogEpilimnion_6_FD_153045 | JGI IMG/M metagenome (GOLD analysis project Ga0214207, IMG submission 153045) | Freshwater microbial communities from Trout Bog Lake, WI - 13JUL2009 epilimnion | ecosystem: Environmental > Aquatic > Freshwater > Lake > Epilimnion/Euphotic zone | place: Trout Bog... | reverse complement strand
TGTTATATATAACACCGAAGATGTTACGCTTAGGATATGAATGGAGGTATTCATAAGCCTCACGCTTTGTGTATGTGACATGAGTAAACACTTGATCTTCCCACTGAACAGTTATCTTGTACATGATGTACCTTTCATAATCTGCATTGCACTATTGCTTTGCATTAAGTGTATTTTACCCCATATGTAGGGTGTACGTCCAGTTTGGGGTACAGGGCACGACCCCCCACCCCCCTTTTCTTAAATGAGCCTCTCCGTCGCCTCTCTACTCTTAGCTGAACACAAATAACCCCTTCATTTTCAAAACCCACCCCCTTATATGTCAAGTTACATCGCCCCTAATTTAAATATATAAAAAATTTTCCATAACTCGTCCTGCCAAAAAAGGACCCTAATAAGTCGTGGTTCGTCCAGTTTTACTATATAATGCGACAAACTACTAATCAACAAAGGTAGACATGGATGAGATGATCCCTCCGATAGAAGAAAATATACCGTTGCCCAGCAGCGCAGCGGAAGCCTTCCCTGAATTATCTCCTGCACAAGAATTAGAGATGCGAGCCAATGTTATAAAGCTCATGTCTGATCTCACTGGAAATCCTCTCGTACCAAATCAAGGCGATGTAGATACCGCCAAGCAAATAGCAAAACAGATGATGGAAGATCCTCATCATCGACCAGACTTTTCTAAGTACGGAAACGAAACACTTGCATTTCTTGCAGGCATGGTTGCACAGACTAATGTTGCAATCGTAGATGACCTTGCAGATTTAAAAATGTACGTGGTCAACAAACTTGTTATGGAAGTTGAGAATGCACGAGATGCAAAGATACGTGTAGCTGCTCTATCTAAACTAGGTGAGATAGACGGTGTCGATGCATTTAAGAAACGTAGTGAAATGACTGTTAAACATCAAACGATGGAAGAAGTTGAGAAAGAACTTTTACAGACATTAGAGAGTATTGAAACAAAAGTTATTGACGTCGAAGCTAAGCAGATCGTAAATGACGGCGATTAATATAACTCCGGAGCAACTATTCAAAATTCGTCAGGCATTGCCGACGATGCCTGATAAACAAAAAAGGAAGACTCTTGAGTTACTACGCCAATATCAAATACAAATTACTCAATCTGTTGGAAAGGACTCTTTTCTGGATTTTGTTAAGCATGTATATCCTGGCTACAAAGTTGGCCCACACCATCTTAAACTCGCTCAGATATTTGAAGATATCGCAGCAGGAAAGAGCAAGCGTGTCATCGTTAATATTGCGCCAAGACACGGTAAGTCTGAGCTCATTTCCTATCTCGCACCTGCATGGTTCCTCGGTAAGTACCCGCAAAAGAAGGTTATTATGGCGTCGCACACTGCTGATCTGGCAGTCAACTTTGGTCGTCGAGTGCGTAATCTTGTGGGTTCAGATTCATACAAGGATATTTTTCCGCAAATAGAATTACAAGCTGATAGTAAATCGGCGTCACGATGGGGGACAAACTTCAATGGTGAATACTTTGCTATCGGTGTTGGCGGTGCTTTGGCTGGTCGAGGCGCAGACCTTTTTATTATTGATGACCCACATTCGGAGCAAGAAGCCAAAACTGGGAAACCTGAAGTATTTCTTCCTGCTTGGGAGTGGTTTCAGTCTGGCCCTTTGCAGCGTCTTATGCCTGGAGGTGCTATTGTGGTCGTGATGACTCGGTGGTCTAAGTTAGATTTAACTGGACAGATCGTTAGTCAAATGGATAAAGATGATCAAGTTGATAAGTGGGAAGTAGTTGAGTTCCCTGCAATCAAAGAAGATGGTCAAGCGTTGTGGCCTGAGTTTTGGCCCGTAGAAGAGTTGTATGCAAAGAAAGCCGCGTTAGATATTCGCTACTGGAATGCGCAATACATGCAAAATCCTGTGAGTGAAGAGGGCGCACTTATAAAAAGAGAATGGTGGAATATATGGGATAAAGACCATCCGCCAATGTGTGAATTTACCATTATGTCTCTTGATGCGGCGCAAGAATCAAACAACAGAGCAGACTTTAACGCACTCACAACTTGGGGTGTGTTTTACAACGAAGAGACAAATAACTTCGCAATCATACTGCTCAACGCGATAAAGAAACGTATGGAGTATCCAGAACTTAAAAAGCTGGTACTAGAAGAATATAAAGAGTGGCAACCTGATGCGTTTATGGTTGAGAAGAAATCAAACGGGTCGGCTTTGTATCAAGAATTTAGACGGATGGGCGTCCCGGTAGGGGAGTTTACTCCAGGTAAAGGACAGGATAAAATTGCACGAGTTAATGCAGTATCAGATTTATTTGCTTCAGGCATAGTGTGGGCACCAGACCGCAGATGGGCAAAAGAAGTAATTGAAGAATGTAATGACTTCCCAAGCGGGGCAAACGACGACTTGGTGGACTCTACAACACTCGCGCTCCTCAGATTTAGGCAAGGGGGATTCCTTCGCCTACCCAACGATGAACCGGACGACACCTTTTTGCGTCAATATCGCAAGAGGCCCGCATACTATTAAGGATACAAAATGGCTATAGATAAAGCGCTATATCAAAGCCCACAAGGGCTAGATCAATTAGGTGAAGGTGAAGAACCTCTTGAAATTCATATTGAAGATCCAGAAGCAGTAGATATTGAGGGCCCTGACTTTGCGATGCACATGGAGAAAGCCGATCAAAATGAAGAAGGATTTGATGATAACTTGGCTGAGTACATGAATGAAGGAGAGTTGCTAAAAATAGCATCTGAGCTTATCAGTGACTATGAAGCAGACGTTGGTTCGCGTAAAGAATGGATACAGACTTACACCGACGGACTAGAACTTCTTGGATTAAAGATAGAAGAAAGAATAGAGCCTTGGCCTGGCGCGTGTGGCGTGTTTCACCCACTCCTTGCAGAAGCACTTGTGAAGTTTCAGGCTGAGACAATGATGGAGACATTCCCTGCAGCGGGACCTGTCAAGACAGCAATCATTGGCAAAGAAACACCTGAGAAAAAAGAAGCAGCAGAACGTGTTCATGATGATATGAACTATGAGATCACTGAGGTAATGAAAGAATATAGACCTGAGCATGAGCGCATGTTGTGGGGCTTGGGACTATCAGGTAATGCGTTTAAGAAAGTATATGAAGATTCTGATCTTGATAGACAGACGTCTGTTTACGTACCCGCAGAAGATGTAGTTGTCCCGTACGGCGCGTCAGACCTTGATAGTGCAGAACGTATTACCCACGTGATGAGAAAGACTGAAAATGAGATGAAGAGGCTCATTCACTCTGGGTTTTATAGAGATATAGATCTTGGTGAACCAAGCAATGTTCTTGATGAAGTTGAGAAGAAAATTGCTGAGAAGTTAGGCTTTAGAGCTGAAACAGACAATAGATACAAACTACTTGAGATGCAGGTAGAGTGGGACTTACCAGGGTTTGAGCACGTTGACGATGAAGGCGAGCCAACAGGTTTAGCATTGCCTTACATTATTACTATAGACAAGGGAACAACCAATGTACTCGGAATCAGAAGGAACTGGAAGAAAGGCGATAAGCTTTATAAAAAACGTAAGCACTTTGTTCATTACCCTTATATTCCAGGGTTTGGTTTTTATGCTTTTGGACTTATACATCTTATTGGCGCTTTTGCTAAGTCTGGTACTAGCATTCTTCGTCAGCTTGTGGACGCTGGTACATTATCTAACTTGCCTGGGGGCTTCAAAACTAGAGGGCTGCGTACGAAAGGTGATGACACACCTATAGCACCTGGAGAGTTCCGTGACGTAGATGTACCTAGTGGAACAATGCGGGATAATATCATGCCGCTACCATACAAGGAGCCAAGCCAAGTTCTTTTTACGTTATTTAATAGTATCATTGAAGAAGGTAGAAAGTTTGCTGGCGCAGCTGATTTACAAGTAAGTGATATGTCTGCAGCTTCTCCTGTAGGAACTACGCTTGCTATCCTTGAGAGAACTCTTAAGGCAATGTCTGCTGTTCAAGCTAGAATACATTATGCAATGCGTCAAGAGTTCGAGTTGCTAAAGGAAATCATAGCTGAGAACTGTACAGACGAGTATGACTACGATCCAGACTCAGGCAACCGCCGTGCTAAGAGACAAGACTATGAGATGGTCAACATCATCCCAGTCAGCGATCCGAATGCGGCAACTATGGCTCAAAAAGTTGTTCAGTATCAAGCTGCATTACAACTAGCACAAACAGCACCACAGATATATGATCTTCCGCTATTACATCGTCAGATGTTAGAAGTGATTGGCATTAAGAATTACCAAAAGCTTGTGCCAATGGAAGATGATATTAAGCCGCGTGACCCTGTATCTGAGAATCAAGATATATTGCGTAACAAACCAGTCAAAGCATTCAGCTACCAAGACCATAAGGCTCACATAGCAGTCCATATGTCAGCAATGCAAGACCCACATATCCAGCAAATTATTGGCATGAACCCGCAACTCGCACAACAGTTGACGGCAGCAATGTCAGCTCACATTACAGAGCATTTGGGCATGGAGTATCGCAAAGAGCTTGAGCAGACTATGGGTACAACATTACCCGCATACAACGAAAAACCTGATGAAGATGAGAATATGTCTCCAGAGATGGAAGTCAAAGTATCTCAGATGGCGGCTCAGGCAGCGCAAAAACTGCTACAGCAACACCAGCAACAGGCTCAACAACAACAGAATCAACAACAAGCCCAAGACCCGCTTATTCAGCTTCAACAACAAGAGCTACAGATCAAACAACAAGACCTGCAACGCAAGGCTCAGAAAGATCAATCTGATGCCCAACTTAAAGCACAGCAGTTGCAGATTGAGGCATCAAGAATACAAGCGACACAACAGACGGACGGGGCAAAACTTGCAGTACAAGCAGCCACAGTTCATCAGCAAGCACAGCATCAAAAGGAGATCGAGGGCTTCAAATCGTCTATAGACATCCAAAAACACATGACTATGCTTAAAAATCAAGCTGAAATGTCAAAAAATCAGACTCATGCGCAGATGGTAAATGCGCAAATACAGGCTGAAACAGCTCGTTTACAAGCAGAAAAACAGGCAGAAACAGCCAGAATGCAGGCTGAAAAACAGTCCCAAATGGCTCAAAAACAGCAAAATCAACCTAAAAAAGGTAATAAATGAGTTATGAAACCTCAAAACTGACCGAATTAGTCGCTCAAAAAGTCGATGAAAAGGTTAGACAACTTGAAGAAGCCCTTGGCTCTAGATCAGCCAAGGACTATGCCGAATACTGTGCAATGTGTGGGGAAATTACAGGTCTGCTCACCGTGCGCAGATACATCACAGACCTGACAAAACAAATAGAGGAATCAGATGACTGATACAAACGTGGTTGATTTAACGCAAGCAGTGGATTTGTCCAATATATTGGATAAAAGCCAAGAGCAAAAGGCAACACAATTGCCCAAGCCCGCAGGCTGGAAAATACTGTGCGCGATTCCAGAAAAGGAGAAAGAGTACTCAAGCGGTATTGTCAAATCCGATGAAACCATTAAGAATGAAGAATTGCTAACCACAGTTTTATTCGTAGTGGCTATGGGACCAGACTGCTATACAGATAAGGTCAGATATCCATCAGGACCTTGGTGTGCAGTTGGAGACTTTATTCTTGTGAGACCAAACGCTGGCTCAAGAATGGTAATCCACGGAAGAGAATTCCGTATGATCAATGAAGATTCTGTCGAGGGTGTAGTTGAAGACCCACGCGGAATTTATCGTCCTTAAGGAGGAACGAACATGCAATCATTTCAATTTCCAGACGAAATAGAGTCTAAAAATAAACCCGCAGAAGAAGAAATAGATATTAAGTTTGAAGACGATGAGCCAGTCGAAGTCAAGATTGTTGACGACACTCCCGTTGAAGACCAACATGTCGAACCTCTTCCTGAGAAGATTAAAGAAGAATTAGAGACGGCAGATGAAGCCGAAGACTATTCTCAAAACGTAAAGCAAAAGTTCAAGCAGTACAAGAAGGCTTGGCATGACGAGCGTAGAGCTAAAGAAGCCGCGTATCGTGAGCAACAAGAAGCTTTAGCGATGGCTCAACGAGTGCTAGATGAGAATAAGCGCTTGAAAAATGTCATGCAAGAAGGTGAGAAAGAACTTATTTCCACCTATAAAACTTCAGCTGAATCAGAAGTTGATCTTGCCAAACGCAACTACAAAGAAGCGTATGATTCTGGCGACAGTGACAAGCTTTTAGAGGCTCAACAAGAGCTAATTAGGGCTCAATTGAAGCTAGATAAGGTAAAAAACTTTAAACCTACTGTACAAACTGATGAAAATCCTGTACAAACTACCTATACACCTCCTGTTGCACAACAGCAGAGAGATCCAAAGGTCGATGCTTGGGTGTCCAGAAACCCCTGGTTTACAGATCCTAAGAAAAAAAGTATGAGTAGTTACGCCAGAGGCGTTCATGAAGAACTAGCCGAAAAATATGGCGGGGCTTATATTGGTACTGATGAATATTTCAACAGTATTGACAAGGAAGTAAGACGTCGGTTCCCAGAAGAATTCGGCCTCAATGTCCAAATCGAGGAGGAAACTAAACCTACTCGAACAAAATCCAGTCCAGTGGTTGCGTCTGCCAAGCGAAGTACTGCTCCAAAGCAAGTCACGCTTACAAAAACACAACAAGCCTTAGCTAAAAAACTCGGACTAACCAATGAGCAATATGCTCGCGAACAAGTTAAATTGGGGTAACAAAATGACTCAAACAGTAGAAAAAAATAGATTAACGCGTGAAATGGAATCTAGGAATCTTCAGGAGCGCCCTAAGCAGTGGCAGCAACCAGAATTACTTCCAGAGCCCGATAAGCAGCCTGGTTACGCGTACAGATGGATTAGGGTAGCTTCTCTCGGTAAATCAGATCCCAAGAATATCTCTAGTAGATTCCGTGAAGGTTGGGAACCTGTAGGCATCGCGGAGCAACCACAATTTAAACTGCTAGTTGATCCTGATAGTCGTTTTAAAGACGGTATTGAGATTGACGGATTGTTACTTTGTAAGACTCCTGAAGAATTTGTTCGTCAAGCTAATGAATTTTATGCGAAGCAAACACATGCCCAGTCTCAAGCAGTAGATAACAATTTAATGCGCCAAAGTGATCCTCGTATGCCAATCTTTAACGAGAGAAAGTCTGCGACGACCTTTGGAAAAGGTTCTTTTTAATTTGGAGATTTAAATGGCTTTTCCTCAAGTATCTGCCCCTTACGGGCTGAAGCCAATCAATCTGATTGGTGGACAGGTGTTTGCGGGTTCTACTCGTCAAATTCCTATCCAGTATGGATATGCAACAAACATCTATTATGGTGACTTTGTTAATATCTCTTTGACTGGTACCGTCACACGTATGACTGTTACTACCGGTGCTGGAAGCACTACCGGTGGCGCTGGTTATGGTATGGTTGGTATCTTCCTTGGCTGTTCTTACACAAACCCAACAACTAAGCAAAAACTATTTAGCCAATACTGGCCCGGTGGTACTCTTGCTGGTGACGCGTTTGCTGTTGTTACAGACGATCCTGATACAGTGTTCAGAACAGCTGTTGTAAGCTCACAAGGCGGAACAACAATCGCATCTGCTTCTACTGCGTTTATCGGTCAAAACTTGTCAGTTTCTAACTTGGCTGGTTCTACCGCTACAGGTAACTCTAAGAACGCTGCATTGACATCTGCATCATTACCAAGCGCTTCTAACACAGCAATGCCTTTGCGTGTTATTGACTTGGCTCGTGAGACAGCTGTTGCTACTTCCGGTACTAACGGTGGTACAGCATGTACTAGCACAACGCTAACTTTAGCTTCTGCTATTACTTCTTTTGCTTCTGGATATACTAGTATTCCAATTGGTACTGAAGTTGGCTACCTTGACTCTAATGGATTTGTTGCTTTCTCTGGTTCTTATGTTGCTTCTGCTTATACAAGTGGTACCAGCGTAACATTAAATGCAGCCCCAGGCGGAGCAGTTAGCTCTATTCCAGCAAACGCTACTGTTGTGTTTACTTGCTATCCTGAAGTATTGGTGAAAATCAACTTCGGTTTACATGAGTATTACAACAATACACCCAATGCCTCAATCTAAGGAGTAATCTAAATGGCTATTTCACGCGCACAACTATTGAAAGAGCTGCTCCCAGGCTTGAACGCATTGTTCGGTTTAGAGTATGCACGTTACGGCGAAGAGCACAAAGAGATCTACGAAACAGAGACCTCAGAGCGTTCATTTGAAGAAGAAACCAAACTGTCAGGATTCTCTGCAGCACCAGTCAAGGGTGAGGGCAATGCCATCGCTTATGACAATGCGCAAGAAGCATGGACAGCTCGCTATAACCACGAAACTATCGCTCTTGGCTTCTCTTTAACAGAAGAAGCTATTGAAGATAACTTGTATGACTCTTTGTCAGCACGTTATACCAAGGGTCTAGCTCGTGCTATGGCTTACACCAAGCAAGTAAAAGCAGCTTCCGTTCTCAACAACGGTTTCAACGCTTCTTACGTTGGTGGTGATGGTGTTTCTTTATTTAACACAGCTCACCCACTGATCAACGGTGGTACAAACGGCAACACTCCTACTACTCCTGCTGACTTGAACGAAACTGCAATTGAAAATGCAGTTATCCAGATTGCAGCTTGGACAGATGAGCGTGGTCTTTTGATCGCAGCTAAGCCCAAGAAGTTGATTATTCCACCAGCATTACAGTTCGTCGCTACTCGTTTGTTAGAGACAAAACTGCGCGTTGGTACAAATAACAACGACATTAACGCTATCGAGAACAACGGTTCTGTACCAGAAGGCTACACAATCAATCACTTCTTGACAGCGCCAAATGCTTGGTTCTTGACAACTGATGTACCTAACGGTCTCAAGCACTTTGTCCGTATTCCACTACAGAATTCAATGGACGGTGACTTTGATACAGGTAACGTACGTTACAAGTCTAGAGAGCGTTATTCATTCGGATGGTCTGATCCACTCGGTGTTTACGGTTCTTACTAAAATAAATGGCCCTTCGGGGCCATTTTTGTTGACAACGTCAAAAAATAGTGTATATTTCGGTTATCTGGGAATTCAACCTTGTTGCCACTGGCCCAGCAGACGATGCAACGATTAACAAGGTAACTTTTGCATAAGGACTCATATCATGGGACGCAGTACATTTGAAGGGCCAATTCTTTCTGGCGATAATCGTTTTGGACCTCTTCGTGACGTTGGTTACGCAGTTTTAACCCAAACTTGTTATATTGATTTTGCAGTAACAACAGGTAACCAAACAGCAGGTTATGCTGGTGGTTCTGGACAGTATGTTATGTCTAACACTGTTCCTAATCAGAATGCTCAGTTGTATACACCTAGCTCTGTATTTAGTAATACAGGCCCAACAACCGCAACTCCTCCTGCTGATTCAGGTACAAACGTCTATCGTGGCGTAATTATGTACTTACCTATTCAGAGTCAGATTGAAGACTTTATTATCGACATGCCAACTGTAATGTCTGGTATTACAGCAACTCCTACTGGCGTTAACATGTACATTTCCAATAGCACAACAGCTAACGGCGGTACACCCACATATGCTTCAGTTGCGATTGGTACAACAACTACAGGTACAGCTGGACGTCAAACAGTAGCTTATTCAGCGACTCAGTTGAATAACTTGTTATCTACAACTTCTGATATTCAAAACCCACAACCTGGTACACAACCAAGTTTCTTCTCACAATTGGTATTTACCATTGGTATTGCAGCCGCTTCTGGTTTGACTGCTCCTACTGCTGGTCAGTTTGGTATTACTGTACGTTATCGTCAAGCCGATACCAACATTGGTACAGGTACTGCTTACCCATACGGTAACTTCGACTAATAGCTAGGGGGCATTAGCCCCCTTTCTTTGATTTAATAGGGGTTTATATGGGTCTGTCATTACGTAATTATTTCTTTTCTAAATCAGGGAACGTCAATACCAACGCTATTGGTTTTGCTAATCAAGGTGTACAAACACCTACAATGGATTGGGAAGGTATTGATGGTTCAGCACAGTTTATTGCTCCCCAACGCCTGCGTGACGTTGTTGGTAAGCTAAAAATATCTCAATCGCAAAATATTTACGACGCTGACTTTGAGTATGGCGTTCAGCCTCTTCGCTGGGAAAACGTGATTCAAAACGTATCTGGACAAGCTTATATCGTTCAGAATCCTGGTCTTGGTGGTGTGTCAATGAATATTGGTGGCGGTAATACACCAGGCGATATTACGATTCGTCAAAGCCGCCCATATCACAGATATCAGCCAGGTAAGACTTTTTACATGGCATCTAACGTTAACTTCGGTGCTTCTGTATCTGGACAGTACCAACGTGTTGGTATCTTTGATGACTCCAATGGCATATTCTTTATGCAATATGGCGCAACATCAACCGCTAATCCATATGCAATGAATGTAGTAATTCGTTCTGACTCTGGGGGTTTACCCGTAGATACAGTGTTTGATGCGTCTGTTTGGAACGGCAATAAACAAATCCGTGATGCATTGGACTGGACTAAGGTTCAAATGATATGGATGGAATACGCATGGTACGGAGCTGGTGCTTTGCGTTGGGGCGTGGTTCTTAATGGTGAACCTTACATTCTCCATCAAGTCGGTGCAGGTAATGGCGCTTATACAGGTAACTCACAGACTACTCCTTGGAGCCGTACAGGTAACTTACCAGTACGCTATGAGCAAAGAGATACAGGTAGCGCAACATCTTCATTAATGACTCACTACGGTGTTTCTGTGCTTATTGAAGGTTCAATTGATAAACAACGTGGATTTACCTATTCATACGGTAATGATGCTAAAACTCAAAATCGTTCAGTTCCATCTTCTGCTATTCGTTATCCTGCAATGTCATTTAGGATGAGAGCAATTGGCTCCGATATTTTTGATCAGACCAATGCGGCTTGTACTGGTGGATCACCACAGACATTAACAATCAGTGCGGCAACTCCTGCCATATCTTCTGTGGTTGGTCAGCCCAATAGCGGACAAGCTTTATTAACATTTGCATCTGCTCACGGTTATGCAGTGACTAACCCAGCTAACGCTAACAGCCCAGCTCAATATGTAACTCTTAGTTCATTTACTGAAACTGCAACAATTGCTACAGGTAACTACGCATTTTCTGGTACAACTTTAACTGTAACTACAGCAGTTGCTACAGGCGCTTTGCAACCTGGACAAGTATTATCAGGAACTGGTGTTACAGGATCACCAACGATTGTTGCTCAATTGACTGCTACTAGTTCTGCAGTTGGTTCACAAGCTTTTGCAAGTGGCGGCGCAGTAGGTTCAAGCGTAGTTGTATTGGCAGCAGGTACATCGTTTGCCGTAGGTCAATTATTTGCTGGTACAGGAGTTCCTGCTACTACATTTATCACTGCGGTTAACGGCGCTACGATTACTATTAACAAGGCGTTTACAGCTCAAGCTTCAGGCACATATACATCTTATGCTCCAGGCGGTCTTGGTACATATCAAGTTAGCTCTACACAGACTACAGGTACAGGTACTCTTACTGCTACAACAACATATGCAGCTCAAACTTGGTTAATCCAGCAAGTACCAACAACAACTACCATGATCCTACCAATTCAGTTGGTAAATGGCGCAACATTAACATCTACACCTACAGCAACATACTGGGGCGTGAATCAATGGGTTGGTAAGTTTGTTTACTATCAGGCTAGCTTACCCGCCATCAGCGCTATTGCCGCAGCCACAAGCTCAACAATTGCTGGTTTGACACAGTACTCTGTTGTAATTACTTTTGCTTCTGCCCACGGGTTAAAACAGGGTGATGTGATTATTATTTCTGGATCAAGCCCAACTACTTATAACGGTATTTGGTCTGTTACGATTCCAGCAACTAATCCAACAACAACTGTATCAATCACAATTGGTACTACTACTCCTGGTGCTTATGTGTCTGGCGCATCAGCAGTATCTCCATACACAGGACGTATTACATCTAACACAACAAGCGCAATTACATTTGGCGATGTAGTGACTGGACAGCCGCTGATGAATCCACCCGCATCTGGTAATACATATCAGATTGGTTTGATTGACCGCGGTCAGTTATTACCTGCAACACTTCTGTTGAATTCTTCTGCAACTTGTTTGGTTGAGTTGATTTCTAGTACACCTACCAATCAGTTGTCATTGCAAAATGCAAATTTTGTTGCTTTGAATACATTGGGTTCATATAACTCATTTGCTGAGCAAGATTTAAGTGCAATTCAATGCTCTGGTGGCGAGGTTGTGTATGCATTCTCTACTCCTCCTAATGGTTTGCAACAGCTTGATTTAAGTAATTTCTTCCCTGTTTTAACAAACGTAAGAGGTAACGTAGCTGACATTTTGACTGTTGCGGTAACTTCTTCTGCTGGTGCTACAGTACAGGTTAACGTAGTTGCTCAGGAAGCGATGGCATAATATGGCAAAGAGTCCAGCATGGCAGAGAAAAGAAGGCAAAAATCCGAATGGTGGTCTGAACGCCAAGGGGCGAGCCTCCGCGAAGAAAGAAGGGCACAACTTGAAACCGCCGCAACCAGAAGGCGGATCGAGAAAAGATTCCTTTTGCGCCAGGATGACTGGGATGAAGAAAAAGCTTACTTCAGAGAAAACGGCAAAAGACCCAAACAGTCGTATCAACAAATCACTTAAAGCTTGGAAGTGTTAAATGGATACTCATGATACTATTAGAAATACTGTAGACACTATATCGGTATTTACTGCTATTGGCGCGTTTCTAAATATGTTTTCACCTATTTTTGGTTTAGTTGGTGCTGTACTAGGGTTAATGCGTATAGCCGAGATGGTGACAGGCAAAAGCTTTTATGAACTAATTCGTAAGAAAAAAGATGCCGAGCACAAGTAAAAAACAACATAATCTTATGGAGGCGGTGGCTCACAATCCATCGTTCGCCAAAAAGGTAGGTATCCCGCAATCTGTGGGAAAAGACTTTAGCAACGCCGATAAAGGCAAAAAATTCTCAAAGGGTGGTGATACTATGGCAACAGATCCAAGAAAATTAGCAGCTATGATGGCTATGAAAAAAGCTCAAATGGCTCAACAAGCTCCAGCTGCTCCAGCAATGGGTGGCATGAAAAAAGGCGGGGCAACCAAAAAGATGGCTTCTGGTGGTAAAGCTGAATCAATGGGCCCACGTACCATGAAAGAGGACGTAGAAAAAGGCTCTAATAAGGATAAAAAATTTGGTGAGCACGGCATTCAAAAACGTGGACACACCAAAGACATCGAAGAAAAAATGAAAGGTTCTACCACTGGAATGAAAAAAGGTGGTGCGGCTAAAAGATATGCTGCAGGCGGAACAATCATTGGTGAAACCCAAGGTTCAGAAGGTCTTAAAAAAGGTAACAAAGGTTTTGGTCAACATGCCATCCAACAAAAGGGCATGACCAAAGGCAGATACATGTAAGGAATAGACATGAAAAAAACCAAACGTTATGCCGAAGGCGATGAAGTAGACGGTAATTTCTATGAAGCCGGAAGCGGAAGCGAAAGTGACTATAAAGATGATCAAACATCTGAAACGCCTACACCTTCTGCTAAAGCCGCAGCTCCTAAACGTGCTATTGTTACTAAAGAACAATTAGCCGCTTCTCCTTATGATAATCTTCGTGATTATTTAAATGCTCAGCAAAATTTAAAGCGTAGAGACGGAAGTGCTTCTAGTAAGCCTGCGCCTAAAGCAGAAGCTCCAGCTCCTAAAGCAGAGTCTAAGCCTGCGCCTAAAGCAGAAGCTCCAGCCTCCAAAGCTGAAACTAAAGCTGAGACTAAGACTGAGGCAGCACCTAAATCATCAGGTACTTATCGCGATATATCTGGTAAAGTCAAATCAAAAACTGATGATGGAGAATCAGAACGAGCAGCTAATCGTTCTAAACTTGCTGAGGCATTTTCATCAGGCAAGAAGTTCCGTGAAATGTTAGGGTCAAAATATAAGTCAGGTGGTTCTGTATCCGGTCGTGGAGACGGAATAGCCCAACGCGGTAAAACTAAAGGTAGATTTTGTTAAGGAGTTATTATGAAGCAAGGTATGGATCATCCCCCACTCATGAAAGAGTCAAGCCCACCACATACACACAATGTGCATATGATGGAAAATTTGGAAGAAGGTGACCATAGTCATCATCACAAAACATACGGCGAACACGCTGCTGGACATAAAAAGTTCCATGAGCATGTTAAGTCTATGTGTGGCGGTGGAATGGCTTACGGCAAGAAATGATGTCTAGTCGTGGGATGGGTGCAATGAACCCATCTAAAATGCCAGGCAAAAAGAAGATCGTTCGTAAGGACGATCCGAATGATGTCGAGATGTATAAAAAAGGCGGGCTTCCCGGTCTTTATGCCAATATCCATGCGAAGCAAAAAAGGATAGCGGCTGGGTCGGGTGAGCACATGAGAAAAGTCGGGAGTAAAGGCGCTCCTAGTAAAGAAGATTTTATCCAATCAGCTAAAACAAGGAAGAAAAAATGAGTCTACTAGATCATGTAGAAGAAAACGCAGGTCATCTACTAAGAATTATTAAGCATATGATGCAAGTCGAACAGAACATGTATGGGACTACACTTGATGCAACCCAAAAATTACATGATTTGTTTGATGCCCATGTTAATTCTGTTGTGCCTGAACCTGAAGTGGTTGCTGAACCCGTGCAACACACAGAAGAACCAGATCATGCCGAACCTGAAGTAGTTGTTACACCTGATAAAGCATAATGGCATATACGTCCGGCTCCGCCTCATTCACTCCCGCATTAGTTGAAATAATGGAGGAGGCGTATGAACGCGCCGGGCTTGAAATTCGCACGGGATATGAGTTTCGTACAGGAACTCGTTCTCTAAATTTATTAACTATTGAGTGGGCTAATCGCGGTATTAACCTTTGGACTATCCAAGAGGGCGCAATTGCTTTAAATTCTAATCAAGCTATTTACCCACTCCCATCAGATACGATTGATTTACTAGACCATGTCGTCAGACAAAATAATGGAACTGCGAGTACACAAACTGATATCAACATCACGAGGATATCTGAATCTACCTACTCGACAATCCCAAATAAACTTGCAAATGGTAGACCGATCCAAGTATGGATCAACCGCCAAACAGCGCAGACAAACACAACCAGCATAACAGTTGCTAGTACAGTTCTGGCTACAGATACTTCTATTACACTCAGCAGCGTAGTAGGGTTAGCCACTACAGGGTTTATACAGATAGACAATGAAATTATCAGTTATACCAATGTTATAGGGAATGTACTTACCAATTGCTGGAGAGGGCAAAACGGCACAACCGCAGCTTTACATAATTCTGGAGCCGCAGTAATACAACAAAATCTTCCATGTATTAATGTTTGGCCTACCCCTGATGCTGGAGGAAACTATACATTTGTCTATTGGCGTCTTCGCAGACTACAAGATGCGGGCACAGGTGTAAACATAGAAGATATTCCATTTAGGCTTATCCCTTGTTTGGTTGCTGGACTAGCATACTATATTGCCATTAAGAAGCCTGAAATACCTCCAGAACGGGTTGCGTTTCTTAAAGCAGATTACGAACAGCAATGGCTACTTGCGTCTCAAGAAGACCGAGATAAAGCCGCAGATCGTTATGTGCCACGGCAGCTATTTTATTGAGGTGCTTAAATGCCTACCAAATATGCTTCTGGTAAATATGCGATTGCCGAATGCGACAGATGTGGTCAACGCTACAAACTAAAAGAACTTAAAAAAGAAGTCATTAAAACCAAGCTTTATTCTATTAAAGTTTGCCAGTCTTGCTGGGACCCAGATCATCCCCAGTTGCAACTTGGTATGTATCCAGTCAATGACCCACAAGCAGTCAGAGAACCTAGACGGGATAATAGCTATCAAGTATCAGGAAATAGCGGATTGCAAACTTCGAACAGCGGATCAACTGCAGATACAGGAGTTGGGTTTCCAGAAGCTGGTAGTAGAATTATTCAATGGGGCTGGAATCCTGTTGGGGGTTCTAGAAGTAATGATGCCGGGCTAACACCCAATAATTTAGCATTGAAGATTACATTAGGTACGGTTACAATTGCCACAACATAAGGAGTTATCATGGCAAAAAAAGAGATGGATAGTGATTTGGCTCAAGATAAAGCCATGATTAAAAAAGCTTTTAAAGAACACGATGCTCAAGAGCATCCTGGTAAGCATACTAAAATCACTCTTAAAAAAGGTGGTATGCCCATGAAGAAAATGGCTAAAGGCGGTTTAACCAATGGTGGCAATATGCAAACTATGGGTCGTAATCTAGCTAAAGTTGCTAATCAAGGGGGTAAAAAATAATGGCTAAAAATGTACCTGCAACCAAAAAAGATAGCCCTTCTGTAAAAATCAGCAGGAACAAGACCGACGGCCCAGCTGCAGAATATGCACCGCCACATACCATGACAGGTAAAAAATTTGGTGCTAATGCTATTGAGAAAAATCCTGAGAACCCAATGATTGGCATGGCTGCTGAAATGCCTACACGTAAAAATTGGACACCACTTAATGGTGGCGTATCTATTGGGCACGATGATAAGATTGAGACTGAAGGTATTAAAATTCGTGGTACAGGTGCAGCTGAACGTGGTGTGATGTCTAGGGGACCAATGGCGTGACCTATACTGAACTTGTAACTGCAATACAGGGATATACGGAAAACCAGTTCCCTCCAGTTTATCTTGCCGATGGTACGACTGAGTCAAGCACAACTCAGATTAATCGTTTCATCGAGCAGGCTGAGCAACGCATTTACAACACGATTCAGTTTCCTAGCCTTCGCGCTAACTCTTACGGTACAACTACATCAGGTAATGCATACTTATCTTGTCCTAATGATTTTTTATCTGTCTATTCATTAGCTGTTATTCAAAACGCTACATTTGCTAATGGTGTTATTACAGGCGGCACATATACATATTTGCTTAATAAAGACGTTAATTTTATTAGGCAGGCTTATCCAACAGTAGGATCTGCTTACAATGCACTCCCTACATATTACGCACTTTTTGGCCCCCAATATAGCAATACAGCTGAGTTAAGTTTTATGCTTGGCCCAACCCCTGATCAGTCTTATTCAGTTGAATTGCATTACTATTATTACCCGCCCACAATTATCCAGGGCGCTGTAGCAGGGCTTACTATTGCAACAGGTGGTACAGGCTATACAGCTGGGACATATTACGACGTTACATTAAATGGAGGTAATGGTAATTCCGCTATTGCTACTATAGTAGTTTCTTCTGGTGGAGTTGTTACTTCTATTACGCCAACAAGTGGTGGGGCCTTATATTCTATAGGAGACGTACTATCTGCTCCTACAACAATTGGTTCTAGTGGTACAAATTTTACTTGTACTGTATCTAGCGTATCTAATGCAACAGGTACAACATGGTTAGGTGATAACTATGATAATGTACTTCTTTACGGTTGTTTAGTTGAAGCTTACACCTTTATGAAAGGTGAACCTGATATTGTGGCTTTATATGAAATAAAATATAAAGAAGCCGTCGGTGAAGCTAAACGCCTTGGTGATGCACTAGAGAGACAAGATGCATACAGGTCTGGTCAATACAGACAGGCGGTGACCTAATGGCATTTACAGGAAATTGGACATGCGATTCATTTAAACAAGGTTTACTCGACGGAGTATTTAACTTTGGATCAGGCACGACTCAGACATATAACATAGCCCTTTATAACAATTCGGCTACATTAAATCAATATACAACCGCATACACTTCTGCGGGAGAAGTAACTGGAACGGGTTATACGGCTGGAGGTCAAGCTTTAACTATTAGCCAAGTACCTACAATAGATACTTCTAATGATACGATTTACTTATCATTTGCAAATGCCACATGGTATGGATCATTATCTGTAAGGGGGTGTTTGGTATATCTTAATAACGGCACAACTAATCCATCTGTTTTTGTGCTTGATTTTGGGTCTACAAAACAATCTATTTCTTCTTTTACGGTGCAATTCCCGATTGCATCTAGTACGTCTGCAATTTTAAGATTGGGGTAATCATGTCAAACATGGGAATACAAGGTTGGTTTCATGTCATTTGTCATGACAAGGATGGCAATTTTAAATGGGAAGAAAAAACACCTAACCTAGTTGTCCAGGCGGGGAAACAGTTGATGTTTTCTAGTTTTCTTTCTGGTTCATCTTATACGGTAGTAGGACCTTACCTTGGGTTGTTGAATGCAACAATTACTCCTGCCGCAACAGATACGATGAGCACCATTGTTCCGTCAAAAGAATTCACAGCTTATACAGTTGGCGGATCAGCAGTTCGCGGGACGGCGGTGTTTGGTTCTCCTTCTTCTACCGGTTCTACACCATCTAACGTAACATCCATTACCGCCTCAGCAATCACTTATACAATAACGGGTAGCGGCGGAACAGTTTATGGATGCTTTTTGGTAACCGGGACTGGCGCAGTTAACACACAAAACTCAACTGCGGGTACTTTGTATTCAGAGAGTAACTTCAGCGTAGCCAAGACTACAACGGCAGGGGACACTGTATCGGTAACGTATAGCACTTCTGCTACATCTTAAGGGGTCTTAAATGGCGTTTGTTGTTGCAGACAGAGTTCAGGAAAATGGAACTGTAGCTACGGGTACGGGTTCTGTAAACCTATCTGGTGCTGTAAACGGGTACAAGACTTTTGTGTCTGGGATTGGTACTACCAATTCTACATACTATGCAATTTACGACCCAACAGCTTATGCCTGGGAAGTTGGGTATGGTACGGTTACCGCAGGTTCTCCTAATACTTTATCCCGCACTACGGTTCTGTCTAACAGTTCTGGTACTACATCTTTAATTAGTTTTAGCACATCTAACACGCTAACTATATTCTGTACCTATCCATCTGAAAAAGCTGTTATTCAAGATGTAAACGGAAATATATCTGGGAATAGTTTTACGCCAGGTTGGACAAGTACAACAACTGCCGCAGGAACAACAACACTTACTGTTGCCAGTAGTTATTATCAAAGATTTGTAGGTTCTACAACACAAACCGTAGTTTTACCTGCGGCTAATACTGTAGCACTTGGTCAGGGTTACATTATTGATAATGACTCTACAGGTAATGTAACTCTACAAGATGGATCTTTAACTCCAATCATAATAATTGTTCCTGGAATGGCAGGATTTATTTTCTGCGAGAACAATGGATCGGTTGCAGGTAGTTGGTCTGGGTATCAATTTGTACCGGGTGCGGGGCCAAGCGGTGCTGTGACTTGGGGTACTACTGGTCTTAGTATGGGCAATCAAACAATTACTAACGCAAACTGGAACGGGGTTGCGGTTCCGGTTTTATACGGTGGTACAGGGGCAACGACAATTTCTGGCGCACAAACAAATCTTCAAGTCGATCCTGCGGGAACGGCAATCGCAATGGCAATTGCATTAGGATAAAACATGGCAAATACATTTACACGGTACGTCTCAAAATCAGTAGGTACTACTCCCGTAGTTCTGGTTACTGCCGCATCTGCGACGCAGACCACAGCGATTGGACTGACACTGGCTAATACAACATCTAGCCCGATTACGGCAAGTGTTTACATTACTGCATCCGCAGTTAACTACTATCTAGTTAATAGTGCGACTATCCCAGTGGGCGGTTCACTTGCGTTATTTGGTGGGGATGGTAAGGTGGTTCTCAATACTGGCGATGCTTTCACCGTTGTCTCTGGAACTGCAAGTTCTATGGATGTTGTTTTATCCGTTTTACAGATAACCTAATATGTACATTGGCAATACTGTTCAGAACCAAGCCTATGCACCGCAAGTAGCATACTTCAGCGGTAATGCGAGTACGACTGCGTTTACACTGCCTCAACCTGTTGCATCTGTTGCCCAGATGATTGTTAATGTAGCTAATGTAGATCAGAATCCTGGATCAGCGTACACAGTATCTGGTAACACAATTACGTTTGCCTCTGCGCCCCCAAGCGGAACAAACAACATCTGGGTTGAGTACACAAGTTTAATAACTCAAGTTATTGCTCCTAGCCCTGGTACTGTTGGTAGTGCTCAATTGCAATCTGGTGTTGCATTAGCTAACCTTGGATATACACCTATTAACAAAGCAGGTGATACAGGCGTTGGAACATTAGCTCTTGCAAGCAATGCAGGTATTACGTTCAATAATAGTAGTCAATATAGTGGTACTACAAATAGTACGCTTAATGACTATGAGACAGGGACTTGGACTCCGAATGTCGGTGGTACTGCCACTTATTCGCCTCAAGTCGGCACGTATACAAAAATAGGAAATACTGTAACTGTACATTTTGATTTTACGATCGCCTCAATTGGAACAGGTTCAGCAAGTGCATTGTTTGGATTTCCATTTACAAGTGGAGCTATAGGCGCACCACAAACAGGTTGTGTATCTTACTATGCAGGATTAACTGTATCCCCAACATTTATTGCTTTTTACATAGCAAATAGTTCAACTCAAGTAAATTTTGTTTGGAATACAACTGGCGGTTCAACTGTGCAAAATAACGCAAATAATCTTTTTCAAAGCGGTAGTCGTATAATTGGTTCACTAACATATCAAGCCTCATTCTAAGGAGTCACAATGACACTCGCATCAACAACAATCATCGACAAAACAGAAGTATTAGAAGACGGCACTATTCAAGTACGCCAAGCAGAAGTTATCACCAAAGACGGTGTAGAGGTAACTCGTACATTCCACAGATGGACAAGGACTCCCGGTGACACAGCGGCTCAATCCGACCCTGCCCCAGTACCTGCTATTGCTAGTGCGGTATGGACATCCGAAGTAATTTCAGCTTATCAGGCGGCACAAGCGGCACAAAGACCTATAGGGGAATAATATGCCACTAAGCACGATTGATAATACAGGCTTGAGTCAAAGCCAGATTCTGTCTGCTATTAATATGCCGACTGGATCGGTTATTCAAGTTGTTCAAAGCACAACTAATGTGTTTACATCGTCTTCTTCTGGATCTTATGTTTCTGTAGGAGCTTCTTTTTCAATATCAATAACACCTCAATTTAGTACAAGTAAAATTCTTGTAATGTTTACTGGTGGAAATATAGATGTAAACGGAACTGGATCTCAACCATCTTTAACGATATATAGAAACGGAACAACTAACTTAAGTCCTACTGGATCAACTTACAATTTTAATGATTTTTATATTGGTAGTGGAAGAATTATAGTTCCAATGAATGTTGTTGTTTTAGACTCACCTGCAACAACTTCTTCTACATCATATGGCCTATATTGGTTAAACCAAGGATCTGCAAATATGGCTGTTAATAATTCTAATTCACAAACAACAATGACTTTGATGGAGATTAGATAATGCAACCAACAATTCACGATGCTGTATTTGTTGCGTATCCAAATGTAATGCAAGTTGCAGGAAATGATATAAATTCATTAGAAGCTATTGATTCAGAACACAAGCCTGTAGCAATAGTACCCGCAACAGTAGAAGCAGAGTTAGTAACACTTCAAACTAATTACGCTAACGAACAACAAGCACAGGCTAACGCTAAGGCATCAGCACTAGCTAAGTTAGCGGCACTAGGACTTACACAAGACGAAGTCAAAGCAATCGTAGGATAAAAATATGTACATAGGAAACCCCGTCTACCAAGTTGCATTTTTAACTGATACTTTCAGCGGGAATAACTCGACCACGGCTTTTACAATGTCTGTGGCTCCTGCTAACACAGCATCAGTACTGGTTGCCGTAGGTGGTGTTCTGCAAGACCCAAGCACATATTCAGTATCAGGTACAACGCTTACATTCTCAGCCGCGCCCCCAACAGGTACAGGTAACATCAGCGCAAGGTACTTAGGTATACCCGCATCCAATGTAACAACAACTGCGTACAGAACAGTAACAAACTTTACTGCAACGGCGGGACAGACAAGTTTCACACCGCCATCTTACACATCAGGATTTATCAACGTATACCGCAACGGGGTATATCTTCCAACGGTTGACTACACAGCAACAAACGGAACGACAGTTGTATTGAATAACGCTTGCACATCAGGCGACACTGTAACAGTTGAATCATTCCTGGTTAGCTCTGTGCTTAATGCTATACCGAATACTGCTTATAGTATTAGTTCTGCTAATATGCCTGTTGGTTCTGTTATTCAAGTTGTACAAAATGCTATTAATATTACATCCAATTACTTTACAACGTCTAATAGCACTCCTACTGCAACAGGACTTTCAGTATCTATAACACCACAATTCTCGACAAGTAGAATTCTTGTTCAAGTGGCGGCTAATATGTCAGTTATCGCCTCAAGCGGTACTGCTACAGGTGCGTATGCAACAATATATCGTAACTCTACAAATTTAGCGGGTTCTCAAACAGATGCTTGTTTAGCTGACATATTTATTAACGCAAATCAGGTTATTGCAGGTTCTGCAAATATGATATTTCTAGATTCTCCTGCGACAACATCAAGTACAACATACCAAGTTTATTGCGGTGTTTCTGGAACAAGCTCTAACACTATGGCGTTTGGTACTTTACCTGGTTATCCTGCGGGATCAACAATATCTATCATTGCACAGGAGATTAGATAATGACCAATGCAGTCTCAATAGCACAAGGCGGTTCTAATAACGTAACCACGCGTAACCGTATTATTAATGGTGCAGGTCTTATTGATCAAAGGAATAGTGGGTCAAGCGTAACACCTAGTACAAATAGTCAATATACTATAGATAGATGGTATGCAGAATTGTCTCAAGCATCTAAATTTAGTGTTCAACAAAATGCAGGATCAATAACTCCTCCCGCAGGATTTACAAGTTATATAGGTGTAACGGTTGGTGCTTCTGCAAACGTAACTGTTGGAGCAGGAGATGATTTTTTCTTAACTCAAGCTATTGAAGGATTTAATACTTACGATATTGGATGGGGAACATCTAATGCCAAAGCAGTAACTGTTTCATTTTGGGTATATAGCTCTTTAACAGGTACATTTGGGTTTAGTTTAGAGGCTAACGGAAACAATGCTTCTTATCCTATTTTATATACTATAAGTTCAGCAAATACTTGGCAGTATGTAACTATTACTATTCCTGGAACTGCAATCGGTACTTGGAATAACGGAAATGGTATAGGTGTTAAAGCCAGGTTTGTACTGGGTTGTGGATCTACTCTTAGTGGAACATCCGGAGTATGGAGTAGCTCAAGAGCTTTATCTCCTACTGGTGCGGTAAATTTAATTTCAACCAATAGCGCAACCTTCTACATTACAGGTGTCCAACTAGAAGCAGGTACTACTGCTACTCCATTTGAATATAGACAGTACGGTACTGAGTTGGCTTTGTGTCAGAGGTATTATATTAAGTATTCTGCAAATGATGCAAATGGTGGGTACGCATCATTCTTTGGTGGATCAACTGCCTCAAACACAGCTCTTGTAATATCGCCATTTTTTCCTGTATCTTTACGTGCCCCAAATCCTACGCAAACTTGGGGTGGCAACCTTAGACTTGGTTATAGCGCAGGTGCTTCAGCCACGCTTTCCGGTATATCTGCTTCTAATCAGCAAATTGGCGTTACTGGCGGGTACGGTGCGTATACCTGCACAAGTCACGCCCTTGGTGCTCAAGCCTTTGTTCTTCCGGGTGGTGCAGGGGATACAACAGCGTATTGGGCATTTCAATCGGAGTTATAAAAATGCAATATAAAATTTTAAATGGTCAAGATAGTCAGCCATGCGGTGTAACAATTGTAGGAGAAAATATTTTTATCCCTTTGTATGAGGGAAACACAGACTATCAACAATTCAAAAAAGACCTAGCCAATGGCGTAGCACTAAGTGATGCTGAAGGCAACCCTATGACGGCAGATCAGATTAAAACCTTTCTTGAAGGACTAGCATAATGTTGACACAAGTTCCCTCTGGGATGCTCCAAACGACAGCACAGTTTTATTCCATGAAGAACCGTATTATTAATGGTGCGATGCAAGTTGCCCAATACTCTACTTCAAGTATTACAGCAGGTAACAATGGAGGTACATCCAATACTTACAGTGCCATAGATCGTTGGGGATATTTGTCTACCCAGGCATCTAAGTTTTCGTTTCAACAATTAAGTGCTTCTCCGCCAACAGGTTTTTATAATTATTTAGGTGTTACTTCTTCATCTGCATATACAGTGTTGGCGGGAGATATATTTACTTTTAACCAAGTTATTGAAGCAAACAATGTTGCCGATCTACAATGGGGTACGGCTAATGCAAAGACAATCACGTTGTCATTTTGGGTTCAGTCTAGTTTAACTGGAACATTCGGCGGTTGCCTAAAGAGTTATGGAAACAATTACGCTTACCCTTTTCAATACACAATCAGTTCCGCAAGCACTTGGACATTCATATCTTTAACTATTCCAGGCCCAACCGCAGGTACATGGAATACAGGTAATGCGGGACAGATATATTGTTTCTGGGGTCTTGGTGTAGGCTCAACATTTACATCAACAGCGGGTTCTTGGCAAGCAGGAAACTATGTTTCCGCAAACAGTTCAGTTAACGTAGTAAGCACTAATAATGCCACATGGAATATTACAGGCGTACAACTAGAAGTAGGAGCACAAGCAACATCTTTTGATTATCGTCCTTATGGTACTGAGTTGTTTTTGTGTCAGAGGTATTACCAGCTTGGGCAAACAGGCGCAGGGCCAATGAGTAACACCTCAATTACTGGGGCGTACATAAGCGTGCCGTTTAATACAGCGATGAGAACAACTCCAACAGCCGCAGTTGTTGGAACACCTTCTTTTGAAAATATGTTTGGCGCAAATCCAACCATAACATCAATTGCCGGAGTGCGTGGAAGTGCTTTATCAGGGGCAGATTTGTCCTTGGGTCTGACAGGTGCTAGTGGAACTGGAGTTACCGGGGCTTCCTTGGTTATGTCTGTGAATTCAACAACTTCCGGTATCGGTTTTTCAGCGGAGCTATAAATGTACAAATTAAGTCTAGACCACAAAGGTCAACCTGCACAAAGCGTCATTCGCACTACCGATGGTGCTTGTATACCCTTTGCACCAGACAACACAGACTACCAACAATTTAAAAAAGACTTGGCAAATGGTGTGGAATTAAAAGATGCAGAGGGCAATCAAATGACACCTGAGCAAATCACAACCTTCCTAGCTACTTTACCCTAATGTTTGGATACGCAGCCTTCGCCCAACCACCCTTTGCTGCACTAGGGTCAACTCAGTTCGTCCTAAGTATTACTGAAACAATTAATGCAATGAACGACACGAATGCGGAGATAGACGTATTCTATGAGGGTGTGGTTGAAGGTATGACAAGTCTAGATACGCCGACGATAAATGCCCAATTCCTTGAGTCAATTACAGAAATTATAAGTGCCCTACTTGATTCAGAACTCGCTCTTACTCAGTTTGTAGAAATTGTAATTGAACCTTTATCAGCAGTGGCTGATGGGCAAAATCAATCTTATTGGATTAAAATCAACAATGGTGAGACTGCCTCTTGGGTAGCCATACAAAACACAGAATCAGCGGGTTGGACGTTGATTAATGATTCACAATCTACAAATTGGACTAAAATAAACAATACCCAATAAGGAACTAATATGTCAACATATTCAACCGATCTTAGAATTGAACTGATAGCTGCAGGTGACCAAGCCGGTACTTGGGGTTCTACGACCAATAAAAACTATCAGTATATTTTAGAGCAGGCTATTGCCGGGGTTCAAACTGTAAATCTTACTTCTAGCCCTTACGCATTAACTTATTTAAATGGTGCGACTACTACTTTAGCTAATAACCAAGCTGTTGCTGCAGCATTGATATTTACAGGTGGGGTGTCAGGCGGTGCGTGTACAGTAAATACACCTAGCAGCTCACAAAAACTATACATTGTTTTTAACAATACAACCAGCATTAACACCACAATAACAATGCAAGTAACAGGATCAGGCGGATCTACTGTTGCTATTCCTTACGGTGTGACCATGACTGTCTATACAGACGGTACTAATTTTTACGCAGCAAACACAGGAACATCAGGCGGACTAATAACAAACGCAGGTAACGTAAGTTTTACTGGAGCATATCCAAGAACAATAGCAGCAACTGCTTCAACAAACGTTACTTTGCCAGTATCTGGGACACTTGTTAGTAGCGCAACAGCCATTCCGCCTGTAACCGGAACACCATCAAGTTCTACATTTATACGTGGAGACGGTGTTTGGGCATCAGGTATTTCAGGTCCAACCGGACCAACCGGACCAACCGGACCAACCGGACCAACAGGTTCTCCAGGACCAACCGGACCAACAGGCTCTCCTGGTGGAACAGGACCAACGGGACCTACCGGACCAACAGGTCCTTATGGACCTACTGGACCTACGGGTTCTCCTGGTGGAACAGGTCCTACTGGACCAACTGGACCAACTGGACCAACTGGACCTTCTGGTACATCAGCTTATTTTTATTCAACAAGTGTAGGAATGGGTTATCCAGGAGATGGATCAACTAGCGGTTCTGCCAGTCTTACCTTACCAGCCAGTGTGGGCGTTGCAGTAGCTACATTTGGTAACGTTCCTTATTATGTAGGATATGGTAGCGTGGGAACTTGTTCGTTTTCAAATGTTAATACAACAAGCCCTTATTCGCATAATTATTTTGCTGGTAATACAACCAATAACAACTCTTCTTTATCTACACAGTTGACTGTGTACTGGAGTGGAGGCTCATGGCCTTATAGTGGTACATTTTATATTTATTGTTAAGGAGATTTAAATGGCTGGAGAATACAAAATTCATATCAATGGCGAGGTTCATTCTGAGCACGATGACCATGCGGCGGCACATAAAGTGATCATGCAGTTGATTCAATCTGGTCAAATTCAAATGGGACAAGCGCATCTTCAAATACCAGCACCTCCTGGATATGTACCGCCAACACAGGGAAGCTAATGTCACATTTACCCATTTGGTATCTTGGTCAAGTTCCTATTGAGGAATGCGAAAAAGCGGCTATGGAATACATGAACATAGCTCCTAAAGATGCCACTATGGGTATTGCATCAGACAATATAGATCACACACAACGTAACACAACTGTTAGGTTTGCATCTATTGATAATTGGTTTGGTGACAGGATGCTTGGATACGGAAAACTTGCCAATATTGAATGCAAATGGGATTTTTTAATTAATAACCATGAAGCAGTCCAATATGCTGAGTATGGCGTAGGACAAAAATATAACTGGCATGTAGATGTGTTTCCACTTAGCGGTGCGCCGTCTGATAGAAAAGTAACAGTGGTTTGTTTGATGAATGATCCAAATGAATTTGAAGGTGGTCTATTGCAGTTGAGAATGTATCAAGAATTCACGCCAGAATTAAAGATGGGATCAATCATCGCATTTCCGTCTTTTTTGGAACATCAGGTAACGCCTGTCACAAAGGGCGTCAGATACACAGCAACCATGTGGTTGTCAGGGCCAAGGTTTAGATAATGGAACCCATAAGCATTTGTCTAGGCGTTCTTTCTGCTGTAAAGCAGGGCGTAGCTTTGTATAAAGAATACAAGTCTGTTGGCAAAGAAGCTTATGGGGTAATGCAAGAAATTTCTACAGGGCTTGGTACATTTTTTGAACACCAAGAAAAAGCTCAGGAAGAAATAAAACAAAAGGAAAAGAATCCACCTAAAGGTAAATCTTTACAAGCTCAAGCGTTAGAAAACGTACTTGCTAGAAAACGGCTTCAGCAAGCCGAGTATGACCTGCGTCAAATGCTGATTTACGACACGCCCCCTGAACTGGGTGCAATGTGGGAAGAGTTCCAGATAGAACGAGCTAAACTTATAAAAGACAAAGCTAGCTTTGATGCAGCTCAAAAAAAAAGAATCTTAAGGAAGCTAGAGAACGTCAAGAACGTAGAGATAATTGGGCCTTTAAGATTGCGCTTGCTTCCGCTGTTCTCGCAGTTGCGATTACTATCTTGGGGCTTATGTATTACATAAGGGAAGATTACCGTCAAAGTAGAGAGTATGAACCTTGGTACATCGAGTTTAAAAAGAAGTTTAGTGAAAATGGAAAAGAAATAGAGTGTTATAAAATATTTCGTGAAACTGGGTATCTTCCAAGATACTGCCCAAATTAAGGAGTAATTATGTTCGGATTAGATGCACTACTTGGGATTGGCAATAAGTTAATTGACAAGCTTATTCCTGACCCACAAGCAAAAGCAGCGGCTCAGCTAGAACTAGCTAAGATGCAACAAACAGGCGAATTAGCCCAACTTCAAGCCGACGTATCAGAGCAACAAGAACTGACTAAGCGTTTACAAGCTGACATGTCTAGCGACTCTTGGTTGTCTAAGAATATTCGCCCTATGGTGCTTATATTTCTTTTGGCTGCTTATACAGGATTTGCAGTAGCGTCCATGTTTAATTACGAAACTCGTGGCTCTTATGTTGAGCTGCTTGGTAATTGGGGCATGGTCGTGATGAGCTTCTACTTTGGTGGACGTACGTTTGAAAAGATTGCTGATAAGGTGAAAAAATGAAAGATTGGACTTTAAAAGGCTGTGTAACTTTAATTGCAAGCATATCTTTAATGGGCGTAATTGCCTCAATGATTTGGATGTTTGTCCAAGCTGTGCTTGATCCTACCGTGGATGACAAGATTGTGTTTGATATTGTTGGACCTGCTTTCCAGTCTATTTGCGGTGGTTTTTTAGGTTTAATTACAGGCATTCACATTGGAGAAAAGAAAAATGAATCTCAGTGAAAACTTTACATTTGAAGAATTAACTCACACAGATCACCGTGAGTTTGACAATACGCCGACTGATCATGAAAAATGCATCATAGACGGTAAAGAAGAAATTATTGATGCTATAGCTAACTTGCCTCGCTTGGCTGCTTTTTTAGAGGAAGTTAAAAAAGTATTAGGCGGCAAACCAATTATGGTCAATAGTGCATTTCGTTCTGAAGCTGTCAATACTGCCGTAGGTTCTAAAAATACAAGCGACCATCGTCGTGGTTGTGCGGCTGATCTAAGAGTTCCAGGAATGACACCTGATGAAGTTACAAAAGCAATTATTGCTAGTGATTTACCTTACCAACAGGTTATCCGTGAATTTGATCGCTGGACACACGTGTCGATAGTTACGCATATTGGCGACATACCAAAAAAATCAAAGCTGATTATTGACAAATCAGGTACAAGGGCATATGCTTAATCATGCCATTAATAAAGTTACAGTTTAGACCAGGTGTTAACCGAGAAGCCACTACCCTTGCAAACGAGGGAGGATGGTACGACAGTAACAATATTAGGTTTCGTTCAGGATACCCAGAAAAAATAGGTGGTTGGACAACCGATACAGGTACAGAACCTACAACCCAACAAGCCACTTATCCAACGGCAAATAATGGATTGCCGACTGCTACGCCTCCAACTACAACTGGATACAATACCGCTTCTTTTTGGGGAGTTTGCCGTAGTTTATGGTCATGGCTTAATCTTGCTGGGTATAACTTACTCGGTTTAGGCACGCATCTAAAGTACTATATCCAAAACGGTATTGGCGGTTCATTTTATGATATTACGCCGATTAGACTTACAACGGCGGCTGGGGCAGTTACTTTTTCTGCGACAAATGGATCAACCACAATTACAGTTACCAATTCAGGTAATGGCGCACAGGCTGGGGATTTTGTAACTTTTAGTGGGGCGGTATCTTTAGGCGGGGCTATTACTGCTACTGTGCTTAATAGAGAATATCAAATTGTTGCGGTTACAGGGTCTACAACTTACACAATTACGTCTAGTGTGGCGGCTAATGCTAGCGATACAGGAACAGGCGGTAGCGCAACAGTAGGTAATTATCAAATCAATACAGGTGGCGCTATTTATACCCAAGCACTTGGGTGGGGTGCAGGGGGATGGAGTGGAATTAGTACTGGGGCAACTGCTACAGGATGGGGGCAACCTGCTTCTAGCGGTATTGGTATTCAATTACGTCTTTGGTCTAACGCCAATTATGGACAAGATTTAATTATTGCGCCAGGCGGCGCACCCATGTATTACTGGGCTAACAATACAATTCCTACAGTATTTGATAGGGCTCAACTTTTAGCAGCAGGTACTCCTGTTACTGTAACAACAGGTTCAGGGGGTACAACTACTTTTACACCAGATTCAACTTGTCCGTCGATTGTCAATTACATGGTGGTTTCTGATTCATCTTTCTTTGTAATTGCGTTTGGTTGCAATGACCCATCTGGTACAGTTACATCTTTTACTACAATAGCCGATCCTCTCTTAGTGCGTTGGTCAGATCAACAAGCTATACAAACTTGGTTACCAACTTTAACCAATCAAGCAGGTAGTTATAGATTATCTCAAGGCTCACAAATTGTATCTGCGGTATCTGCTCAGCAAGGTATTTTGGTGTTTACTGATACAACTGTATATATTATGCAGTACGTTGGTCCTCCCTATGTATGGGGTTTCCAGCCAATGGCTAGTAATACTTCTATCATTGGGCCTAATGCATCTATTAACGTTAATAACGTTGTTTACTGGATGGGTTACAACAAATTCTATCAATATAACGGTACAGTGCAAACCCTACCTTGTGCAGTACGTCAATACATATTTGATAATATAAATCTTAGCCAAGCATTTCAGGTTTACGCAGGATCAAACGAAGCCTATAACGAAGTATGGTGGTTTTATCCGTCTGTGACTGGGCGCAATGCAGATGGCTCACTTGGTACTGGAACGCCATCTAATCCCAATACGCTCAATGATTCCTATGTCATCTATAATTATCTTGATCAAACTTGGGCTTATGGCGCAATGCAAAGAACATCATGGCTTTATTCGCCTTTGCGTGTAACACCTGTAGCAACAAATTACTATGGACAGCTAACTTATCAAGAAAGTGGCGTTAATGATGGAACTACTAATCCAGCTTCTGGTATTAATGCTTACGTCCAAAGTTCTGATTTCGATGTTACTAATGGTGATCATTTTGGTTTTGTGTACCGTCTTGTTCCTGATATAAACTTTACGGGTTCTTATAATCCTAATCCTTATGCAACTGTAACTATACTGCCAAGACAAAATCCTGGAGCAAATTACGGGGCGTCAAACAATCCAAAAGTTGTCAGTCAACAGGACTACACAAACGAACGCGAATATATTATCCAAACATTTACCCAACAGGTTTATGTCCGGGCAAGAGGACGTCAAATGGCGTTTAAAATTGCTTCAACAGGTACAGGGGTGCAGTGGCAAAGCGGTACACAACGTCTAGATATTAGACCTGATGGAAGAAGATAATGGCTAATACAAGCATTGTTTTACCAGCAGTTCCGCAGATTAATATTCCTCCTACGGCGTATGATCAAGGTTATCAAAACCAACTTAATAACGTATTTAGACTTTACTTAACCCAGCTAAATACGGCTGTTGGCAATCTTATTCAAAATTTAAATAGCATAGAAGGTCCATCGGGGGCGGGTCAAATATCCAATGTGTCTACGCTTAGCGTTGCGGCGTCGGGTAAAGTTGTTGTGCCGTTTACTTATACCAATCAAACATTTATTGGATTTCTTGTAGTAGGTTGTTTAAAAAACGCAACGACCAGAACAACAACAACTTATTCCGTGTTTTACGTTAAAGGCGATAGTGGGGCAACGTTTACACAAATTGCAACAGCAAACGGCAGTGCGGGAGGTAATTCATTTACCCTATCAGTTGGGACATATAACAATACATTTGGCATAATAATTACAAACAACAGTAGCAATACTTCTGATATTAACGCCGCCATATATGGCAGTGCTTTACAGTAAGGATAAACATGGACATAGAAAAACTAAGAAAAACCCATCATACAACTCCTGTTGAGTTGGATTATGTCGAGTTTATAGAAGCTGACGATATTTGGATCAAAGCCTATTCAGTTGCATTAACTAATACTATAATAACGCAACATGTCCATGTCCACGACCATATTACTTTAGTATCTGGCGGGTCTATTGAAGCATGGCAAGACGGTGAGTGTCTTGGACAATTTAATGCCCCAGCAGTTATTAGGATTGCAGCGGGTAAAAAACACGCCTTTAAAGCTTTGACGGATAACGTCGCCCTTTGCTGTATACACAATCTTCGTGGCACAGGTCTTGAGTCACCTGAAATTGAAGGAGTAGTCCATGCCAATCCTAAGCGCTGATGTACTAGGTGCATCGTTTGAGGAATTTCTAGCTGCAGGCGGAACTGATGCCGCCGCTGCTGATACTGCTGCGGGTCTTACTGCGGCTTCTGGTGTTGGGGCTGGGATTGCCAATGCTGGTTTAAGTGGTATGGATTTAGCGGCTGATGCTGGAATGGGTGGATCTAATGCTGTTGGCGGTATTGGCGCAGGCGCAGGTTCTAATGCAGCTGCTGCAGCTGAACAGGCTCAAGCTACAAGTATCCCAAATTCTGGGCAGGCAATGACTCGATCTTTTATGCCAAGTTCTGGGCAGCCAATGGCCCAATCTATGGGTATTTCAAATTTAAGTGGTATGGATGTAGCGGCTGATGCTGGGATGAATGGAGCTAATAGTATCAATGGGTTTCAATCAGCAGTTGACCAAGCAGCCTCTGACCAAGCAGCAGCTAACCAATCAGCTTTTAGAACAAGTGAAATAAACGCACAAAATAGCGATTTTATGCAGACACCTCTTGGAAGAGGTATTCAAACAGGTATGGATGCTTTTGATAAAGCCGCAGCCTACGCAGAAAAAAATCCAATAAGATCTACTATGGCGGCTGCTTATTTGTACGGTAAATATCAGCAAGGACACCAACCCGCACAACCAGGTTTAGCCCCACAACAGCCTGGTATTCTTGCGGACTACAAATTTAACCCAAATAGTTTTAACGCAGGTCGTCCAAACCCAAGCACTTCTGTTGCACAGCAAACTATGTTTCCAATACGGGCGGCTATTGGCGGTATCATGCAGGCGGCGCCGTCTCCTATGAACAATACAAATTATCCTATGTCACACAATGGATATACTCCGTACAACACAGGCATATCTCAAGTACCGACTCCTAGTGATGTGACAGGAATGAATGGTGTTCAACAATTTAAATCAGGTGATAGTGTCTCTGATAAAGCAGAATTGTTAAATTACTATGAGAGTCTATTATCATCAGAAGCTCCCGCTTCTTCTGCGCAAACTTTTGCAAACCCAAGTTTATCGTTTAGCGATCAAGGCACTCAAGGTATGTCGCCCCAACAAGCTGCAATGTATAGACAAAATCAAATAAATAAACGTGCATTGATGCAAGGGCCACAACTCAATATACCAACGAGTGGCATAGGACAAGTTAATTTGACGCCTCTCATTAGACAAAAACAAGCGGAACAAACCGCTATTGCTGCTGCGCAAGGCGGGGATGAAAGCAATGTAGAGTCAAATGCGCACGGCGGAATTATGCAAGCTCACTTGGGTCATTATGCTCATGGCGGAAACCCAAGACTACTCAAGGGGCCTGGTGATGGCATGTCAGATAATATTCCTGCAACCATAGATGGTAGGCAACCTGCAAGACTTGCAACAGGCGAATTTGTTGTACCTGCTGATGTTGTATCTCATATGGGTAACGGGGATACGGATTCTGGGGCTAAGAAACTTCATGACTGGATGGCTAAAGTACGCGAGGCGCGTACAGGTAATCCCAAGCAAGGCAAAGAAATTAACGCTGATAAATATTTACCAAAATAATGGCACTCTATCAAATTACCCCAAATCAATTGCCAAAAGTATGGCCCATAGTCGCACCTTTGCTTCAAAAAGCTATTGACGTTGATCCTGATTCAAACACAATAGAGCAAACAGAATATTCAGTTAGAACAGGTAAAACATTTTTGCTTATATGGGACGAACCAGAAGTTGGGATTACAGGCGCATGTACAGTTGAATTTTTTGATTATCCCCGTGAACGAGTTGCCCATGTTAATTTAATGGGTGGTAAAGGTATTGTTAGGCAACACGTATTTGAAGAAGCTAAAAATTGGATGAGACTTCATGGGGCTACAAAAGCACAGTGCTGGACTAAAGGAAGTCTAGTTAAGATGTATGAAAAAATGGGTATGGAAAACACCCATCAGGTTATGAGGATTAAATTATGATTCCACGTTTAAGAACTGAAGGTTATTCAGCGGACGGTATTCGTTTGTATCCTACAGGTGGAGGTAGTCCTGGACCAACTAACAATACTTCTACAAGTAACACTTCAAATATTCCTACCTATGCCCAACCATACGTATCAAATATGCTTGGCGCGACGGAGTCTACACTATTTAATACTCAAGGCGCAACAAATCCTGACGGTACACCATTAATTGATCCGTCTACTGGACAACAAGTACAAAACATTACTGGATTTAGTCCATATCAAGCATATGGTTCCACGGATGCAAATGGTAATCCTGTTAGCGCCACGCAAGCTGCTCAAGCGGCTGTTGCTGGATTCCAACCATTACAAACTCAAGCTCAGCAAGGTATTGGCGCACTACAAACTCCAGATCAATACAACCAAGCAATGAACCAAACCAATCAAGGTATTGCTGGGTTTGGAAATAGTGTTAATCAAGCAGGTCAATATGGTCAGGCGGGATATAACGCAGGCCAACAATATGCAGGTCAATCAACAGATATTGGTAATCAAGCCGTTCAATCAGGACAACAGTATGCAGGGCAATCAGCAGGACTTGCCGGACAAGCCAATCAGTTAGGACAACAATATGCAAATCAATCCGCTAACTATGGCGGTATGGGCGCAATGGTCGGAGCACAAGGCGCAAATATTGGAGCAAGTTTAGGTCAGCAATCTCAGAACGCGTCGCAAGGACCGGGGTCAGTTTATTCTTACATGAATCCTTATATTCAAGCAACATTAGCTCCAGAAATGCAGTTAATGAATCAACAATATGGGATGCAACAAGCTGCTAACCAAGGTGTACAAACACAAGCTGGCGCGTTTGGTGGTAGCCGTGGCACACTTCAAGATTCTCTTAACCAACAAAATCAAATGTTGGCGCAAAACCAATTAGTTAGTAACGCATATAACACAGCTTTTGGTAACGCCCAACAGCAAATGAATGCAGCAAATCAAGCCGCTTTAAGTGGAAATGCTCAAGCACTACAGGGTATGGGTATGGGACTTCAAGGAGCCGCTCAAGCTGGACAGTTGGGGCTTCAAGGTCTTAATCAAGCTGGACAATTAACTGGGCAAGCTGGTTCACAAGCTATGCAAGGCTATACCACTGGACTTCAAGGAGCTAATCAAGCTGCCTCACAAGCTATGCAAGGCTCTCAATTGGGATTGGCTGGAGTCAATGCTCAACAAACTGGACTTGGTCAACAATTGGCTGGGGCAAATCAATTGGCTAATCTTGGTCAACAACAGCTTGCTTCTCAAGAAAATATCTACAACCTGCAGAATCAGACTGGCGCACAGCAACAGCAATACAACCAGAATGTTATCAATCAGGCAATGCAGAATTATGCAAATGCTCAACAGTATCCGATTATGCAGTTGGGTACGATGTCAAATATGTTGCGTGGTCTGCCTATGCAAGCTACAACCACAAATCAATATCAAGCCAACCCTAGTTTAATGAACCAAGTAATTGGTGCTGGTGGAGCTGCAGCTACTATTGGTGCGTTGTCTAGAGCGCCTGGAAGTGCGCAAGGTGGACTTCAATCAACTGGTATCAATTCATATGATGTCGGTGGAGCTATTCGCGCTGATCTAGAAAACATGCCAACCGATGCGTTGCAAGAAGAACTAAAGAAAACGCAAAGCCCAACTATTAAATCTGACATTCAGCAAATCATGGCGATGCGCAGTGCAGTGCCTCAAGCCAAAGCTGGCGGAATAATGTCTTATGCGGATGGCGAAAAAATAATTGCGCCTCCTGGTGGGGCTAACGAAGGTAATGCAGGTGAAGCAGAGGCTACTAGATTTGCCGCCGCTAACCCAGGTATATTGGGCGCTGCTCCACCCCCACCAGCTAATCCACAACAGCAACAACAGCAACAGCAAGCTCAATTAGATTTACAAGCTTCGGCTGGAATAAATCAAATTACTGATCCAACAGAAAGAGCATTAGCCCAAGCTAATTGGAATAGAGCTGCAAAAGAAGCCGCTATAACTCCAGAACAACGTATGGACATACAACAAAAGTTGTATGATAAATATCTTGGTAAAGATACAACTTTAGAGGAGTTAACTAAAGAAAAAGCCAATGCTAAAGCAGAAGGCGAACGTCAACGTCAGCTTCGTCTAGGAGAATTCTTTGCCAAATGGGGCTCTACACCTGGGCCCACACTTGTAGCTGGACTTAGTGCGTTTGCTAGATCAATACCTAATATGATTGCAGACTCAGATAAGCAACAAGAAATCATGCAAAAGATCAATACCTCTATCATGCAAATTGATAAAGCTGATCGCCTACGTAAGATGGGTATGATTAGTGAAGCTGATAAACAAACAAAAGAAGCCCAAGATAACGTATATAAAGTTAATGAAGATACTAATAGGATCGTAATTAGACAACGTCAAGAAGCTGCTAAAAAAGAATCAGATCTACAAAAACAAACTTGGGAAAGCGGAGAAAAAGAAAAAGAGCGTAAAAAAGATATTGAGGTTGCAAAAATACGGGAAGCTAATGCTGGGCAAATGCAAAAACTTTCATGGAAAGAAAAAGTATTAAGTAGTATTAAAGACAACGAAAATGAAATGCAAGTTGCTATGAAAAATCTAGACGCACTTAAGAAACCTAATAGTGCTTATGCTCAAGCAAAAATGCAATTGACGGCGCCTGATTTGGAAAAAACTAATCCAATGTTATATCAACAAGCTAAAGAAACAGTTACTGAAGGTGATAGTGCAATGGATCGTTTGAGTAGTTTAAAAACAAATAATCGCGCATTAAAACAGGAACTTAAAGGTTTAGGTCTTGATTTGACTGAATCTAGTAAAGAAACTGCCCCTACAGGTCTGCCAGAAGGTGCTAAACTTGTAGGTACGTCTGAAGGAAAAAATGTATATGAACTTCCTAACGGCAAGAGAATTAGAGAAAAATAAGGGCTACTATGGCTTTTGAAGAATTCACTGGTAAGTTTGATCCTCTTCCTAAATATGAAGAATTTAAGGGGGAGTTTGAGCCTTTAGACAAAAAGAAAAAAGGTCCTAAAATACTGGATGAAAACGATACATCTAGTGATTTCTTACGCGGTCTTAGTAATACACCAGGTTCATTAGAAGAAACATATGGCGCAGCTAAAGCGCTTACAGGACTTGCCGCTAAAAAACTTGGCGCTGATCAGTTCGGTCAAGAAGTTATAAAGTCTGGTTTAGAGCATATGGAGTCTGGCAAAGCTAGACAAACCGTTAAGAAAACAGATGACTTTGAAGAAGCTTGGCACAAAGGTATTGGCGCAGTTGTAACCGATTGGTTGCCATATCAAATGGGTGCGGGTGTTGGAAACCTTGCTGAAACTGCTGCGTTTTCATTACTTGGTGCTGGTGCTGGTGCGGTTACAGGAGCAGGTGTCGGTGCTTTACCTGGGGCAGTTGGGGCTGCATTATCTAGAAAATTAGTTGAGCGTGGTATTGAGACGGCTGCTAAAGAGGTAATGGAGAAAACAATTGCTGAAGAAATAGCAAAGGGAGCTACTAAAGAAATCGCTAAAGATGCAGGTAAATCTGCAATGAAGGCTTACACCGAAGCACAAGGTAAGAAGATACTAACTGAAGAAGCCTTAAAAAGTACATACAAATCTGCTGCGGCAAGGGGTCTTGGTGCAGACGTAGGACAAATAGCTCAAGCGGGTATGCATGGCGCTGGTGAAGTTATGGGTCGGGTGCTAGATGAAGCAGAAAAAAATGGTACAGACATTAATGATATTAATTTAGGGCGTGTATTACCCGCAGCATTAGTACATTCTGTCGGTGATTATATTAATGAGCGAGTAGGACTTGGCGCATTAAAAATTGGTGAAGGCGCCGCTAAAAACTTAGTTACTGAAATACTTAAACGCGTAGCAGTAACAGGCGCTAAAGAAACAGGCGGAGAGGAAATACAAACCCTAGCAGAACGTTTCGGTGCAAATTTATCTTTAACAGATGCAGAAGCAATTAGTGACTATGTTAATACTGCAGCTGCTTCATTTGGTATGGCTGTTATTCCATCATCAGTGGGTGGATACCGTGCGCGTTCCCATGCAAAAGACGCAGAAGTTTTAAACGGTAAAGCACAACAAGAAAATTCTGATACACAAAAAAGTACTGATGAGCAAAAGGATGCGGGCAGAACAAAACAAAGTACATTAAACCCAGAGCATTTATCTATTCTTAAGCCAGCTGTTGGAGAAAACAATACAGCATTAACTGACACAGCCGACACTACAACTGAGGCGATTAAAAATAATAATAGCGTAGCTAATAGAAGTATTGACGAGGTATCTGAAACTAATCCTAATGCACCTAGAAAACTTACTTCTTTAACCCCAGCAGAAAAAAATATGACTGCGGAGCAAATTGAAGCTAGGATTGCCGAAAGTCAAGCTAAGCCCCCAGCCAAAGGTAAACATGCGGAGAAACGCGCAGACCTAATTGCGCGGCTACAAAATAGACTAGAGGAGTTAAAAAATGCTGAGCAGCCTAACGGACAACCAGGTGGAACTAGCACTGCAGTGGTACAGCCAACCGATCAAGGACAGCCCGCCGCAGGAGCTCCCGGACCTGACACAAGTGGAGTGGTTTCTACTGGGCAGGATGTTGGAGTGCCTAATGCTGGAGAAACAACAAAGCCCTCTACAGTAAAAGGAAAAGTAAAAGCACAGCCATCTCCTTACATGCAAAAGAAGATAGATGATCTTATTGATCAAATAGATCAGCTGAAAGACAGCGGGATTCCTGAAACTAATCCTACATATGTAAAAAAATTAACAGAACTTAATAAATTAAAAGCTAAAAATAATATAAGTGATGGCACAGAATTTTTTGCCCATAAAGATGAAGGCCCTGTATTTAAATACGATTCAAGTAAATCTCCTGAAGAGAATACTAAAGCTGCAATGGCGCTTCAACAACATTATGAGCAAGATCAAAAAGAAAAAGAACGTTTAGAAAAAGAGAAAGAACAACAATTAACTAAAGAAGAAGTTGCTGAAAGAGAACAAAAAGTACAGGACAAATACCCATTAGCTCAAGCATTTTATGAAGAAGTTAGTCAAGAAATTAAAGATCAAGTAGAATCACACAATGCAAAGCACGATGAAATTAGTGGTAGATTTAAACTTGTTGATGAGGAACACCGTAAAGCGTCTGATGATGTATTAGATATACAAGATAAACTTGATGATCTTTCAAGCAATGAACAAAATATTAAACAAAGTATTTCAGAGTTTGAAGAAGATGTAAAAAATACAAAAAATTTAAATGAAAAGAAACTGCTTCAAACAAAAATTGACGTATTAAAAAATCAATTAGAAAAACTTGTAAAAGAAAATGATCCAGTAGCCGCTAGACTTAGAGAACAAGAGGCTGAAGCGCGTCGTAAAGAAGAAGAAGCTCTTGATCGTTTAATGGATATTGAGGATGAACTTAAAGAACATGGTCCTAGATTACGTCAGTTGCCTGAATGGGCAAGCGCGGGTACTACTTCTCAAAATAGATTAACAGATGATAAGAAAGATATATACTTTAGTCATATAACTACGGGTAAGAAGACTCGCGAACAACATTTAGCTGAACATAGAAAAGCGGCTAGAGCTTTACTTGAATATATTGAAAACACTACGGGCAGAGGTAGGGGATATAAACAAGAAACACTTACTGCCGAACAAAGACGTATCATTAATAATTACGAAGAAAATCGTGATGATGCACATAGAATTTTTGGTATCGTATTTCCACGTTGGGATAGGCTTAGTCAAGAAGCTAAAGATATTTATTTACAAAGTATTGTTGATAACTCTGGGCTTCAGCATGATGACGCGTTCTACAAACTTGGTGTTCAGCTAATTAATGAAAAAAGAAATTTAACAGAAACTCAACGTCAAGCTGAGTTTGATAACATTAATAAATACAAACGTGCAGCTACCGCTATATCTGAAAAGAATCAAGCTAAATATGCAGAACTTAGAGAAAAAGTAGCAAGAAGTACATCCCCTATCACACCTTACGTTGCCCAAAAATCTGCCGTATCTGAAGCCGTTATAGGTATGATTAAGGATAATAATATTAATGGTGTACTTAAATCTTTAAAAGAAGAGCCTTTAAGGGGTGACGCATCAGTTGATAATGTAACATCTAGAATAAACAAATTAGTTGCGGGGTTACTTGGTAATCTGCAGTTAGCGACTCAAATAAGATTCGCTAAGGAAGGTGAACTATCACATGACGTACTTGCTAAATATGATACTAAAACAGATACGGTAATTTACGGAAAAGATGGCTTAACTAAATCTACTATTTTGCATGAGATTGTTCATGCGGGTACAGTTAAAATAATTCATCTTGTTAAAAGCGGACAAACTGCATTGTTATCTGCCCAACAGATACTTGGCGTAAAACGCTTAGAAGAAATAATGAACCAAACCAAGGAAATCCTTGGCGATAGCTATCCTAAAGCATATAAAAACTTGTATGAGTTTGTAGCTTATGCAATGACTAGTAAGACATTCCAGGACGAGTTACATAACTACGCGCCTAGCATATACCATAATGAGCTATTTGCATCCGAGCTTGGTACTAAGCCTGCCGAAAGAATAGAAAGTATTGCTGGTTCTATGTGGACTTCATTTACTAAAGCAATTGCAAAAGTACTTGGCGTTACAAAAGGCAATATAGGTAAGAGTGCTAGAGCTAACTATTTATTAGAAGTATCTTCTGCTTTTGAACAAATCTTATCTGTACCGCAGGTAGGCATGGATATAAGCGAAACTTTAAATGCTACAAAACAAGCAGAAAAAGAAGGTATATCTAAAAATACTATATTTGTAGAAAAAGATCCTAGATACGAAGATAAAAATCCTGCGCCTAAAAGTTTAGTAGAAAAAATACTTTACAATTTTAGTTACCAAGGCATGAAAGATGTTGCTACTAATTTTGTTGACGAACGATATGAAGCCAAAGTTCTACAAAATAGTTGGGATGCCGTCGGTAAAATTATAAGAGACCCTCTAAAGAACTTTAATAATTTTTATGACAAACTTAATTTGGCTCAGTCTAGGGCTAAGGGTTTCTTTGTTAAGTATTTAAGCGAACCATCACATGATTTAGATGTGGCAGTTTCAAACTTTGCCACACAATTAGGCTTGCCTGTAGATGATGCAAGAAAGAGACTTCATGCAATTGCTGAAATGTTTGGCGAGAAAGAGCGTCGGCATATTAAGTGGTTATTGTTTGTACCGCTATCAACTAAAAATGTTTTAAACAACGGAACGCTTAATCCCGCGCAGCGTCGTATTGATCTGATAGGAGATAGATCAAAAGGAATTCCTGGCATTGTGCATAAAGTTGAATTAGACGAGGCACAACTAAAACAAATCCGTGCCGAACTAGAAGCACTCGCAAAAAATTACGCTGACCCACTTGGTTATGGCGGTATATATGAAAATCAATCTATTAATGAAAATTCTGATGAATACAATGCGCTTGGATTAAGCGTACAAGATATTGCAGATCGTCAGAAAGAATACAATGATCCAGCTAATGCAAAGATGAAGCAATTAGCAGAAAAAGTATTTGAGGCTTCTAAGAAACTTACAGATGCAACAAAAGAACTCGATAAGATATCTGGGTTCTGGTCATTCCCTGTCAGTAACTTTGTAGGGATATATGATTACCAGCATTACTTACCATTTAAAGGTGTACCAGAACACGCCAAGATAGATGCCATGCTTGATCCTCATAGGATTGGAAAAGGTAAAGAGTTCCAAGAAATTACTAAAGGCGCAACAGGTAGAACGAGTACTGCAAATGATCCTTTATTACAAGCTATGGTGGATTCCATCAAAGCAGCAGGTAGAGCAGGTCGCGCTGATCTAACTCAATCACTTAAAAATGCATTGCCTTACCACAAAAAATATAATCCAGAAGGCACGGGAATTCTTAAAGGAAAAATAGAATACCACATACCATTCTCCGAGCGCGAGACTTTTAACTTCGATAAGTTAAAAGGTGGCAAGAGTATATTCCACTACAACAAAGATGGAAGTATTGATGTTCTTTTATTAGATGAAGGTAAAGTCCTAGACGCAATACGTCGTACATATAGAGAGACTAGCCCTACCATTGATCTTATGAATAAGGTCACATCATTCTTTGGCAAACAACATACACGGTATAACTTCCAATTTGCGCCATTAAACTTTACACGCGACTCATTAACTAATGCTTTCTTCATTGGTGCAAAGTATGGTCCAAGAGCTGCCGCCGCATTTGTTAGAGAAATGTCAGATCAGATTGTTATAAATAAGGGTCTACCTAAAGCAATGGAAATTGCATACTTGCATGAGCGAGGAGACGTACTTAGTCAAAACAAGATGAAGAGTTTCTCAGACCCAAAGAGCAAGGCTTATGATCCATACAAAGCCGCTATGCTTGAGTACATTAATAATGGTGGTAAATCTACATATTTAATGGGATACAGCCTGCACTCACAGCTTGAGGAATTAAGTAAAGAACTTGGACGTAATAAACTTGTACGCTCAAAAGAACAATTTGAGAAGCTCATTGATACATGGACAGACATGTTTGAGTTTGCAAGCCGTACTGCAGCTTTTAAAATATTAAGGGATAGGTTCTATCAAGAAGAACTTAAAAAACCTGACGCAACTAAAGAAGGCGCAATGCAGGCTGCAATTGATCATGCGGTTTCTGAAACTAAAAACTTGGCTAACTTTGAACAAGTTGGTAAATACGGTAAATCGCTTGGTGCGCTTTATATGTTTATTCGTCCTTCAGCTACAGGCGCATTGACTGCAATTGAGGCGGTGACTCCAGCTTTCATGAGTGTTAAAGAAGCGCTTAGTAGACAACCAACAGAAATACAATCTAGTAAAGAATTAAGCGATAAGTTTATAGCTCAATATAAAGAAAAGCAAAGCAATGCTAGACACATGGTTGCTGGTTTGGTGGCTGCGGGTATGATTACTTATTGGATGGCGTCTTTGATGGCTCCTGATGATGAGTGGAAACGTAATGCGGTTAAGTCTGATAACATGCAACAATGGACACGCTTTGCAAGATTCCATATACCTGGTACAGATACTGTATTCCAAGTACCTTGGGGCTTCGGTCTTGGTGCTTTCGCAGCGGCAGGTGCGCAAATAGCTGCAGCGTTATCTGGGGCCCAGCCTATTGGCGATGCGTTATCTAATATATTCTTATCTATTTCACTTGACTCATTTGTACCAATCCCAATTTCTAAAATGCCTCCAGCAGAAATGCCTTTGGAGTTCTTATTAGATTCTATTACGCCAAGCATAGTTCGTCCTCTATTAGAGTTCGCTATGAATAAGAATGGTTTAGGGCAAAATATTTATAACGATCAAAACCGTAGATTTGGTGATGCATTTACTGGTGGGGATAAGATTCCTGAAGTATATAAAACTATAGCTCGTGAGTTAGCTATATCATCAGGTGGTAGCATTGACTGGAGTCCTAACACTTTATACTTCTTGTCTAATAGTTATTTAGATGGAGTAGCAAGGCTGGGTGAATTCGGATATGGTATATTTGATCTAACTCAAGGCAGAAAAGATTTCAGTCCTAAAAATGATATGTTCTTATTTAACTCATTCTTTGGCGCAAAGTCAAACGTTGATTCAAGAGAATTCACTAAAGCTGAAAAACAAATACTGGATATGGAAGGTAAACTTAATGAGTTTAAGAAAGCATCTCCTATAGCGTATGCAAACTATATGGCTAAGAATCCTCTTGCTGAAGTTGTTGTTAGTTCATACAACAGCCAATTGAATAACAATCTTAATCCATTAAGAGAAGAAGCCAAGACTTATAGACTTATGCAAGGGCTCACGCCTAAACAAAGAGATGAGATATTAAAAAATGTCACTCAAAGAGAAAATTTAGTTAAGCATAACATGGTAGATATGTTTAAAATTTATGGGGTTAACCCCTAACGAATGCGCCAAGTACGTACGCCTATACAGTCATCTTTAATTGAAACGTAGGACTTCACACGTATCTTGGCGCGTTTCGCTCCGCAGTCAAGTGCATAAATTAACTCAGCAAAACGCAGAGTAGGGATAAAGAAACTATCCCCAACATCCATGCCCTCAAATGGGAAGACCCATTCTGGTTCAATTATCATCTTTTACCCACTCATCAGGCACTTTAGTTTTGAACCAATACAGATAAGCAGAGTCTACGCTTATGGCGTTCTTCCACCCGGTTGTCAGTCTGCCTTTCTTATCATCAATTAATATACCATTAGTCTTCATATCGTTCTCAAACTCACCGGGGCCTACCTTACGTGTCTTTAAGAACTCTTTGAATTCAGTTTTGGATACTTGTACAAGTCCATCTTCACTAACGATACGTGCCACAATCTTGCCTCTGGGCTCCATAGTTACCTTACCTTCTTTGAGCACGAGTATGTTGCCCATGTTAAGGTTGATAAAATCGCCAAGTAATGATGGATAGTCTGCGCGGTTAACCTTGACAATCTTGTTTCTGATATTGATCATCTCGCCTACGATTCTCTCGTATATTTTTTCAAGCTCAAAGTCAGTAATTTCATTCTCGTTGGAAATAGCCCCTGAACCAAATGTAGCGCCTACTAAGTTTTTGTAAAAGCGGTATTCAGTCTGCCCACCAAAGTCGCTTAAGAATTTATCTTCCCACTTGGCGATGTGATCAAAAATATAATTGTCGCCCCGCAAGAGAAGCTGCTTAACATACATTGGTCCTGCATGACCATAGTTGTATCTAAACGCATCAAAAATATACTCGCCAAGTTTAGTCTGTTCGTTGTCTTCTAATAGCTTGGGTTTTATAACTTCAAATTCAACAAGCCTAGCTGCCTCACCTGTCGGAATAAACTTAGCCGCCATTAATTTTTCATACAGCGCATGGTTTGTGGTAAACATTGCAATCAGAGACGCTGACATTTCATAATCACGTTCAGCGTTAACGGATGCCTGCATCCTTATCTTTGCTTTACCATGTGACAAGCCATGAATTAGTTTGCCTATCTCCTCTGCATGTTTGTCGCCTACCTCATCAAGACCAAGCAAGATATTATGCAGTCCTAAATATCGACCCATGAAACCATTACCCGTCCCGTCTACAACGCTCAACTCTTTGGGTTGCCCCCACACGCTAAGTCCAGCGTACATCGCTCCTGTCTTGGCGCAACCTGATAGTCCGTGAAGGCTGATAGCCACGCCTGAAGTTGACGTATAAGACATAATAGGAGAACCAAACCCAGTCATAGCGGCAAACGCATGCAGCTCAAAGCCAGGCTTGTTTAGATAATCCATTGACTCACGCCAACGCGCAAAGGTCCCGCTTTCTTTCATATGTCTAGCTAAACCTTTTACCAACGGAGATGATGGCGCATCAATTGTTTCGCCCATGCGGTTGTATTCTTTCTTGCCAATCACAAAACAACGCTTCTCCCAGTTTATAAGATCAGTGCGCTCCTCTGTCCATCCCATTTGCATACGCATCTGTAAAGCTTTTTCCTGGGACTGCAAATACTGTCCCCATTTAATTACATAGTTCATAAGGTGTTGATCATGTTGCTGAGAAAATAATACGCCACTGCTACCCATAATTCCTTTAAAGGCTTCTTTAGAGTAGATGTTCTTAACAGGTAAAAGAAAATCTTTTATGCCGTCGTGTGGCAGATGAGTTCTCATTAATAAGCACTCACCATCTTGTGGACTTATCATCCTAGTTAAAGGGTATAGATCGTTAGTTAAGATAAGTACTGGATCATCCTGATGTTTAACGCCTTTCTTATCTACTTTGGGTGCTGGAATGAAATAGATACCGCCATTTTGTCCACGTACATAGGGCATCAAGAATTCTGGGAAATCAGGAATACCTTTGGTATTCGGCGGCTCCCAAACTGGTTCCTCCGAATCTGTTTCGGGGGTAATTTTTTCTGAGGGCTTGGCTGGGACAAATTCTTTTGCGAGACTGATTGGGCTAACAATACTTCCTCTGTGTATGCATCCTTCGCAATGATCGGGGTAGTTTTCAATAAACCATTTGCAGGTTTTTGGAGCAGGTATGCTATTTGCCTTGGCTTGTGTTTTTTCATAGTTATAGTCTGGGTGATCTTCGGACATCTTGTGTATGGCGGTATCTCCGTCATCACAATGCTTAGCTAGTGATAAGCCTGCCCACCATAGCGGTTCTTCAAGTGTGTTTGCATTGATAAGAATGTTAGCTACTTGATTGCACCCTGACCCATTTAAACTTTTATCTGCGAGGGTTTCAAAGGTTCTTGCAAAGTTATCTAGCTTAAGAATTTCTTTGGTATCGTCATCAAGACCTTTAGGAATACTCGCTAAAACATCTTCTAACTGTTGCTCTTCAATACTTGGCGGGCCCCCAAGGAACTCACGAAACTCCTCCCAGTTATAAACAGAAATTTCATCACTGACAACTGACGTTTCAAGTGGCGGATCGTACTTAAAGTTTTTTGTTTCAGGACACCGCATAAATCTAGCGGCATCTGCAGTCACTACTGGATCAATCGCAATGTGTTCTTGGCATAGTGCTTTAAACTTCTCAGCGTAGATTTTCCATTCATCTTTAGGAATGTCAACATCCATAATCCAGTAAGCATGAACACCACCTCCTGAATCAATCACAACTGGGTCTGGTAATCCAGTTGCCCCAACTAGTTTATAAAGCGCCGTGTGTGCGTCGCCTTTGGTTGCATATTCTTTACTTTTTCCTACATCAAGATCAATAAAGAATGACTTTACAAATAAACAATCATCTGCCTTACGGCTATGCCCTTCAAAACTTCCTGGGGTAACAAATATGTTGTGTGTCTTTTTATACTTCTCAACTATCTCAAACAACTCGTCGAGCGTCTCAGCAAAGTGATTCCTCATTCTGGAATCAAAACTTCCTACACAATAGACGCCCTGCGATGGCAATGCTTTCTCGTAAAATTGTTTTAACATATGGCGCAGAGTCAAAAAAAGCGAGCTATCTCGCTTGGGTGAATGAGGTGGGTACTCTCATCAGAAGTTTACTATTACACTGCGTAGCTTAGGATTTACTAGTTCCTATGCTATTAGACAGGTAACAAGGCTGAGCTAATGCACATAGCGGCTTCTGACCGTTTCCCCTTTTTTAAAATGTTCTTCCGACCATCTCCTGTAAATACTCCTTAGCTTGCTTAACGCTCTTGGCTGGTAGTACACCGATACTTAGATCGTTTTCAACTAAATTAGTAAATGCTTGGACTTTCAGAAAATTCTTATGGCGAAGAGGTTTGCCACGGAACCAACTGAACATAGTCATCCTAGATACTTCAAGTGCCATCGCAACATAGTTGGCTGGAAGATTGCCTCTCACACAAGCAAGAGCCAATGCAGTTCCAGTCATGTCGGGGTCACACTTATATAGTTCTTCAAGGAACTCTTTGCTATATGGTCGTGACATCCCTACTCCTTACTTCTTAGCCCATTTTTTCACGACAGAAGAAACGTCTTTCTCAGCAACAGGCGCAGTCTTAGTTGACTCACGTTTTACTGGTTCGAGGGTGACTTCCTCAACTGCCTCTTCAACAATCTCTTGTCGTTTAGGAATTGCTTCACTCTCTGTATCCATTTGGAAGACATTCATTCTAACGGCGGCTTCAGCGGCTGGACTCTTAGATTGCCTAGCGATTACCATTAGATCGTCTTCAGGCACAGCGCCTGCAGGACTAAACAAAACCTTTGGTGTAGGAGATTTTGTATCGAAAGCCATCTTAGTTACCACGCGGCCTGCCGACACATTGTGTGACGCCAAGTGCTGAACATAAGGACGGAAAGGCCATCTTCCATTATCTTCTTTACCGAAAGATGAAGTAGCGGGTAGGACCAATTGCATTACATCTCCAGCTGGATCATTAGGTAATACAACTGCAGTTCTCCATGAGAGGCGACAAGCCGTACCTGTACCGCCTTGACCTGAACCTTTTACAGATTTGGGGCAATCAATACAAGCACTTGCGACAGGTTGTTTAACATCTTGGTCGGGCGTTTTAGAATCGGTTGACCAGCAGTTAGGGCTAATCTTTTGACCTTCTTGGTATGAACCTTCATAGAACATACGTGATGCGGTGTGAGCCATCTTGACAAAGATAACATTCATATGTCTATCTTCAATAGCTCCAATTTCTTTTCCGCCTGAATACTTGCGGAATACACCTCCTTTGATGGAGATACGTTTGTTACCACCAACACCACCGCCTGATACGGCAAGTGTGTCTTCATCAAGACCTGCAAGGGCGGGGTTACTAGCGAGAAGCGTTGCGAGTTCATTACTCATTTGATTTTCCTTGGTAAAACTAAAATTAACTATTGGTTGGTTTGCGCACAGAGATTGCAAACTCTCTCATCACATTCACGCCAGGCGGTAGACCCTCGTCCTTATGCTCAGCCATGAATTCCTTGAAGTTTCCCTGATGGATTCGTCTCTCCAACAAGTCAACTGCCTCATGTTTGAGAACAAACTGTTTAAAGTTGTCCCAATCATTTGTTGTATAGCGGTCTTTGATACTACGCATTACCGTACCACTTTCTGTCCTAATACTGCTTGCGTTTGTCTCATTGCAGACCGCTAAGAATGAATGTTCTAGAACTTCCATTTCGCCTTTGAGTTCGGCATCTTTGCCTTCCCATTCAGCTCTCATCCTATCACGTTCATTTCTAATTGTCAAGTATATCTTGACTAATTCCTCCAGATTGTTCTCCATCTTCTACTCCTAACTCTTGTTTATATAAATCAACTAAACTGGAATGCAAATCTACTTTGTTTTGCAACATTGAATAGATTTTTCGCTCAGCCTCTGAGCCTTGGAGATGCACTACAGTCATACTATTAACTTGTCCAACCCGATCAATTCTCGCTATGCATTGCAGATAAGTCTCGACGCTCATAACGGGAGACCAAAATACCACTGTATCAGCGGCAGTCAATGTAACGCCATGTGATGCGGCTTGGGGTTGAATAACTAATACTCTTGGACTAGGCATAGTCTGAAACCGATTGATGATCTCTGACCGTTCCCTTGCCGGCACTGCTCCATTGATTATTTCATTTGATACTCCTTGGTCTGTTAGGTAGTTAGCTACCAATACGATGGTATGTGTAAATGGAACAAACACAATTACCTTATGCTCAGTTTCATCTAACACTTCCATCAACGCATTTAGTCGTGGAGATATATCAAACTCCACAACATCTTTTGTATCGGTATAGATTGCTCCACCCGATATCTGTAGGAGCTTTGATAACATTGCTCCTGCATTTACTGCACTGATCTGTTCACCAGCGGCTTCAATTAACATTTGATTTTTTAAAGCTTTATAGTATTTAACTACTTGTATAGAAAGAGGTACTTGTCTTGTTTGATATACCACTTCAGGTAAGTCTAAGCATTGTGCTTTCTCAAATCTTATAGCTGGTTGAAGAGCCTTATACACATCATTCTTTGCCGTATTCTTGGGTACGTATTTAAATCTTGTTACCTGAGTCATCACCTTATCACGCCATGCAGTAAAAAACTTTGGCACTCTATGGGGCGCAATAAGTTTAGCTAATCCATATGCGTCAAGTGGGGACTGTGATGCGGGTGTTCCTGTGAGCATCCATAATTTTGTATGAGGCATAACTAATTTAGCTAATGTTTTCCAGCGTTTTGTTGTAGCAGTTTTATATGCATTAGCCTCGTCAACTACAATTAGGTCAAACCCTTGATTCGCTATTTCATCTGAAACGACATTGACTCCATCGAAATTGATGATTACAAATTCGTAATTTCCTTGTACGATCTTGCGTCGCTTATTAGAATCTCCATAGGCGACAGCCACTGTGCGGTGCATCGCCGTCTTAAATATGTCGGCTTGCCATGCGGAATACATAATTGATAGTGGGCATATGACTAGGACACGTTTAACAAGTCCTTTGTTCATCAAGTAATCAGCCGCCCATATAACTGAAGAAGTCTTACCTGTACCAGCCTCGTTAAAACAAAAGGCTTTATCTCTTAAGGATAGGAATGATGCAGTAGTTTTTTGGTGTTCAAATGGTGTGAACATACCAGGCCAGGTATATTCTTTAGAGATTGGGCTAATAGCATCTCCAGCCACGAGTGCGACACGACGCATCTCTTCCAGTCCCCAATAGACTAGAACTTCAGCCATCTTTCCGTCGTCACTTAGTACTTCGCACTTATCAATGTACCCGACCAAGTGATTCAAGTGGTCTGACGATATCGTTAGTTGTACCGCCGTATCTTCTACTAATTTCATACTATCCTTAAACTGAATTTGTGACTTCTTACGGAAGTCAATCGACCAAGCCTGTCATGCCGAAAGGAGGAGCTAGGAGCTAGGCATCGCTTGATTGACATGGTTAAAAGGAGGGAGAACCGGGCATCGAAAAAACCCCCTTGATGTCCACTCATGCCTTACAACATCTAGTTACTTCATCGCCCCGCTTGACTTACGGGGAAAAGAACGATTCTTTGAAGGGGACTCAAGTCTAACACCATCTTTGTTCGAACCTCCTTTGGACAAGGCTTTAACGTGTGCAACGTCTTTTCCTGTTCGGTCAACACCTTTCTTGTCGAGTTTGCGTCGTGCTCTCTGTCTTTCCATTCTGTCTTCATGTTCACCTCGCTCAAGTTGTTGTTGATACTCTTTCTTGTAAGGTCTTGCTTTGTTTGTGTATGGCATTATTTATCTCCGTAATGTTCGCATGATTTAACTGGACACCAAGGACACAAAGGTGTTGGGTTTGGATTCCACATCCCTGTATCGTAAGACATTTCTAAACGAGCCAATGTAGGTTTAAAAACTGCCCATAGTTTAGGAATATCTTCACGCTTGTAATCCTCGGGCAAGAAACTGTTCTTCACCACAAAGAGCAAGCCAGCCTTAATTATATTGACTTCGGGTTGATGTGCAAAGATCATTAGAGCCATTAATTTCAATTGGTCAGGGTCAGGATATTTGTTGTTGCCTGTCTTGTAATCAATCACAAAAGCCGTATCCCCGTCAATAATCATTAAGTCTACAATACCCCGCACCCAACCATCACCCCACTTGCAAGGTTTGCCATCAATATCCAACGCCATGCGTTGCTCAGGACTGCGTTCGCCAGGGATATCTTTGAGAGTATCTAATACAGGTTGAACAAACTTATAGTTTTCAGGTAAGGGTACATCTTCGCCTACGTATTTCTCGCATGCCTTATGAACTTCATTACCATAAGTTGTCTCTTTGGTTGGCGGCGAGAAGTATCTTTTAAGAACCTTGGTCTCGTGATACTTGCGTGGGCAGTTAATGTAATCCTTGAGAGAGGAATACGACCATGTGAATTTAGTCATTCTCGTCCCCCTACTACTGCCAAAATAAAACAAAACACCGCAGTAATCCATACAGCGCCCAGAACAAGAACGCCAACTAACAATAGATAATCTAATACTTCATTCATGTGTTCTTATCCTTTAGGGCTACGGCACAACCAATTTTTGCCCAACAAATTGTTGGCAACCATTTAATTTTTCTACCATCTTGTAAAAATATTTTTAAAACGTAACGATATTCAAATAATTTGATACTAAATCTCATGTGTTCTTCTCCTTAAAAAATTCGTTAAAAACTTTTGCGGATATCTCATCTCGCCTATCTTGCCAATATTTTTTATTTGCAATATCTTCCTCTTCAGTCACGGGAATCAAATTACCGTTTTCATCTTGTTTGTGCCACCAAGGTTTACCGTCTTTATGCCCCAGAAACCACATGATTTTTCTCCTTTAATTTAGCCTCGACTTCAAGACACAGATCATATGAACCAATCTTGGCTTCTGAAAACTCTTCAAGTTCTTTATCAGTCAACCCTACCCATTCAGGCTTAACATATTTTTCAGCACAAGCAAGGCAATACAACGCATAACCACCACCAACCCCACATTCAGCGCATCCTTTAATCATTGCATTTCTCCATAGTTTTCACCCCACTGAGCCTCACACGCTACAGGCAAACCTTTTGCCCAATCGGGAGGTACTGACATGCACTCGACGATATATGCTATCGCCTTATCTTTCTCGTCTTTGTGAACCACGCACACGGCGGCATCATGAACTGTAAGACCAACACGATAACGCTCATTGATCTTGATCATCTGCTCACCCACAATAATTCTAGCTAATGCCTGAACTACGTTTTCCACAACTGTCCCGCCCCATATGGATACAGGGCCCTTACGTGACTTGTATTTGTATTGGCTTTTAGATTCTTCAGTATCAAGACGCAACTCAGGATATCTGATGAAAAGTCCGTTCGGTAGTTTAATGCCTTCCTTATATATCTTTACACATTTGTGTTGCCCATAGTAGAACGGCTTTGTCTCGCCCCAATTAGCTAAGTCTTTCAGCATATTGTCGCCCTCTTTCCATAGCGCAATGATCTTGTCATTTGTGTCACGATAGATGTCAACAATCTCTTTACACTCAGCTTCGGTAAATGTAGCTCCAGGTGGTGTAGTGCTAAGTGTGTGTTGAAGTTTTAATGCTCCAGTACCATAGCCTAGTCCTAGAATACATGTCTTACCAACAAAGCGTTCAATAGGATCTTTTTTACTGATAGGACGGTTATAAACTTTACTTGCGAACTCTGAATACACATCACGCTTTTCAGCGAACGACTGCACCAAATCATCCTGACCAGCCAACCACGCTAAGACACGAGCCTCGATCTGTGAGGAGTCACAGTTAATCACAATGTGATCATCGGGCGCAATGACTGCGTTCTTGAGAGCCTTCTTCTCTTTGTCACGACTGGGTAAGTTTTGAAAGTTCACCTTGTCACTACCTGCCCATCTACCTGTGTGTGCGCCATAGTATTTGAGAGGGATAGGTAACCAGCCCTTGTTACGCTTACCAACACCTAAGAATCTCTCAATCCTTGACTCTTCGATCGTAGACTTGGTGTTGAGCCTGATAGAGCAAAGATGTTGAACCGCTACATTATCTATCTCACTTAGCGCAATGAACTGCTCATCATTCTTAGCAAGTGCGTAAGTCTGTTTGCCTGTTGTCTTGCTAATTTTCATAGGCGGTTCTATGTCATAAGTTTTCAAGACTTCAGCAAATTGTTTATTACTTGCCAACTTCTTACGAACTTCTTCTGTCGTACAAGTCCAATCAATTGCAAGACTCTCTAACAATGACTCTTTAAATCGCTTAATCAATTCAAGTCGGTCAAGTAGCAACTGATCATCCACTCGCAAAACTGGGAAGATAAACATTCTTAAAGTCATGTCGATCAACTGCAATTCACTCTGCGGAAACTCGTTCGACAATTTATGGTATAGCCTTAATCCTAGCTCTACGTCATTTTTGCAATATTCGCCATAAGCTTTTAATTCCTCTGCTGAGAAATCTTCTCGACGTTTACCTTCCGCCATCACAACTTCGTCGCCCTTTTCGCCTAACGCATAGAGCTTACTTAGCGATGCCAGTGACCCGCCTACATCAACGCCATTGACCGCCCTCGCCATACATAGCGTATCAAGATAAAACTTAGCCTCAATACCAAATATCCATTTAAGAATACACCCATCGAAAAGAGTATTGTGTGCGAGTAGTGCCCGCTGCGGTATATTAAGAGTCAATAAGAAATCTTTTATCTCTTGATGAGTCCCACTTACCCACGTTGTTTTGCCATCCACGTTAACACCGACACCAATTACATGGAATCGTTTGTCTCGCACGTACTCCTCGGTCGTTTGGTGCTTGAACCCTAGTTTGATCTTGGAGTCGTAGTACGTCTCAAAGTCAATCGTAATAATGCTCAAAATAATGCCTCTTCAAAATTGTCAGAATTGAACGCTAAAGAATTTCCTAAGCCATCTAAGACTTTGGTTGGAAAAGGCCATTGTGGTCTCTGCGCTTGATTTTGTCCGCACGACTGAGTCTGCCTTCGTATAGAACTTCCTTCGTTATAAAGTTGTTCCCGCACTTCAGGCAATATCGCTTTCTTAGATTGTCGTGGTCGGGAGACTTCCTTGACTCCACTACCATTGATTTTGTGTGTTCGCATATTGGACATTTCATATCATCCTCGATCTATTGCGTTTCGCCCGCCAACTTAACCATAACGTCGCCTGTGAATTTATTACGCATCATCTCCATAAACCCATCGTATAACGCATCAATCTCTTCATCGGTCATCCACGATAGTTCTTTCCAGTACACATCTTCCTGTTTGTTCTTGACGACACGCACTTTCTTTTTTGTAAGAACAGCTAGGATAATCTTATGCCATCTTCCACGCACGACTGTATCGCCATCTATGAGAGAGCCTTTATCTTCTATAAATTCTTCAGGGTGAGATTTCATACGCTCAATTATGATTTCTACCCCCGCATTTAGTTTTAATTCCATGATGCCAGTTTTCCTTAAATAACGTTTTCAATAGATACAAAAAAAGGAAGTTATGCCTGAGCATAACCTCCTAAGAATTACTTACCAACGTGTTGCTTCATAATCTCTCTATCGAGATACCACCTAGCCTTCTTCAAGTCTTCTGCATAAGAATGTTTGTGACTTGCCCTAGAAATATATTTGATGACGTTACCCAAGTTGTAACCCAACTCTTTCGCCTCAATGAAGTCGATAGTCTCGATGCCACCCACTTTGTAATGCGGAGGATGATTGACGTTATCTACTGTTTCACCTTCACGTGGATTCTTAAATACATCAGGCTTAACTATAAAACGCTCTATGTCGTCCATCGCTTGTAGTTGAATATTCTTTTTCTTGATGAGCATACGATAGTTATATACCGCCTTCAATGGTAAGTCTAACGCATCCGCTACCTCTTTTGGTTTGGCATTGGGATGCTTTGCCATGTAACGCTCTACTCTACTAATTTGTGCTATTGGTTTCTTCATTTACAGTTTCCTTACGTTTGTACTTTTTAACTATTGATGCAATACCTTTGTTGTCTCTTGCATCTATTTCCTCTAGCATAGCATCAGCTATGTTAAAAGACTCTGAGGGTATGCGAGGGTCATTACCACGCATCAACAACCCAATCATTGCGAACCCCGCATAAAGTTTATGCAAGTGTTCTCGGTCTGTTTCATTCATATATGTGTTCCATGTTCATTAGAATTTGTTTAAGATAATCTAAATCGTCCTCAGTAATGACTAACGCTACACCCCCACTCGTTTTAATATCGGTGAGGTTTTTATTTTGTAGTGCAGTCGTCTTACCGCCATTAGCCTTGCACTCTATCGCTAAGAACTTTCCTTTGACACACACGATAAAGTCAGGTACTCCGCTATTGCCATACCCCCCAGTCACAGGCATGGTGTAGTAGTGTTTCCCTTCAGCTAAAAGTTTTTTAACCTTTGCTTTGACTTTACCTTCAGGAGTCATGTTACCTCTCTTGCGCCATAGCGTCATGTGAACCTTTCAGTTCGTTAACTGTTGAACGATCTAACACCATACAGAAATAATGTTCAGACGATTGCCAACCCACCTCATCAAGTTCGGGCGATTGGTTGTTTGTGTATACATCTATACGTTGAACGTTATTATCACGTACCACCTCATGTGGATGTGCGAGTATCATTGCCATCTTAGTCTTGATAACATCGGGTAATGTTTTATCATCATAGATACGCACCATGCGATCACCTAAGTTGATTTTGTATTGACCTTCGTATTTGATAAGTGGCACACGTAGTAAGTCCCAATTCGTCTTATGAACTACTGGGGTAAGTGTAGGAAAGAATTCGCTTATTGACATGGGATAAGAGTCCAATGAAAGTCTGTCTCATTACGATACCATACACTCTTATAAATTACATCAAGGTTAGCATCATACTTAGTATTGTTAGGAAAACAATTTAATATGAGTTCGCCCATGTTCTCATTCGCAACTCTCATCATAGTAAGAATTGCAGTTAAATCTTCCTTATGATCTAACGATAACACTCGACTGAAATCTTCTACTATTTGCATTTTGTTTTCTACTATTTTTAACTTGCCGATGATGATATGCTTACTCTTATCAACACCGATTGCATAGAATGGATTACTAAAAAATCTCTCTGTCTCTTTTAATTTCTTGGCTCTGATGCTATCACACTTATTGAATTTGTCAAGCAAATCTTTACATACAGATTTGTTTATTGATAGCCCATAACTATTAGGATTTTCACCTAGTGCATAAGCCACCAACGCATGAATAGTATCCGCATCTACAGGTGTGTATTTATGATCTTTACCGAAAGAATCTTTCATCGTTCCCAAACACTCTAGCATTTCTGATTTGTATTCTTTATTGATAATCTCATCCAACGGCTTGATAACTTTCTGTCTCTGTATTGTGCCCATGAGAGTAGAGATTTTCTTACTCGATATAGTTTCTCTATCACTATCGGATGAGCCTCTTGCCTTCTTGTAGTATGGTGTCTTGAAGTTGTACTCCCAATGCTCAACGTGAGTACCTTTGTGAACGTCCCATTCTTTCTCAGCCTTAGCAAACACCGCACCGCATGGTAAACCATTGGAATAACACATATAAAAGTGTGGAGTTATTACGTTTTTCACCTCACCCGATATCTTATAAACTTTTAAGCCATACTTAAATTCAAGTTCACGCACAAGTGGAAAGCAAATATTCTCCTTGAGAACTTTGTCCATGTCTTGTACAGAATCTCCCGCTACTGATGTAAGAATATATTTACTCATCGTTTTCTCCTTGGCTTGTTTCATTTAGTAATTCACACGCATCTTCTATCGCAGTTTTTAAGTGCTTAGTCATATACTCTCTTGGCATATCTTCTTCTATTTGTTGCATTAAATTCAGCAACGCTAAGAATAGTCTTAGTTCATTTCCTTCCATTTTAGGATCCTTGTTTGTAAGTTAAAGTTGTTGAATTACTTTGCCATTTACTATCACTTCTGTGCCCCACTCACTCGCTGGAAAATACATACCACCTTGCAATCGGTATGTTTTAAATATTTCCTTATGTGTGGTATATAAATCCTTCAGTATCCTACGCTTGGTCGCCATATACAGTTGATGACTTTTCTCACCATTGTCATTGGAGATTGTTATACCCCATCTGAATGACCATGCAAACCGATTCACATCGTATGCCAACGCATAGAGTACTAACGCATCAAGTGGTGCGCTTTGTGTGCATAACCTTGCCTCATGTAAAAGTTCTTGACTATTGATATGAGTAAGTACTTTACTTGGGATTCGCTCTTTGCATACCTCTATTGCTAAGTCCTTGAGTTGTTCATACGGCATCGCCTTGCACATGACTTCGCTTACCTTAAAGAAATCCTCGTATGGTTTAAGAGTTTCTTTGGCTAGTCTACGATCTACCTTCTTCAACTCTACCTCATAAGGCACGACCGCCATGTCACTATCACAAGCGATACGCATACCCTTATGGATTGCGTGCATTAGTAGTGTGTTTCGTTTGTCCCTGTATCCGTAGTGTTTATATATCAGTCCACCTCTACGTGAATCGTTAATGAACCCACCGCTTGTGTTCTGTGATAAGAAGTTGCGCTCTCCTTGATGATACTCATCCTTGGTAAACTCAACTGTGTTATCTGAACGTACTCTCGCCATGAGGTTTGGGCTACGAATTACCTTGTGGTAAGTGAACTTGCCTGTGCCTTTATGCTTGGCATAATCATATTCTTCAGATGCCCATACGTCACTAGGTTTAATTGCATAGAGTGAATCATAAGTTTCTTTGTCGATATCTTCGTGTCTCCACCTTGTGCCATACACGATGTCGTATACTTTTTCGCCATTCTCCTCCTCAACAAAAAAGTATTTCTCATTGCGTGATCTGTGCTCCATCGGGAAACGATTATCCGAACCACGATAAGGCTTTTGTTGCTCTGTGACCTTGGTCAGTCGCTCATAGTTAAATCCGTACATCATTGCTCATCTCCTTTTTTAAGTCCTAGTCTGTCATCCAATACTTTACACACCGATAACCACATCTGTCGTTGGAACTCATCTTGACTCAGTTCAGCCTCACTCAGAGCATAGCCATAAGCCATGTCAGGATTTGACTTATAGAGTTCTAATAACTCATCGACTAACTGATCTGCGAATCTTGCAGTTGCCATATCGGGGTCACCTCCTACGCTTGATGCTATTGCCACTCGTGCCGAACTTTCTTGCATCCACACTCTAAGTTCTAATGAGTTTCTTAAGTTTGGTTTACTCATCGTTCACCTCAACTACCTTTCCACCATTAGGTGCGACGAAGTTTTTCGCTTGTGTCACGAACCACAATGTCGGTGAACTGATAGTCCATGTGATGTCGCTCTCAAGGTATCCATCGGTAAAGATCAGCACACAGTCTGCGGTAATCTTCTTCTCATTGATGTAATCGTTAACGCTCGTCACGCGTGTACCACCACCGCCCAATGGTTTAAGCATTGCACCGATGTTGGCATAGTTGTCAGTAAAGACTTGTTCACCATGAACATCGTAGTCCCACCAAATGATACGCACCATGCTAGGTTCGACCAATTCGCAAATTGATGCCAGTTCACTAGCGAACTCATTCAATTCTTTCTCACCAATTGAACCCGATGTGTCGATAGCAACAACCACCTCACCGATTGATTCATTCTCCACGCTTGGTAGATAGATGTCATTGACCATATGTCGCTTGTTCATCTTGCGCCATGTGAACTCGTCGTTACCCTTGGTTGATGAGGATACAAACTCACGCAACTCATGTCGCCAGTCAACCTTGGGCGCTAACATATCTGTGATTGCTCTTGGCATCTTGCCACCCATGCGACCCGCTAACATTCCACCCTCACGTAGAGCACTATCTATCTTGTCATTGAGTTCTTTCAGTTGCTCATGATCGAGACCCTCCATGCCCGATGTATCATGTTCGTCTGAGTCAGAAAGATCATAGGTCTTGCCGTTGACTGTGATTGTGTTCTCCCAACCCTCGTCACTACCTTGTGTTCCACCTTGGGGTGAACCATTACCTTGCTCATCGCCCTTGCTACCTTGTGACGGAGGAGGTGCTTTACCTACGAGTGGCTTGAGATAGTTGTATACCTCACGCATTGACCAATTGTGGAACATCGGGTCATACACCGCACCATCTGTCGGTAAAGAAACTATTGGTTCAGTCCCACCCGATACTGTACCTTTCGCATTGACAATGATATCGTTGACCACAAAGTCCATCGCAATGTTAGCCAGTTTGCGATTGTCATTTATCATGTCACGCCCACGTGGAATCTGCTTTAGTGCGACATGAAGATTCTCATGAAGTACTAAGCCTCGCAAAGAAGATTCATCCTTGATATGTTCCTCAAGGAACTTGCGATAGTAACGCTTGTTGACACCATCGGTGTATGCCGTACCCTCACCATCAATGACCTCGCTCTTACCCATCAGCATTACACCTGAGTAAAGTGCCGTCGCTGGATGTTTCATTAGCGCAATGTGCGCTCTCTTTAGTCTTGTTTCTTGTTTGCCTTGCATATTAAATCTCCTCGATTTCGCAATGATCACCATGATCAATTACTTTTAACTTACCCTTTGCAATACCTTGCAAGGTATTGCCCATCCTGTACTTGAAGAACTTTAATTCTTCCCTAGTCTTCACATATAGTATGGTCGCCATGAACGCCCACCCTAGTAGAAAACAATCAGCACTTGTTAATTCCATTTCCATCTCCTAGTGAAATATTAATTGATACCCTTGACTACCTATTCCGATCAGACATAGCATGACTAATAAAATGAATAGTAAGAGTATCGAAAAGACAAGTATCCCTATCATTACTATGATAAGTTTACCGAACCATAAGTCAAAGTCATCCCAATTAAAATAGTTCATGATTGTCCTTTGCCCACATCGCAATCTTCTGATTGTTCCTTGCAAGTCTGATCGTCTTGGCGGTACGCATCATCATCGTAAAGAACACCGCTTGTACCTCGCTTGATTCAATGCGTTCTACGAACTCCATGAAGTTTGTTAGTTGATCTTGTGCCTCGATGCTATCGACCGCTTGGAACATGATCATAAGTTGAGCAGAGATATCATTAGGCAATGCCACAGTCTTCGGAGATTTGATGATGTCTTTGAAGTCAACGAGAGACTTCTCAAGTTTTAAGAACGCACTCATGTCACCAGCCGCTGATGCACCGATCGTACCCGCTAGTGCAACCATTGTTGCGTTGTCACCCAACCTGTCTCTGTTCTTCACGATCACATCGCACTTTGCCAATGAACGAGGAGAGCAAAACGATAGTGTTGTCATGCTTGGCTTGAAGATGTAGGGATTGTCCGCTTGATCTCCTGTCGTATAAGATGCCAATACACGAGGGAACATAGACACGAACGCACGAATGACACGAGATATGTTGTTCTCTGTCGCCCATTGCAACCACTCATCAGGTGTTGACTTCGCCATACGCACGATACATACACGATTCCCCGCATGGGCTAACATATTGTCACCAACACCATCGGACGCATTGTTACTTGTACCGAAAACTATTGACCCACGTGTTAGTGGAACGTCACCTACGCATCTCTCAAGCATCAGCCTAGTGAAGATGACTTGCAATAGCTTGGGAGACTTCATGAACTCATCGAGTAAGATAACTTTAGGTTTGCCGTTGTCTAGCTTGAATAAATCTGACACATAATATTCAAGGGATTTTGATGTGTGGTTAGGAATTGTCATACCTATCTCTGACATATCTTTGACGGGGCAATCGACATAGATGTAGTCGTACTTGTCTGACTCGAAGTAGTCACCGACCTTGCGCCACTTGTCACCATTGTCTGTTGCTATCATAGATAACAGAGAAGTCTTACCGCAACCAGGTTCGGACTGGATGATCGGAGTTATCTCTCCACCTATGAGTGGAATCATAGTTCTGAGTTCGTTGATAGATACTGTGTTGATAAAGTTGAGTTTTTCTTTAGACATGATTTTTCCTTTGTTGAACTAATAATTACTGAAACATACTGAACGAACTGAATTTACTCAGGATGCCATCGACATCCTCCTTTACTGCATGGCGCACCGCATCTGACTCACGAATAGCCTCAGCGTCTACACCATCCAATGCTTTCTCTAGCGATGCCCTTGCATCTTCTAGTTCCTTACTGCCACTAAGATTGAAGTCTTTGAATGTCTCGCACATCTCCTTGGCTTTGATAATTGTTGTGTCGTATATCTTCCTACGCTTTGTCTTGGTCTCACCTGTGTTGTCATCGACACCGATCTCATCGACACCGCAACAATGACTGATTGATTTCATGACCTCCACGAACCGACTTTGTTGCTCAATCATAATGGTAGAAATGATTTTCTCAGTCTGCTTACTGTATGTGTTGAACAACTCATCAGCGATGTCATTTGCTATGGCGCATCTGAAATCATTCATCGGCACATCGGCAACAAACAATTCAACGTTAAACCTATGCGTGAGATCATCTTTACTGGGATAGTCATCTCGGTTGAACATATCGCCTTGCTTGAACGCCATGTCTGAGACAATAGAATCATAGTGGATGATGAACTCGTCACGTAGTCTGAAGAACTCAGTCTCATGCTCGTTGTACTCTTGCTTGAACTTGGGCATATCAATTGACGGCAAGTAGTCCTGTGCATTGTTCCACCGATAAGTCCTACGTTTCAGCCAGTTGTAAATCGTCTGACGATAATTCACAATCGCTTTGTGCCTTGGGTGATCTGCTAGTAGATTCTTAACGTACTTGCCCGCATTTTTATCTGCGTGCTTTGCCGTAGTAACCTCATTGCTGATGCCTCGGTCTTGCTTGGTTGCCGACCACACGTTGACATCGAGTGACACTAAGAATCCGCTAGATGCTAACGATATAAGATGACTTGGTTTCTCTAACATACTATCTCCTTTGATTTAAAAGAATTCCACGTTAACGTGGAACGATAACTAACAACTAACTGAAAACATTTTGCGACTGAGTTATAAGTATAACATAACTTGACATATAACACAAGCATTTACACAACTTTTTTATGCGAAAGATGCCAGTTATATAACGACTTTAGTCCCAGTCCGTTACGATTTGCCGACTGACTTGCATCCAGTCCCAGTCATACGCACCACCATTTAAGTGCTCAATATCGGCAGGTTCTTCACCGACCCTCATGAACATATAACCAATGCTAGGGTTCGCCTCGTTGTCTGCCCAGTCCTTTGCAAGTTCTAAAAGTCTCGTATGTGAGTCGACATCAGGGTAACCCTCGTACCATTTCACATCGTTTGCCGAGAAGTTAATGCGACAACGCACCTCGTCAATCTCTATGTTTTTATCGTCGAGAGCAAGAGCGTATTCAGGTTTAGACTTTGCCTCAGCTAAGAATGTATAGAACGAATGGTCGACTACTGTGTCGTCCTCGTGGTTAAAGCGTATCGTGTACGCTACATCTGATCTGTATCCCATATCTTTCTCCTTGTATCTAATTCTGTAGTTTTTAGTGAAATCGGTTTTCATAGCTTGGGGTCGAACTCGCATCCGACATCGTTCAATGCATCTGTGATTAGTTTCATATCTGAGTGGACACGATATATCGCCTCAGCTAAGTACTCAGCCCCATACTTTTTAGACAACACCATGAGTCCTCTCATGTCTGCCATCTTGGTATCTAAGTCGAGCATCCGACCCTGATCTAAAAGTAAGTTGATAATGAAACTCTCGTCTCCATCGTCTAGTGAAAAGTTATTCTGTGTCATAGTGTCACCTCGTCGTGTATGAATTCAATGCCATAACCCAATGCTTTGATGTGGTTGATAGCCCTTACTGTCAATGTCTTTGTGCCTAGCATCTGTGCGAAGATATCGCTCACTACACACATGGGATAGAAAACTCTTTGACCATATTGGTCTTTAACTTTTAGCTTTAAAGCAATCATTTGACGTTACCTCCTTTGTTGTTGATACCTTTGAGATCGTTGAGATCGGTGATGAGAACATAATTGGATTTGTGCATGGGCACGATTGTGCGCTTTGTCTGTGATACGAAATACTCACCGCAGTCCATGCACCACTTGTAACCAAGCTTCCACCTCTCGATGGAATACTCTTCATCGCAGTTACGACAATGTGGTGCGGACATCCCTATGGCTTTGACCATGTATCGTTTAAAAATATCTTCATTGGTAGGCTCATAGCCATGCTCATCCATAAAGTCAATGTGTACATCTTTCATACGTCCCATAATAATCTCCTAGTTGTTAGTTGTTGGCAATGAGTTGGCACTCAAGTTCAATGAGTAGACATTCTTGTATCTCATCTTCCTCGGTCATGTAGGTGTTGGTTGAGAAGTACTCCTCCTCATAGTGAATGGTCAAACCCGCAAGGTCATCGTCGATGTCTGAATACTCATCGGTCTGTACATCGGGGTCACACGTGTTGACCATGTAATAGTGTTTGTCATTACGATTTGCATCGTATAGGTGTAGTTGAATGATTTGATCGGTTCTTTGCATGATGCTGACTCCAGTTGATATTGATGAGATTTTCCACGTGTACGTGGAAAGCTAAATGAGAACGCATTGAAGACTCATTGCGACTCAGATATAAGTATAACATAACTTGACATATAAACTCGGTTGTTGTATAACTTTTTTAAATAGTGGGGCAGATGTGATGTTCTGAGTTTGTTCTTGGTGTTCCGATTTTTGTTCTAATAGAACAAGATTTTTAGAACATGGTTAGGTATTACTTTTTGCTTTGAGGTATTAGTTTCTGTAAGAGGAAGTATTAATATTAATATAATAAGTACTATATATAATATATTCTTGTTCTAATGTTCTACGATTTTCGAGAGGACGCTCCTATTTTTGATGTTTTTTGCTAAAGTCTTGCATTGGCAAAACAAGTCCTGCGAACAAAGTTTTTTCGTATTTTTGGACACTCATTGTCGAAAAACGTAGAACATTAGAACAAAACCTCCGCAACCCGCATGGATACTAGGTTTTCTTGTTCTACGCTGATTAAAAATTAGGCACAACTGAGAACACAGAATAGAACAAATCCCCATATGTAGGTCTTGTTCTACTTTTTAAAAATAGAACAAACTATTTTCTATCAGTTCTGAGAATGGTAGATGATGCAAACATGGTTTTGTTCTACTTTTTAGAAATAGAACAAGATTTTCCACGTGTGCGTGGAAAGCTAATTAAGACTCTGCTATGCGATGCGCCTACGCTATTCACACGCACGACCTCAAATAACTGGTATCAAATAGTCGGGGCGAAAAAAAACCTCCTAGCCTTTCGACTAGGAGGTTTCTAGATAATGCTAATTAAGCATTGGGTTTCCAAATCGCTAAAAATGCAATTTTTGCTTTTTTGTATCGTTGATCGTCAGCAGTAACGTCTCCACGTTTCTTTGCAGTTTTCACTTTGGTATCGAATGTTTCAAACATAGCGATTATGGATTCGTCAAAATCCTTGTTTGCAGTTCGAGTTTTAGCCTTTCCCTCTTTCTCGGCTAAAATATTATTAGCCATGCGAACTAGATCAAGACGTCGATTACTGCAATACGTGCCTACTGAATCTCTTAGAGTTTTAACTAATCCATGCAATTCAGGATTATCATTTTTGAGTTTACCGAATTCCTGAGATGTAAAACTCATCACGTACGCAACAGATAACTCAATCTTTTCTACCTTGTCATCGTGCTCTGCAGTACGTGTAACGTAGTGCGAGTTGATAACCGCATAAGTCTTTGCAGGGTTATTTTGAGCATATCTTAATTGATAGCCCTCATACAATTGTGCTCTCGACTCATCGGGTAATGATTCGGGAAACCCTGCAATATTTTCAAGGCAATAATTAGCTACGTCTCTAATCTTAGAATGTGCAGTAGCTTGTTGATACGCACCATCTTTTAAAGATGTAATTGGGGAAACGGAAACGGAAACCGATTTTTTTGTAGCCATGATAGCTATCTCCTAGAAAGTTTAAAAAATATCAGATAAATCATTTTATCCGATATGAGAATTTTAACTGATACCGATAACAATATCAATTTTCACGTACGCGTGGATTACTAAATAACTCGCTTGAACCGCGCACGATCCGACACGCCCGACCCTCAATAACTGGTATCAAATGTGTGGGCACAAAAAAAGGAGAACGCTGTGCGTCCTCCTTTGCTATCAGCTGAAGTCTAGTTCACGCTGTGAATCCCAAAACATATCTATCATTGCATCTGCAGGATAACCTTGGATGCCTTGTAGAGCTAACCCGAGTCTGACCAAGTTTCTAGGTGTCTGACCCTTGTCACCTTGTAGTATGTATACTATCTTCTTGAACTGCCTTGTACCTAAGTACTTCTTGCAGTCTTGGATTGCACAGTACATCTTTTGATCGCCATCTGGGATATTGCCATAGTCAATTGTGTAGCTACTCATTTCTCGCTCCTTGCTAGTAAAGACATTAAATAACCGCCCATGATTGTGAAGGCTAGTTCACAGTAAGCAGCTCCATGTGGTGTTAACGACTGCTGAAGTAATCCAACAGCTGATAACAATATACCTAACGCACAAACACAAACACCAAAGAAAATAATTAAACGCATGATAGTTCCTTAAGGTGAGGGGCAAAGCCCCTCGGGTTGATTAACGTGCGTAGCGTATTGCTAGGCGCTGACCGAAGATGTTATATATAACACCGAAGATGTTACGCTTAGGATATGAATGGAGGTATTCATAAGCCTCACGCTTTGTGTATGTGACATGAGTAAACACTTGATCTT
>Ga0214207_1000009_pt1 | contig 67575 bp, 73 predicted proteins | sample TroBogEpilimnion_6_FD_153045 | JGI IMG/M metagenome (GOLD analysis project Ga0214207, IMG submission 153045) | Freshwater microbial communities from Trout Bog Lake, WI - 13JUL2009 epilimnion | ecosystem: Environmental > Aquatic > Freshwater > Lake > Epilimnion/Euphotic zone | place: Trout Bog... | reverse complement strand
TCTTTAATCCAACGTGTGGCATTGATGAAGTCCACCGCATAGTTGTCATGCTCTTCAATACCAGTAGCAATTGCAAAAATATTCGGATCAAAAATGATATCTTCAGCAGGAAAACCAATTTCATTTACCAAGATCTCATAGCAGCGCTGACAAATTTCCGTCTTGCGCTCAAAGGTATCAGCTTGCCCCACTTCATCAAATGCCATCACTACAGAAGCGGCACCATAGCGACGGATTAAACGCGCTTGCTTTCTGAAAGGCTCTTCACCTTCTTTTAAGGAGATTGAGTTAACAATCGGCTTACCTTGAATACACTTTAGTCCCGCTTCGATAACACTCCACTTAGAGGAGTCAATCATGATCGGAACACGTGCTATATCAGGTTCAGATGCAATCAGATTCAAAAAGCGCGTCATCGCTGCTTCGGAATCCAACATCGCCTCATCCATGTTGATGTCGATCACTTGTGCACCATTTTCAACTTGCTGACGCGCCACAACTAGCGCTTCATCAAATTGATTATTCAAAATCATGCGAGAAAATGCTTTGGATCCAGTGACGTTAGTGCGCTCACCAATATTGACGAAACCAACATTAGCAGTCACATTAAAAGACTCAAGACCAGACAGCTTCATCGCCGGCATCACTTTTTTCTCTAACTTGCTCATGTTGACACCTCGGCATTCTCTTTATAGAAAACGCGGGGTTTACGTTTAGCAACAGCATTGGCAATTGCACGAATGTGATCAGGTGTAGTGCCGCAGCAGCCACCAACTAAATTGACTAACCCATCTTTAGCAAATCCATCGACCAAGCTAGAAGTAATTTCTGGCGTCTCATCAAAGCCCGTATCACTCATGGGATTAGGTAGGCCAGCATTAGGATAGCAAGACACTGCCGCATCACAAATTCTTGCTAGCTCGGCAATATAAGGGCGCATCAGTGCAGCGCCTAGGGCGCAGTTCAACCCGAAAGTAAGTGGCTTAATGTGACGCAGGCTGTTCCAAAAGGCTTCGACTGTTTGACCAGAAAGAATTCTTCCAGAAGCATCAGTTACCGTTCCAGAAATCATCACTGGCAAACGCTCGCAAGTCTCTTCAAAAAATTCATCGAGAGCAAATAGAGCTGCTTTGGCATTGAGAGTGTCAAAAATAGTTTCGACTAAAAATAAATCGACACCGCCTGCAAACAAGCCTTCAATCTGCTCACGATACGAAGTGCGCAATGCATCAAAAGTCACATTGCGTGCACCAGGATCGTTGACGTCTGGTGAAATGCTGGCAGTTTTTGGTGTAGGTCCAATTGCGCCTGCTGCAAAACGTGGCTTATCAGGGGTGCTGTATTTTTCACAAGCAGCGCGAGCCAATCTGGCTGAGACTTCATTCATCTCGCGAGCTAAACCAGCCATTTTGTAATCTTCTTGCGCTACTGAAGTAGCTCCAAAAGTATTCGTTTCAATAATGTCTGCGCCTGCATCTAAATATTGTTCATGTATCTTGCTAATAATTTGGGGCTGAGTAAGAACTAGTAACTCGTTATTACCTTTGATATCGCCAGGATGGTCAGTAAATCGATCGTTGCTTGGTAAGCCGCGATAGTCTGCTTCAGTTAGCTTGTATTGCTGAATCATGGTGCCCATAGCGCCATCCAAAATCAGAATGCGCTGCTTCAAGAGCTCAGGAAGCTCTTGGCCACGGGTATAGGTCTGGGACAAACCATTAGATTGCATTGTTAAACCGGGATTAATCTCTAGAATCCCTTATTCTATTGGAAAAGCCACTTTTCATTTACCTCGGAGCAGCTATGTTTGGAACCATTCCAGAATTTAATCAAAGCCTAGAAATGTTTAAAACTATGTGGGGACAAGGTGTAGCAGGTCAAGCCGGGCAATTTCCCTTTACAGCAGACGCTTCTAAGGCTGCTGGCGGGTTTGCCTCAGCTTTTCCTGGCTTAGATATAGATGAGCTAGAAAAACGGATTAAAGACCTTAAAAGCGTTGAAAACTGGCTTAATTTGAACCTCAACATCCTCAAATCAACCATTCAGGGCCTTGAAGTTCAACATGCCACAATGATGGCCCTCAAATCCTTTGGTGATGCAGTTTCTGCAGCAGGTGCAACGGCAACAAGCACTAGCGCAGAATCTGAAACTAAAACGACTAGTGCTAAACCGCGAAAAACCGCAACACGCCGTCGTCGCAAAGCTGGCGACGCAACTTACCTCGACGAAGTAGGTAATTCAGATGAGCAATAGCCTCACCCATTGCAAATGTGAGTTGATGAATATCTAATTCACGTTTAAATAAGACTGGCACAATCTCTCTAGCATGTGCGGGTTGTTTACATGCCCCCAAGGCTTCTGCTAAACGCTCTTCATGATGCGCTTTCAATTGTGCAACTCGTGGCTTAATTCCAGTAAATGGCTTACCGTGCGAAGGAAGTACTAATGTATCGTCAGGTAATGCCAAATACTTCTCAAGAGAGTCAAGATATAAACCCAGCGGATCTGCATCAGGGTCTGCATCATAGACACTCACATTAGTAGAGATGCGGGGCAACAACATATCTCCAGAAATCAATATCCCAAGGTCCTTACAAAATAGAGAAGCGTGCTCTGGTGCGTGCCCATAACCCATGATGACTTTCCAAGCATGACCACCAATCGCAATCCATTCGGCATCAATAATACGGCGGTATTGACGCGGCACCCCAGGAACCATGTTGCTATAGTAGTTAGAGCGCGCTCGAATTTTTTCTAAGTCTTCAGCCTCTGTTAAGCCATGTCTTTGAAAGTGATCTGCAGAGCCACCACTGCCTGCACGAGAACCTACTGCAGCACCGCCCTCTTTGCAACTTAACCATTGAGCAGTTAAATAATCTGTCATAGAAATCCACATGGGGACATGCCACTTCTCGCACAACCATTGCGATAAACCCACATGATCAGGATGCATATGAGTCACGATTACGCGCAACACTGGCAAGTCTTCAAGCTGGGTAGCAAACACTTGCTCCCATGAAGTTCTTGTCTCATCATTAGCAATACCGCAGTCCACGATCGTCCAACCTGATACACCATCTATTTCATCACGCAATAGCCAAAGATTGATGTGATCCAATGCAAATGGCAGTCGCATTCTGATCCAGAGCACACCCGGCGCAATTTCTATGCTGCCACCCACTTCCGGAAGCGCATCTCCTAGGGGATAATGGATTGCAGCTTCTGCACTTACTTTGTTTTGAGTGTTCATGAATTAGTGTTATTAATTGATCTTTTACTTCTAGGTTTGCCTTGACAACAGTTCCATCGCCTTGCATTAATTGGTGTGATATTAATCCTGCAAACGGTTATTGTCGTGGCTGCTATCGTAGCTTGACCGAAATTGCTAATTGGTCAGACCTGACTAATACTGAAAAGCTTGAGGTCTGGAAACAACTTCAAAATCGCAAACCTCAAGTACCACAGTAAATCTAATTTTTTTGTACTAATTTTTATTTATTCACGTCTACGATTAAACGACCGCGCACATTGCCTGCCATTAATTCTTGGGCATATTTAATAGAATCCTCCAGCGAAATTTCATGGGAGATTTCATCAAGCGTTTTCAGATCTACCAACTTCGCTAACTGTTCATAGGCAGCAATTCGTTTTGCACGTGGCACAGTAACACTATTAATGCCATACAAAGTGACGCCGCGCAAAATAAATGGCGCAACCGTTGACGGAAAGTCCATACCTTGAGCCAATCCACAAGCTGCTATAGCACCATCACTCTTGGTCTGCGCACAAGCATTAGCCAAGGTGTGACTACCAACACTATCAACCACTGCAGCCCAGCGCTCTTTTGCTAGCGGCTTGCCAGGAGCCGATAAAGTGGCACGATCAATAACTTCAATAGCGCCTAATTTTTTTAGGTAGTCAGCCTCTGCCATGCGTCCAGTGCTGGCAACCACTTTGAATCCGAGCTTACTCAGCAGTGTGACTGCAAAGCTGCCAACACCACCTGCAGCACCGGTTACCAAAACTTCACCATCGCTAGGGTCAAGACCATGTTTTTGTAATGCCATGACGCAGAGCATGGCGGTATAACCAGCGGTACCAATAGCCAAAGCTTGCTTAGCAGTAAAGCCTTTTGGCAGCGGAATCAACCAATCAGCCTTTACTCTGGCCTGTTGTCCCAAGCCACCCCAATGTCCCTCGCCTACCCCCCAGCCATTGAGAAGGACCATATCACCAACCTTAAAGTCAGGACTAGTACTTTCCATCACCTCACCAGCAAAATCGATCCCAGGAACCATAGGAAAGCTACGAACCACCGGACCTTTACCAGTGATAGCCAGGCCATCCTTGTAATTCAGTGTTGAATACAGGACTTTTACATGTACATCACCCTGTGGGAGGCTGGCCTCATCCACATGGGCCAATTCTGCGCGATACCCTTGATCATCCTTATTTACTAATATTGCTTTAAACATGCTTCTTCCTTTTAGATCGAGGTATTTCCCCGCAGTAATCGCTTAATAGGTTTATCCTAACGAGCAATGCTCATTATGGAGGTTTCCATGAAAAAAATTCTACTATTAACTACGATTTCTGGCTTGGCGCTATCTGGGTGCTATTCAACCCAAATAGATATGTCTATGGGTAATATGCGCCTCATTTCTTCGAATGCTGCACCTCAGGATGTGATGGATTTCGCTAGCAAGACCTGTAAAGATGATTTCTATGAGGGCGCGAGCTTTCTCTCCAAGGCAGGTAAAGAATATCGCTTCAAGTGTGTAAAAGCTGAAGAAAACGAAATCCTAATCCCTATTCCAGGAACAACCATCGCGGCCCCTGCAAAAGCAGAAGCTAAATAAACAAAAATAATGGCCCCATTTACTTCACAAGAGCTTCGCAAAGGTTTTGCATCATTTGCAACTGGGGTCACTGTCATCACCTGTTTGGATGAAGAAAATAATTCCCATGGGATTACGATTAGCTCCTTTAATACTGTCTCGCTCGAGCCGCCACTGATTTTATGGAGCCTGAAGAAGCACTCACGTCTAATGCCTTGGGTTGAGCTTGGTAAGAGGCATCTCATTCATGTACTAGAACGCTCACAAGAAAATTTAGCGATGCATTTTGCCACCGTTAAAACAGAGCAATTTAAAGGTGTTGATCATAAGCTAGCGGCTAGCGGTCTAACTCAAATTGATCATTGCGTTGCTTACTATGAATGTGAAACTGTTTGCGTTCACATCGGCGGAGATCACAACATCATTGTTGCTAAAGTGATCAACTTAAAAAATCATCCTGAACGCAAACCTCTGATTTTTGCCCGTAGCCAATTTGTTGGTCTCGATTTCAGCGAGACCAAAACTAGCTAATACCAACCTATCCTCAAAGGAAATGCCATGATGCGTTTATGGGGTCGTAAAAGTTCTATCAACGTTCAAAAAGTGCTGTGGTGCCTTGCTGAGCTTGGACTCAAAGAGGGTGCGGACTTTCAGCGCATCGATGCTGGCCTGCATTTTGGTAAAAACAATACGCCAGAGTTTCTCAAGATGAATCCAAATGGACTAGTGCCCACCCTTGAAGATGGCGATCTGGTGCTCTGGGAGTCAAATACCATCATGCGTTACTTGGTTTCGCAATACGACAAAAATGAACGTTTCCCAAAAGGTGTTGCAGATCAGTACAGTTCTGAAAAAATGATGGACTGGCAACTGGCAACTCTTTGGCCTCCATTGCGAACCGCCTTTCTAGGCCTTACTAGAACCCCTGAAAAAGATCGTAATTACGACGCTATTTATCAGGGCTACCAAGCAACCAACCAAACTCTCAACTTGCTTGATCAGATCTTATCTGAGCAAGACTATTGCTCTGGTAATCGATTTAATATCGGGGATATTGTTGTAGCTCTGGGCGTGCATCGCTGGGTTTTGCTGAACGATACCTTTCCAGAAAAAACTGGCCCGCGTAGAGAACTAAAAAACATTACCCGCTGGTTAAGCCAGTTGAGAATAGAAACCTATTTTGATGAGTTTGCTGAAAAAGAACTGAATATCGTTAAGTAATCTTGTGTTCTTTTGCCGCTTTTTTAATTATTCACTGCTGCTTAAATTTCTTAACATGGTGATCAGCGCCAATAAATAAGTACATCGCTGGTACTACAAAGAGTGTGAACAAGGTACCAATGGATAAGCCGGTGAAAATCACAATACCCATAGATTTGCGTCCTGCGGCGCCAGCCCCAGATGCGATCACCAAAGGCAGCACACCTAAAACCATCGCGGCAGTTGTCATCAAAATGGGGCGTAAACGAACGCTACTCGCCTCGACAATGGCGTCGAGCTTGCTGCGGCCAGCCTCTTGAAGTTCATTGGCAAATTCCACAATCAAGATTCCGTGCTTACTAATCAAGCCCATCAGCGTCACTAGGCCGACTTGGGTATATACGTTCAAGGTGGTGAAGCCTAGATTAATAAAAATTAAGGCGCCGAATAAGGCTAGCGGCACAGAAACTAAAATCACGATCGGATCACGGAAGCTTTCAAACTGCGCAGCAAGTACCAAGAACACAATCAAGATCGCAAAGAACATTGTGACTAAAAAACCACCAGATTCCGCCATAAATTGGCGTGAGGGGCCAGCGTAGTCTATGTTGTAACCATTAGGCGCAACCTCTTTCAAAGTCTGCCGCATAAACTCTAATAAATCCGCCTGGGAAATAAATGGAGTGCTCACACCAACAATGGTTGCTGAATTTAATTGCTGGAAGTGATTAATCGATTGAGGAACAACTCTTTGCTTAATTGTTGCAATAGTTCGTGCTTGAACCATTGCGCCGCTCGGGGTACGAATATAGTAATCCAAGATTTGATCTGGATTTAGACGATCCACTTGTTTTACTTGTGGGATCACACGATAAGAGCGTCCAGCCACTGAGAAGTAATTTACATAGCCACCACCCAAGGCGGCAGATAAAGCTGCGCCAACTTGCTGTTGAGTCATACCTAATGCTGCAACTTTTTCTCGATCAATCTCTAATACATCCTGTGGCTTATCAATCTTTAGGTCAGAATCTACGAAGAAGAAATTACCACTACGACGCGCTTTATCTAGAACTGCTTGCGAGACTTCGTTCAAGGCAGTATATGGTTCAGTTGTATTAATTACCACTTGAACTGGAAGACCTTGTGCACCTGGTAATGCAGGAAATTGAAATGCAGCAACGCGTGCGCCTGCAATAGAGTTCCACTTCTGCTGCATATCTTCTTGGAACTTGGTTGCATTACGACTGCGCTCACCCCAGTCTTTTAGCAAGATACCGCCAAAACTGGAAGTCGGACTTGTAATTTGAAAGGCTTGTTCATACTCCGGTTCAGCAGCAGCAATAGCATAAATTTGATCTGCATAAGTCTGCATTTGAGTAACCGTACTATTAGGTGGTCCCGATGCTTGCATCAAAACAATACCTTGATCTTCTGTGGGCGCTAATTCAGCGCGCGCAGTTGAATATAAATAAGCCACGCCACCTAATAAAATGACACCCATCACTATGATGACTTGCCAAGTGCTTAATAGATCACGCAAAGTAGTTTGATAGCTATGATGTACTTTGTCAAAGATACGATCAATTTTTTGAACGAATGGTGAGGCTTCTTGCTCTTCGGTAAAGATACGGGAGCACATCATCGGCGAAAGTGTTAAAGCAATAAGTCCTGAAACCGCTACCGCACTAGCTAGAGTAAATGCAAACTCAGTAAAAAGTGCGCCTGTTAATCCACCCTGGAAACCAATTGGGATATACACCGCGATCAAGACCACTGTCATCGCCAAAATAGGGCCACCCAACTCACGAGCAGCAATCAAAGAAGCCTCTAGTGGAGACTTACCTTCTTTCATATGGCGGTCAACGTTTTCTACCACGATGATGGCATCATCTACCACTAATCCAATTGCCAAAACTAGCGCCAACAGAGTAAGCAAGTTAATGGAATAACCTAAAACTTGCATTAAGAAGAATGTACCAATTAAAGATAAAGGCATTGCAATAACTGGAACAGCAACAGCACGAGCACTACCCAAGAATAGATAAATCACTACCGTCACAATCACCAAGGCTTCTAATAGAGTAGAAATTACTTCCTCAATCGAGCTAGTAATGAATTTAGTAGAGTCATATACAACCTTGCCAGTCATACCAATAGGTAGCTGTTTCTGAATATCTGGCACCACGTCACGAACTCGCTGAGCAACGTCCAATAAGTTAGCTTGTGGCGCTACTTTAATCGCAATAAAAACTGATTTCTTCCCACTAAAGGCAACATTAGTGTTGTAGTCCTCAGACCCTAAAGTGACAGTCGCCACTTGGTCTAAGTAAACAATATTGACACCGTCTTTTTTAATAACAAGCTTACGAAACTCTTCAAGTGTATGCAGGTCGGTGCCAGCAACTAAGTCAACCGATACCATGTCGCCCTTAGTACTCCCAACGGCAGAGAGGTAGTTATTGGCAGACATTGCACTGTAGACATCATCAGCACCAACACCTAAACCAGCCATCTTCTCGCGATCTAGCCAGGCACGTAAAGCAAACTTTCGTCCACCAGTGATCTCAGCATTTTGTACACCTTCAACTGAGTCAAGCTTCGGCTTTACTACCCGCAATAGATAGTCAGTAATTGCATTGTTGGGTATTTCATCGCTGTAAAAACCCATATACATCGCAGCCGTAGACTGACCAACTTGTACTGTCAAGATAGGCTGCTGTGCTTGAGGCGGTAGCTGGTTCTTTACTGCGCTAATTTGGGTTTGTATCTGCGTTAAAGCTGCATTGGAGTCATAGTTCAACTTCAAGGTAGCAGTAATGGTGGAGACACCACTCACGCTGGTCGAAGATAGATAATCGATGCCCTGGGCTTGCGCTATGGAGGCCTCTAAAGGCTGAGTAATAAAGCCTGCGATGGTTTCTGGATCAGCACCATAGTAGGCAGTAGTGATCGTCACAATCGCATTCTGCGTTTGTGGATATTGGTTAACCGGCAAAGAAGTGATTGACTTTAATCCAAAAATCAACACCAAAGCGCTCACCACCATGGAGAGCACTGGCCTGCGGATGAATATGTCGGTCCAATTCATCTGCTATTTATTCCTGTGGCTTAGGATCAGGCGAGTTGGCTGGCTGCACCTTATTATTAATGATCAATGGCGTACCATTCTTTAACTTCAGCTGACCGCTAGTAATAACCGTAGCACCCTCTTCAATACCCTTCAGAATTGCCACCTGATCGCCACGAGTTGATCCAGTGGTTACAAACACTTGTTGCGCCTCAAGAGCAGGCTTGCCCTGTTTATCTTTCTTACCAGTTGGCTTGGCAATAAACACTGTTGAGCCATAGGGGTTATAAGTCACCGCTGTTTGAGGCAAGGTTAAATACTTCACCTGATCGCCCAGTTTGATATTCACATTAGCAAACATGCCTGGCAGAATTTTCTTATCAGGATTAGCTAGCTGGGCCTCTACTTGAATATTGCGAGTGTTGGTATCTACCTTTGGACTAACAGCAGTAATCTTGCCGGTGAAACTAGCACCTTTAAATGCATCGGTCGTTACTACCACCTCTTGGCCGACTTGCACTTGCTCAGCATTATTTTGCGGTAAGTTGAAATCGACAAAAATAGGATCAAGGGTTTGAAGTGTTAGCAATTTATCCCCTGGATTTATGTACTGTCCCGGGTTAATCGACACAATACCTATACGCCCACTAAATGGCGCTTTGAGGTTTTTCTTAGCTACCAAGGCTATTTGTTGCTCTACCTGAGCTTGTTTTGATTTGGCATCAGCAGCGCTCGTATCAAATACGTTCTTACTAATTGCCTGAATTGCCAATTGCTGTTTATCACGCTCATTAATGACCTTAGCTAAATCAGCCACTGCTTTTAAGGAGTTCAATTGAGCCACATCTGAAGCATCGTTTAATTTAATCAGGAGCTCGCCTTCTTTCACATCTTGGCCAGACTTGATAGGTACTGTTTGCACTAAGCCGCCAATTTCCGTACTCAGCTCAACGCCTCTAAATGCGCGCACATTACCAACGCTAGTTAGTTTCGGCTGCCACTCAGTAGTGGTAACTACCATGGTAGATACGGTTGCAGGGGGCAAGCCCATACCAGCAATGAAATGCTTAATCAACAAAGTCTTCAACTGATTGAAGGTGAAGATTAAGCCCAGCAATAAGAAGACGCCACAGAGCATGATGATCATTCGGCGTTTTAATGGCTCCATTGCCATTAACTTTTCATGCGCTTTAGTACCGCGCCACTTTTGCCCCATACGCGCCCAAAAAGCTTTTGCCTTTTCCCAAAGGGCAATCGCTCTCTCGCGCAATTTCCACTCAATTGCTTTATGTTTTGTCCAAGCCCACGAGGCAAGAGCTAAAACGATGAGCTTATTCTTAATTATTTCCAGAAGTTTCATTTTGATCTTTATTTGCTATGTCTTTTGGTTTAAAAGCAGGGCCTTCACGATTCCACCAACCACCGCCAAGTGCTGCAAATAATGCCGCTGTATCCGAGAAACGAGTTGCTTGTGCTGCAACGGATTTCACTTTTGCTTGTTGATACTGGTTCTGGTAATAAAGTACGGCTAAATAACTTGCAGTACCAAGCTTGTATTGTTGCTGAACCAAATCTAAAGTTTCATAGGCATATCGCTCTGCGTCGGATGCCGCTTTAAGCGCTTGAGCCCCAGTCTCTAGCGCACGTAAAGCATTAGCCACCTCTTGAAATGCACTTAAAACAGTCGCCTGGTATTGAAAAGCTGCGCGCTCATAGTTGGCGATTGCGCCGCGCCGCTGAGCTAATAAAGCACCGCCTTGGAATAAAGGCTGTAAGATTCCACCACCTAAAGTCCAGAGCGCAGAGTTTGGTCCAAATAATCCGTTGGAAGTTAATGCAGCAGCACCAATCGATCCTGTGATATTAAATTGTGGCAGTAAATTTGCAGTAGCTACACCTACGAAAGCATTCTGAGCTTTGAGTTGTGCTTCAGCAGCACGCACATCAGGGCGCTGACGCACTAAGCTAGATGGAACTGATAAAGGCAATTTCTCTGGCAAATGTAAATTTGCTAAATCAAACTTTGCAATATTGGCATTGCTTGGAATCTCTCCAACCAATACCGCCAATTGATTGCGTGCAAAGGCAAGATTTCGCTCGTAATTGAACAGATCTACTTGAGAATTCGATACCAAGGTTCGCTGTGAAGTAACGTCTACTTTTGAAACAGTACCAATGACTAATTGCTTCTCAGTCACTTCAGCAAGATTGGTTTGGGCCTTCAGAATTTCTTCTGTGGCTTGCATTTGTGCACGTAATGCCGCCTCTTTCACTGCGCTAGTTACTACGTTAGCAGTTAAGGAAAGATAAGCGCCCTCTAGCTGAAACTGAGCAACCTCTGCTTGTGCGCGAGCACCTTCCACTGCGCGACGTGCGCCGCCAAATACATCTAACTTATAAGACACATTTACAGATGTGTTGTAGAGGTTATAAGTGTCAGTACCGTAGTTCATTCCATAAACAGCAGACGGTTGCTTTTGTCTCAAAGCATTTGCACCAACGCCAATTGATGGAAAGTACTGGCCACCAATCTGTGCATTGACATTTTCTTGGGCGGCGCGCAATGCGGCGTCGGCTGCCCCTAAATTTGGATTTTGCTCAAGTGCTCTTTTAATTAGGGCATCAAGCTCAGGAGATTTATAGAGCTCCCACCATTGAGCTTCAATATCCGCCCCCTCAACAAACTCTTGATCAGTACCACCAGGAACACCAGGTGCAGTGGCTAGCGTCTTGACTAAAGGGGTCTCGGTATAAGAAGAGATTTTTGGTGCTTCAGGCTGCTTAAAGTCTGGCCCAACTGCGCACGCAGAAAGCACGCCTGCACAAATCAGTACAAGTAAATACGAACGGAGAAGTGGGGAAATCGACAAAAACATGAGTTGCAACAAATATCCTCTTTTACAGGGGTTATTTGAACACAAAAATATAATCGGGGCTCTGTAAAGTCCTGATTTATCTACTAAATTTTGCTCACAACTTTTGAATAATGTCAAACAAGTAAAAACCTACTCGACTGTAACGCTCTTTGCCAAGTTTCTAGGCTTATCAACATCAGTGCCACGTGCACAAGCTGTGTGATATGCCAATAACTGTAGAGGAACTACGTGCAAGATAGGGGAGAGGCTGCCATAGTGCTCAGGCAATTTAATGACATTAATACCATCGCTGCTAGAAATATGGGTATCTTGGTCAGCGAAAACATAGAGCTTGCCACCACGTGCCTTTACCTCTTGCATATTGGATTTCAGTTTTTCCAATAAAACGTCATTTGGCGCAACAGTCACTACTGGCATCTTGTCTGTCACTAATGCAAGTGGTCCATGCTTTAACTCGCCAGCTGGATAGGCTTCAGCATGAATATACGAAATCTCTTTAAGCTTTAATGCACCCTCCAGCGCAATGGGGTAGTGCATTCCGCGACCCAGGAATAAGGCATTCTCACATTTAGCAAAAGCATTACTCCAAGCAATGATCTGTGGCTCAAGTGCTAATACTGCATGCAATGCTTTTGGTAGGTGTCGCAATTCACGTAGGAGCTCTTTCTCTTTTTCTGAAGAGATTCTGCCATCACGCTTAGCAATTGAGACTGCCAATAGATAAAGCGCTAACAGTTGGGTCGTAAAGGCTTTTGTAGAGGCAACTCCAATTTCTGCGCCAGCTTTGGTCAAGAAATGCCAATCGGTTTCGCGAACCATGGCGCTACTTGCCACATTGCAAATTGCTAATGTGTATTGATGACCCAGACTCTTGGCATGACGTAAAGCGGCCAGGGTATCTGCAGTCTCACCAGATTGCGAGACCACCACAATCAATGTTTTTGGATTAGGAACAGTTGTGCGATAGCGATACTCACTTGCAATCTCCACTTGTGTAGGAATGCCGGCAATATCTTCTAGCCAATATTTAGCAACGCATGCGGAGTAGTAGCTAGTACCACAAGCCAGAATCAAAATTTGATTGAATGCTTTCCAGTCTTCTGGTTTTGCTTCAAATAGTTCAGGGCCAAAGTCAGCGATGTTAGCGAGCGTATCGCCAATCGCTCTAGGCTGCTCAAAAATTTCTTTTTGCATGTAGTGCTGGTAAGGGCCAAGGTCAACTGAGTCAGCTTGGGCCGGCATAGGCTTTAACTCTCTTTGAGCAACCTTGCCATTCTGATCAATGACTTGAACACCATCTGCCTTGAGTACAGCGACATCACCTTCTTCCAAGTACAACATAGAATGAGCACGCCCTGCCAATGCTAAAGCATCAGAAGCTAGGAAGTGCTCATGGTCACCAATAGCCACCACTAGTGGAGAGCCAACACGCGCCCCCACTAAGGTGCTTGGATTATCTTGAGCAATCACACCAATAGCGTATGCACCATGTAACTTAGGTAGCACCATTCTTACGGAATGTGCAATATCTTTTTGTCCACTAGCCACGTACTGCTGATGGATCAAATGCGCAATCACCTCTGTATCTGTTTCAGATGTAAATACATATCCAGAAGCTTTGAGTTCAGAGCGTAGAACTTCATAGTTCTCAATAATGCCGTTATGAACAACTGCGACTAAATTATTGGACATATGAGGATGGGCATTTTGGGTATCTGGTTTGCCATGCGTAGCCCAACGAGTATGAGCAATACCTAAGGTGCCAAAGAAATCCTTACCCTGCTCGCCCAACTCAGAGACACGTGCAGTAGTTCGAGCTCTTTCAATAGTGTGCTTTGCATCATCGCCATTAATGACAGCAAAACCACAAGAGTCATAGCCTCGGTACTCTAAGCGGCGTAAGCCCTCAACTAAAACATCAACAATATTTTTATGAGAAGCTGCGCCAACAATACCGCACATTATTTTTTACCCTTTGTAGCTTTCTTGACAGCTTTTTTAACAACTGTCTTAGCTGTTTTCTTAGTCGCTACTTTTTTTATTAGTTTTTTTTCCTGCTTCATAGGACGTTGCCATTGCAATGAAATTTGCTTAGCTCTGGATACAGTGAGTTGATTTGCGGGCGCATCCTTTGTAAGCGTTGTGCCAGCACCCAATGTAGCACCACGACCTACACGAACTGGTGCAACTAACTGGGTATCTGAGCCAATAAAAACATCATCTTCAATAATGGTCTGGTGTTTGTTTACGCCATCGTAATTACATGTAATCGTGCCGGCACCAATATTGACCCTTGATCCAACGATTGAGTCACCAACATAAGCCAAGTGGTTCGCTTTGCTATTAGCGGCGATCTTACTGTTCTTTACCTCGACGAAGTTACCGATATGCACATCATTGGATAAATCTGTACCTGGACGCAAACGAGCATAAGGCCCAATGATCGATTGATTGCCTACTTTTGCACCATCTACGTGGCTATACGCATGAATAGCTACACCCTTACCAATCACACTATTGCGAATCACACAATACGGCCCAATCTTCGTGCCAGCATCCAAGGTGACGCAACCTTCAAATACACAACCAACATCAATTGATACATCAGTACTGCACTCTAAGGTACCTCGAATATCAATACGCGCTGGATCAGCTAGCGATACACCTGCATCCATTAGCTGGTTTGCAACATTAAGTTGGTGGACTCTTTCTAGTGCGGCTAACTGATCGCGACTATTTACGCCAATAGTTTCAAACTCATCATCAGCTTGCGTTGTCCGAATCGGAACACCATCTTTCACGGCCATAGCAATTACATCGGTCAAGTAGTACTCGCCTTGTGCATTACTTGCACGCAAGGCCTTGAGCCACTTCTTTAATGAGCTTGTTGGCAATACCATGATGCCGGTATTAATTTCTTGAATTACTTTTTGCGCTGGCGTTGCATCTTTCTCTTCAACAATCTCTATGACTGAACCCTCAGCATCTCGTACGATGCGCCCATAGCCTTTAGGATTTCTCAGGTTCTGGGTTAACAAAGCCAATGCACAATCTTGACCTCTAGCACCATCAGCTAATTTAGCTAATTTAGCTAATGTCTTTTTGGTGGTCAATGGAACATCGCCATACAAAACCAAGGTTGGCTCTTGAACATCTAATTTAGGCAGGGCCTGTAAAAGTGCATGACCAGTACCTTTTTGCTCTGCTTGTAGCGCTGTAACTACTTTGCCAAAACTTGGAACTTCTTTGCTGGTATTTGATAAGAATGTTTTTACGTCTGCGGCGCCATGACCAACTACAACTACAGGCCCATTTTTAGCCTGCTTACTCTGCAGTGAGAGTGCGGTACTCAGAACATGTTGAAGCAGTGGCTTTCCTGCTAAATTTTGCAGAACCTTGGGCAGGGCGGATTTCATCCGCTTTCCTTGCCCAGCAGCCAAAATGACGATATTCATAAGGAGGGATTATAAGTCCCCTGAATCATGGTGCCACAGGCTAATTCGTCTAATTGATCCTCATCTATTGCCTTGTCACCAGAAGACCTCGCAGCGATACCCGATAACTGAGTCGAAATCTCGAGGTTTTTGAAATCAAAGGCTTCTCCATCCATCAAATGGGATGGGACGATGTGATGCATAGAGCGGAATAAGTTCTCTACCCGGCCAGGATGTTTCTTTTCCCACTCGCGTAGCATTTCTTTCATAACCTGACGCTGTAGGTTGGGCTGACTTCCACATAAGTCACACGGAATGATTGGGAAGTTCATGTCTGCCGCATAACGCTCAAGCAGTTTCTCAGGAACGTAGGCCAAGGGGCGAATCACAATATGTTTGCCATCATCCGAGCGTAACTTGGGCGGCATACCCTTGAGCTTACCTGCATAAAACATATTGAGCATTAAGGTTTCGAGAATGTCATCGCGGTGATGACCTAAAGCAATCTTTGTGGCACCTAACTCATCTGCAACACGATATAAATTGCCGCGACGCAAACGTGAGCATAATCCACAAGTTGTTTTTCCCTCAGGAATTACGCGCTTCACAATACTGTAAGTATCTTGTTCTTCGATGTGATACTGGATGCCTAAACTCTTCAAATAATTAGGCAAGATTTCTGCGGGGAAATTAGGTTGCTTCTGATCTAAATTCACTGCAACGATTTCAAAGTTGATGGGTGCCCGTTCGCGTAACTTCATCAAAACATCAAGCATGGCATAACTATCTTTGCCACCTGACACACACACCATTACCTTGTCGCCCTCTTCAATCATGCCAAAGTCACTAATAGCTTGGCCAGCTAAGCGACAGAGTTTTTTCTCTAACTTGTTTTCTTCGAAGACAACTTTACGAATATCGCCCATAAGAGTTCTTTTCTATATTCTTTTTAAGAGATCTTGATTCGAAATACTTCAACCCCTACCGAGTGGCAATCTGGATATACATCTGGCTTGGCGGTACTTACACGTGCAGCCAATACCTTTGGATGAACCAACATTGCTGCCACGATGTCATCGCAAAAGGTTTCCTGCAAATGAATATGACCCTGCGAAGCTCTAGCTTTAATGGTCTCACGCATGAAATCGTAATCTACCACTTCGTCTAATTGATCATTTGTTGGCGTATTCATACTCAAGGGAATGTATAGGTCTACATTCAAGATAACGCGTTGCTCTGCTTTTTTCTCAAAATCATGAACACCGATATTGATATAAATCTCATAGTCACGCAAAAATAATCGGCGACAGTCAACCAGAGCAGGATGCGAAATAATGGCATGCATGAATATTTTCTTTTTAAAGTGCTTAATTGGTTTTGAACATCACGTCACGTGATGAGGGTAATAAATGTTGTCCACCGTCTACATATAGAGTACTTCCAGTAATAGCACTAGCGTCAGCCAAAAATACCGCCGCCTTTCCAATATCTGCCGGCGTCGATGATCTTCCTAGTGGCGTCATTTGATGTGCCTTTGAAAAACTATCAATAGTCTGATTACCTGAAGGTAAAGAAATTCCCGGCGCCAATCCAACTACTCTCAGGTGCGGAGCAAAATCCATTGCTAATAACTCAACCGAAGAAAGTAACGCTGCTTTAGATAAGGTGTAAGACAAATAATCTGGATTAGGGTTAATCAATTTCTGATCTAACAATTGAATTACCGATGGAATCGTTTCTAAATCTTTTGCTTTGTTTTTCTGATACTCAAACATCAGCTGGGATAGCAAAATGGGCGCCGTCAGATTAACCTGCATATGGTCTTGTAAACTTTTTCCACTAAAGGGTGTGCTTGAGTTGGCACGATCGTATTCAAAGATAGATGCGCTATTTACTAAACAGGCTAAATGAGGAAAGGTATTACTCACAGCCAGGAAAAGATTTTTGGTAGCTGCCTCATCAGCCAAGTTCGCCTGGAATGCTTTGGCTTGCAGGCCCATCATCTCGATTTCTCTGAGGGTTTCCTGCGCCTCTTGCTCAGATCGCCCATAATGAATCGCCACATCCCAACCCTGACGGGCAAACTGCAAAGCAATTTCTCGACCCAGACGCTTGGCAGCGCCAGTCACTAAAACTGCCTTTTTTTGCTGGGATGGGGTGGTTGAACTAGGGTTCAATTAATTTCTCTTAGACTAGCGAGCTATGGATATTACCTTGACCAGCCTGGAAACGGAGCATAGTGCGTCCCTAAAGGCCAAAATAGCCTCCCAAATTGCCGCAGAGGGCGGCTGGCTGCCATTTTCTCGCTATATGGAGATGGCTCTTTATGAGCCTGGCATGGGCTATTACAGCGCAGGTGCGCACAAACTGGGTGCTGGGGGTGATTTCACGACCGCTCCCGAACTCAGCCCCCTTTTTGGGGCCGCCATTTGTTCCACCCTGTTGCCGGTACTTGAAGGACTGAAGAAAAAAGGGCTTCCAGCTCAAATTTTGGAATTTGGCGCAGGGACAGGCAAGCTGGCCATCTCCATTTTGACTCGCCTAAACGATCTTGGATTTGCCTTAGATCGTTACGACATTATTGAAATCTCACCAGACCTAGCTCAGCGGCAAGAAGAAAGAATTGGGACTACCGTTCAGAAGCTCAACATCAAGACCGAATTTAAGTGGCTTTCAGAACTGCCAGAAAAATTTACAGGCGCCATTCTTGCGAATGAAGTGATTGATGCTATCCCTTGTGATGCCATCATTTTTCAAAATGGTTTTTGGTATTGGTATGGGGTAATTTTTGAGAATGGCAAACTAATCTGGAAAGCTGGCTCTCCAGTTGAGCAAAAATTACTTCCTGAAAGTCTGCTTTCAGGAAATTTTTCAGAGGGATATGTGACTGAATTACATGCACCTGCGAACACTTGGATGCAACTAGTTGGTAAGCATTTGGATACAGGTCTATTTCTTACATTTGACTATGGCTTTCCTGAGAGCGAGTACTACCATCCACAAAGACTAGAAGGCACTTTGATGGCTCATCATCGTCATCATGCAATTCAAGATCCATTCCATCTTCCCGGTCTTTGTGACATAACAACTCATGTTGACTGGTCACAAATTGCACGCAGTGCATTAGCTGGAAATGTTGATGATGTTTTTCTTACAAACCAGGCCGCATACCTGCTAGATGCAGGCATTGGAGATATCGCGCTAGAAATAGGCGATCCCAGCGACCCAGCATCTTTTCTGCCGATCTCTAACTCTTTACAAAAACTTTTATCTGAAGCAGAAATGGGAGAGCTCTTTAAAGCTTTTGCATTTTCTAAGAACCTAGAAATGCTATTGCCGGGTCATACACTTGAGGATCTGCCGGGCCTTCGTGGCAGAAATAGACTGTAGACTGGATTTGCTTAAGTCTCCAAGGCTGCAGTAATTGCAGCCAGTCTGGCAGAGTCAAAAGCAGCGCCTATCCGCTCGCCATTAGATCGATCTTCTGCAGCAACACTAGCGATAATTTCTGTAGTGTTGATGGCTTGGATATTGCGCATGGCATTGATTAAAGCAGAAGTATTCATTGCCAACTTTTCTGCAAGATTCAAAATCGCTTGAGCACGATCTGGTTTGCGCCAAACATCTGCACGATTGAACCAGGCCAAAATATCTACTGCTTGATAAGGTGTATCGAGATATTGATTAGTCAAGATTCTTAAGTCGCTGAATATTTCACCAAAATCTCGGATATCAATTGGCATGCGAACACAATCGGCCCATGAGCGAATTTCATTAGCAGGCAGATCCATTAAGATAATGGCGCAACGCTCCTCTAGACTGTGCGAAGCTAGATCAAAATATATGATGAGCTTCTGACGAAATGATTCTTCTAACAGCTTTGTGGCCAGTGATTGCGGCAATATAGTCTTAGCCGCACCGGTATCTAATAGAACTTGAAATAAACGCAAGGGTTTAGATGCAACCAGACCCCTGGCTAGCTCCTGCCAGATACGCTCCGCTGATAATGCGTTTAATTCCCCAGATTGAACAATCGCTTTTAAAGCAGCGAGTGTTTCATCAGCAATACTAAATTCTGGGAAACGGGCAGCAAAGCGAGCGATACGCAATAAGCGCAATGGATCCTCAGCAAATGCGTCTGATACATGACGAAATACTTTGGCAGCTAAATCTTCTTGGCCGTTATAAGGATCAATAATCGGTCCAAATTGCTTTCCATCAGGACCCACCTCTTGCGCCATTGCATTAATTGTTAAATCCCGACGCACTAAGTCTTGTTCTAATGTAACGGAAGGGTCGGCATAGAAATGAAAGCCCTTATAACCATGACCAGTCTTGCGCTCAGTACGCGCAAGCGCATATTCTGCCTGCGTCTTAGGATGCAGAAATACTGGGAAGTCTTTGCCAACAGGTCGAAAACCCTTGGCTACCATCTCTTCTACGCTAGCACCCACTACAACATAATCAATGTCGTGCACAGGCAAACCCATCAGAGTATCTCTAATGGCTCCGCCCACTGCGTAGATTTTCATTACTGCATACCCTCTAGACTACGACGACTCATCTTGAAGACTTCTGTCAATGCATCAACGCCGCCTACTGGCAAAGTATTCGGTAATTGCATAGAAGCAATATTGTCACGCGACATCAATGTTGGGCCAGGCAAGAATTCAAATGCCAATGCCTGTAAGTATCCTACAAAGGCTGGCACAGAAATAATGGCACAAGATGTCTTCGCCTTACGTGCAGCAAACTCAACAATCTCTCTCATTGTGTAGACCGCTGTACCCACTAAGTCGTAAGACTGATGGATTGTTTGGGGCATTGATAAAGATTTCACAAATGCAGACGCAACATCATCTACGCTGACAGGCTGAAATTTCGCATCATGATTTGCTAAGGGCATAGCAGGAAATAACTTTGTCAACTTAGCAAATAAATTAATAAACTGATCTTGCGCGCCAAAAATAACGGATGGCCTAAAAATCGTCCAATCTAAAGTACTTGCCTTTACACTAGCCTCACCATCACCCTTACTACGTTGATACATGGAGGGGCCTTGAGAATCGGCACCTAAGGCACTCATATGTAAGTAGCGCTTTAAGCCGTGCAACTGCATTGCGGTCATTATATTTTTAGGCAACTCTACGTGTGCAGCCTGAAATACTTTGCCATAAGGCTTGGCTAGCTTATCGTGCAGTACTCCGACCAAATTAATCACAGCACCATTTGGCTTAATACGTCCACACAGACGCTGCAGCTCATCAAACTCATGAATATCCGCTTCTTCGACGTATATTTTAGGCAACATACGCAATTCACGTGCAGTCACTAAATGCCCCGTTGGCACTAACACAGAATAGCCGGCAAGCTGAAGTTGTGCAGCAATAACTCGCCCCACAAATCCATTGCCACCAATGAGAAGGATGTCATATTTCATAAAAAGTTTTCTTTGCTTAGTGCAGTAATGAATAGTTTAAGGAAGCTCGGATTGAGTTGCCGCTTTTGGTGTAATGACACCCAAGCGTTGCTTCAATGACTGTGTTGATCCATTTATCACTGATGAATAGTAATTTGCATTTGAAAGTACATTCTTCACATAGACACGCGTCTCAGCAAAAGGAATAGTCTCGGCAAAAATTGCACCCTCAGTTGGGCCCGTTAATTTTTCACGCCAAGCCTTAGAACGAGAAGGGCCGGCGTTATAGGCTGCAGATGCCAAAACCCAAGATCCATCTAAATCAATGAGGACCATATTTAAATAATTACTACCTAATGTCAAATTAGTATTGGTATCACTCAACTTGTCATTAGTGTAATTGGTCATGCCAATCTTTTTTGCAACATACTTTGCAGTATTGGGCATCACCTGCATTAATCCAGATGCCCCAACAGAAGAGGCAGCATTCATAATGAAGCGCGACTCTTGACGAATCAAGCCATAAGTCCAGGCAAGATTCAAATCAATCTGGCGAGCAATTGGTGAGAGCTCTTCTTTATATGGCGTTGGATAACGCAAACTAAAGTCGTGCTCTTGCTTGGTACGATCCGCAGTATTCACAACTCGGTCGTAAAGATTGATACGTTTGGCATACTCCGCAGCTGCCAACAGTTGCTTGTCAGTCATGTTGCGCAATTCCCAATTCCACTCGCGGTTTCCTTCAAACCGAAGATTCATGGCATATAAACGCTCGCTACGGATAAACCCCTTCCGACTTGCCATGGCATCAATTTCCTGCTCAGTCACCTTGGTTTTTGCAGGTACATTATTTGATTTGCCCAACTCTTCACGTGCCAACTGACCATAGAAGTTATATTGATCAGCTATGAATTCAAAACTCTCTTTGGCTTTTGCATCTTGACCTTCGGTTTTCAGTGCGCGGCCATACCAATAAGCCCAAGCAGGATCTTTGCTGCGCACAGCAGGATTCATAGCATCAATTGCATTCTTTACTAAGACCCAGTCTTTAGCACGCAGACCTGCTCTCACCTTCCACTCCTGGGATTCAACAGAGAGCAGCTCGTTATAGCCCAGCTCTTGCTGAAAACGATAGGCATCATCTGCATTGGGATCCAATTTCTTCGCTAGAAATTGGCCGATTACACCCCAAGCAACTGCTTGATTCTCTTTGCTATAACGGGAAGCGTTTTGGGAAAAGTCACGATAGGCTTTAGATGGATCTATCTTGGCTGCTTTGACTACTTCTCCAATTGGATCCTCCCCGCCAAGGCGACGAGCCATAGTGTCAAAGCCTCGCTCACTTGCTGCACGACCGATAGCCTTGGCTTCGCTTGGGGTCATACCCCCAGCCGCTACCAATGAAGGCACCAGATCCTGACAAGCCTGACCAAAATAACTAGGATCCAATAACACTGATCGAGAATCAATCGCTAACTTTGTTGGATTATCGCCTTGCGACAACTTTGATAGCAAGGAATAACACTTCACTTGTGTATCGTCATCCAATACAAACTTGGCATACTCTGCATCAAAGTGCGCCCAGTCTTTACGCTTACCCAAAACCAAAAGCCAATCATTGCGCAAACGGTCCGCTAAGGCCGTACCTTGATACTGATTTAAAAACGTAACCACTTGAGCGTCTGCACTGTAATCATTGCGTGCACCACCAGCGCTATCAAATAGCTGCGGCTTGATCCGAAAATACGCTACGTAGTCATCATATGGATAATTCGCTAAATTAGATGAGAGCTGCTGAGCGCGAAATACATCATTCTTTTTTGCAGCCTCACGCAAATCGATGAACATCCGATCAGTATCAGTAATTTCAGCTGGGGCTACCTTACTTTCATAAGATTTGGGTAATGCGGGCTTTTTCAACTTTTCTGCAAAGGAATTCGACATGCCAAGCGCAAGACCCAAAACCAAAATTTTGGTCCACTGCGGATATTTGCTGTTTACTGTTACAGACTTCATTATTACGATCTAACCCTATCTCTATTTGCAAGGCTCCAGCCCTGCGATACTTGATTACTATATTCTTCAATTTTCGCCTGATAATGCTTGATATGCACGAGAATTCGCCAAAAACTCTTCGTCAAAATTTACTAAAACAGCGCGCAACCTTGGCAGCCGAGCAAAATTACGCTCAGATTCAAGCTCAACTCGTCGAACACTTGAATCAACTACTGGCAGAACAAGGTAAATCTTGGCGCTCAATTGCCCTGTATTGGCCTATTCAAGGTGAAATCGATTTACGCTCAAGCTTACTTGCTTGGTCAAAAAATACGCCCGGTCGAACTCTCGCACTACCCTTTGCTCGCTCAGATAAACATCTCAATTTTTACCAATGGTGCCAAGGGGATCAATTACTTCCAAGTAAACATGGGGTGCCAGAGCCCGATCCCAATAATGTTGCAAGACCTCTTATCAACCCAGACTGTATTCTGATTCCCTGTGTTGGCTGGTCGAGCTCCATTGTGAACGGCAAAACGCATTACTGGAGGCTTGGCTATGGCGGCGGGTATTTTGATCGCACCTTAACCGATCTCAGAAAAAAAAATCCCAAGCTGATTTGCATTGGGATTGGTTTTGATTGGCAAAAATTAGATAAATCCCAATGGGCCGCTCAAACTCACGATGAGCCCTTGGATATGCTCCTGACAGAGTCTGGTTTACACAGCTAAATAATGTTTTCGCTTTTCTTTGTTAAGCCTAAGTTATCTGCAATTGCTAACACGGCATCAGCCTGATTAAGCGAATAAAAGTGAATTCCAGGCGCCCCTACGGCTAGAAGCTGGTCACACAGGTCTGTCACAACCTCTTCGCCAAATGCACGAATAGAGGCAATATCATCGCCATAAGACTGAAGGCGCAAACGAATCCAGCGTGGGATCTCTGCACCACAAGCATCAGAGAATCGTAGTAACTGACTACTATTGGTAATCGGCATAATGCCGGCGATGATAGGTTCAGTTACACCCTGGTCATAAGCTTCATCGACAAAACGGAAATAAGCATCACTATTATAAAAATACTGGGTCACGGCAGAGTTTGCGCCCGCCTTCATTTTTTGTACAAAGAAATCTACATCGCTAGCAGGTGACTTTGCCTGTGGATGGGTTTCTGGATAAGCAGCTACATCAATGTGAAACCAATCGCCTGTTTCAGCACGAATAAATTCAACCAACTCATTGGCATGGTGAAACTCACCATACTGACCCATGCCAGATGGCAAGTCACCACGCAAAGCTACAATGCGCTTCACGCCTAAAGCTTGATATTGCTTCAGTATCTCACGCACGCTTTCACGCGAGCTACCAACACAAGATAAGTGCGGAGCAACTGCCGCACCAGCAGCATGAATATCACTCACTACTTTTAATGTGCCAGACTGAGTAGAGCCACCGGCACCAAAGGTCACGGAATAAAAAGCGGGCTTGAGCATTTCAGAAAAACGCTCACGCACTAGATGTAACTTACTCTCACCTTCAAGTGTTTTTGGAGGAAAGAATTCGACGCTTAATTCCATGATTTTGGGCCTAATGATCTATTGAACAGTAATTGGATTAATAACGATAGTGGTCAGCCTTGTATGGGCCTTCTTTCGTAACACCAATATAGGAAGCTTGCTGATCAGATAACACCGTTAACTCTGCATTGAGCGTCTTTAGCTGTAAACGCGCAACCTTCTCATCCAAATGCTTAGGCAAGGTGTAAACACCGATTGGGTATTTATCTGTACCTACTGCATTCCACAGTTCAATTTGAGCAATTACTTGGTTTGCAAACGAAGAGCTCATCACATAAGAGGGGTGTCCTGTACCACAACCTAAATTCACCAAACGGCCCTTAGCCAAAATGATGATGCGCTTCTCAGGCATGCCATTAGCAGCTGGGAAAATCACATGGTCAACTTGTGGCTTGATCTCTTCCCATTTGTACTTTTCAATACCAGCAACATCGATCTCGTTGTCAAAGTGGCCAATATTACAAACAATGGCTTGATTCTTCATCTTAGCCATATGGTCATGAGTAATCACATGGTAGTTACCTGTTGCAGAAACAAAGATATCTGCCTTATCGGCAGCGTAATCCATCGTTACTACGCGGTAACCTTCCATTGCAGCTTGCAATGCGCAGATTGGATCTACTTCGGTAACCCAAACTTGAGCAGACAAAGCGCGCAAGGCTTGTGCAGAACCCTTACCCACATCGCCGTACCCACAAACCACAGCAACCTTACCTGCTACCATAACGTCAGTTGCGCGCTTGATTGCATCCACTAAAGACTCGCGGCAACCATAGAGGTTGTCGAACTTACTCTTAGTAACCGAGTCATTCACGTTGATTGCTGGGAACTTTAACTCACCCTTAGCAAACATTTGATACAAACGATGTACACCGGTGGTAGTTTCTTCTGTAACGCCCTTAACTTTTTCTAAGCGTGTTGAATACCAAGTTGGGTCTTGCGCCAATTTTTTCTTAATGGCTGCAAATAAAATAGTTTCTTCTTCACTTGTTGGATTACTCAAGCAAGCTTGATCTTTTTCAGCGCGTGCACCGAGGTGCAACAACAAGGTAGCGTCGCCGCCATCATCCAAAATCATATTGGTGTAACCACCATCAGCCCACTCAAAAATACGGTGGGTGAAGTCCCAATACTGCTCCAAGGTTTCGCCTTTGATGGCGAACACTGGTGTGCCGTTAGCGGCAATCGCTGCAGCAGCATGATCTTGTGTAGAGAAAATATTACAAGAAGCCCATTGAACTTGAGCGCCAAGTGCCTCAAGAGTTTCGATCAATACTGCAGTTTGAATGGTCATGTGCAATGAGCCAGTAATACGTGCGCCACGCAATGGCTGTTGTGCAGCAAACTCATCGCGAATAGCGATCAAGCCAGGCATCTCAGTTTCAGCAATAGCGATTTCTTTACGGCCAAAGTCGGCCAAAGTGATATCAGCAATTGCGCAACGAGTTGCAACAAAGTTATTTAAGTCAGTTACGGTATTCATTAATGCTCCAGCTAAATACGATCCAATGCTGGAGTAGAAACTCGCTAGCCATTGAATCATGGGTTAGCGAGCGCGGTTGCAATTAGCAAACTCCGAGGATGATCTAGAGCCCACTCCCTTCAAGCCTGGGGAAGTGCTGGGTCCCAGCATTCCTTGCAACGCTCCTTGAAGGTATAGCGTAATTGTAAACAATTACGCCATATTTCGCCTCGATACATCTATAAACTGCTTTTTGATGTCTTAAAGTAGCTTTTCCTGCTTACAAACCCGCTGCAGCGCGTAATGCCGCTGCTTTGTCAGTTTGCTCCCAAGTAAATTCTGGCTCCTCACGACCAAAGTGGCCATAAGCAGCAGTCTTACGGTAAATTGGGCGCAAGAGGTTAAGCATCTTCACAATGCCTTTTGGACGCAAGTCAAAATGCTCAGAAACTAATTGAGCAATCTTTTCATCCGAAATCTTACCGGTACCAAATGTACTCACCATGACTGAAGTTGGCTTAGCAACACCAATCGCATATGAAATTTGAATTAAGCACTTACTTGCTAAACCAGCAGCAACCACGTTCTTCGCAACATAACGACCAGCATATGCAGCAGAGCGGTCAACTTTAGATGGGTCCTTACCCGAAAAGGCGCCACCACCGTGAGGGGCTGCACCACCGTAGGTATCCACAATAATTTTGCGGCCCGTTAAACCGCAATCACCTTGAGGGCCGCCGATAACAAAACGACCTGTTGGGTTTACCAAGAAGTTAATCGCGCCCTTGATCAAATGCTTAGGTAATACTGGTTTGATGATTTCTTCGATGACTGCCTCACGCAATTTTTCGAGAGAGATATCTTCATCATGTTGTGTTGACAACACAACTTTATCGATTGAGTCAGGCTTACCGTCCACATAACGCAATGTCACTTGTGACTTAGCATCAGGACGTAACCAGTTCAAACGACCATCGCGACGCAATTGAGATTGACGCTCAACTAAGCGGTGTGATAAGTGAATTGGCAAAGGCATTAATTCAGCTGTCTCATCACAAGCGTAGCCAAACATCAAACCTTGGTCACCAGCGCCCTGATCTAAGCCATCGTCATGAGCCTTGTCAACGCCTTGAGCGATATCAGGACTTTGCTTGTCATAAGCAACTAGAACTGCACAACCTTTGTAATCAATGCCGTAAGCAGTATTGTCATAACCAATTTCGCGCAAGGTGTTTCGCGCAACCTGAATATAGTCAACGTTAGCGTTGGTGGTAATTTCACCTGCCAAAACCACCAAACCGGTATTGCATAAAGTTTCTGCCGCAACGCGTGCAGTTGGGTCTTGAGCCAAGATAGCATCAAGAATCGAATCAGAGATTTGGTCTGCTACTTTATCGGGATGACCTTCAGAAACAGATTCTGAGGTAAAGAAGTAATCATTTGCCATTGCATATTCCTTAAGTTATTAACACGATCATTGGGACAACTCACGTGCCAGGAACCACAACGGCGACGCTTTAGCAAAATTTATGAATCGCTCTGCAAGTTGTCTTAACTCAGCGATTTTCAAATTTTATCCGAAAAATACCTTATTCGGCAAGGCGAGGCGAAATCCACACACTGAGAGCGGCATTGAATATCATTAGGGGGTGCGAAAACTCCTACTTAAGCTCTGCCTGAATACGATTGCCGTGCTTCCCCTTGCGCTGGTGCAGGTAATTGGAGCCTTTTTAGGCATGCTCGCTTATGTTGGCTCCAAGCAATACCGCTCATTTTTTCGCCCCCAATATGAAGCTGTAATAAATAATCGAAATTTGCAATTGAGACTGTGGGAAGCAGTACGAGCCTCTGGAATGTTGTTTTCAGACAGCCTATGGATTTGGCGAAATCCTGCAAAAGCACTGAAATTGGTTGAGGTGCAAAACTGGGATGTAGTTGAGGCAGCAATTGGCGAAGGTCATGGCTTAGTCATGCTTACTCCACACCTTGGCGGCTTTGAAATCATTCCCCGTGTATTGGCTCAGCATTTCCCTGCGACGATTCTTTATCGCCCCTCACGTCAAGAATGGCTTAATGAAGTGGTCGAAGACGGTCGCGCATACCCAAATATGCATTTCGTACCAACCAATCTAAATGGTGTGCGCCAAATGACGCGGGCACTCACAAGAGGTGAGGCCATCGGTATTCTTCCCGATCAAGTACCAAGTGGTGGTGAAGGTGTATGGGTGCCTTTCTTTGGACGTCCCGCCTACACCACGCCACTCCCGGCTCGGCTGGCTAATCGCAATAACACTCCAGTAGTAATGTTTACCGCTAAGCGAAAAGGTATTGGCCAGGGCTGGCTCATGCAAGCAACTCGTCTTGAACCTTTATCCGAAGATGCCACCGCTGCTGCCACGGAGCTGAATTTTGCAATTGAAAATGCAATACTCGTCGCACCAGAGCAATTTATATGGTCTTACAACCGTTATAAGCATCCTGCCGGTGCAGAATTGCCGCCAAGCACTTAAATTAATTCGTTATCATTTTTGAAATGACCTGGTTACAAAACCTTTTCAATTTCTTAGCGCTTGGTCTTTTGCGCATCTTTGCTTTTTTACCCTACACAATTACCGTTCACGTTGGCTATGGCCTAGGCTGGCTTGCAGCCCATATACCCAACAACCGCACCTATGTTGTGACAACTAATTTACGTTTGTGCTTTCCCAGTCTGAGTGAAAAAGAAATTGGCCAGCTTGCGATTGAGCACTGGAAATTATTTGGCCGCAGCGTATTAGAAAGAAGTCGCATCTGGCTAGGTAGCGGGCGTCAAATTACCGATATTGTCACCATCAAATCAGCAATCACTTTGGGGGATCGAAAGCCACGTCTACTGATTAATCCTCACTTTGTCGGCCTTGAAGGTGGCTTTATGGCTTTGTCAGTATTGGCAAATGAACATAACTGGCCGCGTGGTGCAGGCCTCTATCAAAATATGAAGAATCCTTTCTTTAATCAAAAAATGATTGCGTGGAGAAATCGTTTTGGTGGGAAGTCGATCGAAAGACAAAGTCGCTTACGCGACCTGATTCGTGAAATTCAGACTGGCAACTTTATTTTCATTGCACCCGATATTGACCTCGGTCCTCGTGACTCTATCTTTGTGCCCTTCTTTGGCATTCAAGCTAACACCATTACCTCGGTATCGCGCCTAGCAAGACTGAGCGGGGCCGAGGTATGTCTCATGACGACCACATTGAATAAAGACCGTAAAGGCTATACCTGCAATATCAGTGCGGCCCTGCCAAACTTCCCCAGTGACGATGTTGAAAAAGATACCGCCCGCCTCAATCAATATATTGAAGAGCTTGTTCGCGAAAGACCAGCAGAGTACTATTGGGTACATAAGCGCTTTAAACACAGGCCCGAAGGTGAGCCCAGTCTTTACAAATAAACGGAAATATTTTGAGCAACAATATCAATAATCCAATACGCAAGCTACGCTTCACCAAAATGCATGGTGCTGGCAATGACTTTATTGTGCTCAATGGTATCGACCAAGATTTGAGCAGCATTACTCGCGATCAGTGGCAAGCGTTGGCTCATCGTCAATTTGGCATTGGTGCGGACCAGATTCTTCTCGTTGAAAAAGCAACACATCCAGACGCTGATTTTCGGTACCGTATTTTTAATGCCGATGGCGGCGAAGTTGAACAATGTGGTAATGGCTCTCGTTGCTTTGTACGCTTTGTATTAGATCAAGGCTTATCAAATAAGAACCCTCTGCGCGTAGAAGTTGCTCATACTGTTCTCACACTCAGATCCCATCCAGATGGCCAAGTAGAGGTGGATATGGGCGCACCTATTTTTGAACATAGTCATATCCCATTTAATGCAAATGGCCTGGCAAGCGTCCAAGAGTTTCATGAGACGCTGTATGCTCTTCCACTGAACCATCCTGCAACGCACGATAGCTTTGTTGGCGTTCTCTCAATGGGTAATCCACATGCAGTGCAAGTGGTTGGTGACGTTGATAGCGCCCCTGTTCTAGAAGAAGGTCCTGAGATCGAAAAGTTTGCTGCGTTTCCAAAAAAGGTAAACGTAGGCTACATGCAGGCAATGAATCGCAATGAGATTAAATTACGCGTCTTTGAGCGTGGTGCCGGAGAAACTTTAGCCTGTGGTACTGGCGCTTGTGCCGCCGTGGTATCTGGCATCCGCAGAGGTTTACTAGACTCACCAGTGAAGGTGCATACACGTGGTGGTGATCTACAGATTGCTTGGGGCGGGATGATTGATGGAGTTGCTCAGCCCGTCTTCATGACTGGGCCTGCAGTGACTGTCTTTGAAGGCGAAACATCAATCTAAAGAGGGCCTCCCTTAGATTCCATATTGATTGCGGTAGGCCTTTACTGCAGGTAAATAATGCGTAAGTTGAGTATCGCTTGACGCGGTCAAAAAAGACATCAAACCAGCCAGGTTTGCAATCGCAATGACTGGCAAACCAAACTCTTGCTCTACCGCTTGCACTGCAGATTTATCCCCAATCTCAGTTGCTGTTCCAGATCTCTCCATACGATCCAGTGCAATTAACACTGCAGCAGGCTGAGCACCAGCCTTGCGAATCAAATCAACTGACTCTCTGACAGACGTGCCTGCAGAAATGACATCGTCAATGATGACTACCTTGCCCTTAACTGGGGCACCAACTAGCATACCGCCTTCGCCATGGTCTTTAGCTTCTTTACGGTTATAGGCATAGGGCACGTTAAATCCGCTATCTGCCAATGCAATGGCTGTAGCTGCCGCTAGCGTGATTCCTTTGTAAGCTGGGCCATAGAGCATGTCGAACTGAATACCTGATTCTTGCAAAGCTTTAGCGTAGTAACGACCTAAGGCGCTCAAACGAGCGCCATCATTAAATTCACCGGCATTAAAAAAATAAGGGGAGAGTCTTCCTGCTTTAGTTTTAAACTCCCCGAAGGACAAAACCTTTGCCTCTAAGGCAAAACGAATAAAGTTATCTTGATTTGAATTATTTGATCTCATAGGCCTACATGTTACGCATCATTTCCGCGAACCTCAACGGTATCCGCTCTGCAGTCAAAAAAGGCTTTCTACTATGGGCTGTGGGGCAAAAGGCAGATTTCATCTGCATGCAAGAGCTCAAGGCTCAGCGCGATGATCTAGAAGATGCCATTCTCAACCCTGATGGTATGCATGGCTTTTTCCATCATGCCGAGAAAAAGGGCTACAGCGGCTGCGGTATCTATACACCCCATAAGCCTGATGAAGTCTTATACGGCTATGGTAACGATGAGTTTGATGCCGAGGGGCGCTATGTAGAAGCGCGCTTCAAAAGGCTCTCCGTCATTTCTGTGTACATGCCCTCTGGCTCAAGCTCGCCCGATCGCCAAGAAGCCAAATATCGCTATCTTGATAGCTTCCTGCCACATCTCATAGCGCTCAAAAAATCTGGACGTGAAATCGTTCTTTGTGGCGACGTCAATATTGCCCACCAGGAAATTGATCTCAAGAACTGGAAAGGTAATCTCAAAAATTCTGGTTTCTTACCAGAAGAGCGTGCATGGCTAACCAATCTCTTTGGCAAAGTGGGTTACGTGGATGTCTATCGGCAGCTTGAACCCGAAGCTTCAGAAACTTGCTACACCTGGTGGAGCAATCGCGGTCAAGCCTATGCAAAGAATGTAGGTTGGCGCATCGACTATCACATCACCACTCCTGGCATTGCCGCTACTGCCAAGAAAACCACTGTCTACAAAGATGAAAAATTCTCAGACCATGCGCCACTGACTGTAGATTACGACTGGAAAATTTAAGGGGTAAGAAGGAGTAAATCCTCTCCATTGCCCCTTTTTTTCTTTAATGGCCTTCTTTTTTGAACTGCACAATCTTGAAATGAATGGTCGCCCAAATTAATAGAAGGACTGGCGCGCCAATGATGGCAGTACCATAGAAGAATGCTGGATATCCGAAGTGATCGACAAATACACCTGAAAAGCCTGCTAACCATTTAGGCAAAAGTAGCATCATCGAACTAAATAAGGCGTATTGGGTTGCCGAGTAACGAATATTGGTGAGCGCAGATAGAAAGGCAATAAAAGCTGCGCTGGCTATTCCAGAACTTAAATTATCGGCAGAGATCACCCAAATCAAACCATGCAAGTCATGGCCTTGCGTTGCAAGCCAGGCAAATAATAAATTGCTAACTGCTGAAAGCACTGCACCTAAAAATAGAATTCGTAACACTCCAAAACGTAGCGTGAGAACACCGCCAACAAAGGCGCCCACTAAAGTCATCACTACACCAAACACTTTACTCACTGCAGCGACTTCATCCTTGGTGTAACCCATGTCGACATAAAACGGGTTTGCCATAATACCCATCACGACATCACTAATACGGTAGATGGCAATTAATGACAAAATCAAAATAGCATGCCAGCGATAGCGCGTAATGAATTCAGCAAAGGGCTCAATGAGTGTTTGATAGAGCCAGGCTTTCGCGGTACGAACTTTCGCCAACTCATACTTTGTAGGCTCTTCACTTAAAAGTGTTGTGATAACTCCAATTCCGATAGAAGCTGCCATACAAAGATAAGCAAATTGCCATGCACCAGCATCATAGCCAGCACCTGTTTCTGCCCGAGCAGCAAGCCAAAGAACACCGGCACCAGCCCAAATTAAAGCCAGTCTATAGCCAGTTTGATAAGTGGCAGCTAAGGCTGCCTGATAATCACTATTAGCAGACTCAATACGAAATGCATCTAATGCAATATCTTGAGTAGCAGATCCAAACGCCACCAAAAGAGCACACCAAACTATAGCGTTCAACGCAAGCTTAGGATCTAAGGTCGACATCCCGACCAGCCCCAGAATGATGAGCCCTTGGGCAAAGAGCAACCAGCTTCGACGGCGTCCAAATAGCTTGGTCAGCAAGGGAATTTGCACACGATCTACAAGAGGTGCCCAGACCCACTTAAAAGCATAGATTAATCCAACCCAAGTAAGATAGCCGATGGTGCTGCGATCAATGCCAGCCTCACGCAACCAAAAACTGAGAGTTCCTAAAATGAGTAGCAAAGGTAGGCCTGCAGAGAAGCCCAAGAAAAGCATTCGTAAACAAGGCCACTCGAGATAAACCCGAAAGTCTTTTAACCAAGATTGAACTGCAGTCAACACGTGTGAATTTGTATTCTACGCACGACGAATGCGAAATAAAGCGAGGCTACCAAATAGATTTGTCATCAAGGTAACCTGACGACCCTCATGCAAGATACATTGATCGAGAATCTTAAGTCCAAGACTAGATGCCAGCTTCTCGAAGTCAGCAACGGTGAGCACCCTTACATTAGGCGTGTTGTACCACTGATAAGGCAAGCTCTTGGAAACGGGCATACGGCCCAAGCCGACGGCAAGGCGATGCGACCAATGGCCAAAGTTTGGAAAGGAGATTACAGACTCTTTACCTACACGAACGACTTCGCGCAAAATCTTTTCGGTTTGATGAATAGTTTGCAAGGTTTGTGACAGTACAACCGTATCAAAACTATTGTCTTCAAAAAGTGCTAAACCGCCTTCTAAATCCTGCTGAATCACATTGAGACCTTTTTGTACGCAAGACAGTACACGTGCATCATCAATTTCAACGCCATAAGTGTGAACAGGTTTTTGTTTTTGCAAAAACTCTAAGAAGCTACCATCGCCACAACCAAGATCTAATACTTGAGTATTCGGCGCAATCCAATTGGCTATAGCAGCAAAGTCGGCGCGTTTATTCAAGTTACTCATATTTGAGCCTCGCGCATTTGCTTAAAGTATGCCCGCACTAGATTGTGATAGCGCGCGTCATCTAGCAAGAATGCATCGTGACCATGTGGCGCATCGATCTCAGCGTAAGTGACCTCACTCTTATTGCTGAGCAAAGATTGAACAATCTCCCGACTACGATTAGGTGGAAAGCGCCAGTCGGTTGAAAAGCTCACTACTAAAAACTTGGCCTGAACTTCTGCCAGAGCGCGGTCGAGACTGCCATCATATCGACGCGCTGGATCGAAATAATCTAGAGCACGTGTAATCAGCAGGTAGGTATTGGCGTCAAAGTAAGTTGAAAACTTATCGCCCTGATGGCGTAAATAACTTTCAACCTCAAACTCCACATCAAAACTAAAGCGGTAATCATTGGACTCGCCTTTAGGGCGCTGTAATTCGCGTCCAAACTTCTCTGCCATATCGTCGTCAGATAAATAGGTGATGTGACCAACCATGCGCGCTAAACGCAAACCACGTTTAGGTACGACACCATACTCGTAATAGTTTCCGCCATGAAAATCAGGGTCAGACAAAATTGCGTTGCGAGCTACTTCATTAAAGGCAATATTTTGTGCGCTGAGTTTTGGTGTTGATGCGACTACAACACAATGCTCTATGCGCTTAGGAAACTGAATAGCCCAAGCCATTGCCTGCATGCCGCCTAAACTACCACCCATGACTGCAGCGAATTTGCGAATGCCTAGCTTATCTGCCAATCGGGCTTGCGTATTTACCCAGTCCTCAACAGTAACCACGGGAAAATCCGAGCCATATGGCTTACCGGTCACCGGATTCATACTCATGGGTCCAGTAGAACCAAAGCAAGAGCCTAAATTATTTACACCAATAACAAAAAAGTGATCGGTATTCACTGGTTTGCCTGGACCAATCATGTTATCCCACCAACCAATGTCTTTTGGGTCTTCAGGACTAGGGCCAGCTACATGGTGTGATGCATTCAGAGCATGACAAACGAGCACGGCATTACTTTTATCAGCATTCAATTTGCCGTAAGTTTCAATTACTAAATCGTAACTAGGCAACATGGCGCCACTCTGCAAAGGCAGGGGCTCGGCAAAGTGAATAGTATTTCTAGAGAGGTGTAGCTCGCTCATTCTGACAGGAGAAGGCGCAAACTAACATCGGAGGCTTCAGTCGGGAGCTTTTTAAATCCGCTACGGGCAAAGCGATGCCAACGACCTAAAACAAAACTCATCAACATAGCAGCACGTATGCTGACTTCTTCTTGGCCTAGCTGGGCCCAGTTACCACCTTGGGTTTGAGCAATACGCAAAGACTGCTTCAGTGAAGCCTCAACACGATCTAACACCTGAGTAATACGCTCTTGTAAGCGATCGTCTTCTTGCAGCAATGCATCACCTAGTAGGACGCGAGTCATGCCAGGATTTTTCTCGGCAAAAAATAAGAGCATCTGCAAAATACCGCGCGCTTGAGCAAGTCCAGACTCTTCTTTTTGATTGATTTGATTAATCAAACCAAAAACAGTTTGCTCAATAAACGAAATCAAGCCCTCAAACATTTGCGCTTTACTTGCAAAATGACGATAAAGCGCAGCTTCTGAAACTTCAATCTTAGCCGCTAAAGCTGCTGTAGTAACGCGCTCACCCTTCGGGTTTTGTAGCATCTCTGCAAGCACTTGCAGAATCTGTAGGCGGCGCTCACCCGGGCGCGGGCGCTTACGTATCTTAGCCGCGTCAGCATCGCTGTCGTTGATATCTACTGGCTCTATAGATTCACGCATGTTTATTTACTTATCTCGAGCGAATCATCGTACCGAACGCTTGCTCAGTCAGAATCTCTAACAGTAAAGAGTGTTCAATACGCCCATCAATGATGTGAACTGAATTCACACCGCTCTTGGCTGCATCTAATGCCGAAGAAATCTTCGGCAACATACCGCCAGAAATAGTGCCGTCGGCAAATAGTGCTTCGATTTCTCGTGCAGTTAAATCAGTGAGTAACTTGCCGTCTTTATCCATCACACCCGGAATATTAGTCATCATGACCAGCTTCTCTGCATGGAGGATTTCCGCCATCTTACCTGCTACTAAATCTGCATTGATGTTGTAAGCCTGGCCTTCTGCACTAAAACCTATAGGGGAGATCACCGGAATGAATGCATCATCTTGCAAGGCTTTAACAACCGCAGGATTGATCGCCTCAATTTCGCCTACAAAACCGATATCTATTTTTTTTCCAGGTTCCGTATCGCTAGGGATCGTCATTTTTTTAGCATGAATCAATCCGCCATCTTTACCCGTCAAGCCAACAGCTTGTCCACCAAAGTGGTTAATCAACATCACGATATCTTGCTGCACTTCACCGCCAAGAACCCATTCCACCACTTCCATGGTTTCTTCATCGGTCACCCGCATACCTTGAATAAAGGTACCAGTCTTACCAATTTTCTTGAGGGCTTCATCAATCTGTGGTCCGCCGCCATGAACCACTACTGGATTCATGCCAACCAACTTCAGCAAAATGACATCGCGCGCAAAAGATTCTTTGAGGCGCTCCTCAACCATGGCGTTTCCACCGTACTTAATCACAATAGTCTTGCCGTGATACGCACGAATGTAAGGCAAAGCCTCAGCCAGAATCTCCGCCTTCAACAAAGGGGAAATATCACTGATAGTTGGTAAATGCTTTGTCATTGCTACTTAAATTTATTCGCCAAATAATTTTTGACGAAGTTCACGACGCTCTTGAGCCTCAAGAGATAAATTGGCTGTAGGCCTTGCTATCAAACGGTTCAAGCCTATTGGTTCACCTGTTTCCTCGCACCAACCGTAATCACCAGACTCAATACGCGCCAATGCTTGCTCTACTTTTTTAAGTAGCTTTCGCTCACGATCACGCGTACGCAACTCCAATGCATGCTCTTCTTCAATCGTGGCACGATCAGCAGGATCTGGAACCAAAATATTTTCACGCAGATGCTCAGTCGTCTCAGATGCATTTTTTAAAATGTCATTTTTCAGAGTGAGTAATTTTTGACGGAAAAAATCAAGCTGTGCAGCGCTCATATAGTCCTTATCAGACATCTTGAGTAACTCTGCTTCAGTTAGTGGAGCACCTTTTGCAACTTTAGTGCTCGTAGCTTTGCTGCTAGCTTTTGCAGCAGTTGCTGGTTTTGTTGCTGTTTTTACCGTCATTTCATTCTTTCCTGATTTGAAGCATTATTGCCTCATTCTGCCAAACTTTTATAGCCCTTGAATCAATATTCTTCAATATTCATAATATTGACCGTGGCGGCGGATTGTACCCGAATCTTTTTAAGCCAAACATCCCTCAAGCCCAGCCAATAGGGTGTCCTTCGGCAAATCGATGCCTATGAAGACCATACGGGTTTGCTTGGGTTCTGTGCCCCACGGACCAGCCAAATCGCTGCCCATCATCTGATGAACGCCCTGGAACACCACTTTTCGGCTACTTCCCTTCACATAAAGTACGCCTTTGTAGCGCAACATCTTCTCCCCAAAGACCTCCAAAATGCCTCCAAGGAAGTCTTCCAGCTTTTTATGATTAAAGGGTTTATCACTACGAAAAACGAAGGATTGGATTCGGTCTGTATGGCCTGCGTGACCATGATGCTGGTGCTGGTGATCATGGTCATGGTCATGGCTATGATCGTGTCCGCAGGTACTGTGATCATGGTCGTGGCTGTGGTCATGACCACAATTAGCATGATCATGATCTTCCTGCTCCAAGAAATGGGGGTCAATATCCAGCTTAGCATTGAGATTGAAGCCCTTAAGATCTAAAACCGCATTTAATGGCACCACGCCCTTAGAAATACCTGCAATCGGGGCTCTCGGATTCATGTGCATCAAGCGATTCCGCAATGCCTCTACTTCACCGGGTGTAACCAAGTCTGTCTTGGTAATAAATATCTGATCAGCAAAACCCACTTGGCGCTGAGCCTCTTCATGTTCATTGAGTTGCTGCTGACCATGCTTGGCGTCCACCAAAGTAACGACTGCATCTAATACATAATGATCGGCAACATCATTGTCCATAAAGAATGTCTGAGCTACAGGCCCTGGATTAGCAACACCGGTGGTTTCAATGACAACGCGATCAAAACTAATTTTCTTGTCTTTACGTTGTTCCCAAAGCTCGTTTAGCGCCTCTACAAGGTCACCACGAATAGTGCAGCAAATACAACCATTACTCATTTGGACAATATTCTCTTGGTTGTCTTGTACCAAGATATCGTTGTCAATATTTTCTTCACCGAATTCATTCTCGATCACGGCAATTTTTTTGCCATGCTCTTCAGTCAGAATATGTTTAAGCAAAGTGGTTTTACCGCTTCCTAAGAAGCCGGTCAAAATGGTTACCGGAATTAATGCCATGGATCATCCAATCAAAATCTAAAAGCCATCGTTTCCCGAAGCGGGAAACCTGTTATCTTACCGAGTTCCTCAGTCTTTGCCAGCCTTTGCGCGTGGATGCGCTTTATCGTATGCCCGAGCAAGGTGCTGGAAATCTAGGGAGGTATAAATCTGAGTACTAGCGATGCTGGCATGACCCAACATCTCTTGAACTGCACGCAAATCTTGCGAGGATTGCAGCACATGGCTTGCAAAGCTGTGGCGCATCATATGGGGGTGGACATGAGTAGGCAATCCAGCCCGCATTGCTAAAGTGCGCAATCTCGCTTGAACAGTACGCGGTGATAAACGCTTACCGGTGGCAGACAAAAACAATGCAATCGACTCTTCAGAATAATTTCCGACATCGCGTAACTCCCGCCATGCTGAAAGTGACTTCATTGCGGGGACGCCTACAGGGACTGAGCGGCGCTTGCCACCTTTGCCCAATACCGTTACTTCAGCAGCATCCCAATCTAGCCATCCTGCAGACTCATGCTGACGATCTTTGCTTTGCATTACATCAATGCCCAGTAGCTCTGAAAGACGCAAGCCTGAGGAATAGAGTAGATCAATAATCGCAGCATCCCGAATCGACTCCAAATCCTTTTTTTCTTCAGCCTCTTTGACTGCTTGGTTCACTAGGGCAAGCGCTTGTTCAACTGAAAGCGCCTTAGGTAAAGACCTCAAGCGCTTTGGCGCCTTCACGTCATCGACTGGGTTAGCCACTAAATTACTAGTGACTTTGCCAGCACGTGCATCGCGCCTCGTATCTTTTTCCGTAAGCCAGTCATACCAGCCACGCCATGCAGAGAGCGCCCGCGCAATACTTCTCGATGACTTACCCTTGGAATGTAAGCGCCCAGCCCAACGACGCACATGGCCATTACCAACTTTTAATAGCTCAACAGAATCTTCTAAAGCAAAGTTTTGGAGATCACTCAGATCCATGCCATACGCTTTGAGCGTATGCGGCGAGAGTTGACGCAATACATGCAACTCATGCAAGTACTCCTGCATGAGTGGATGAAGATCAGTCGCCTTTAATTTCATAAGCCTGGATACGATCCAAAGCTGCAGCGGTTAGTTCAGCAATCTGACGTAAATAGAAGGCACCCATATCTGCTGTAAAGCGCGACTCGTCCTTGCTGGCCAACAGCAATACTGCTGCTGATTGAGTGGCGCCAATGCTTTTACCCAAGGGGAGGCCAATCGCCACCATGCTTTGCCATTCAGGATTGATAGTTGTTTGACTTGCCAACAAATCTACGCTGGCAGCCGCCAACTCTTTAGCTGAGCCACATAGCGGCGTATCTACCCAGGGGCCAAATGCGGAATTGGGCGACAACAATTGCGCGGACTCTACTTCAAATACCTCTGCCAGTCCCGAGGTGATTGCAGACTCTACTTCAGCTTTATTGTTAGCCTTCATTAAGCGCAATAACCAAGCAACCAAACTTTGCTGTGTTTTATCGTTGCGACTACCAAAGTGCAACATCTCGCTTAAGCGACGATTGAGCTCATGATTTTGTGTGCGCAATACTGTCATCTGACGCTCTTGCAAAGAAATGGCACGATCCTCATGTGGGTGCTTAATTCGAATCTCATTAAAGAGATCGGCGTAGCGTTCAAAGAAGCCTGGGGTTACACGCAACCACTCAGCAACTAATTCTTCTTGCTCGGCCTGCTTTGGATCGATTGCACTCATGTATTTCTTTCTTAACTTAGTTTTTTACGTAAGAGCTCGTTTACCTGACCAGGGTTTGCTTTGCCTTGAGAAGCTTTCATGATCTGACCAACCAAAGCGTTAAATGCCTTCTCTTTACCAGAGTGGAACTCTTCAACGGATTTCTGATTAGCCACTAACACTTGATCAATGATGGCCTCAATGGCACCGCTATCACTAATCTGCTTGAGACCTTTAGCTTCAATCACTTGATCAACTTTGCTGATGGGTTTGTCCGCAACGGCTTCTTCCCAAAGAGTTGCAAAAATATCTTTAGCGATCTTGTTGGAGATGGTGCCGTCAGCTACACGCATTAATAATGGGGCTAGGTGATCTGCTTTTAATGGGGCACCTGCCATGGCAATACCCGCACGGTTTAAGGAAGAAGCAAATTCTCCAGCAATTAAATTGGCTGCCGCTTTTGCCATTGGTTTGCCCACGATTGCTAAAAGCTCTTCAAATAATTTTGCAGTGTCGCGATCTTGCGTGAGTAATTGCACATCGTATGCACTTAAACCAAATTCACTTTGCCACTGCTTGCGTAATTGAGCAGGAAGTGCAGGCATCTTGCTATGTACATCAGCAATCCAAGCATCATCAATCACTACAGGTAATAAATCAGGATCTGGGAAGTAGCGATAGTCATTTGCATCTTCCTTACTACGCATGCTGCGAGTTTCACCACGATCAGGATCATATAAGCGTGTTTCTTGAACAACAGTGCCACCGTCTTCAATGAGCTCGATTTGGCGACGCACTTCATATTCAATAGCCTCCTCCAAGAAACGGAAGGAGTTTAGGTTTTTAATTTCGCAACGGGTGCCAAATTCGGCTTGGCCTTTAGGGCGAACCGATACGTTAGCGTCACAACGGAAAGAGCCCTCTTGCATATTGCCGTCACAAATCCCCAGCCAGACAACTAGGCTGTGGAGGGCTTTAGCATAAGCCACTGCTTCTGCAGCGCTACGCATGACCGGCTCGGTCACGATTTCAAGAAGTGGTGTACCAGCGCGGTTTAAATCAATGCCGCTTGATGGTTCGCCATGGGGTCCTGTAAAGCCCTCCTCATGAACCGATTTACCTGCATCTTCCTCCATGTGGGCACGAGTCAATTCAACCACTTTAATTTGATCGCCAACCAAAATTTCGAGATGGCCACCAACCACTATCGGAATATCCATCTGGCTAATTTGATAGCCCTTAGGTAGATCAGGGTAGAAATAGTTCTTGCGTGCAAAAATGCTCGCTGGAGAAATCTTTGCATTTACAGCCAAACCAAAACGAATGGCCTGCTCTACTGCTTGACGATTGAGTACTGGCAAAACACCAGGTAAGGCCAAATCCACTGGACACGCTTGTGTATTTGGCTCTGCGCCAAAACGTGTACTAGCGCCACTAAAAATCTTCGATTGCGTTTGGAGCTGTGCGTGAGTCTCTAAACCAATAACGACTTCCCATTGCATCATGCTACCTCGCTTGCTTGACGCAAATGCCAATCACTAGCCTGCTGATATTGATGAGCCACTTGCAACAAGCGTGCCTCCGAAAAATAATTGCCAATCAACTGCATACCAATAGGTAGATTATTTGTATTAAATCCACACGGGACGCTCATCGCTGGCAAGCCTGCTAAGTTAGTTGATAACGTATAGATATCTTCTAGATACATTTGCACGGGGTCTTTGGACTTCTCACCCAAGCGCCAGGCAACATCAGGGGCTACAGGTCCAAGGATGACATCGCATTGATTGAATGCCCCTTGAAAATCGGCCGCAATGATGCGACGAATTTTTTGCGCCTGTAGATAGTAAGCATCGTAGTAACCATGACACAGAACATAGGTTCCAATCATGATGCGACGCTTTACTTCTGGACCAAAACCTTCTGTGCGTGACTTAGCATACATGTCATTAAGATCACGATATTCATTCGCGCGATAGCCATAACGAACGCCGTCAAAACGACTCAAGTTACTCGATGCTTCCGCTGGTGCTAAAACGTAATACACCGGAATCGATAACTTCGTTTTTGGCAAACTGACTTCAAGCAATGTGGCGCCCAAGTTTTCTAAAAGCTTAGCTGCTTCATTAACGGATTTTGAAACATCGCTTGCTAAGCCTTCAGCAAAAAATTCTTTAGGCAAACCAATACGTAAACCTTCCAATGGTTTTGCAGGATTTGCATTCTCTTCTTTCCAATTCTGATTCAGGTGTCGACCATAATCTTCTCCAGAGTCTGCCAAAGAGGTGGAGTCACGCGGATCGTGTGATGACATTGCAGATAAGAGGAGCGCGCAATCTTCAGCCGTCTTGCCCATGGGGCCTGCTTGATCGAGCGAAGAGGCATAGGCAATCATGCCGTAGCGAGATACGCGCCCATAACTGGGTTTAATTCCGGTCAAACCACAAAATGCAGCCGGTTGACGAATTGAGCCGCCCGTATCTGTTCCAGTAGCGATTGGGGCCAAACCAGCAGCAACAGCTGCAGCTGAGCCCCCCGATGAGCCACCGGCTACGTGAGCCGCATTCCAAGGATTTAAGACGGGCCCAAAGGCGGAGTTTTCATTGGAGGAGCCCATCGCGAACTCATCCATATTGGTTTTACCCAAGCAAACCATGCCAGCACCATGCGGGTTGTTTTCATCTGGAATTCCGAGATTTGCTACGACCGTGGCATCGAAGGGACTCTGATAGCCGGCTAAGATTTTGGAGGCTGCAGTTGAACTCCAACCCCGAGTCACAAAAACATCTTTGTGGGCTACCGGGATGCCAGTTAATTTACCAGATTTCCCAGAGGAGATTAATTGGTCTGCTTTGTTTGCTTGCTCTAAACTTAAGTGAGCATTCACATCAAGATAGGCATTCCACCGCTTTCCAGCCTCAATACGGCCCAGAAAGTACTGGGTTAACTCGGTACTAGAGACCTCTTTTGCAGCTAGTGCTTTCGCCATCAAGGCTATAGGGGTGTTGTGCCAACTCATTCGATCACCTTTGGCACGAGGAAGTAACCATCATGTTGCGCAGGTGCTGATTTCATGTTTTCGGCACGATTGTCTGATTCGGTGACCTGATCAACGCGCATCGGCTGAGCTAAATCGCGCAAAAAAAGGATTGGGTGAGCCAAAGGCTCAAGACCAGTTGTATCAAAGGCCTGCATTTCCTCAACCAGAGAAAAAATAGCCTGTAATTGAGACAAAACTGCCTCGGCTTCTGCCTGATTTAACTCAAGCCTAGAAAGGTGCGCAATGCGCTGGACATCATCAAGTTTCATGGGGCACTAGAGTATCATCCTTATATATTTTTATTAACACTTTCTATTTTCCACTACATCATGTTTGGTTTTTTCCGAAACTACTTTTCCAATGACCTAGCCATCGACCTAGGAACTGCTAACACCTTAATTTATATGCGTGAGCGGGGTATTGTCCTCGATGAACCTTCTGTTGTGGCAATTCGCCAAGAAGGTGGCCCAAACGGTAAAAAGACCATTTTGGCCGTCGGCAAAGAGGCAAAAGCGATGTTGGGTCGCGTTCCAGGGAATATTGAGGCAATTCGCCCTATGAAAGACGGCGTTATTGCCGATTTCACCATTACTGAACAAATGCTCAAGCAATTTATCAAGCTTGTGCACGAAAGCAAATTATTAAAGCCAAGTCCACGCATCATCATTTGCGTTCCATGCGGATCTACTCAAGTTGAGCGGCGTGCGATTCGTGAATCTGCATTAGGCGCTGGTGCATCTCAAGTATTTTTGATTGAAGAACCAATGGCAGCTGCAATTGGTTCTGGCTTGCCAGTTTCTGAAGCTGCTGGTTCGATGGTTGTGGATATCGGCGGCGGCACAACTGAAGTTGGTGTAATGTCGTTAGGCGGCATGGTTTATAAAGGCTCTGTTCGCGTTGGTGGCGACAAATTTGATGAAGCTATTACCAATTACATTCGTCGCAACTACGGCATGTTGATTGGCGAGCAAACTGCTGAGTTGATTAAGAAAACAATAGGTTCTGCTTTTCCTGGCGCAGAAGTCCGCGAGATGGAAGTAAAAGGTCGCAATCTTTCTGAAGGTATTCCACGTAGCTTCACTGTTACCAGCAATGAAATTCTAGAAGCATTAACCGATCCCTTGAATCAAATTGTGACGGCAGTGAAAGCAGCTCTTGAGCAGATTCCACCTGAGTTGGCGTCTGATATTGCGGAACGCGGCATGATGCTGACTGGCGGCGGAGCCCTACTGCGAGACCTCGATCGCCTCTTGCTCGAAGAAACTGGTTTACCAATTCATGTTGCAGAAGATCCATTAACTTGCGTGGCTCGTGGTTGCGGAATCGCACTTGAGCGCATGGATAAGTTAGGCGGAGTGTTCTCGCAAGAGTAAGCGACATACACGTCGATCAGGGAATTGCAACACAGCGCTCCACCTCTTTTCAGACAGGGCATTCCGGCCTTACTTAAACTAATTGTCTGTCTGTCGATCAGCATCGCTTTGATGCTGATCGATTTTCGCTTCAAAGCACTCGACCCCATTCGCAATAGCGTCAATTGGATTTTGCGTCCTCTTGAATATGTGATGATGGCTCCGCGCAATGCATTTGAAATAACATCGGAGTATTTCACTACTCGAGCTACTCTTGATCAAGAAAACCAAGTAATGAAAGTTCGTCAAGCAGAACTCTCTTTATTGGCAAATCAATCTGAATTTTTAATGATTGAAAACCAGAATCTGCGTGAGCTCATGACTTTGCAAAAGCAGGTTCCATTCAAAACATTATCAGTAGAAATTCTGTTTAATCCACCCAATCCGATATCTCAGCGCATCGTCATTAATCGCGGTAGCAATGATGGCTTAAAGCTTGGTAATCCAATTGCCAATGATTCTGGCATTTTGGGGCAGGTAGTGCGTCTATATGAGCGCTCTGCAGAGGTTTCCCTGCTAGAAGACCGTGATTTTGCTGTCCCCGTTCAGGTGGCTCGCAATGGACTGAGGGCTGCAGTATTTGGCGCTGGGCGTGGCAATCCCTTAGAGCTTCGCTATCTACCAGTAGCCAGTGATCTTGAAGTGGGTGATATTTTGCTGACATCGGGAATCGACGGCGTTTATCCCCCAGGATTTGCAGTAGCTGTCATTAGCAAAATTGAGCGTAATGTCGACAAGAATTCTTCTAACGTCTTTTGTGTACCTATTGCAGCAGTCAATCGCTATCGTCAGGCGCTTGCCCTTTTATATGATCCACAGTTTGATGCCAAAGCACCAACGGTGAATACTAAGTCTGCCTCTGGAGCACCCTTAACCAATACACCCGGCAGAAGACAAACTCGCGCGCGAGGAATGCAATGATCGATTTCCAAAGCGGCTACATTCTTCGCTCGGTCAATCCGGTCTTTATTTATTTCAGCTTATTTTGTGGATTACTACTTAATCTGCTGCCAATTGGTAACTATGGATGGGTACCTGACTGGTTAATTATTTGCATCGTTTTTTGGAACATTCATCAACATCGCTACGTTGGTGTTGTTTGGGCATTTCTCTTGGGCCTCATAATGGATGTTCACAATTCAGATTTACTTGGCTTGCATGCATTTAGCTATTCATTAGTTGCTTACATTGCTATCTCTTGGCATCGACGGATTGTGGCTCTCACCATGCTTTCACAAGCCCTGCATTTATTGCCCATTTTCTTATTGGTATCACTATTTCCACTATTAGCACATTGGCTACTGAGCGGAGAGCTATATTGGTGGGCGTTGACTGGAGCAATACAGGCACTAATAGAAGCAATGCTCTGGCCGTTGGCCACTCGTATTTTGCTAGCACCGCAGCGTCGCCCTATAGATGTTGATCACAATCGACCTCTTTAAGAAGTAGCATGGTTTCTTTTAAAAAGCCGGATCTCGACTCATTTCAAGAGCGCATTCAAATTGCGACTCTGTTTGTCACATTTTGTTTTCTGCTGCTCATCACTCGCCTGGTTTGGTTGCAACTCATAAGCCACGGAAAGTACACGCTATTAGCCGAGAGTAATCGCATTGCTTTGGTTCCTGCACCAGCTAACCGCGGACTTCTAATTGACCGCAACGGTATTGTCATTGGCCGCAATTATTCCGCCCTCACCCTGGATATCAACGCAGAAGAGGCAAAAGGCAACATAGACCAGCTCATCAATGATCTTTCTGAAATCATTGATATTTCCCCTAGCGATCGCAGAAATTTCAAGCGCTCCCTAGAGGATTCTCGCAATATGGGCACATTCCCACTACGGTCCATGCTCAATGAAACCGAAACGGCCCGTTTTATGGCTAATCGCTATCGCTTTCCAGGGGTAGAAATCCGCGCTCGAAACTTCCGGGAGTACCCATATAACGAATTAGCATCACATCTAATTGGTTACATTGGCCGCGCTTCCCAAAAAGATAAGGAGCGCATGCAGGCTGAAATTGGGGGCGCTAAGGCGGATGACCCCGATGCTTTGCAAGCCTCGTTTTTGCCAGGTATTCAATATGTTGGCAAGATCGGCTTAGAGCAAAGCTATGAAAGTGTTTTGCGTGGCGTGCCCGGATACGATCAAGTGGAAATTACTGCTGGCGGTAAACCTGTACGCACACTTTCCAGCTCGCCATCAATTCCCGGCAAAAATATTGTGCTCTCGGTTGATATCAAGTTGCAATATTTAGTTGAGCAGCTCTATGGAAATTTCCGCGGTGCATTTGTTGCGATTGAACCAGCGACAGGTGACGTATTGGCATTTGTCTCTAAACCTAACTTTAATCCAAATGACTTTGTCGAGGGTATTGATTTGGTGACCTGGAAAGAGCTTAATGACTCACCTCAGAAGCCGCTCTATAACCGTCCCTTAAAAGGGATCTATCCGCCAGGCTCAACTTATAAGCCCTTCATGGCACTTGCGGCTTTAGAAAATAAAAAACGCACGCCATCGCAAACTATTTTTGATCCTGGTTACTTTGATTTTGGTAATCATACCTTCCGTGACGATAAAAAAGGCGGTCATGGCACTGTTGATATGCAAAAGTCAATCGTGGAATCATGCGATACCTACTACTACATGCTGGCACGTGATATGGGCGTCAATATGATTGCTGATTTCATGAAACCTCTTGGCTTTGGTCAAATTACCGGCATTGACTTACAAGGTGAGGCAAGGGGCGTACTGCCGTCTACCGAGTGGAAGAAAAGTATCTTCAAGAAACCAGAGCAACAAAAATGGTATGAAGGCGAAACCATTTCCTTGGGTATTGGTCAGGGCTATAACGCCTTCACCATTCTTCAGCTCGCACATGCCATGGCAAACGTTGCTAATAACGGTATCGTGATGAAGCCCCATCTAGTCAAAGCAATTGAAGATCCATTTACACGCAATAGAGCACTCACTACACCAAAGGAAAGTTACCGCATTGATCTTAATGCTGAAAATATTGAAGTAATTAAAAAAGCAATGCTAGAAGTGAACAACTCTGGTACTTCAGCAGCAGCATTTAGGGGAACTGGATACCAAGTTGGCGGTAAAACGGGTACCGCACAAGTCTTTAGTTTGAACTCCAAAGAATATAAACATGGCTCAACTGCAGAATTCTTACGAGATCATGCTTTATACATTGCTTTTGCACCCGTAGATAAACCAACTATTGTGATTGCAATGGTTGTAGAAAATGCTGGCTTCGGTGCACAGTACGCAGCACCGATTGCTCGTCAAGCATTAGATTACTACTTGGAGGGCAAGTGGCCCAAGGAGATTCCCGAGTGGAAAAGAGCCCCTTAATAAAAGTGAAAAAATTTTTCTTGAGTATTTTTTTTGGCTTAGATCGCCAGCTAGGTCTTATTATTCTTGGCTTAGCGGCTATTGGCTTTTTTACTTTTTTATCTTCCAGCCAAAATACTCCTGCACAAGTAGTAGATGAATTACGCAACCTCGCACTCTCATTTATTGTCATGTGGCTTGTCTCACGCATCCCACCAAAGTGGTTAGAGATGGGTGCCGTTTGGATTTATGGATTAGGCGTAGCACTTTTAATTGCGGTAGCTGTATTTGGACTTATTAAAAAAGGGGCGAGACGCTGGCTTAATATTGGCATAGTCATTCAGCCATCTGAGGTGATGAAGATAGCCATGCCATTGATGCTCGCCTGGTATTTTCAAAAGCGCGAAGGTATTCAAAAATCCTGGGACTATGGTGTTGCCGCAATTATTTTGGCAATTCCCGTTTTTCTGATTGCGCGTCAACCAGACCTAGGAACGGCGCTATTAGTTTTTGCTGCAGGACTTTACGTCATCATCCTCGCAGGCCTTCCTTGGAAATGGATACTACCTTTCGTTGGACTGGGTGCAGTCGGAATTTTATTGATCATTATTTTCGGCGACACTATTTGCGCGCATGATGTTATATGGCCATTTGTGCATGATTATCAAAAGCATCGTGTGTGTACCTTACTCGATCCCACCAGCGATCCACTTGGAAAAGGTTTTCATACCATTCAATCAATGATTGCGATTGGTTCTGGCGGATTCTTTGGTAAAGGCTGGTTCCAAGGAACCCAAGCGCACCTGGAGTTTATTCCAGAAAAACACACTGACTTTGTATTTGCAGTCTATTCTGAAGAATTTGGCTTGCTCGGCAACTTGGTTTTGCTTGCACTTTTCTTTGCACTGATTAAACGAGGTCTCGCAATTTCTGCCGGCGCACCTAATTTGTTTACGCGCTTGCTAGGCGGTGCAGTGACTTTAATTTTCTTTACCTATGCATTTGTCAATATCGGCATGGTAAGCGGTCTCTTGCCGGTGGTTGGTGTGCCACTTCCATTTATCAGTTACGGCGGCACTGCACTGGTAACGCTAGGCTTTGGGGCCGGCATTCTCATGAGTATTCATCGTCACCGCCGTTTAGTTCAAAGTTAGCCAAACAATCTGATATGTATCTGTTTATTTCAAATTACAAGAAACAAAAAAGCCCGGTATACCGGGCTTTTTTATTAACAGAGGAAGAATTACTTCTTACGCTTGTTAACTGAATCTTTAAATGCTTTACCAGCAGAAAACTTAACAGTTTTTGCAGCAGCAATTTTAAGTGGCTCGCCAGTTTTTGGGTTACGACCCATACGTGCAGCACGCTTTCCAGAGGCAAAAGTACCAAAGCCGATCAGTTGTACTGAGTCCCCTTTAGTAACAGCTTTAATGATTGTCTCGATAGCAGAATTCAATGCGAATTCAGCCTTGGCTTTAGAAATCTCCGCGTCGTCAGCAATCGCTGCGATTAGTTCGGCTTTGTTCAAGTGAAGCTCCTTATAGATATTGATATCAGCGCATATTACGCTTACATGATTTTAACCACAAAAAATTACAAAAATAAAGTTGCGTTACAACAATTTTGTAATGCGACTACAAATTACTCATCCAAAACCGTGATATCAGAGACAAAATACTCAGTATCGCCAAAACAAGTTGTTGGCAACCCAATGTGTTGCTCATACTTTAAGGCAACTTTTTTGCCTAGATTAGCATTAATTTTTTGCGCTATTGCATCTTCACGCACCGTAAAGAGGAATTTTTCAGACATCGTCCCTGGCATAGAAACCATCGCTAACTCACCTTCCCAGGTTTTGCATATATAGCCGCGATTCGAGAATTTCTGCACATATCCTGCACGCTCTCCACTGCCATAGCTCCAATTTAGCATTCCCCATGTATAGACTGAAATACCCACTAGCCCAATTAAAACAAGGCTTAAGAGCCACTTTATAAAGCTATTCATCATAATTTCCTTGGTAGATCTACATAAATACTTATATCTTCTATACGCAGTATATGAGCATCCTAGCAGAAGAAATAGTCTATTTTCTCGTCAAAGCCAAGCGCAAATGTCATCAATTACCTCGCTTAAACAAATCCATAAAAATCCTCAAGATCTTTTTTTATTTTCGCAGCATTAGCGTTTTATATTTATCTCAGAGGAAAAATGAATAGCGATACATCGTCTTATATTACATCGGCAAATAGGCCCTCATCTTAGCGATTTTGTAGGCTATTTTTTGGTAAACCCTTATGTAGTTTTAGGGGCTCAATAGCTGAACAATTTGCTCCTGACTAATGGGCCCCCAGATTTCAACCCGTTTCTTGCGACTATTTTGGCCAGACAAAAATTGAATCTGTTTTTGAGGCACCTTCAACTGCTTCGATAGCCAAGCCAATAAGAGCTCATTGGCCTTATTTTCCAGGGCAGGAGCTTGAAGAGAAATTTTTAAGCAGCCGTCATGAAGTCCAACGACTTTTGTCACCTTTGCCCCTGGTTGGCAATATAAATTTAAGGCAATTCCGGTAGGGGTTTGTTTTAACCAAATAGGCATCATTAAAGTACTTTAAACTGAAAGCATGACGACGAAGAATTCTCAAGCTTTAGAGCAGCTATTTGCCAATAACCGCGCCTGGGCCGAAAGCATGGTTGCGGAAGACGCTAATTTTTTTAAGCGTCTAGTTTCACAGCAAGCACCCGAGTATCTTTGGATTGGCTGCTCCGATAGTCGAGTCCCCGCAAATGATATTGTGAATTTATTACCTGGCGAACTATTCGTTCATCGAAATGTTGCCAATGTTGTTGTTCACACAGACTTAAATTGTTTATCTGTTATTCAGTTTGCTATCGACTTGCTTAAAGTAAAACATATATTAGTGGTTGGTCATTACGGTTGCTCAGGCGTCCATGCAGCACTAACTGATAAACGCGTTGGTCTAGCAGATAACTGGCTACGTCACGTGAAAGATGTCCATCAAAAACATGAGCGCTATTTAGGCGATGCAATTCCCACGCCCAAACGTCAAGATCGTCTGTGCGAATTCAATGTCATTGAGCAAGTTGTTAACGTATGTGAAACAACTATCGTTCAAGACGCATGGGCACGCGGACAAGACCTCACGGTGCATGGCTGGGCTTATCGGCTTGAAACTGGCTTGGTAAATGATCTGGGTATGTCGTGCAGCTCAATCAAAGAGATGACTGAGCGCCACGCTAAATCTATCAAACGTTACGAATCAGAGCAAAACTAGTTGTTCAAATCCATTTCCAATCAATTAGGCGTTGTCCTATTGAGGCTTCTTGCTCTTTTGCCTTACAGAGTTCTGATTGCAATTGGTTACGGCCTAGGGTACGTAGCTGCCCACATACCGAGCGATAGAAATCGAGTCGTTAAGATAAATCTTCGTTTGTGTTTTCCTAAACTTGGCGCCATTGAAATAGATGATCTCGCTAAAAAGCATTGGCGGTTGCTGGGCCGTAGCCTTGTAGAGAAAAGCATCATCTGGTGCGGTAGCTTAAAACAACTAAAGAAAATGGTTGAGGTGAAATCAGCTGTAGACCTCTCGAGTAAAAAGCCGCGCATCTTAGTTAATATGCATTTCACCGGCATTGAGGGCAGCATTATTTTGAGCGCACTCTCTAAAGAAAATAACTGGCCACGCACATCTGGCTTTTTCCAAAGAATGAAAAACCCATTCTTTAATAAAAAGATTGTGGATTGGCGTAATCGCTTTGGAGGCAATTCTATTGATCGACAAGGTAATACAAAAGCCATTATTCGAGAAATTCGAAATGGGGATTTCATCATCATTGCGCCTGATATTGATCTAGGCCTCAAAGATTCTGAGTTTGTCCCCTTCTTTGGAATTCAAACAAATACCATCACCACAATCTCACGTTTAGCGACGATTACTGGTGCCGATGTTTGCTTAATGACCACCACATTAAAAGCGGATGAGTCGGGCTATCTTTGCGAGATTAAAGCACCCCTAGAAAACTTTCCAGGAGAAGATCCCAAATCAGACACTGCGCGTCTGAACCAATATTTTGAAGCTGAAATTAAACTTCGGCCAGCCGAATACTATTGGGTTCATAAGCGCTTCAAGAATCCTCCTGATAACGGTCCAAGCCCCTACGACTCTTCTTCCTAAGGGTCTTTACCCTATCATCAAGAAATGAACGAATGTATTGGACTCCTTGCCGATCACATTGCAAGCTTAGGGATTATTCTGGGAAACGCGGTAAGCGTTCGTTACCAATCGGGGCTGGGCGTCTTGCCATATTCATTTCCATCGCCAGGAAGGTGTAGTAACCAGCAATGCCCGCCAAATCAACTGCAGCTTTTTTACCAAAACGCTTTTCTGTTTTTGCAAACGTAATATCAGAGACTTGCTTATTTCTTTGTAGCTCGATAGTGAAGTCGTAGACAATGGCTTGATCCTCGCTCATACCCTCAGGCCTTCTACCTTCTTTTAAAGATTGGGCGATTTCGGGTTTAAGGCCCGCCTTGATGGCGATTGGGTAATGAACGGACCACTCATAATCCTGGCTCCATTCACGCGCAGTGATAAGGATTGCAAATTCGCTCAGAACAGCATCGAAAGCGGAGCGATAGCGCAGGTAATCACCCATCGCACGTGCGTTATTCATGAGCTCTGGGCTATACATCAGCATTGCAAAAGGTCCCCATGGGGCCTTTTTACGTACCAGTTCAAATTCTTGTGCAGCTTTTTGTTGCTCTATCGTGTACTGGTCTAGAGGAATTTCTGGGAGGCGATTTTGAGCAAACGCTACCTTGCTAAGTATTACTGCCGCAAACAAAAATAGCCAAATAGATTTATCTTTCAAAGCGCCCCCTGAAGATTGATTTAATTCATCTTATCGTGTTGCTGATCCAAGATCAGCTCTGGCTCTTGTGACTCGATCCAGTTATCACGATTAAGTACGCTGGTTAATTGCTTGTGATCTAACTCACCAGTCCACTTAGCAACCACAATCGTGGCTACTCCATTACCAACTAAATTAGTTAAGGCACGAGCCTCAGACATAAAGCGGTCAATGCCTAAGATAATCGCTAAACCGGCAACTGGGACCTCTCCTACAGCAGATAGCGTAGCTGCTAAAACAATGAACCCACTTCCTGTGACCCCTGCGGCACCTTTAGAAGTAAGCAATAAGACCAGCAAGAGTGTGATCTCCTGCATGAGTGTCATAGGTGTATTTGTAGCTTGCGCGATAAATACCGCAGCCATTGTGAGATATATGGAGGTGCCATCTAAATTGAATGAATAGCCTGTTGGAATTACAAGGCCTACACAAGTTTTCTTGGCGCCAAGTAGCTCCATTTTTTCCATCATGCGCGGCAAGACAGACTCTGAAGATGAGGTGCCCAAAACAATTAAGAGCTCTTCCTTGATATAGCGTACAAATTTAAAAATACTGAAACCATTGAGCCGCGAAATGATTCCCAAGACAACAAAGACAAAAAGTAGGCAAGTTAAGTAAAACGAACCCATCAATTTGCCCAATGAGAACAAAGAGGAGATGCCATATTTGCCGATAGTGAATGACATTGCGCCAAACGCGCCGATCGGTGCAAATTTCATGATCACACCAATCATGTCAAAGAGAACATGCGATGTTTTTTCAATCAAATCGAATACCATTGTTCCGCGGCCACCGAACTTATGCAAAGCAAATCCAAAAAGTATTGCAATGAAGAGGACCTGCAAAATTTCGCCCTTAGCAAATGCATCTACCGCACTACTCGGAATAATATTCATCAAGAAATCAGTGGTGGTACCCATTTTTCCCGGCCCTGTATACGCAGCAATTCCCTTGGTATCTAAACTTGCTGGATCAATATGCATGCCTGCGCCAGGTTGCAGCAGATTGACGACAACTAGACCTACTATTAATGCAATAGTGCTGACAATCTCAAAATACAAGAGTGCAAGACCGCCCGTTTTGCCAACCTTCTTCATATCTTCCATACCAGCAATGCCTAGCACTACCGTACAGAAAATAATCGGGGCTATTAACATCTTGATACCTTTAATAAAAGCATCCCCAAATGGCTTCATATCGGCACCTAAGCTTGGGTAAAAATGTCCCAACAAAATACCTATTACAACGGCTGTAAGTACCTGAAAGTAAAGAATTTTATAGAATGGGGGCTTTTTTAAAGTAGCGGTCATTTTTGTCTTCGCTTATTGGATATTGAGGAGCAATATAAGAGGGATAGCAATCAGCCATATTACTCCTTAGATTATCTGGCTGGCCTTTGCCCGATAATGCAAGCATGGAAGAAAAAGTACGTGTTTCAAAATTACTATCCGAGCTTGGTCTTTGTTCTCGCCGTGAAGCAGACTCCTATATTGAGCAAGGTTTGGTAACGGTAGATGGCGAAGTTGTTAATGAATTAGGTACGCGCGCATTCCGACATCAAAAAATTGAGCTTCAATCGGACGCCAAAGCGCAACAAGCATCTCGCATTACCGTCATACTCAATAAACCTGTTGGATACATATCTCACTATGATGATGAACAAGAATATCAACCAGCAGCTTCTTTGATCACACCAGAAAACTATTTTGCCAGTCCGCTGGATAAGGGTCGTAGCCCTCGATTTAATACCAAAGGTCTAGCGCCTGCAGGAAGGTTAGATATTGACTCGACAGGTATGTTGGTATTGACCCAAGATGGCCGCATTGCGAAATTATTGATTGGTGAAAACAGTCCCATTGAAAAAGAATATTTAGTACGTGTTGAGGGCGCGCTTTCCTTCGAGAATTTAGATCGTCTACGGCATGGCCTTTCCCTGGATGGTGTACAGCTAAAGCCTGCTCAAGTCAGCTGGCAAAACGAAGACCAACTTCGCTTTGTATTGCGCGAGGGTCGTAAGCGTCAAATTCGTCGCATGTGCGAAATGGTCGGCTTAAAAGTTTTGGGTCTTAAACGCGTCAGAATGGGTCGCATCTCCCTGGGCCCACTACCTCCAGGCCAATGGCGTTATGTAAGGCCTGAAGAGCAGTTTTGATAAACATCGGGCGCTTATAATTGCGCACAAAACTAGATTAATCAACCCAGAATTACCATCGAAACTACTACCCCCAGCACTCCCGGCGCAGAAGTCTTAAGACGACGTAGCTTTGCCATCATCTCTCACCCAGATGCCGGCAAAACTACGCTTACAGAAAAATTACTGCTTTACGCTGGAGCCATTCAAATTGCAGGAAGTGTTAAGGCTCGTAAAGCAAGTCGTCATGCAACATCAGACTGGATGGAAATTGAAAAGCAACGGGGCATCTCAGTAGCAAGCTCTGTCATGCAGATGGAATACCGTGATTGCATTATTAACTTATTAGACACGCCAGGTCACCAAGACTTCTCGGAAGATACTTATCGCGTATTAACTGCGGTTGACTCAGCACTCATGGTGATTGACGCTGCTAACGGTGTCGAATCTCAAACCTTACGCTTGCTTGAAGTGTGCCGCGCTCGTAACACGCCTATTGTTACTTTTATTAACAAGATGGATCGCGAAGTCAAGCCGCCAATGGAATTAATGGATGAGATTGAGACTGCGCTTGGCATCGAGGTCGTTCCATTTACTTGGCCGGTTGGGATGGGCAAGTCTTTTGCTGGTGTGATTGATATCGCCAACGCTCGTATGCGTATGTTTAAAGCGGGTGAGGATCGCGTTACCGAAGATTCTCATACGGTAATTGATATCAACGACCCAGCCCTCACAGAGCGCCTGGGCACTGATTTAGAAAATGCTTTGGCAGAAGTAGAGTTGATTAAAGAAGCAATGCCGGCATTTGATCTTGAAGCCTTCTTGGCCGGACGCCAGTCACCCGTTTTCTTTGGCTCTGCCATTAATAACTTTGGTGTACGCGAAATTCTGAATACATTGGTTGAGCTTGCGCCATCACCAGGGTCACGCAAAGCATTGCAGCGCGAAGTCAGTCCTGCAGAAAATAAATTCTCTGCAGTCGTATTCAAGATTCAAGCCAATATGGATCCAGCACATCGTGACCGCGTAGCGTTTTTGCGCATCTGCTCAGGACACTTTCAGCGCGGCATGAAACTCAAAATTTGTCGTAACGGTAAAGAGGTTCGCACAAACAATGCCCTGTCTTTCTTGTCACAACGACGCGATATCTTGGACGAAGCTTTTCCAGGCGACATCATCGGACTGCCAAATCATGGTCTGTTACGTCTTGGGGATACACTAACTGAAGGCGAGCAATTGCAATTTACTGGTTTGCCATTCTTTGCTCCAGAAATCTTTCGAATGGTGGAGTCTGCCGATCCATTGCGCTCAAAACAATTGCGCACAGGCCTGATGCAGTTGGGCGAAGAGGGTGCCATTCAAGTCTTTAGGCCAATGGCGGGTGGCACCATGCTGCTCGGCGCGTTTGGCCAGCTGCAGTTTGAAGTGGTTAGTCACCGCCTTCAGACAGAATATGGCGCAGAAGTGCGACTGCTGCCAGCCCGCTATAGCTTGGCTCGCTGGGTGAGCTCAGATGATCCTGTAGCCTTAAAAAAATTTACGCAAGAGAATATTCACCGTATGGCAGAAGACGTTGTTGGCGCATCTGTTTTTTTGGCATCGCATAAGTCAGAGCTAGACGTTGCCCAACAACGCTGGGAATCGATTCAATTTCACGCTCTGAGAGAGCATGCCGGTCTGATTTATCAATCCGACTTAGCGGGATAAATTAGCGTTGCGCTTTGCAGTCAAATACTACAACTAACTGAGTGTCACTACTTCTAAATGAGGCAAGCTTGCCGTACTGGGCACAATATGCGCTTGCTTTTTGGGTTAATTGCTCCATTGATTCACCACTGCTATTTAAAAAAGTAACATGATTAGAGTCCGACGCATCGGTATAAACCGCAGCACAGCCGCTCAATACGGCGATACAAAATGTCGCTGTCATAAAAGACTTGAATGGCATATTCGTCAAATATCCTCTGTAATTAATTCAAGATTCATTCAGCTTTAATCTCTTTATGAGCATTACAGTCATTTTGCTAGCAAATGGCTTGTAAATTAAAATGCCCGCAATCGCTACTGGATAAGCAACTAACCAAACCTCGTGCCAAATCCATAAAAAGTTTTCTGCAAAACCAATGCGCGCAAAGGTAGTAGCAAACGTAATCGTTGCAGACATTAAAAAGCCCATTATTAGAGCAAAAATAAGGTTTGGCAGATTCTTCATAGACACATCATAGCTTCTGGAGTACTTAACTGTTATTCTGAACTGTGATCACTATTGTGCGCCCTAGACAGGGGAATCTCTTAAGCGGTTCATAGAGATTCATCATTCCATTACTCTAGGAAAATTCCATGGCTGTAGGCCAAAATCAAAGAACCAGAAAAAATGACTCTATGCTCACTAAAACAGGCAAAGCCCGCTTAGGCCCCTTGAATGCTGCGCAACTTACCAAGCTACTTGAGTCAAGCACTAAACCGAAAGAAAAAAATAAAATTTTGCGAGCTCTTAGTAAATATTCAGCCGTTGCTACATAATTAAAAAGCCCCGCTAATTAAATGAGCGGGGCTTTTTAAATTAGAGGTCTAGAGAACTACATTCTTTTACGCTCGCTTTATCAACATTCTCTTTCCGAGGATGACGGTAGATACAACCAGCACAGCAAAGATCAAATTCATCACAGTCAAAGAATCACCGAGCAAAATGCTAGCAGCCACCAGCGTACAAAAAGGTTGAATAAGCTGCACTTGACTTACCCTTGCAATGCCCCCAATCGCAAGCCCTTCGTACCAAAAGAAAAAGCCGAGAAACATTGGAAATAAGCTAAGGTAAATAAAGCTTGTCCAGGCAACTACTCCAGCATCTATGTATCCTGAACTATATGTTAGCCATGTCATCGCGATATTGAGTGGTAGTGAAATCACTAATGCCCATGAAATAACTGCGCGAGGATTCATTTTTCTTGAGAGCTCACCCCCCTCAACATAACCAATACATGCGCTGATTCCACCAAGCACTAAAAGCCCATCAATATAAGTGAAGCTTCCAGAACTTTTCAGCAAGGCGTACAAGACAACCAAAGCCGCACCCAATAGAGATACCAACCAGAACCCCAAGGAAGGCCGCTCTTTAAAGCGCAGCACACCAATCACAGTTGTAGCAAGCGGCATCATTCCCAAAATGACTGCACCATGAGATGAGGAGCCATTAGCCATTGCTACCGTAGTAAATATTGGAAATCCAAACACTACACCTAAAGCAATAACCACAAACTTCACAAAATCAACTTTGCTAGGTGTGGCTTCTTTTTTATAAATAAGATAGGCTAGCGCAACAAAGCCCGCTAATGTCGCCCTACCAAAAGCAATAAAGTACGGATTAAAACTTAAGACAGCAATCTTACTTACCGGTAGCGTTAAGCTAAAAATGAGAATGCCAATAAAACCAATCAGCATTCCCTTACTTTCTTTATTCACTATCGCCCTTTATCTAATTAAATAGATTGTATTAACAATTTCACTGGGCGGACTGTAATATATGAACATTACTTATGCCACTAAAAGCTCATATTCAAGCGATTTATATTGCAAGTACCGCTGGTGCCAAGATGCAATCTATCGATCACATCAAAGTCAATGCCGGCTCGGGCATTGCAGGTGATCGCTATGCCTTAGGTGTGGGTGCCTATTCAAAAGTCGAGCCCGCTAAAGTACGCCATATCAGCCTAATCTCCTCATCAGGTATAGAAACTGCAAATAATTGGCTGAGGGCTGGAGATGAGCACACTTTTGATGGATCAGAAACGAGGCGCAACATAGTTATAGATGGAATCACCGCAACTGAACTAAATGACCTAGTGGGCAAACAATTTCAACTGGGTAAGATGCGGCTTCTTGGCACCGAACTTTGCACACCCTGTGAAAGACCGGCACATTTGCAAAATAAATTAAGCTTTATTGAAGCATTTGAAGGGCGCGGCGGAATTCGCGCTCAAGTGCTAAATTCTGGAACCCTGACTGTCGGTGATAAGCTAACTCAAAATGAGGACGAAAGCCATGATTGATTACCGCGACAATGCCTCAATTACTGCTTTACAAGCCATAGACCTCTACAACCGATCCACTCTTGGTGAGCGCCGCCCTGTTCACAATATTCAAACCTTTGAGGCAATGCTTAAAAATGCTAACCTCACCATTACTGCCTGGGATGGCGAAAAGCTGGTAGGCATTTCTCGTTCGCTCACCGACTTTGCTTACGTAGCATATCTTGCAGATTTAGCTGTCGACCAACAATATCAGCGCTCTGGCATTGGCAAACAATTAATCGATGAAACTAAAGCACGACTTGGGGCTGAATGCATGATTGTGCTTTTAGCTGCGCCAAAAGCAAATGAATACTATGAGCATATCGGCTTTGAGCATAACCCACGGGCCTGGACTCTGAAAAAGTAATTAAGTTCTTATTATTAACGTATGACTATTACTCGATTTTGTTTAGTTCGCCATGGTGAAACTGACTGGAATGCCGCACGTCGTCTTCAAGGCCACACAGATATTGGCCTGAACGCTAAAGGCTTTGCTCAAGCAAAACAAATGGCTTATGCCCTTAAAAATATTAAGCTCCAATTTGATGTTTTATATACCAGCGATCTTCAGCGCGCAGCCAAGACCGCGCAAGCAATTGAAGAGCTATTTAAAACTTCCGCAATTAGTAATGCCGCACTAAGAGAGCGTCATCTAGGCGTGCTACAAGGGCTTACTACCGATGAAGCGCCAATACGTGAACCAGAGCTTTGGAACGCTCACCTTAGCAGAAATATTCACGAAAATTTACGAGACGGTGAAAGCATTAAACAGTTCTCAGATCGCATCAAAACAGCGCTTGAAAAAATTCGCCTTGCCCACTTAGGGAAAACTATTTTGCTAGTGAGTCATGGTGGCGCAATAGATATGATGTACAGAATTGCGAGCAAACAAGCTCTAGAAGCCGAAAAAGTTGTAGCAGTGCCAAATGCTTCGCTCAACTGGCTTAGCCATGATGGACTCGCCTGGAGGGTTGATAATTGGGCAGATACTACCCATTTAGATGCCCTGGCCCTAGACAACCTTGACCTTTAGGATACACAGCCTTAGGGATTATGATTCGTATATGAAACTGATTATTCGCTTAGCAGTCTTTTTAATTACTTCTGCAATTTATGTGCCAGCATTTGCAGCTGAAGACTTGCCGGATGGACTTCCAGATCGAATTGTTGGTGATATTGGCGCAGCGGTTTATACCTCCAACTTACATATTGGCACCGAAGGAACTCAGTCACTAGTTTTGCCATATGCTTTTTTTGATTATCAGCGTTTTTTTGCTCGCATTGATGAAGTAGGTATTAAGACATTCAAAATGGGTTATGGTTATTTTGAGGTCATTGGAAAAATTAATTTAGATACCTACAAAGTAAAGTCATCGATCAACGGCAATTCTATTAATCGCAATGATCCTATTCCTTTGGGCTTAGGTACTTTTCAAGAGACGCCCATCGGTGGGTTTTTTGTTAATGCGTATCATGACTTTGGAAAATCAAAAGGCGCACTTTACGAGTTTCTTTACTTCGCTGAAATTGAAACCTACAAAAAAGTAGTGGTTTATCCACAAGTTGGTATTGAGCGACAGTCAAGCCAATATGCTAACTACTACTATGGCATCAACCCTGGAGAATCGAATCTAACTGGTTATGCAGCCTATAACGCCCCGGCCACCAACAACCTTTTGGCAGGCCTCATGGTAGAAATTCCAGTAATTGATAGCTGGTACGTCAATATTTATGGCAAACGCAAGTGGATGGGCGCAGGAATCAATAGTAGCCCGGTGCTGAATCGCCCATTTCAAGATAATATATTCATGGCGTTAGCGTATCGCTTTAAATAATTCCTGACAAGTAAATCATTAAGCCACCCGAAGGTGGCTTAATATCGATCAAGCTAGATGATTACCTCGTAGGATGTAATTTGTTTTGATCAGATACACAGAAATCTACAATTACATCAGCAAAATTTAAATAACGTGCATTACTTTTCCTAAAGCGATCTATCTCTGTTGCTATGGATGAGGATGAGCCCTTAAAGCCAGCATCTTCATATCCAGGATGATACGGCGCTTCTTCAACAAATTTATTTGTCATATATTTTCCTTAATAAATTAGTGCCCAAAATATTGTGATTTTGGGTGAATATCGATGGATTGCAGTTATAGTTACAACGCGATAAAAGCGGTGAACTATTCGATCAAAATTGACATATAGACTCCCCTAAGCGGTCCATCCAAGCGTAGCCATGCCATGCCGATGGATGCCGCTCCCCCTGTCCTTGATACCTGAGAGATTCACGCTAAGCTCAGCTTAGGGCTTGCTCCTTCGGTGCACCATCAAATGGTGGCTCTCCAGACGGCTGTTTAAGATAAGCAGTACATTCCTGGTGGATACCTGAGCGTTCATGGGAGTTTGCGCCTTCGGTGGAGGGAAACCCCTCGCTCTCCTGCTTGAAGAAATTATAGTCTGTTGATGCTTTTATCGAACTAGTGATTTATACCGATATGCTGTTAAGAAGACATTGTAAGAATGGAGTGGTCAGAGGTCAGCATCAGCAAGTCTATTAAAAGTGCGTCAATTTATAATGGCTCTCCAAATGAAAAACCACCTAAAGGTGGCTTTGTCAATGTAGTGATCAAACGTATCTGGGATTTCAGTTGACCCCGAAATAGGCTTAATTCCTGATCAATTTAGAAACCCATCTTGCTAAAGAAATAATCAAAATGATGCCGGTAATGTCGCCCAGAAACATCACCCCAATGCCACCCCATAAATCCTGCGACTGTCCACCTAAATAAATAATAGATTGCGTGACTAAGCTATTGAAAATAGCGTAACTCAGAGAAATGGTGAGCAAGGAGCGTAAAGTTAAATTCGAAAGATCGCAATTCAAATGAAATCTATCCGAGCAAATCTTACAGACAAGCCAAGGGACACTAGCACTGCCAACAGACAACAAAAATACTAAACCAAATTGCCCAGGAAAAGGAAATGTCAGGCCCCATGCGTTAGAAACAATAAAAATAGCCAGCGCACCGATAGGGCCAGTAACTAAGGTCATTAGTATTTTGACGCCACTAGGTAGATGAACTAAATGTGCTCCTGGAGTTAAATATAAAAAATCAGTACAAAAATTATTTACAAAATAAAAAAGTCCATACCCCAGCGTTAGGACTATGAATAATTTGAAATTTTGAGAAACGAATTTCATCAGAAAAACAGCTGATACAAGGACCACCCTAAGTTCAAAGCCACTAATGTAATCAGCGTGAAGAAAGTAAATTTCATTCCCAATACGCGCTTACTAAAATCTGGCGGTGGCGTATTCATTCCCTTTGCATGAGTCAAGCGCCCAATAATTAAAGCGATACCAGGAAGAAGAACTAGCCACCATGGCGCCCTATTTAATTCTAAGCACGCAATCAAAATGATCCCAAGCGGCACATATTCGGCAAAGTTTGCTTGTGCACGAATTGCCCTCTCAAGATCTTCGTGACCGCCGCTTCCCAAGCCAACTTTATTCTTTCTTCTGAGGCCAATGACTGCAAGAGAGAGCTTGACAAGGATGATCGTCAATATAGCGGCAATGATTGAGGTAATAAATAGCATCTTTCTTTCCTTATAAACTTATATAACATCCAAAACCTTGCTAAGCGATGAGCCCTCATAGCTTGGGGCGTCACCAATCTCTTCAAAAGGATGGCCTAATCGATTTACCCAAAACACATCAAAGCCAAACCACTTTGCTGCTAAAGCATCCCAAGCATTGCTTGATACAAATAATATCTCTTCTTTTTTTACTGGAAATGCTTTTAACAAAAGCTCGTAGGCCTGTGGCGCCGTTTTAAATAGACGAACATCTTCTATGGTGACTACTTTATCTAGATAAGCTTGTAGGCCATTGCTTTGGACTACTGTAGCAAGCATCTCTCTACTGCCATTTGAAAGAATCGCTGTTGATATGTTTTTATCTTTGATAGTCTTGAGCACTATCAAGCTATCTTCAAATCCAGTTAGCTTTGCATATTGATCCATGAGTCGCTTCTCATATTCAGCGGTGAGGGTTAATCCCATCCGCTTACAAACGTAGCGTAATGAGCGAATAGTCAATTCCCAAAATGGCAAGTAGTACTTACTGCCTTGAGGATTGGGGTCACTCATGGTTACCAAGCGGGTATATTCGATTTGTCGTTCACGCCACATCAAGGCAAATGCTTGACCATGTCCTGGAAATAATTCTTCAGCTAACTGCCCCATGGAATACACATCAAATAGTGTTCCATAAGCATCAAAGGCTACAAGCTTATACATTCTGTCTCCAACTTTTTATGATTACTGTTTTAGGCAATACCATTCGAAGCAATGACATCACTGCCTTCTTCAGATCCGCCCATCTTAAACAGATCTAATGAATTGCGCCTAAACATGAGTAAGACTCAAATAAAAAACCACCCGAGGGTGGTTTTGATGTTCACTAGACAGCGTCACTATTGGCTGAGCATTGAAGCTGCCCTAGCTACTAATATTTAAAAATTTAGCGCCGAAACAAACAGATGCAAAATCGTCATTGTTGAAAATATGGCAATAAAGACAATCGCCAAGTTCAGGTATATTTTTGCCAATTTATCTTTGACTTCAATTGCTTTGCTGTAGCTCATCTCTCACCCCCAAGTCTGCAAGACTTCTAATTTCGTTAACGTTATCTGGTTACCACTATTTGACTCTACCGGAGAGATTACCTTAATCTTTATAAATAGTCTCCTAGGATTGAAAATAAGGCCCTGTAGAGGTGGTTTTAGGGTCTTTTGGCCCAGAATGTGATAAACCAGGCCCTCAAATAGGAGTCCTAATGATGCTTTAAATAGTCTATTACCCAAGCTGGATCGCTGTCACTTGGGAAGATCGGATAGTGAACCGCCTCGATTACGCCATTATTCGCAATGAGCGTGACCCGCTTTAGCAATGTCATTCCAGCGGTAGCAAAAGTTGGCATATTCAGCGCCTTTTGAAATTGATAGTTCGCATCACTCACTACAGGGAATGGGAGATGAAGTCTATCAGCCATCTCTTTTTGATACTCAGTGGTTTGAACGCTCAAGCCTATAACTTCCGCTCCTAATGCTTGCAGCTCTTGATAATGATCTCTAAATGAACAGCTCTGCGGCGTACAACCCCTTGCGCCAGGAATTTGATCCCAACCATCTGGCAAAGCAACATTGGGTTGCCCGGTCATCGGATAACAATAGATAACCAATTTAGCTTTAATGTCGCCAAGATTAATGGTTTTACCATTAGTGGCAGCTAATGAAACATTTGGCAGCCGCATTCCCCTTAGATGGTTAGTCAAACCATCATCCTGAGGAATAGGTAGGTCAGCGGGGAGCTGGTTTAGATTTGTCATAAATTAATTCTAGCCGGGCTGTTTGTGCCACTTCTGTTTTTCTTCTGGACTCATATTTTCCCATTTGGCTTTGCGGGCCCTCATTTCAGCCTGCTCCTCCGGTGTTAGCCCGTCAAAGAAAGCCTTTCTCTCTGCTTTCATTCTCTCTTTTTGCTCAGGGGAAATAGATTGCCATTGAGCTTTCATCTTTTCGTGAACTAACCTACGATCCTCAGGGCTCAATGCCTGCATTTGATCGCGCATCTTATGCCAATATTCCTTGCGCTCTTCGGGAGTTGCCTTTAATAATGCGGCATCCGTTTGCTTCATTTGCTCAAGACGCTGATCAAATGTAAGGTTGATAGTTGCCAAAGGGTTTGGTGGTTCAGGGATGGCCGCACCTGCCAATGAAAAAACTGATATTCCCAATAACAGTCCGACCACAAATTTCTTAGAACTCATAACACTCCTTTTTTGCCGATTCTGATTCATTCTAATCTAAGCAAACGGAACTTATCCGCCAGCCCAAATGAAAAAAGCGCCCGAAGGTGGTTTTGGTATTTATCGGTGGCCCGGGGCGGAATCGGCCATGGTTGAGAATGCTTCATCCTAAATCTTATTTAGCCGGCTTAATCGTCATAGGGCAATTGGACTGATAGATTTCAGTTTTAGTAAATTTTGCCCCGCCGCCTTTGTTTGCCTCAATAGTAGTTTTAATATCAGTCAGGGTGTAATTCCCTCTATCAAAGATTAATTGCTCTTTGCTCGTAGATTCTGGTCCGATCATTTCTTTGTAGCAAAAGATGATGCCCTTAGTCAGACTACATTCTCTGCCAATAAGCCTGTTATCAGCGAACTCATACTTACGAGCTTCATCCGCAACGGTTTCCATACCCTGAGAATAAGTAATGATCTTGCCTTTACAGTCAGCATAGAAGTTTGAGTTATCAGAGCCACAAGAAACTAAAAGCATTAAGGCTGGTATTAGAAAAAATAGCTTCATAAAATTCCCTACAAATTTATGTTTTTAATAACTATAAGGGGTTTCTCCCTATCCCCGCTACTTTTTACTATTTGTTAGGCAAATGTCATCGTAGGGATGGCTAATTGATTTATCTTTTTAAAGCTCGCTTATCAATTGAGATATCCGAGACCAATGACATCTAAACCAAACGAGCCACAAAAGCAATAGCCCAACAAGTGGGCTATTGAGATTCTTAATGGCTTAAAAAGTAAATTGGATTATTTATTAGACTTGATAGCAAATGAAAGCCATCCAAGAAAAACACTGATCAGGATAGATACTATCAATTTTGGGGTATTAGAGAGAGTCTCACCACTTGGCAGAATTAAATTTAGCGCAATAGTAATACTGAGAACCATGCCAAAGAAGCCGGCATACTTTGAGATTGCATCTTTTGTGTCACGGGGTGTTGGCAAAAACATATCATCTATCCTTTCAGTATTAAGAATGCTGCATTAACGCCGGCCCTAAAGTAAAAGAGATCACAGCAAACTAGACCTTACATCCGAGACTAAAGTCGGTCAATACTTTTAAAGAAAATAGCCCAACATGTGGGCTATTGAGATTCTTGGTGGCCCGGGGCGGAGTCGACCAGGGCCCAAGGATAGTTAATCCTTTTCGGCATACTGCATTTCACCATTCCCAAACGACCAGTTTTCTTTGCTTACTTCAAGCAGATTTATAAAGATATCTTGGGGCCTGACGTTAAGATTTTTTACCAAGGACTCACAAATAGACTTATAGAGGTTCTTTTTAAGATCGACAGATCTACCAAAACTGATGGTTGCCTGAATAAAAACAATCCCTTCTGAATATTCAATGCCCAGATAACTTTTTGGAGTATTTAATTCTGATGCGTCGTGTCTAGTAATAATCTGAAACTTATCGTCTTCAGGAACATTGATTTGCTCCCGCATTACGTTATAGATAATGTCCCCGACTTGCTTAGCAAAGCTCTCAGAGTATTTTTTACTTAAATCGATTCTGACCAATGGCATCAGCATTCTCCTTAGATCTATTCATCTTATAGGGGTCTAGTAATTTTCGCTTAGCTTAAATACGCACTCATTAAAAACCACCCGAAGGTAGTTTTAGTATCTCTTGACAGCCCAGAGCTGAATCGACTAGAGCCTAGGATGCTAGATCCTAAAATCTCCAGCCTAATGAGATGCCATAACTGTTGATATAGACCTTATCACCAGAGCCATCACTCCAGTAGACAGTCTTATAGTTTTGCTGGGAGACCTCTACTCTTGTAAATAGGTTCTTGGTTAGCAAGTACTCAGCACCAATACCGTAACTAGGTCCATTCAACCATTGATAGTAGCCAGGAGATGAATACTTAGACCAAGAGTAGCCAAGCTTTACATAGCCCAGTAAATTTTCAGTAAATGCGTAACCCACTTTTCCACCCGCCTCTATTGGGTTATGCGCATCGGGGTCAGAGCCAGCAGTATCTGTGGTTGCTAAATCATATGAGCCATAAGCGCCAAGCAACCAATTGTCATTGATTGCTTTATAAAAGTCAGCGGTAATACTAGGAATACCACTTCGACTAGTCGCTGAGTCACCCGGTATCGATTTATCAGTAATGGAATTTAATGAGTAATCGATTGCCAAGCCAAAGCCTTCAAAGTTTTGTGATTGAGCAAAAGCAACTGGCATTGACAAAATCAAGAGCAAGATTGCGATCTTTTTCATTACTAACCCCTTTTTTATTTCAGAGGATTCTACCAATCAATTATGAAAAAATCACCTGGGAGTGGTTTTGGTACCTCTTGGTGGCCCGGGGCAGAATCGGCCAAGGCCAAGGACGGCTGATGCTATCGTCTCAATTTGATGTGCCGGTTGTGTAGTCGTAAATAGGTTTGGAATGTGCGTGATTATCTTTAAAAGCAATCTCGTGAATAGTTTCACCGTCTTTCGTAACCCCCTCTTCTTTAACCTCCTCCAGCAAATCCTTTGCTTCCAATCTAATTGGATCAAGAATGCTCTCTAGGAGACTTGACTTAGGACTTAAGTTGCCAGGGATCTGATGTACGTTTCTTTGGGCAATTTCTGTTTGACTGTGAATGTTGGCCTGCACTTGTGTTACTGCCAAGCTCGCCCCTATACACACCGCAGCGAGAATTGAAAAGCTGATACCGGGTCTATTTTTAATAAATCTTTTAACGGGCATGCTGGCCTCCTTTTGGCTAAATGAGTTTGAAATCGTCTTGTCTGCTGGACGACACGAATTCAACTTTAAGAGCCAATAATGACGATCTGATGTCACTTTTATGTCATGTTAGTTTTTGCTTGCGCCTAAAAATATCTAGAAACGAGTTTTAATTAAGCAAGTCCAAAAATAAGTATTTGTCCGAATAAAAAAACCACCCGAAGGTGGTTTTGGTTGTACGACTCGATACATAGTTAACACTTTATACCGGACACATACTTTACAGTTTTTGGCATAGGAGGGACCTTACTATGCCGTGGAATGAAAGTACGAA
>Ga0214207_1000006_pt1 | contig 78317 bp, 73 predicted proteins | sample TroBogEpilimnion_6_FD_153045 | JGI IMG/M metagenome (GOLD analysis project Ga0214207, IMG submission 153045) | Freshwater microbial communities from Trout Bog Lake, WI - 13JUL2009 epilimnion | ecosystem: Environmental > Aquatic > Freshwater > Lake > Epilimnion/Euphotic zone | place: Trout Bog... | reverse complement strand
CGCCACACTTGCCACACAAACTGTCTTTGCGCGCCTTGGCCATATCAACCACAACCTCGCAGGAATCCTCGGGTTTCTGGTTTCAGCTGGTTTAGTTGTCTTCGGTGGAGTTCTTGGTTTCCACACAATTATGAAGATCCAGAAGTGGCTTACAAGCGCCACTCTCGTGCTTACTGCTGGTTATATAGTACTCACCGCTAGCAAGATTAATTGGCACGCGGTAAATAGCGCTCACTCAGGAGGCTTCCAAGGTTTTATCGGGGCAATGATCTTTGGAATCACGGGTATCGGGCTTGGTTGGGTTAATTCAGCGGCAGACTACTCAAGATATTTACCTCGCCACACATCAAGTAAAAAAGTAATCGGCTGGACTGTTTTTGGTGCTTCGATTGTTCCTATCATTTTGGTAATTTATGGCGCAACACTTGCGGCAAGCTCCAAGGGATTAAATGCTGCGATTGCTACTGACCCTATCGGCGCACTTACTACTTTACTTCCAACCTGGTATCTAATTCCCTTTGTCATCGTTGCGGTGCTCGGTTTAATTGGTGGCGCGATACTTGATCTCTACTCCTCTGGAATTACATTGGTCTCTATAGGACTTCCCGTGAAGCGCCATGTTGCTGCATCTATTGATGCAACCATCATGGCGATAGGAACCATTTATATAGTCTGGATCGCGCCTAATTTTATTGGGCCATTTCAAGGATTTCTGATCACGCTCGGTGTTCCAATTGCAGTTTGGTCAACAATCTTTGTTGCAGACATTCTTATGCGCAAAGCAGATTACTCAGAGAAAGACCTATTTAGCACAACAGGTCGCTATGGACTTTGGAACTACCGCTCGATTGGGCTTGTCATCTTTGGAACAATTGTTGGTTGGGGCTTAGTAACAAATACGTTTGCAGGATGGCTATCCTGGCAGGGCTACTTCATGGGGCTCATAGGCGGTAAGAGTGGAAGCTGGGCTAGTGCTAACGTTGGAATCATCGCTGCATTAGTCATAGGCTTTGTTGGTCATATCCTTTTATCTAGAACGGCGATCAAAAAGCAGGAGGCGCATAATGGCTGATTCAAGTTTTGATATTGTCTCAAAAGTTGACCATATGGAGGTTGATAACGCCTTCAATCAATGTGACCGTGAAATCTCGACGCGCTTTGATTTTAAAAATACCGGGACCAAGATTGAGAAATCTGGTGAGAAGTTTAATATCGAAGCAGACTCAGAAGAAAAAGCTAAATCAGCACTTGATGTTTTCAAGGATAAACTTATTAAGCGTGGTGTATCGCTCAAGCATCTAGATGCCTCAGAGCCACAGTTAAGTGGTAAGACTTTTAAAATTGTGTGCTCATTAAAAGAAGGAATTTCAACTGAAAATGCGAAGAAGATTGCAAAACTCATTCGTGACGAGGGCCCAAAGGCAATCAAGACTCAAATTCAAGGTGAAGAGTTGCGCGTGACGAGCAAGAGCCGCGATGACTTACAGGCAGCTATAGCACTTGTTAAAAACCATCCATGGGAGTTTTCAGTCCAGTTTACGAATTACCGATAGCATTTTGTGAAAAATTACCGATTAGGTTTATTACTCGGAGTAGGGGCATATCTTTTTTGGGGTCTCTTCCCTCTGTATTGGCCTCTACTTGAACCAGCAAACTCTATTGAAATCGTTGCTCACCGAGCTGTGTGGACATTTGTTGTTTGCGTTGCGGCTCTGATCTACTCTCATAAACTGCGTTCCACTCTTGCATTAATTCAAGTTCCACGAATAGTTCTGCGGCTTCTTCTCTCAACAGCCTTGATTTCAGTCAATTGGCTCGTTTATATCTGGGGAGTAAACCATGGACATGTTGTCGAGTGTGCACTTGGTTATTACATCAACCCGCTCATCATTATTGCTTTTGGTGTTCTGCTGCTCAAAGAAAAAATGCGAAAGTGGCAATGGGTCTCGGTCGGTGTCGCATCAATCGGTGTCATAGTACTAACACTCGATTATGGACGCCCTCCTTGGATTGCGCTTGCTCTTGCTACTTCTTGGGGCAGCTATGGATTAATTAAAAAGCAATTGGGGCTTGAAGCACTTCAAGGTTTAGCAATTGAAACGTTTTTATCGCTCTTGCCATACGGTGGATATTTACTCTGGCTTGGGAATAACGGAACAGGGCAATTTGGTCACCATGTCGGTCTAACTACTTTGCTCATTCTTGCTGGGGTTGTCACAGCGATTCCACTCTTAATGTTTAATAGTTCAGCGAATAAATTGCCATATACCGTTATTGGACTTCTGCAATACATCACACCAACTGTGCAATTTCTTATTGGAGTTCTTGTGCGTCATGAAGTCATGACTACTGCGCGATGGGTTGGATTCCTCATTGTTTGGGTTGCCCTATTGGCTCTTGGGCTAGATTTAGTTAAGTCAGGAAGTGCGAGTAATAATAGTTTGGCAGAGCTCGACTAAAGCATGCTTGGCAGCGATGTCAGGTAGTCCTGCGATTTCTTCTTCTGCTTTTGCTGCGTACACATGGAGTAAATCTCGAGACTTCGTCATCGCCACGTGAGATCGTAATTTCTTCAAGGTTTGAGCGACTACCTCTTCATCGGTAATTGGCTCTCCAAGAATCGCCTTAAGCTCGGCATCAGCTGGATCATCTGATTCCAAGATGAATAGTGTGACTAGGGTTGGAACGCCTTCACGAAGATCTGTTCCAGGTCTCTTACCAGACTCATTTGATTCACTTGCAATATCGATTACATCATCTGCTAATTGGAAAACTATGCCGATCTTCTCTCCAAAACGAGTTAGAGCCTCCACATCTTGTGCGCTTGCACCTGAGAGCAATCCTCCGAACCTTGCCGATGTTGCAATCAGGGAGCCTGTTTTATCTGCTACTACCTTGAGATAGTGATCTAGAAGTGAAAGCCCAGATGTTGATCCCTGAGTCTCAGTGATCTGCCCAATAACTAGGCGTTCAAACGTTCGAGCTTGTAAACGAACTGCTTCTGGACCAAGGTCTGCCAACATGTCTGAAGCCTTTGCAAAAAGGTAATCACCGGTAAGAATTGCAACAGTATTTCCCCAGCGTTCATTCGCACTTGCTACACCCCGCCTAAGCGCAGCTTCATCCATAACATCATCGTGATAAAGAGTTGCCAAATGGGTAAGTTCGCAAACAACAGCAGCTTCAATAATGCCATCTCTATTCGGGTCACCAAACTGGGCTCCCAAAAGTGTAAGCAAGGGACGTAGGCGCTTGCCTCCTGCTTCAACTAGATGACGAGATGTCTCGACGACAAGGGGGTAGTCACCTTGAATATGAGTTCGTAGCAAATCTTCAACGCGCGCCATATCTTTCTTAAGTGATTTTTCAAGTTTCACGTCACTAAGTGAGATTCCGAAAGCCATTACTTGCTTTCCTTATATCCAATATGAATTGCAACAATTCCAAATGTCAGGTTCTGCCAAGCAACTTTCTTCCATCCTGCTTGAGATATCTTCTCCGCAAGTAAAACTTGGTTCGGCCAAGCTTGAATTGATTGGGCTAAGTAGATATATGCATCAGGATTTGATGAAAGCTTTCGGGCAACTTTAGGAAGAAATCCCATTAAATATTTCATATACAGTTTGCGGAAAATCGTATTTGTAGGATGTGAGAATTCAACAATAACAATGCGTCCACCGACTTTTGTCACGCGAAGCGCTTCCTGGAGTGCTTTCTGAATATCTGTTGTATTTCGGAGTCCAAATGAAATTGTTGTTACATCAAATTCGTTCTCTTTAAAAGGTAACTTGAGTGCATCAGCCAATGTGAACTTTAAGTCAGGGTGGCGTTTCTTCCCAGCATCCAACATCCCTTGTGAAAAATCTGCTGGAATAACTTCCGCGCCGGCATCTGCAAGTGGGCGACTTGATGATCCAGTCCCAGCAGCAATATCTAGAATCTTCATTCCCTTTTTTGGGGCAATAATTGAAGTTGCTGCCTTGCGCCAAGTTTTTGTCTGACCAAAGCTAAGCAGATCATTCATAATGTCATACCGCGCAGCAACACCATCAAACATCGCAGAAACTTCTTCTGGCTTCTTATTTAGATCGGCGGAGTTACTCACCCCTATATTCTTCTTGTAGTAGGCTGGTCTGACAAATTAAGACTACCTAGTGCAAGCTTGGAAGGATAGCCCTCATGTCCAGCGCAACTCCTGCAGTTTTACGCTCAGCATTTGTTGCGCGAAGTACTACACAAGCCAAAGTCGCTCTTGTTGTTGGTGGCGTCTTCTTTCTTTCAGTCATGGCACAAATCGCGCTGCCGATTCCTGGATCACCCGTACCTGTCACTGGACAAACACTTGGTGCCTTGTTAATTGGAACCGCATATGGAGCCTCACTTGGTTTTACAACTTTTGCGACTTATCTCATTGTTGGTTTTCTTGGTGCTCCAATTTTTGCATCTGGCTCACATGGAATCGCTCGTATAACAGGTGCGACAGGCGGCTACCTTGTTGGAATGCTCCTAGCTACAGCTCTAACTGGTTATCTTGCACAGCGCAAATGGGATCAAAAAATTAGGACCGTTATCCCAACGATGATTTTGGGTGACTTTATAGTTTTTGGCTGTGGAATGTTTTGGTTGCACCACGTTGCAGCGCAAAGCTGGAGTTGGACATTTGCTAAAGGATTCACTCCATTTCTCCTTGGCGAAGTGATCAAAATCGCTATTGCAAGTACTGCGCTACCAGCGTGCTGGAAACTAGTGCCGATTATTAGAAAGCGCTAAAACCACGTAACTTAGTGCCGTGCCAATTTCAGTTACCACAGAAGTCCTTGGAGATCATCCAGGACTAAGTGAGATTGCTTGCGGCCTCCCCCTTGCTGCTTCATGGATCAAAAGTGGTGAAGGCTTTGTTGCCTTTGGAATATATAAGTCGCATGAAGTAACTGGAAGGAAAAGATTCCAAGAGGCGTCACTTTGGTGGAGAAACGAACTTACTCAATTAGACATTCATAATAATGTTCATGGAAGCGGCACTGGTCCGATTCTTTTCACCTCTTTCTCCTTTGATGAAACTGAGTCATCTCTTCTACTCATTCCCCAAGTAGTTATTGTCGTTCGAAATGGGAAATCCTGGATCACATGGATCGGTGATAAGCAGCCTTCACTTTCAAAGGCAGAAAAGTCTGCCGCACTTGGCGAAATTACCTGGGGGCAAGGCTCTCTAAATGATGAAGAGTGGTGCGAGCGAATTCAAAAATCAGTTAGCAGAATTAAGTCAGGTGAGCTTGATAAAGTTGTATTGGCACGTGATATCACTGCAACTACAGCTAATCCCATCGATGCGTTATCACTAGTTCATGAGCTTGAATCTCTTTATCCTTCAACATGGGTTTACTCTCTGGGTAATCTCATCGGGGCGACACCTGAACTGCTTGTGCGTTTGAGTAAGACTCTTGTTACATCAAGAGTCTTGGCAGGAACAATCCGGAGAAGTGGCGATGAAGAACGAGATCTTGCTCTTGCTGCATCGTTGGCGAAATCATCCAAGGATCTAGAAGAGCATGAATATGCTGTCCGTTCAGTTGCAGATGCACTTGCTCCCTATGCATCGTCCACGAACGTTCCTGAATCACCCTACGTCTTGCACTTGCCCAATGTCATGCACCTGGCCACCGATGTAACGGGAGTAATAAACGAGTCGCCCGCCAACGTGGACATTTTTACTCTCATCTCGGCTCTTCACCCATCAGCAGCAGTCTGTGGAACCCCTACAGATAAGGCTAAAGATCTAATCAGAGAATATGAATCTATGAACCGGGGCCGGTACGCAGGTCCAGTTGGATGGGTTGATGGACGTGGTGATGGCGAAATAGGAATTGCCTTAAGGTGCGGATATCTCTCAGAGGATCACAAGTCAATTCGTTTATACGCAGGTTGTGGAATTGTTGCAGGATCAGATCCCGTTCAAGAACTTGCTGAAAGTCAGGCTAAATTACTTCCAATTCGTAGTGCCTTACAAAAACTCTGAGTAATATCTTTTAATACGCCAGCATTAACTTCTCTTGTTGGTACTTCTATAATTACAAACTTTAGTCCACCAGGCACATGATTTATTGAACGATGAATATCTGCAACATTCTTTACTTTCTCTACGTCAAGGCCAAAGCCGGCAATTACCTTCTCTAGATTCAAGTTATGTGGAGTTCCAAAAATCCTCTCAAACCCGTCGACGCCTGCTTGGGGCAGTGTATTAAATATTCCTCCCCCATTGTTATCAATCACAAAAACTGTGAGATTAACATTTGGTGCGTTAACAAGCGCTGAAACATCATGTAAGAAGGTTAAATCACCCAAAATTGCGTAACTTTGCTTAAAATGAGTTGCGATTCCAAATGCTGTTGAAATATTCCCATCAATTCCTGCTAAGCCGCGATTAGAAAAAGTTACGATACCCCCTCTAGGTATTGCGAATGCTTCAATGTCGCGCACGGGCCTACTACTCCCAATAAATAGAGCAGAATCATCTGGAATGCTTGAGGTGATTGCTCTAATTGCATCTTGCTCAGACCAATTAATTTGAAGTGAACTCTGGGCAAGAGTATTCAGATTTTTCCACTTTGTTTCCCAAGCTGTATCTTTCTGCGAACTAATGTTTGGTAGTGATGTGAAAATTTGAGATGCACTGCGGTTGATATCAACGTTTTGAATTCTTGGATCGATAACAATTACTTGTGGGCAATCGGCAATAAATGAATTGACGCTCCTAGACAATGTCGTTCGACCAATAACAATAATCTCATCCGCTTTTAAGTAGGAGCGTAGTTCTGTATCAGTAAGTACTAAAGCGGCATGAGCAAATGAGCCAGGAAATGAGAGAGGATCTTCAGCGATAAGAGGCCACGCTAGTTCTTGAGCAAAGTTTGAAAGCTCCTCAACTGAAAATCCTGCGCGATCATGCCCAATAATCAAAACTCCTTTTGGACCTACTTTTAGATTCTCTTTTTTCACAGATAGAGGAGATCTACCTTTGATCTGGGTGCCTGCTAGCCATTCGGTCCGCTCATCACTTAACAGTGGCTCTTGGAATTGAATATTTAGGTGAACAGGACCGCCATCTAAATGGCTACTCAGATCAGACGGTTCATCAATATCAATTGATGCAATTGGGGCTAACAAACCAACTTGTTCAGTTGTTTGATTTGCTCCCGTCTTGCGCAGAATATTTGGTCTATCAGCAGTGATCACAACTAGATTACTTTGAGAATGGAAAGCTTCGAGGGTTGCTGGATGAAAGTTTGCTGCTGCTGTTCCACTCGTGCAAACAACTGCAACATAATTATTGGTAGCTTTTGCAATACCCAGGGCGAAGAAAGCGGCGCCTCGTTCATCTATGCGAACGTGTAAATCGATAAGGCCTTTTTGCTCCGCCTCATATAGAGCGATAGATAATGGTGCATTACGGGAGCCAGGCGAGAGGATGAAATCACTTACGCCGAGTTCCAATAACTGGCGAATGATTGATCGAGCCAAGCTTGTTGCGTTCATTTGGCTTCCAAGATCTTCACGATGCGATCATTCCACCATTGGACTCGCTCTGCACTCGCTCGGTATTTATCTAACCCCGCAGGCTCTCTACGCACTACGTCCAAAAAGCCATTTTCTGCAAGAGCCGCAGGACCGCAAATATCTGATTCAAGAAGAGCCACAGTACCAAGCCCACATGCCAAGTCAGATTCTGGAAATGAAGCAGCGAGGGCTAAACCATGTGAAATACCAATCCCAGTTTCTAATGCGCTAGAGATTACGACAGGCAACCCGATCGACTCTGCAATTTTATGAGCAGCGGCAAATCCACCAACCGGTTGCCATTTTAGAATTGCAATATCAGCTACTTCACTCAACTGAGAAAGATCACTTGATAAGTTCTTGCGTATCGATTCATCAATAGCAATGGGAATAGGGGTCTCTGCTTTGACTACGGATAAATCTGAAGTTGTCTGACATGGTTGTTCAACGTATTCAAAGATGTTTCCAAAGCGCAGGTGATACTCAAGCAAGTTACTAATTGCAGTTGACTGATCCCATCCACCATTTACATCTAACCTAATTTTTGCATCAGGAATTTGCTCTAAAGTTGCCTCAACAACTAGTGCTCCATGTTCAAAATCATCGACCTTTATTTTTACTGTTTTACACCCTATGTATCGTTCCAAGATTACTTTTACATCCTTTGGCGCAATAACAGGAAGAGTTGCGTTAATCGCGATTTTGTTGCGGTGAAGCTTTGGCCAAGGATTATTTGCTGCTTCAAGTGCTGCATCAAGCCACGTCTTTGCCTCTGCTACCTCATATTCTAGAAATGGCGAGAACTCACTCCAACCGTGGGTTCCTCTAAAAACTGCGACTTCACGGTACTTAATTCCTCGGAACTCATTTTGGAGTGGTATCGAAAGGATTGTCAGATCAGGAAAGATTTCTTGCAAGGGTTGTGTTGCCATATTGATTAAGGCCGTTTTGGAAATTTATCAAAGTTTGGTTCGCGCTTTTCTTTAAAAGCGTCTCGGCCTTCCTGGCCTTCTTCGGTTAGGTAAAAGAGCAAAGTTGCATCTCCCGCAAGTTGTTGGACACCTGCCAAGCCATCATCGGCTGCATTAAGGCCAGCTTTGAGCAGTCGAAGCGCCATAGGCGAATGGCGAAGAATTTCTCTGCACCAAGAAACTGTCTCAGCTTCAAGTTCTGAAACTGGTACAACGGTATTTACCAACCCCATATCTAGTGCTTCTTGTGCATCATATTGACGGCATAAGAACCAAATTTCACGCGCCTTTTTCTGGCCAATATGTGCCGCCAGCAGACCGGCTCCATAACCTCCGTCAAATGATCCAACCATTGGTCCGGTCTGGCCAAACTTTGCATTGTCGGCAGCAACTGTTAAATCACAGACAACATGCAATACATGTCCCCCACCAATTGCCCAACCTGCAACCATCGCAATTACCGGTTTAGGCAATCTGCGAATTTGAACTTGCAAATCTAAAACATTAAGTCTTCCGATTCCTTTTTTGCCAAGCGCATCATTTCCGATGTAACCATCATCACCGCGAACGTGTATATCGCCACCTGAACAGAAGGCTTCCGTTCCTTGGCCTGTCAGAATAATCGCTCCGACTGATTCATCATCCCGAGCTAATGAAAATGCTTCTTCTAATTCAAAGAGTGTTTGCGGGCGAAATGCATTATGAACTTCAGGACGGTTAATTGTGATCTTCGCAATTCCTTCAGCGACTTCATACTTAATGTCTCCAAAGTTCTCACTACCGCTGCCAGCAATCCAAGAAGGTATCCGGCGTTCACCAGGTTCACGTTTAATTGGCTTGCTCACGCGTAATCCTTCCTATCGCCATTACCGTTCTCGCTGACACGAGTACAAGACGCTAGCCTACGGGGACTATGCCAAAATCGTTACCGCGAGAACTTCTTCATGTTCAGCAGGAGTGGCCAATCGCACAGGTGATCCAAGCCCTTCGGATGGCTTTGGACGGCCAAGGTCCTGCACTCGCCTTCGGCCCAACAACCCAGACGCATGTGCCTAAAAATATTGCTGTAGTAATTCCTACAAGTGGATCATCAGGAAAACCCAAAGAAGTGGCACTGACAGCCAAAGCACTTAAAGCTTCAGCAAAAGCTGCACACAAATATTTGAAAGCTAAGAAAAATGAACGCTGGTCACTTTTGCTACCAATCAACCATATTGCCGGAGTAAATGTCTTAGTTCGCTCGATATCTTTACAAAGCGAAATTATTGATCACCGTGGGAAAAATACCAAGGGAAGCGCTGAATACACTTCGATAGTTCCAACGCAACTATATCGTGCTCTTAATGGAGATAGCGACCTACTTGAGCACCTACAAAGTGCAAAAGCTGTACTAGTTGGCGGTAGTCCGACTTCAGTTGATTTGTTGGAGGAGGCAAGGTCAAAAAATATTAATGTAATAACAACGTACGGAATGTCAGAGATGTCTGGTGGGTGTATTTTTAATAATAAACCTTTGTCTGGGGTGAAAGTAAAGATTAGAAAGCACCATGTGATTGCACTGAGTGGGCCAATGCAGGCTAAAACATATCTCAACGATCAAAATGCGTGGAAGATTTCAACAAGTAAGAAATGGTTCATAACAAGTGACTTTGGTGACTATAAAAAAGGGAAGTTAATTGTCCATGGGCGAGTTGATGACTTGATTATTTCAGGTGGAGAAAAAATCTCACTCTCGGCAATTGAAGACACCCTTAACGAAATCTTTCCAAATCAAAGATTTATGACCTGTGGCGCGAAAGATGCCGAATGGGGCGAGCGTCTGGTGTTGGCTTCTGATGGGCTGATAGAGATTGAGAAAATTAGAGGAATATTAAAAGATAAATTTGGTAACCAAGCCATTCCTAAAGCTTTTATGCCCAACGTTGAGCTTCCATTCACTTCAATAGGAAAGCCTGATCGAAAGAAATTACTCACCCAATTTGAGAGACTTCAACCATGACATTTGCAGTTGGCTCAGAGCCGGTTGGTTTTAGTAAGTGGCTTGCAGGAGCACGTCCGCGCACGCTTCCTGCTGCTATTGCTCCCGTGTTGGTCGGCACCAGCCTCATACATCACGATAAGAAATCCATTAATTTGCTAAATGGACTAGCTGCGCTATTGGTTAGCCTGTTATTACAAATAGCAGTGAATTTTTCAAACGATTACAGTGATGGAATCCGTGGGACAGACAAAAACAGAGTTGGCCCTATGCGTTTAGTAGCGAGCGGCCTAGCAACTGCAAGGCAGGTGAAGACTGCCGCATACTTATGTTTTATCCTTGCATCATTTTGTGGATTATTCCTTGCTTCACGAACATCGTGGTGGCTGATTGCTTTAGGTCTCGCCTGCATTATTGCTGCGTGGACATATACAGGAGGCGCAAAGCCCTACGGCTACTCTGGATTTGGTGAGATTTCAGTTTTCATTTTCTTTGGGGTGGTCGCAACGGTTGGCAGCTACTTCGTCCAGTCAGGACGTATTACTTGGCAAAGTTTTCTGCTCTCAGTTCCTATGGGGACACTTTCTTGCGCAATTTTATCGATCAATAATCTTCGTGATCTTCCAAAAGATGCGTTAGTGGGTAAGAAGACACTGGCGGTTCGTATTGGAGACAAGAATGCAAGAAAGATGTTTGTGGGATTAATTCTCCTTGCTTACTTTGCCTCACTTATGACTTTTTTGATCACACCTTGGGCACTTGTAACAATCCTTTTCTTACCCATGGCAGTAAGAATCTCTCAGAACGTTATGGGTGGAGCCCAAGGAGTAGCGCTCATCCCAATTTTAGGAAAAGTGGGGAAACTTCAACTATTTATCGCAGTAACTTTGGCTATCGCACTACTCGCGCAAAGGTAGACTCAGTACATGTTCGATCTATTGCTAGGCATCGCACTTATTGCAATACAGATCTATGCTCTTTTTGATGTTGCTAAGTCCCCTGAAGAATCAGTGAGAACTCTCCCAAAGTGGGCGTGGATACTCCTTGTAATTATCTTTGGAGCTCTGGGTGCAGTTGGTTGGTTCATTGGTGGTCGGACAAGTCGGCCACGTGGGGTAAATAAAATTCGTCCCAACACTCGAAAAATAATCCCGCCTGATGACAATGACGAATTTTTGAGGAAAATTTAACTCCTACAAGCCAGAGTATGTATGCAGACCTGTTCCCCAGATATTTACATAAATATAGTTAAATAAAAATGTAGAGCCAGCAAAAATACAGAGCCATGCCGCCCTGCGGCCCCGCCAACCAACTGTTACACGCGCATGTAAATAGGCCGCGTATGCAACCCAAGTAATAAATGCCCATGTTTCTTTTGGATCCCAATTCCAATATTTACCCCACGCAGATTCGGCCCAAATTGCCCCGGCAATTACAGCAAATGTCCATAGTGGGAAAACAAAAGCAATGAGTCGGTAGGAGAGTTGATCCAATGATTCAAGAGAAGGAATTCTCTTTGCCCATGCAGGACGTTCAGCTTTCTTTTCGACCACTTCCATCCATAAATAAGTTGCCGCAACTAAATTGGCAACAAGGAATACACCGCCTGAAATAATCGCCGCAGAAACGTGAACAGCGAGCCACGGTGATTTAAGTGCTGGAACTAACTGCTCTGAAGGTCTGTATAAAACCACGATTGCAGTTCCGAGTGTAAGTAAAGTGAAAAATGAAACTGGTAATCCAAGCCAGCGAAGCTTCCACTTGGCGAGCGAAAATAAATATGCAGCGCAAAGCGTAAGCGCTCCTGTAATCGAAAATTCATACATGTTGCCCCAAGGGACACGGTGAGCCGAAAGCCCGCGAGCAGCAACGGCAATAACCACAATTAGAAATCCAAGAACCATCATGGCGGTTCCTATTCGGCCAGCACGCTCTGTTTTAGTGAAATCAAATGTAGTGGTCTTTGAGCCCTCAATATTTTTTACTGACCAAGCAACCTCAGCTGCATGGGCAAAAAATGCAATTGCAAAAACAAAGAGTGCTGCATAAATTGCCTGATTTGAAAATGAAGCAAGTTGTACTGAGTTCATCCTTGTTCCACCTTTCTCTGTAAATCATCAAGCTCTTCATTCAGCCCGGGAACACCGTTCTTCGCAAGACCAGCAATTTCAACACGGGTTCCTACTTTTACCCAAATTCTTCGCTGGCGTGTGAAGAGTGAGATCAGTAACCCTAAAATTGCAAAAATTGCACCGAACAATGCGTACATCTTCCCAGGATCGTCAACAATCTGCAGGTTGACCCAAGATTTCCAGCCTTCGAATGTAATTGAGCCGACACCGAAGTCATATGTGTCGCCCAATTTAAGCCCGCGTAATCCTATTTTCTTCATTTGAGATGTATTAAGTTCGTAAACCGACTGAGGGTTACCTGAATCAAGGCCGAGATTACCTTGCCACGCTGAGATAACTAACTCGGGGTTTAGAACCTCAGGGTATGAGGAAAATACTCCCTCCGTCTTACTACTCTTTGCAGTTGGTAAGAAGCTAGCAATAAATCCAACTTGAGGACTCATATCAGGAACTTTGATTGCTCCAATTGAACTCAGGTTTGCATCCTGTGGAAGAAAAATCACAGGGCCATGAAAAGTGACTGCTCCAGATTTATCTCGTATCAACACTACGGGTGAATAACCATTTGCTTGTAAATAGATCTTTGTATTCCCATATTTGAGGGGTTTGTTTACTTTAATCACAACGCTCTTTGCTGCACTTCCTACAGGGTTAGCAACTGACGTGGTGAGTGTGTAATCCTCAGGCATACTTGTAAGGGCGTTATATTTAGCAGCAAAGTTAGTAACAGTTAGTTCAAAGGGTACGAGTGAACCCTGTCCTTGAAACTTGCCGAATGAGAGGGTGTCGTAAGAGGTTGGTGTATTTACAAATCTCTCACCCATATTCACAATTGCTTCACCTTTACTGCCAAAAAGTGAACCAAGAGCAACCCCGACTAAAATTAGTACTAATGAAAGGTGGAAAAGTAAGTTCCCAGTCTCTCTTGCGTAGCCTTTCTCGGCAGAGATTGAATTGCCTTCGATCCGAACACGGAAATGATTTTTTTTAAACCAAATTTTTGCACTCTGTAAAGCGACATCGTTATTCTGGGTCAGAACACGAAACCCCTCCATACGATCAAGATTTTTTGGAGTAAGTGGAGGCTTTTTTCCGATCGCCTTCATGTGATCGATTGTGCGAGGTAGCACACAACCAATCAGGGAAATAAATAGAAGTACATAAATGGCGCTAAACCATGGAGACGCGTATACATTAAATAGCTTTAAGCGATCCATCCAATGCGCCAAAGTTGGATCACTCACAAAGTACTGATCAACCTTCTGTGGGTTTTGATTACGCTGAGGGAAAAGAGAGCCAGGAATTGAAGCAACACCAAGAAGCATAAGAAGAATTAGCGCAGTCCTCATACTTGTTAACTGACGCCACCCCCAGCGCATAACTGCAATAAATCCCATTAGACCACCGGGATAAAGTTTGAGATGAGGGAACGCAAGGAATTAATTAAATGTGACCATGCGCCGATTACCTGAAGTAGACCAATTACTATGAGAAATACTCCACCAAATAATGTCAAAAGATTTCCTCGCTTGGAAATGAATCGTCGTAGCCTTGCTGATTGATCAAAGAAGACTCCAACCAAAATAAATGGGACTCCAATCCCAAAACAGTAGGCAAGAGAAAGAATCGCTCCCCTGAGTGCACTCGAACTCTGGAAAGAGAGCGCCTGAACTGCTCCAAGAGTTGGGCCAATACAAGGAGTCCAGCCAATTCCAAAGAGGAAGCCCAAAAGTGGTGCGCCAACTAATCCAGCAGTTGACTTCCATTGAGGTTTAAATGACCGGTAAAACTTCTGATTGAAGAGGAAAATGATTCCCATGCAAATTGTTAGAGCTCCAAGAACTATGGATAGCCATCTGGATCCACTGGCAATTTTTGAGCCCAGAGATCCAAAAAGCGCTCCATAACTAATGAATAGCGCTGAGAAACCGCTGACAAAGAGTATGGCACCTAGAGCAGTTCGCTTCTTGTTTCTTACATCAGTCATTCCAGCTGAATAGGCAAGATATCCAGGAACTAACGGCAATACACAAGGTGAGAAAAAGGAAATAACTCCAGCAATCAAGGCAACAACCATGGCCAGAATTAAGTTACCACTAAAGATTTGGTCGACAAAGAAGTTATGCATGAGGGGAATCCTTCAGCACTCGTGCAATTAAATTGGTGAGTAGCGCAGTGGTTACCTCACCACTCACTCTTGCTGCAACGTATCCATGTGAATCAATGATCAAAGTCGTAGGTATTGCATTTGGTACCAGGGAACTGCGGAAAGCAGCAAGCACTGAATCATCTGTAAATACTGGATATGAGATCTTGAATCGCTGAGTAAATGCGAGGGCCGAAGAGTTGTTATCCCGAGTAAGTATTCCTGCAAACTGAACTCCTTGAGCAGAATACTTTTGCGCAAAATCAGAGAGTAGTGGAGCTTCAGCCCTACATGGGGCACACCATGATGCCCAAATATTTAAGACAGTAATCTTTTCATGCTCAAGTGAAATATTTCCGTTTGAAAGTGTTGCACCAGAAATCACAGGTGCGGGTTTACGATCTGCTGGTTTTACATAAACGGCAACACCGTTGCCTTCCACAAATGCACTCTGACTAGATTTAGATATTCCACCTGTGGAGCAACTACTTAAAAAAGCAGAGCCTACGAGAATAAAGACCGCTGAAAATATTTTTCTTCGCATTATTTCTTTACCGGTAATAAATGCTTAGCTGGCTCAAAATAGCTGACACCCTCGATTGAGCCATCGCTATCAAGATGAAAACTTGTTACCGAAGCCAACGTGCATTCCCTTTTACGGGGGTCGTGAATTAGCCGCCGACCCTCAACAGCAGAACGCAAAATCCAAATAGGCAACTGATGTGAAACACAGAATGCATCTTTACCTTTAGCTGCATCCCGCGCCTCAAATAAACTTCCAAGCATTCGAGAAATCTGTTCGGTATAAGGCTCTCCCCATGAAGGTTTCCATGGATTAACTAAATGTCTCCACGAAGCGGGATGACGCAGAACTCCCGAACCTAATTCAAATTTCTTCCCCTCAAAAATATTCGCAGCTTCAATCAATTTTTCATCTGTTGAAATTTGTAAGTGATGTGCGGATGCAAGTGGAGTTGCAGTCTCTTGCGCTCTTTGAAGTGGCGAGACGTGTACTGCGCCAACATCAAATTTCTTTGACCACTCTGCAACGGTCTTTGCCATCTCTTGACCGCGCTCTGATAAATACCAGCCGGATTGACGACCATAGAGAATTTTTTCAGGGTTATGGACTTCGCCATGGCGCAAGAAGTGGATGGTGGCGGGCATGAGATAAGCATAAGCGAGGGCTAAAGTACTGACATGACGGATACCCAGAAACGAGTCGCCTTCTTCGATGTAGACAACACATTGATGAGGGGTTCCTCACTTTTCTTCTTGAGCCGGGGTATGTATCAGCGTGGATTCTTCACAAAGAAAGATATCTCCAACTTTGTTATGGCCAATATCCGATACCGACTCTCAGGAATTGAAGATATGGAAGAGATCGCAAAGATCCAGGCCTCTGCCTGTGAATTCTTCCGTGGTCACAGGGCTGACGTTATCGAAAAGATGGGAATTGAAGTTTACGATGAATATGTTTCTCCAGCTTTGTGGCAGGGAACAATTGAAATTGCAAATGAACATTTAAAAAGGAATGAAGAAGTCTGGCTTGTTACAGCTACTCCACTTGACCTTGCAAATCTGATTGCAGAAAGACTCGGCTTTACTGGCGCACTTGGGACTATTGCAGAAGTTAAAGATGGCGTCTACACAGGTAAATTAATCGGTCAACTTCTCCACGGCCCCAATAAAGCAATCGCTGTAAAAAATTTGGCTCTAGAAAAAAATATTGATTTAGCCCACTCATATGCATATTCAGATAGCCACTTCGACATTCCTTTACTGAGTACTGTCGGGTACCCAAGAGCAATCAACCCGGATTCTCAGCTACAAATGCACGCGCTACGAAATAACTGGCCAATACATGATTTCCGCCGGGGCAGGATATTCAAAAAACTTATTGCGCCCTCTCTGAGCCGTGTTATGAAGGTAACGACGCTGATCTCCCCTCGAAGCTGGAAAAAAAGGTAGACCTGTAAATAAAGGTAACCAAACTCCAGTAATGTAGGCCAGTTATGTCCTACTCATTGGCTGATGAACTGCGCATGCGCGCTGAGAGTGAAATCGCGCTGCTTTTTACTTTGCGCCCGGATCTGATCTCACCTGTCCCCACTGACATCTCAGCTCTGGCTGCGCGAGCAAATTCAATGCCAAGTGTGATGCGTGCTCGTGATGCCCTCAATAAATGGGAGATAGACATTCTCACAGCAATCTGCACTCTTGGCGATCCTATTTCTCTGATGGAAGTACTAAGCATGACGAGTAAGGATGCTAAGTCAGCTGTTCTTTCGTTGTGGCAACGGGCACTCATATATAAAGACGGTGAGCATTATCGTGTTCCAAGCAATGTAAGAGTTGCAATTGGCGAACACCCAGCCGGGTTAGGTCCGGTAGCGACCAAGAAAATTGATTTTTCACTTCTTGCAGATGCGCCAAAAGGAGCCTCTGATTTATTGCTACGTATGGTCTGGGGCCCACCAAAGGGCCAAGTTGCTGATGTGAAGAAGGCTCCTCCCGCAATTAAATGGCTCATTACAAATAACTTTCTTATTCCTTTTGATTCTCAAAATGTTTTACTCCCAAGAGAGGTCGCTCTTCACTTTAGAGAAGGAAAGGTTTTCAAAGAACTCCAGCCTATACAGCCGACTATCTCCGGCACCTCAAGAAAGCAAAAAGATGTTGATTTAGCTGCCATAGCTAACATTGGAACGTTTATTAGATGGTGTGAAGAATTAGCTCACAATTGGTCCGACGAGCCCCCTATGGGTCTGAAATCGGGCGGCCTTGGCGTAAGAGATTTAAAGCGCACCTCAGAACACCTAGGTATATCTGAAAGCTGTACAGCATTTGTTGCTGAGCTTTTGTTTATTGCCGGTTTAATAGTGATCGACACAGATGATCAGATTATGCCTACAAATGCATTCGATATTTGGCTCACCCGAAGCATTGAGGAACGATGGCATGCAATTGCTTCTTTATGGCTGGAAACTTCGCGGATGAGCGGACTAATAGGGAAAGCTGAGAATAAAAACATCTCTGCACTAGGGCCTGAGCTGGATCGAGCAGGTGTCAGTCTAATTAAGAGGAATGCCCTGGAACTATTAGAGAAAAATCTAGAAGTTGATCCATCTATTGATTCAGTAAATACGTGTATCCAGTGGCTCACACCTACAAGGGCTAACTCTGACTATGTTGAATGGATTTTAAGAGAGGCTGAATGGCTTGGTATTACCGGGCAGGGAGCACTTTCAACCTTTGGAATTGCACTACTTCATAATGAAGATCTCGGTATCGAAGCTGCTCTTCCAAAACCAGTTGATCATATTTTGATCCAGGCAGATAACAGCGCAATTGCACCTGGACCACTTACTATTGAACTTGCTAATGCGATCGGAACTATCGCAGATATTGAAAGTCGCGGTGGCGCAACCGTCTATCGCTTTAGCGAAGGCTCGATTCGCCGAGGGCTAGACCATGGGCAAACTGGTAATTACATACTCGATTTTCTTAAAAAAACTTCTAAGACGCCTGTGCCTCAACCGCTTGAGTACTTGATTACCGATGTTGCCAAACGTCATGGAAGATTGCGCGTTGGTATTGCCCACACATATCTGCGTTGCGAGGATGAAGGTCTTATTGCTGAAATACTTCACGATAAGAAACTAGAACCTCTTCGAATGCGCAAACTTGCTCCACAAGTATTAGTTTCTGATATTGAAATAAATGAATTAATGAATTCGCTTCGAGAAGCTGGGTATTTACCAGCGGCAGAAAATGCAACTGGCGTTCTAATTTCTGCGCCTCTTATCCGCCGTGCAAAGTCTCGACCAAAACCTCCAAGGGTTGTTAGTGAAATATCAACACCTACCCAAGCAGTGATTAATTCTGCAGTTAAAGCGCTTCAGGCAGGTGAGAAGGCGAGTTCACATAAGCCTCGCGATATTCCAAGAACAACTGCGAATGAAACTGTTGAATTACTTCATCAATACATTGAGGAACGAGTAAGACTAACAATTGGATATGCCGATACAAATGGTGGTGTTTCAAACCGTCTCATTGATCCACTTTCGATATCACTTGGAACCTTAGTTGCCCGTGACCATGCCACTGGAGAGATCACCCATTTCCGCATTCCCCGCATAACAGGGGTGGGTGTGGCTAATGAGTAACCAGGTAGATATGAATTACGGCAGACTACTCCTATGACATTTCTTGCTGACTTACAAAAGCTGGTGGAATGCCAATCACCTACTGAGGACTTACCTGCGTGCCAAAAAGTTATGGAAGTAGCAAAGAGCATTGCAGCAGATAACTTGCCTCATGATGCTGAAATAATTATTGAGTCAGGTCGTCCTGTGTTTTGGTGGGGATCAAAGAATCCTAAAATTATTCTCCTTGCTCATCTAGATACTGTTTGGCCTCTTGATTCCTTCAAACCACTTTGGAAAGTGGATGGCGACAAAATCAGTGGACCTGGAATTTTTGATATGAAGGCAGGGTTTCTACAAGCGTTATATGCACTCAAGGAAAATCCAAATGCCCACGAAAGTGTTGCACTCATCGCTACTAGTGATGAAGAGACAGGAAGTAAGAGTTCTCGCGACCTAATTACTCGTGTATCAAAGAGCGCGAAAGCTGTACTTGTTTTGGAATCATCACTTAATGGCAAAGTAAAAGTAGGGCGAAAAGGTACATCTATGTACCAAATTAAGATTCACGGACGTGCCTCACATGCTGGTCTTGAACCAGAAAAAGGGATTAATGCCACTGTGGAAATAGCTGAAATTATTACTCAAGTAGTGAAGTTGGCCAATCCTGAGCATGGAACAACAATTGTTCCAACCATGCTTGAATCTGGGACGACAACAAATACTGTTCCTGCTCTTGCATCGTTAGATATTGATTCACGATCGTTTTCGCTAGCAGAGCTTGAGCGCTTAGATTCAGCAATTAGATCTTTGAAGCCTAAGCACCCAGATGCACAGATTGAAGTTTCAGGTGGAATAAATAGGCCTCCTTTGGAAACAACTTCAACTCAGTTGCTTTATGAGAAGCTAGAAGCCACAGCAAAGAAGATTGGAATGCCTGCAGTCGGATCTGCCAGTGTTGGTGGCGCAAGTGATGGCAATTTTGCTGCAGCCGCAGGTGCACCAACGCTTGATGGACTGGGAGCGACAGGAGATGGTGCTCATGCAGCTCATGAACATATTTTGGCGTCAACCGTTTCAGATCGAATCTCACTACTAGCAGCATTTATTAAGGAGCTCATTGGTGAGTGATGGCCCGTTAATTGTTCAAAGTGATAAGACATTATTGCTTGATATCGACCATCCACTTTCAGATGAATGCCGCAGGGCAATCGCTGCATTTGCTGAGTTAGAAAAATCTCCAGAACATATCCATACCTACAGACTCACTCCACTTGGTTTATGGAACGCTCGAGCTGCTGGGCATGATGCAGAGCAAGTTGTAGACACACTGCTCAAGTACTCTCGTTTCGCAGTCCCGCATGCGCTGCTTGTTGATATTGCAGAAACCATGTCCAGGTATGGACGACTCCGCCTTGAAGCCCATCCTGTTCATGGGTTAACACTCGTTTCAAATGACCCTGCAGTTCTGAGAGAAGTCACTCGTGGAAAAAAAGTTGCACCCATGCTTGGACTACAGCTCGACGATGAAACTATTGTTGTGCATCCTGGCCAACGTGGATTTCTCAAGCAAGCGCTACTAAAACTTGGTTGGCCTGCAGAAGATTTTGCTGGTTACGTTGATGGCGAGCACCATGAAATTGCGTTGCGCGAAGAGGGCTGGTCTATTCGCAAATATCAATCCATGGCTGCAGAGGGATTTTGGCATGGTGGTTCAGGAGTGGTTGTCCTTCCATGTGGTGCTGGAAAAACAATTGTTGGCGCGGCGGCTATGGCACATGCAAAGGCAACAACACTGATTCTTGTAACAAATACCGTTGCGGCAAGGCAGTGGCGGGATGAATTACTACGCAGAACAACTCTCCACGAAGATGACATTGGCGAGTATTCAGGTGCAAAGAAGGAAATCCGCCCAGTAACTATTGCAACATATCAAGTGATGACAATGAGGCGAGGTGGCGTATATGCCCACCTTGATTTATTTGATGCAATTGACTGGGGCCTGATTATTTATGACGAAGTGCACCTCTTGCCTGCACCAATATTTAGATTCACAGCTGATATTCAATCTCGCCGCCGTCTAGGTTTAACTGCCACTCTTGTTAGAGAAGACGGTATGGAGGGAGAGGTTTTCTCTCTTATCGGACCAAAACGCTTTGACGTTCCTTGGAAAGAAATTGAATCACAGGGATATATCGCTCCAGCAGACTGTGTTGAAGTGCGCGTAACACTTACGGATGAAGAACGGTTGAACTACGCAACAGCTGAGCAAGAAGATCGATACCGTTTTTGCTCAACCACTCTCACAAAGCGCAGAGTTGCCGTCGCACTTGCGCGGCAGCATTCTGAAGATCAAGTTCTTGTTATTGGTCAATATATTGATCAGCTTGACGCTTTAGGTGAAGAACTTGGTGTACCAGTCATCAAGGGTGATACGCCTGTAAAGGAGAGAGAGCGATTATTTAATCTCTATAGAACTGGGGAAATTAAATGTTTGGTTGTTTCTAAAGTCGCAAACTTTTCAATTGATTTACCTGATGCAACTATTGCCATTCAAGTTTCAGGGACATTTGGCTCACGCCAGGAAGAGGCGCAACGGCTCGGTCGTATTTTGCGTCCGAAGGCCGATGGGCGCGGGGCTCGTTTTTACTCTTTAGTCGCAAGAGATACGGTTGATCAAGACTTTGCCCAAAATAGACAACGTTTTCTAGCTGAGCAGGGATACGCCTATCGCATTATTGATGCAGATGAAGTTCTTTCTAAAGAGTAGCAAATACTTTTTTAAATCTTTCTGGATCTACTTTGAAAAAATCATGTGGTTTTCCATTAATTAGAATAACTGGAACTTGTTCGCCGTATTTATCTTCAAGTTCCTGATTTGCATCTATGAATATTTCATCAATAACAAAAACAAGCTCTTCTTGAAGTTGTTCTAAAGTTCTCAGCGCAGCCTCACACAAGTGGCACCCATGCCGCGAGTAGACCTGAACAGTGACCATTTGTATCCTCCACCAGCCATTAATCTATGTATTTGCTGTGAAATTAGAGTACAAGCAATTACTGAGCAATTTCCCCACTAAGATTTTTCACTATGCGGGCTAGGAAAATCACGACACCTCTCCTGGTGTCGGCGACTCTCATTGTTGGCCTCACCCTCCCGATTTCATCGGCCACTGCGTTTGCGGTTAAAGAGATCCCGGCAGGTTGGGTTAATACATATGCCGCCCCCGAGCTTGTCAGCGCCATAAACCCAACTCCAGCCACCAACACGGCTCACTTAAATACTGCCAGCACAATTAACATCACTTTTCAAAACATCCCAGCACAAGAGCAAGTAGCTATACAAGCAGCAATAAATATTTGGAGTGATAACTGGAGCTCATCTGTCCCAGTGAACGTAACAGCTTCTTCACAGGTTGAAACCTCCGCTGGGGTACTAGCTTCGGCTAGCGCTGTTAATTATTTTAATAATTTCCAGGGAGCTCCAGATCAAACTGTCTGGTACTCCTCTGCGATGGCTAATGCTCTTTCGGGTAAAGATCTAGATCCAACAAATCCTGAAATTCGAATCAATATCAATGCTGCGATGCAGAATCTTTTTTATCTTGGAACAGATGGCAACTGCCCTCCTAACCAGTACGATCTCGAATCAATTATTCTCCATGAATTTGCACATGGTTTAGGTTTTATATCAAACGATGTTTTCTACCCAGCAACTGGGGTAGGGCAACTAAATCGTCCAACTCCCTTTGATGCATTTGCGGTACTGCCAGATGGGACTCGTTTAATGGATCTGCCTTCACCTTCTACCCAACTAGGTCAAGCATTTCAAAATACATTAGTGTGGAACGGCCCCATCGGTATCGCAGCAAACAATGGCAGTAAGCCAGTTCTGTTCACTCCAAATCCGTATCAACCTGGGTCCTCAGTAAGTCATTTGGATCAAGTGACATTTCAAAGCTTCGGGCCAAATGCACTTATGACACCAAGCTGGCCTCCTGGAGCAGTTTTCAGAAGTCCTGGTCCACTAGTACTTGGGATGCTTCAAGATATGAGAACAAAACCACCTGGAGGTAAACCTGCAGGGCTTCCAAATGCTCCTCGTAATATTCGAGCAATCGTTGGCGATAAATACGCGATTGTTAACTTTGATCCCCCTGATAACGCTCGTACATCTCCCATTGATTCATATACGGTAAAAGTTGATGGAACTTCAAATGTCTTTACTGGAACTAATAGTCCTATAAAGGTCACAGGTTTAAAGGATGGGATTTCATACACATTCACAGTGACCGCAACAAATCAAGTAGGCACCTCAGTTGGTGCAAAAAGTAATTCAGTTACTCCACAACTTGGATGGGCTTCTACCGTCATAGATTCTGATGCAGATGCAAAATATCTAGCTACTACAACGTTTCAGGGAAGGCCTGCTGTTGTTTATAGCAACTCAACGGCCGGTAACTTAACACTCGCGATATGGAATGCAGGTAAGTGGAGTAAGCAAATTATTGATGGAAACTCAGATTCAGGCGGAAGAACAACCAATGATGTTTCGGGGTTTATCTCGGTCTGCACTTCTGCACCAGGAAAGAACCAACGATTGGATGTCTTCTATGGTGATGTTACAAAGAAATGGCTACGTTATGCTGGATATAACGGTAAGACTTGGAAATACAGCATTGTTGACGGTAACGGAACACTCATCAATGACTACAAGGATATCAATCGGATACGCACAGCAAGTGATGTAAGTGGAGCAAGCGCCTGCGTTGATACGCCCGATGGTCTTCAGGTTTTCTATCGTGACCAAAGCCAGGGAATTATTTTAGGAGCAGTTCAATCATCTGGCACCTGGCAATATGAGTTAGTTGATGGAGATCGTGTTACTGGCTCGCGGACAACTGGTGACGTTGGATTTCATATGCGTGCGCTGAACATCGATTCAGAAGTCTATTTGATTTACGACTCTGTTCTGCAGCTCAACCAACAAAAGCAGCCCGTGCAAGAAGCAGTTCGGCTAGCAACTCGTAGCAGCGCTTTGCCTGAAGATTGGACCTACTCAACACTTGATTCATATGGTGGAGACATAGTTATTGCGGGTTACGACGTAGGACTAACTAATCTTGCTGGTCATGTGAAAGCAAGTTGGATGGCATCAACAGGTGTCTCACTTCCAGATGCAGACAGCATCCGTTACGTAGATCTTGCAATTCCAACAAAAATTGGCCAAATAAGCTCCGGTATTTTTGGAACGCCTGCAGCACCGATGCAGACTGATGGAAAATATATTCTCTTTAATTGCCAAGCAAGACTTTGCAGCTTGAACACAACGAACAGAATAATTTCACTTGTCACAGCCTCAGACGTTTCTAAATCAGGCACAGTCGAGTGGATTAAATTAGGGGCAACTAAGTATGCTCTAGCAGGAATTAATGGAAAGTTAATTAGTTACAAACTCAAGTAAATTATTTTGTATTGTAAAAAAGCAGGTTATAAGTTCCCTGGTCATTATTTGCTAATACTAAACCAAATCCTGGTTGATACTTAAGAGAGACTAACTTTCCACTAAATGTAAAAAGTTCAGATATCCCACCTTTTAGTGAGCTTTTGATCAGAACAGATGTCAAACCCTTTGGTTTGAATCCTGAAATTCCAGGAATCGGTTTTGTTGTCGCAAAGCTTTGCCAACTGTAAACAGAGCTCTTAATAATGGTAACTGCTTTACTGGGGAGTGTTTTCTGTTTACTTAATTTTATTTGTGATAATCCAATAGGGCTAACTGTTGACTCAAATGAATTTGCACTGGAACTATTACTTACTCCCGATACTGTAATTTTCTTCAAGTTCAAGGTAATTGCGCTTGGAAGAAGCACATCTGTTGAATCAGCAGTGTAGGTATTAAGCAGTGAACCACTCTGACTAATCTCCCATACAACAAGTCGTTTTAAACCACTGGTGGGTGGTGTTGCAGGCGCTACTTGTATTTGCGAAGGGTTGACCGTATTCGGTGCCAAGGGTGTCGGTGCGACTTGTGGTGTGGGAATAGCAGTAGCACCTGCTACCCAGATATTGCCCAGTGAATCTATATAGCCAGCTGTGGCAACATCATCGAGCGGAGTACCTAGCCGTAAGCTCCATAATTGCTGTCCTGTATAGCTAAAGGAGGATATAAATCCATCACTAGATCCACCAATAGCCGGGCTTGTCACAAGGGTTGAAGTCGATGTTTCAATTGTGCCAATAAGAAAGGTTCCTGAAGAGTTTGTGAGAACATCTGAGAGTTGATCTCCACCTGATAAAGAAAGAGCAAAAGATGTTGCTAAAGGTGTCACGAGAATTGATTTTGTTGCAGCATTTGCATTGCTTATTGTGATCAGTAATAAAAAGGCGAGTGCCGTTAGAAAGTTTTTTTTCACGCCAGTTCGCGCGAACGATCTGCTGCGGCCTTCATGGCACGTGCAACTAAGTCTTGTAGTTTTCCTTCGCTGAAAACTGTCAACGCCTCAGCAGTCATACCTTTAGGACTTGTCACATTCTCACGAAGTGTTGATGCACTTTTACCTGATTCAGCTAACATTTTTGCTGATCCGATAATAGTTTGAGTAACCAATTCGGTTGCAACTTTTTCACTTATGCCCATTTTCACAGCTCCATTTACCATCGCCTCGACGAAGGCAAAAAAGTAGGCAGGGCCTGATCCACTCGTTGCTGCTGTCGCATCTTGCAATTCTTCACTCACTTCAATCACCTTTCCACACGCAAGTAAGACTTCCCGCAAATACTCTAAATCACTTTCTTGAACATTTTTGCCGGCTGAGATTATTGACATTCCCTCACCGAACATCATGGGCGTATTTGGCATTACTCGAATAACTGATTGCTTAGGAGCAAGAGCTGCCTCCAGAAGCGACGTCCTCTTACCTGCTAAGAACGATACGACTACAGATTGTGGACTGACTTCCGATGCGATCTTAGCGAGTAAATCATCAAGTCCCTGTGGCTTCACGGCCAGCAGCAAGATATCTGACTCTTTCGCAAGGGCAGTATTTGAAGCAGACTTAATCTGATACTTCTTTTCAACTTCAGTTTTACGCTCTGGGCTGCGAACCGAAAAAGATATTAAATCGCGAGAGACTCCAGCCTTGATTAGCCCGGCAAGAACTGCTTCACCCATATTCCCAACCCCGATGATGCCCACTCGTGAAGATTGGATTTTCAAGTTCGCCACATACAGAGCCTACCCAATAGACTCTCGCACTATGCCTGAGGTAAAAGATGGTTTCGCTCGCGACTTTGTTGAGTTTGCTGATCCTGCAAAACCAGAAGAGATCTTCCGCTGCGACCTAACCTGGCTGACCTCCTATTGGACATGTATTTATGGTGCGGGGTGCTGTGGGATTGATGCAGATAAGCCAGATGCCGGATGTTGTTCTGACGGCGCTTATTACTCAGATGAAGAAGATGAAGAGCGAACTCAAAAAGTTGCTGCGCGCCTTACACCTGAAATGTGGCAGTTCTACAACGAAGCTCAACCAAAGAAAAAAGGTAGCAAACTTAAGATTTCAGAGGTTGGATTGGATAACGATCGCAAGACCCGTAAAATTGACGACTCATGCATTTTTCTAAATCGTATGGACCATTCAGCACCCGGATACACGGGTTCATTTGGGTGCGTATTGCACCACCTTGCAGAAAAAGAAGGCGTGCACTTCGTTGAGACAAAGCCAGATGTTTGCTGGCAGCTACCAATTCGCAGAAGCTTTGAAACAAGAGAATTTGGTGATGAAGAAATTTCTGTAACCGTGATTGGTGAATATGAACGCCTTGCTTGGGGAGAGGGCGGAAAAGACTTCGCTTGGTACTGCACAGCTAATACCGAAGCCCATGTTGGTCGTGAACCTGTATATAAATCTAATAACAATGAACTCATTGCTCTCATGGGACCAGAAGCGTATGCAGAGTTGGTAAAGCATTGCGATGCTCGCGTAGAAGCAATTGCTGCAACCGCAAAGCAACAGCGCAAACGTGAACTTCCACTTTTCCAAATTCATCCAGCAACAGTTGCAGCTCGTGGCCAAGGCTCCCGCTAAAGATCCATTCCGCTGCGCTGAGTGCGGGTGGACGTCTACAAAGTGGGTTGGCAGATGTGGTGAGTGCCAAGCTTGGGGAAGTGTTGAAGAGATCGCAGCGCCTAAGAAACTCTCACTCGTTCCTGGATCAGTTTCGCAAAATGCGACACCCATCGGTGAGGTTAGTTTAGAGAGCGCAAAAGCACGTTCAAGTGGGGTAAGTGAATTAGATCGTGTACTTGGTGGCGGCTTAGTACCAGGTGCAGCAATTCTGCTCGCAGGTGAACCGGGTGTAGGCAAATCAACACTTTTACTCTCTGTAGCTGCTCAATCTGCAAAAGAGAAGATGACCGCTCTTTACATAAGTGGAGAGGAATCAGCATCGCAAGTTCGTTTACGTGCTGAGCGCTTAAATGCAATTGATCCAAATCTATGGTTGGCGGCAGAGAACGAATTAGGCGCTGTAATTGCACATATTGATGCTGTTAAGCCAGAACTACTCATCATTGACTCAATCCAAACAATTTCAAGTAACGCTGTTGACGGCGCACCTGGAGGAGTAACACAAGTTCGGGAGATAGCTGCCGCTCTGATTAGAATTGCAAAAGATCGAAATATCACGTTGGTTCTTGTTGGGCACGTGACTAAAGATGGATCAATTGCTGGCCCTAGATTGCTTGAGCATCTTGTTGATGTTGTCTTAAATTTTGAAGGTGAGCGTCACTCGCGCCTTCGTCTTATTCGTGCCATGAAGAATCGCTTTGGTGCATCTGATGAAGTTGGCTGTTTTGATATGAGTGAGTCAGGTATAACAAGTTTGACTGATCCCACTGGTTTGTTTACAACCCGTCATAGTGAGCCAGTACCAGGTACTTGTGTCACTGTTGCGCTTGAAGGCCGTAGACCTTTACTTGCTGAGATTCAAGCACTCGTTGGTACACCAGTGGCTGAGGGCCGAGATTTTGGAAATTCCCGCCGAGTGACATCTGGTCTTGATACTCCTCGTACATCTATGACACTTGCTGTCCTTGAACTTCGTGCAAATATCAGACTCTCTGGACGTGATGTATATGTCGCGACAGTAGGGGGCATGAAGATGAATGAGCCATCTGCTGATCTTGCAGTCGCACTTGCAGTTGCATCTGCAGCCAAAGGATTAGCACTTCCCGCAGATCTTGTTGCTATTGGTGAAGTCGGACTTGCTGGAGAAATTCGTAAAGTGACTGGCGCGCAACAACGCATAGCTGAAGCTGCGCGTCTTGGATTTAAGCGGGCCATGGTTCCAACAGGTTCTGATCTAAAGATTGCTGGAATTGAAATTATGGAAGTCGCTCGTCTTGAACAAGCGATTGCAAAAGTAAAAATCAGTTAAGAGTTGCTCAGATGAAGCAAACTTCTGTCCTCCGCTGGTTTGATGAAAATAAGCGTGACTTACCTTGGCGCAATACATCTCCTTGGGGCGTTATGGTGAGTGAATACATGCTTCAACAAACACCTGTGAATCGTGTTCTACCAATCTGGACGGAGTGGCTCTCCCGTTGGCCTACTCCTCAAGACTTAGCATTGGCAAAGAAAGGTGATGTCATCACGGCATGGGGACGGCTCGGTTACCCCCGCCGTGCACTGCGATTACATGAAGCAGCAGGGGTGATTACGAAGAAGTTTGATAATCAAGTTCCTAGAGCTATGGAAGATCTTCAGTCACTTCCAGGGGTCGGGGATTACACGGCAGCTGCAATCGCAGCTTTTGCATATAACGAATCAACACTCGTTTTAGATGTAAACATCCGCCGGCTTTTTGCTCGAGTAATTGATGGTGATCAATTTGCAACTTCGGCCCCAAGCAAAATCGAGCGAAAGCTTCGCTATGAATTAATCCCCAGTGATGGGGCTAAATGGGCAGCGGCAACGATGGAATTAGGCGCACTCATTTGCACCGCGCGTAATCCAAACTGCGATCAATGTCCTCTTAAAAAGGAATGCTCATGGCGGGAAAAAGGCTATCCACAATCTGAGGTAAAGAAAAAGTCACAAGGATGGGCAGGAACTGACCGTCAATGTCGTGGAGTAATTGTTCAGGCACTTAGAGAAAATCGAAAGCAAACAAAAATTGCACTTAGCAAACTTTGGCACGATGAAACACAAGTGGAATTGGCCCTGAAAACACTACTTGCCGATGGCCTCATTGAGGCAACCGGCAAGAGTTTTCAATTACCTAATTAGTTAGAAGTTGGTGCGCCTTCAAGGTCACCAGGAGTATCTGGCATCTCAGACTTAACGACACCCTTAAAGGTAAAGGTTTCTGTTTCACCCTCAACAGCGACATCAACGAGTGTGATCTCACCTGGCTTTACATCGCCAAACAAAATCTTCTCAGAAAGTACATCTTCGATTTCGCGTTGGATTGTGCGGCGAAGTGGGCGCGCTCCGAGTAATGGATCGTAACCACGCTTTGCAAGAAGAGCCTTTGCAGCAGATGTGAGCTCGATGCCCATATCTTTTGCACGAAGGCGCTCATCCAAGTTGGCGATCATGAGATCAACAATTTGAACAATTTCTTCTTCAGATAGTTGATGGAAGACAACAACTTCATCAATACGGTTAAGGAATTCAGGTCGGAAATGATTCTTGAGTTCATCGGCAACCTTTCCCTTCATCCGCTCATAGTTTCCAAGTGCATCATCTGCATTGTGGAATCCAAGTCCAAGACTCTTTGAGATGTCACGTGTTCCAAGGTTTGTGGTCATGATGATCACAGTGTTCTTGAAATCAACTACACGTCCTTGAGCATCGGTTAGACGTCCATCTTCTAGTACTTGAAGAAGTGAGTTGAAAATATCTGGGTGAGCTTTTTCAATTTCATCAAAAAGCACAACAGAGAATGGCTTACGGCGTACTTTCTCTGTGAGTTGTCCACCTTCGTCATATCCAACATATCCAGGAGGTGCACCAAAGAGGCGTGAAGCTGTGTGCTTCTCTGAATACTCAGACATATCAAGTTGGATTAGCGCATCTTGATCGCCAAATAAGAATGCTGCAAGTGTGCGAGAAAGTTCAGTCTTTCCAACACCAGAAGGACCCGCAAAAATAAATGATCCACCTGGACGCTTTGGATCTTTGAGACCCGCGCGTGTTCGACGAATTGCTTGTGACAAAGCCTTGATCGCTTGGTTTTGCCCAATAACGCGTTTGTGTAATTCATCTTCCATGCGAAGTAGACGTGCCGTCTCTTCTTCGGTCAATTTAAAGACTGGGATACCAGTTGAATGTGAAAGGACTTCAGCAATGAGCTCTTCGTCTACTTCAGCGACGACATCTAGATCGCCTGCTTTCCAAGACTTTTCGCGCTCTGCTTTTTCGGTAATGAGCGACTTTTCTTTGTCGCGAAGTGCCGCAGCCTTTTCGAAATCTTGACCATCAATGGCAGATTCCTTCTCTTTGCGGGCAGCAGCAATCTTGTCATCAAATTCGCGAAGCTCAGGAGGCGCAGTCATACGACGGATACGCAGACGTGATCCTGCTTCGTCAATGAGATCGATCGCCTTATCTGGCAAGAAACGATCTGCAACATATCGATCTGCAAGTGTTGCCGCAGAAACTAGTGCTGCATCTGAAATTGAAACTTTATGGTGAGACTCATAACGATCGCGAAGACCCTTGAGAATTTCAATTGTGTGTGGCAATGATGGCTCAGCAACCTGAATAGGCTGGAAACGGCGCTCAAGAGCAGCATCCTTTTCAAGGTGCTTGCGATATTCATCGAGAGTTGTCGCGCCAATTGTCTGCAGTTCACCACGAGCGAGCATTGGCTTCAAAATACTTGCAGCATCAATTGCTCCTTCTGCTGCTCCTGCGCCAACAAGTGTATGAATCTCATCAATAAATAGAACGATATCTCCGCGTGTACGGATCTCTTTTAGTACTTTCTTCAAGCGTTCTTCAAAATCTCCGCGGTAGCGGCTACCTGCGACAAGTGCACCAAGATCAAGTGAGTAAAGCTGCTTATCGCGAAGTGTTTCAGGAATATCTCCCTTAACGATGGCTTGCGCCAAGCCCTCAACAATTGCAGTCTTACCAACACCGGGTTCTCCAATAAGAACTGGATTGTTCTTTGTGCGACGTGAAAGAACCTGCATCACACGTTCAATTTCTTTTTCGCGGCCAATGACTGGATCAAGCTTTCCTTCACGAGCAGCTTGTGTCAGATTGCGGCCAAACTGATCAAGCACAAGTGATGTTGAAGGAGTTCCCTCTGCTGGGCCACCAGATGCGACAGCTTCTTTTCCTTGGTAACCAGAGAGCAATTGAATAACTTGTTGGCGAACACGATTGAGATCTGCACCCAACTTAACAAGTACTTGAGCAGCAACACCTTCACCTTCACGGATAAGTCCAAGAAGAATGTGTTCAGTTCCAATGTAATTATGGCCAAGTTGGAGCGCCTCACGGAGTGAGAGCTCTAAAACTTTTTTAGCACGTGGTGTAAATGGGATGTGACCAGAGGGTGCTTGTTGACCTTGTCCAATAATTTCTTCAACCTGAGAACGTACTGCTTCAAGTGAAATACCTAGAGCTTCGAGTCCCTTTGCGGCAACCCCTTCACCTTCGTGGATGAGTCCAAGAAGAATGTGTTCAGTTCCGATGTAGTTGTGATTGAGCATGCGGGCTTCTTCTTGCGCCAGCACAACAACACGGCGAGCTCGATCAGTAAACCGCTCGAACATCAGGCACCTCTTTCTTGGGCTTTATTCTCTAGGTCTAGCCTACCCATAACGCTAAATGTCCTCTATTTATGCCCATTTATGCCTTAAAAATTGGGTAAATCTGGGGGAATTAAAGTATCCGCAACATTCGGGTATTTCCCAGGGTATTTGGCTTCACCCGCTCTAGATCGAGGAACTCAGCAACACCCTCATCATAGGAGCGTAGCAGCTGTTGATAAACCTCTGGGGAGACGGGAGTTCCCTCAATAACCTCAAAGCCATTTCGCGAAAAGAAGTCGATTTCAAAAGTGAGGCAGTAAATTCTTGCAACGCCAATTTCTTTCGCTCTGTTGACAATTTTTTCAATGATCGCATTTCCAACGCCCTGACCACGCATCTTGTCGAGGACAGCCACCGTGCGTACCTCTGCTAAATCTTCCCAAAGTACGTGTAGTGCTCCACATCCAACAATTTCTCCATCCAATTCTGCGACGGTAAATTCTTGAACTGTTTCATAAAGTGTGACAGTTTCTTTTGAAAGAAGGCGTCCCCCACTAACATTTGCATCAACAATTTGTCTGATTGCTTTAATGTCTGAAGTCTTCGCAGGACGGATTAAAACCGTCATGACTCCTCCGGTTTTACTAGTGGAAACAAAATAGTTTCGCGGATTCCAAGACCAGTAAGTGCCATGAGTAAGCGATCAACACCCATTCCCATTCCACCCATTGGCGGAACTCCGTATTCCATCGCTCTTAAGAAATCTTCATCAAGATTCATCGCTTCAACATCACCCTTTGCACCAAGAGCCGCTTGTTCAATCAAACGCTCCCGTTGGATCACCGGATCAATAAGTTCTGAATAACCTGTTGCTAATTCAAAGCCTTCAACATAAAGGTCCCACTTTTCAACTAAACCAGGAATTGTTCGATGTGCACGAACTAGTGGAGAAGTATCAACTGGATAACCTTTAACAAAGATTGGCTCGTTCAACTTGCCTTCACTTACATGCTCAAAGATTTCTTCTGCAAGTTTGCCTGTTACCCACTTCGGATCTACTTTTATCCCTAGTTTTTCGGCAATTTTCTTCAAATCTGCTTGTGGCGTTTGTGGGGTAATACTCTCCCCAACTCCATCAGAAATAAGGTCGAATAGATTTGCTTCACGCCACTTACCACCAAGGTTTACCTCTCGACCGTCGTGATGACGCACTACATGAGACCCAAAGACCGCTTGAGCTGCCTCTTGAATTAAGTCTTGTGTCAGTTTGGCAATTGTCTCCCAGTCACCATATGCCTGATAACTCTCGATCATTGCAAACTCAGGTGAGTGACTTGAGTCAGCACCTTCATTTCGGAAGTTACGGTTAATCTCAAAAACGCGCTCTATCCCACCAACAACACAACGCTTCAAAAATAGCTCTGGGGCAATTCGCAGATATAAATCCATGTCATATGCATTACTACGGGTTTTAAATGGACGGGCGGTTGCTCCACCATGCATTACCTGAAGCATGGGAGTTTCAACTTCAATAAAGTCTCTTCTAGAAAAAGAATCACGCAAAGACTTCATTACCTGTGGGCGTAGCCGAGCATTGCTTCTTGCTTCTGGGCGCACGATGAGGTCAACGTAACGCATGCGAACTCGTGTCTCCTCAGATAATGGTTTGTGATCAACAGGAAGTGGTCGAAGTGATTTTGCTGCTAGTTTCCACGATGAGGCCAAAATAGATAGCTCTCCGCGCTTTGAAGTGATGATCTCACCTGTAACACTCACTAAGTCGCCTAAATCAATATCACTCTTCCATAATTCCAGGGACTCTTCTCCAACTTTATCGAGTGAAAACATGGCTTGAAGTTCAGTTCCATCGCCTTCGCGCAATGTTGCAAAACATAACTTTCCAGTATCGCGTTTGAAAATAACTCTGCCAGATAAGCTTTCTGTGATTCCAGTTGCGACATCAATGGCAAGATCTGCGTGCTTCTCCCGGATGTCTTTAAGGCTTGCAGTGCGAGCAACTTGTACAGGGTATGCCTCATCCCCACGAGCCAGAATTGCTGAACGCTTTTCACGGCGAATTCGCAATTGCTCGGGGAGGTCATCCTCTGGAATCTGATCGCTCATAATTGGGTAACCCTATCGGCTCGTTATTACCTATTGCGATCAAAAACCATGGCAAGGCCAAGCAACGTTAGATCCGGTTCGTGTTCATCGATCGTTTCAGCAATTCCCATGACCAACGGCGCTAACCCTCCTGTGGCGATCACTGTTGTTGGTCCTGCATCGGGATAGAGAACATCCAGCTCCTCTATTATTCGATTAACCAAGCCATCAACTTGCCCGGCAAAACCATAAATGGTGCCTGACTGAAGTGCTTCGACTGTGTTCTTACCAATAACAGACTTTGGCTTAACTAACTCAACTTTGCGCAGTTGAGCAGCACGAGCTGCTAGTGCTTCAACTGATATTTCAATTCCCGGAGCAAGTGCGCCACCAAGAAATTCACCTTTGGGTGAAACAACATCAAGATTAGTTGAAGTACCAAAATCGACAACAATGCACGGACCATGTGAACCAAACAAAGTATGAGCTGCAAGAGTATTCACAATGCGATCTGCGCCAATTTCTTTGGGATTATCGACAAGCAATGGAACTCCTGTCTTAATTCCAGGTTCAACAATTGTGATGGGAATATGGTCAAAGTAAGTCTTAACCATCTGACGAATTTCCCGCAAAACTGCAGGAACCGTTGAACAAATCGACAGGCCATCAATCTCATGCCCTTCAATTAAAGATCGATATTGCAGCCATAACTCATCTGCAGTATCTCTTGGATCAGTTTTCACCCGCCAAGAACGTTTCAGTTTGTCATCACTGAAAAGTCCAAGGACAGTATTTGTATTTCCTACATCGATTGCTAATAACATCTATCGCTCCATTCTTAAATCTAAACCGATGTCGAGGGCTTGTGCTGAGTGGGTAAGCGCTCCCACTGCTAAGTAGTCAACTCCAGTTTGTGCATAAGCCAATGCGTTATCAAGTGAAAGGCCACCTGAAGCTTCTAGTTTTGTTTTACCTTGTGCCATAGCCACAGCTTCTTTGCACTGAGCAGTACTCATGTTGTCTAGAAGAACTAGATCAGGGTTTTGCGTAAGGATTAAGCTCAATTGATCCAAAGTATCAACCTCGACTTCGATAAGCATGTCTGGATACTGCGACTTCACAGCTTTGAATGCTTCAAGCACTCCTCCAGCAGCAAGAATGTGATTATCTTTAATAAGTACAGATTCAGAGAGAGACATACGGTGGTTTTCTCCACCACCCATTCGGACAGCTTCCTTTTCTAATTCGCGCCAACCTGGGGTGGTCTTGCGAGTGTCTCGAACTATGCAATTTGTTCCAGATATTGCATCAACCCAACGCCTTGTTAGCGTTGCAATGCCACTCAGATGTGTTAAAAAATTCAGAGTGGTGCGTTCTGCAAGCAGAAGTGCACGTGTATTGCCCCGTGCTTCCAAAATTACTGTCCCAGCAGCAGTTTCATGTGCACAGGTAACTGGTGCATCAACATTGTTAATGCCTAAATATTTTAGAACCTCTATCGCCGCAGGAATTCCAGCGATCACACCTTTTTGCCTATTCACAAACTGAGCAACAGAATGTTGATTTTCAGGAATAGTTGCATGGCTAGTGATATCGATTCCACCTGCAAGATCTTCAGCGATTGCTCGCTCAATCAGAAATTTCAATCCCTCAGTCATGATTGGACTGCTTGCGTAGTCGTTGACCATGCTCCGTCAACATCCAAATGCTCCACGATGCGAGACTGCCACTTGGCATCAACTTCTGGGAAATCACTGCGCCAATGAGATCCTCGAGATTCCTTGCGAGCAAGTGCAGATCTGACAATCGCAGTAGCGAGAAAATATAGATTAGAAACTTCCCAAGAATTTACATCTGCAACTTTAGTTTGCCGCTTACTCAGCTCTTCTAACGTCTGAAGCGCTCCCTTCAAACTTTTCTCAGAGCGCATAACACCTGCCCCTTCACTCATCGAAAGTTGAAGCGGTATTCGAATTGCAGGATCTAAGAGAATTGTTTTTTCTTTCTCATTTTGGTGGGGTTCATGCGGTTCTGGCAAATGTTTTGCGATGTGTTCTGCGATGCGTGCGCCAAAGACCAATCCCTCCAATAAGGAGTTAGAAGCCAAGCGATTGGCACCATGGGCACCAGTACAAGCACTCTCACCGCATACATAAAGCCCCTCAATCGTGCTTTGCCCATTGAGATCAACTAGGACACCACCAGAAGAATAATGCGAAGCGGGAGCAACTGGAATTAATTGCTTTGTTGGATCAATCCCATTCTCAAGGCAAGACGCGTAAATTGTTGGAAAGCGTTCTTTGAAATCTTTAATGGCGGTTGCATCTAGCCAAACATGTGGAATGTTTGCCTCTTTCATTTGAGTAAATATCTCTTTGGCAACGATGTCTCGTGGGGCAAGATCAGATTGTTCATGTTTACCCTGCATAAAGCGCTCACCCTTATGGTTTAGAAGTATCGCGCCTTCACCCCGCACTGCTTCACTAATCAAGGGTTGCTGCCCACCCAAACTCATGTCTCTCCACAATACTGTGGGATGAAATTGAATGAATTCAACATCAGCAACGTCTGCGCCAGCACGAAGTGCCATCGCAACGCCGTCACCAGTTGAAACTGCAGGATTAGTTGTTTGAGAATAAACCTGACCCAGTCCACCTGTTGCAATTACCACTGCTCTTGCGAGGGCTTGGCCAACTCCATCTCTAGAACCTTCACCAATAACGTGAACGGTCACACCACAGACAGTGCCTGATTTAGATTTTAGGGCGTCAATAACGAGTGCGTGCTCAATAATTTCAATACCTTCGTCATTTTGAACTGCTGCAAGAAGTGCACGAGAAACTTCAGCCCCTGTTGCATCTCCACCAGCATGTAAAATTCGGTTCCTGTGGTGACCTCCTTCGCGTGTAAGAGCAATTTCACCACTTTCTGCCTTATCAAAAACTGCTCCATGAGCAATTAACTTACGTACTGCTTCTGGCCCTTCAGTCACTAATACATTCACCGCATCTAGATCACATAAACCTGCTCCCGCAATAAGAGTGTCACTTTTATGTTGATCAGGTGTATCGCCTGGTCCAAGTGCAGCGGCAATTCCACCCTGTGCCCATTTTGTAGAGCCCTCATCAATATTTGCTTTCGTAACAAGGAGAACTGAAAGATTTGCCGCGCGTGCATTAAGTGCGGTTGTTAAGCCAGCTACTCCAGAGCCAATAACAATGACATCTGCGCGCACGGTCCAACCAGGTTTACCTGCAAATAGCTTCATGAGCGGACCGCCATCCCCATATTGTCGAGCAAACGAACCCCATCTATCCAACCGGCGATAATTGCTCGTGGATTAAGCGTGGTTGAGTCAGCAATTTCAAAGGTTAATGGGTCAATCACCTCGGCATAATCCAAAGAGAATGCTGGCTCACTTGCCAGAATCTCTCTCATCGCCTTCTTGGATCCAGAACGTAGCGCTCTAGGAATAACGAGCGCTGCCCTTCGACCATCTGGGGTTAAATGGATATTTCTTGAAGACAGTGCAAGACCATCAGCATCTCGAACCGTTCCACACGTAATGATTTCAACTGGGATATGGCTTTTTAAAACCCAGTTTTTAACAATATGCAATTGCTGAAAATCTTTTTCACCAAATACTGCCCACTTTGGATCAATGTGTTTAAAAAGTTGATTGATAACAGTCAGGACTCCATCAAAATGGCCTGGCCTTGCACTGCCCTCAAACTTATTTCCAATCTCACCAGCACTAATCTTTTTAATCTCACCGTTTACTTTTAGATTCGCTGGATAAATTTCATCAACTGTGGGTGCCCAAATACGGGTTGCGCCTGCGGCAAGAGCTTGCTTACTGTCTGCCTCTAAATCTCTTGGGTACTTTTCCAAATCTTCCAAATGCTCGAACTGAAGGGGATTCACAAAGATACTCACAACGACATTATTGGTAAGCGTACGTGCATGTTTGATTAATGACATATGCCCATCATGAAGAGCGCCCATCGTAGGAACGAAGGCGACATCATTGCTGCTTACAGACATTTACGGGCTCCAGTCCTTTCCGGTACCGGGCATGTAACTAAAAGTTTACCCTGCAATTTGTTTAAGCAACACTCCGATCTCCCCGTAGCCAGGAAGCACTGCTTGCGGGTCAATTTCAAACCATGGCTCTAAAACAAAGCTTCTCTCATGCGCTCTGGGATGAGGCAATGTGAGTGCTTGTTCGTTCAAAAGAAGATCTCCATAAGTTATGAGATCTAGATCTAAGGTGCGAGGGCCCCAACGCTCTTCCCTTACTCTTCCAGCTCCATTTTCAATGGACTGCAACTGACTTAGCAATTCAAGGGGTTGCATCTCTGTATCACCAATTAAAACTGCATTGAGATAGTTTGGTTGCTTTGGACCGCCGACTGGAATAGTTTCATAGAATTTGGATATTGATTGGACTTTAATGGATTTGCCAATTTGAACAATTGCATCGGACAGTATCGATTTAGAGTCACCTAGATTGGAGCCAAGAGCAATAACTGTTTTCACTTGCTACGGATGATTCTTACTGCAATATCCCCTACTTCTACGCCAACCGGGGCATCAGGTTTGTGAACAATCACTTCAACACTTTTTACAGGAAATTCCTTTAGAATCTTCTGTGCAATTACTTCCGCAAGATGCTCAATCAAATTAACAGGATCACCAATAAGGATTTTATTCACAGCAGCAATTACTTTGGAATAATCAATTGCATCGTCCAACGAATCACTCTTCGAAGCTTTTTTAGACTTTGAGGTGAGCGATAAATCGACGAGAAATCGTTGCCCGTTTTTCCGCTCTTCTGGATAGACCCCATGGAACCCGTGTGCTGAAATAGATTGTATTTCGATGCGATCGCTCATGCGCGTAACTCCATCACAACTTTAATCGCATCCACATGTGGTTTCACACTGTGAGTGCGAACTCCCCAGACACCCTGCTTCGCTAACTGCGCGGTAAGAGCAATCGTTGCCGACTCTCTTTCATCTGGATCAGTTGCCTGAACTAAATCACCAAGAAATCTCTTTCTAGAAACCCCTACAAGCAATGGATAGCCGAGTAGCTGTAAACGATCTATGTTGCGGAGAATTTCCCAATTATGCTCAGACGTTTTTGCAAAACCAATTCCCGGATCCAAGATGAGTTGTTCTGGGCTTACTCCTTCATTAATAAGTACCGTTACTCGCTCGTCTAGCTCATCTTTAACCTCTTTGACAACATCCTTATAAATTGCGTGCTTCTGCATATCTTCTGAATGTCCTCGCCAATGCATTGCAATATATTGAACTGTCGGATTTGTTGAAATTAATTTAGCCATATCAGGGTCAGCAATCCCTCCGCTGACATCATTAACAATACTTGCCCCTGCTGCGATCGCTGCGCGGGCGATCTCTGCCCTTGTTGTATCCACACTTAGCGTCACACCTAATGGCTGTAGCTCTGTAATGACGGGTATAACTCGATCGCGCTCTTCTTCTGCACTTACTCTGGTGGCGCCAGGCCTTGTGGATTCTCCACCAATATCAATTATGTTCACTCCCTCATCAATCATCTGACGAGCTCGCGTGATAGCAGCATCAAAATCGAAATGACGGCCTCCGTCAGCAAAAGAATCAGGTGTGACATTTAAAATGCCCATCACCAATGTCTGCTCGGAATTACTCATTAGCGCTCAGATGCTGTTATGAGCGCCATCGCCTCTGCACGTGTAGCAGCGCTGCGCAACTGACCTCGAACCGCACTTGTAGTTGTTCGAGCCTGCGATTTCTTTACTCCACGCATGGACATACATAGGTGTTCGCAGTCAACAATCACAATTACACCAGCCGGATTTAAAATTTCAACCATCGCATCTGCAATCTGAGATGTTAGTCGTTCTTGTACTTGTGGGCGACGAGAATATAGGTCGACAAGCCTTGCAAGTTTAGAAAGTCCTGTAATTCGGCCTGAGTCACCAGGTATATAACCGATATGAGCAACGCCGTGAAATGGAGTGAGGTGATGCTCGCAATGTGAAAATACTTCAATATCTCTCACAATTACTAATTCGCTGTGACCAATATCGAAAGTTGTTGTGAGAATTTCTTCAGGTGATTGCCATAGGCCTTCAAAGTTTTCACGGAATGCTTTTGCTACACGCTTAGGTGTGTCCCTCAAGCCATCCCGCTCTGGGTCTTCACCAATTGCAAGTAGTAACTCGGTTACTGCTCTCTCTGCTCTAACTTGATCAAACTCTGAGCGTGCACGTCCATCATGAGGCCCCATGCTGACTGGATTGATCTCATCTGTCATTGCTTAAGCCTCAACTGTTGGTGGCGCCGTTTTTTTCCTTGGCTTACGAACAGGTTGTTCAACAGTCTTTTGAACTTCAACAACAGGTTTTTGTGGCTTGGCAGGAGACAAGTTCACTGGGGGCTTATCTGATGGTGTGCGGCCGGGTGAACCAGTCCAAGCTGGCCTTGGCTTAACTTTCTTTACACGCTTAAAGATTTTTTCAATATCATCCTTGAGCAATGTCTCACGCTCAAGAAGTTCAACAACAAGAGTGTCAAGAATGTCGCGATTTGCAACGAGAATATCGAATGCTTCTTGGTGTGCATTTTCAATGAGGTTATGAATCTCTGAATCAACAATCCCAGCAACATTTTCAGAATAATCTCGTTGGTGTCCGTAGTCGCGGCCTAGGAAAGGTTCACTATCACTTGTTCCCAGCTTGATTGCGCCGATCTTCTCTGTCATTCCATACTGAGTCACCATGGCACGGGCAAGGTTTGTTGCCTTTTCAATGTCATTTGATGCGCCAGTAGTTGGATCGTGGAAGATCAATTCTTCGGCTGCGCGTCCCCCTAATGAGTATGCAAGCTGATCAAGCATTTGATTGCGTGTTGTTGCATAGCGATCTTCATCAGGCAAAACCATTGTGTAACCAAGTGCACGGCCTCGAGGCATGATTGTAATTTTGTGAACAGGATCGGTATGTGGCAGAGCATGTGCAACTAGTGCATGGCCACCTTCGTGATAAGCAGTTATACGACGCTCTTCTTCCGTCATAAGGCGTGTTGTGCGCTGAGGTCCAGCCATAACACGATCAATAGCTTCATCTAACGCGGCAGTAGTAATGACCTTTGCATTTTCACGTGCCGTGAGTAATGCGGCCTCATTTAGAACGTTCGCAAGATCTGCTCCTGTAAATCCTGGAGTGCGCTTAGCAAACGAACTTAAATCAACGCTCTTTGCAATTGGCTTTCCTTTTGCGTGTACTTCTAAAATCGCAGTGCGTCCCTTTAAATCTGGACGATCAACTGGAATCTGGCGATCAAATCGTCCTGGTCGAAGTAGTGCGGGATCCAGAACATCTGGACGGTTTGTAGCTGCTATCAAAATAACTTGACCATTACCTTCAAAGCCATCCATCTCAACTAATAGCTGATTAAGTGTCTGTTCACGTTCATCGTGTCCTCCGCCTAATCCAGCACCACGCTGACGACCAACAGCATCAATTTCATCAACAAAGATAATTGCCGGGGCATTTTCTTTTGCTTGAGTAAATAAGTCACGGACGCGTGATGCACCGACACCAACAAACATTTCCACAAACTCAGAACCTGAAATTGAATAGAACGGAACATTCGCTTCGCCGGCAACCGCGCGGGCAAGGAGAGTCTTACCTGTTCCTGGAGGACCGTATAAGAGAACTCCTTTTGGAATTTTTGCCCCAATATCTTGATACTTCTTTGGGTCGGCAAGAAAATCTTTAATTTCGCGAAGCTCAGCAACTGCCTCATCGGCGCCTGCAACATCGGCAAAGGTGTTTTGAGGATTCTCTTTATTTTGCATCTTTGCTTTTGAGCGACCAAAGGAGAAAATTCGATTTCCACCCTGAGCATTGCCCATGAAAAGCAGAATGAGAAATCCGATAACAAGAATTGGTGCAAAGCTAAAGAAAAGTGATGCTAGGAACGAAGTGGTCGGTACCTTCACATTCCAAGCCTTTGCAGGAGGATTACTTGTCAATAACTCAGTAATCTGCGGTTCCTGATTAGCAACGTAATTCGCCTGAAGGTGTGTGGAGCCTTTTACCGTTGTCCCGGGCTTTAAAATAACTTGGATACGTTGATCTTTGTCGATCAAAAGTGCTGACTCCACTTTGTTCTGTGAAATTTCAGCCAAGATTGTTGAAGTATCGACTGTGGTGTAGGTCGCGCCACTTCCAGAGATGCGTCCGAAAGCTATGACAAAGAGAAGTGCAATTACAATCCAAAAAAGTGGACCACGAACAATTTTACGGATTCGTTTGCGTGGAACCTGAATTTTTTTATCAGTTAGTTTCTTTTTCTCTGTCAACTTCTTCTTCTCTTTTCCGTTGCTCATGAGTACACGTGCTTTGCTAGAACACCAATAAAATCTAGATTCCGATATCGCTCGTTGTAGTCAAGTCCATAGCCAACGACAAACTCGGTTGGTATATCAAATCCCACATACTTAACATCAACTGCAACTTTTGCCGCGTCAGGTTTGCGGAGCATTGTTAAAATTTCAACAGTCTTAGTTCCACGTGATTCGAGATTGGATTTAAGCCAAGAAAGTGTAAGGCCCGTATCAACAATATCTTCAACAATAAGAACGTGCTTGTTTGTTATATCTCGGTCAAGATCCTTGAGAATTCGAACAACACCGCTTGACTTGGTTCCTGACCCATACGATGAAACAGCCATCCAGTCCATTTCAACATGTCGATTAAGAACGCGAACAAAGTCAGCCATAGTCATCACTGCACCTTTAAGAATTCCTATAACAAGTAATTCTTTTCCCTCATAATCTTTTTCGACAGCTTTCGCTAATTCCGCGATGCGAATTTGGATCTGTTCATGTGTAACTACGACGCGTTCAATATCTACGCCACTTGTTCCAAGATCCACGTTGCTCTCCTATGAGGTAATCCCGACCTGCTGGCCGGACTTGCTATCCCTGCGAGAGCGAAAGTCTGCCCGAAATTCGTCCTACCTTCACACCACCTGGTAGAGATACTTCCCCTTGCCCGTGCCATGCTGTGACCAGCGCCTCTACAGCAGCCACATGATCGGCGGTAATCGAGCCGCTTGGGGCACCCGCGGCAAGGATCACCCTACGCAGTACCCGGCTTCGGACAGCCTTGGGGAGTCTGTCTAGAAGCTCAACATCAAGATCCTTGGAGCCCGTCATCTTCAAGAAATCCTCTGCATATTCATCTAGTGCATCTGCATCTTCACGCAAAATTCTTGCACTTCTTGCAAGTGCATCAATTATTCCAGGCCCCAAATTATTATCAAGAATTGGCAACACATTTTTTCTTGCTCTTACCCGGGCATAAGTCTCATCCGAGTTCTGCGGATCAACCCATGGCGTCACATTGTTCTCTCTGCAGACCTCTTCGGTAGTACTCCGATCAATGTGAAGAATTGGTCGAATAAAAATTCCATTTTCATCTGCCATACCAGAAAGTGATCTTGTTCCAGAGCCACGGGCAAGCCCAAGCAAAACATTTTCAGCTTGATCATTTTTTGTGTGTGCCAGAAAAAAGTAATCCGGAGAGTACTTTGCAATTGCTGCTTCAAATGCAGCATATCGGGCACGGCGGGCGGATGCCTCTAATCCATCAACCATTTCAACATGAATGCGAACTATCTCAACATTATCAATGCCGATTTTCTCTAAACTCTCGGCTACACCTTTAGCAACTTTATCTGATCCATCTTGTAGACCATGGTCAATAACTAAAGCAACTACTTCAACACTGTGGTGTGAAGCTTCTAAGTGAGAGGCCACTGCAAGAGCTAGGGAGTCGGCTCCTCCAGATACCCCAATCAAGATTCTCGCGGATGCCTTCTCCAGCCATGGTTTAACAGCTTGTCGCACAACAAGTGTTGATTTCATTCTTTAAACACGCCCACCCGATGGCATTAAACCGGAGATGCTGTACATGTTTGAGAAGAGCAAGCCTTTTGATTTTGAATTGGCTTCCCACATCATGCCGTTACCAGCATAAATCGTAATGTGATGAATATTTTGAATCGTTCCATCGTATGAGTAGAAAAGTAAATCACCAGGTACTAATTGACTAAAGGGAACTCGCTGCGAGGCAACAAAGTAAAGAGCTGCGTTTAACCGCGACCATTCTGGGTAGCTCAAGCCCGCTGCTTTATAAGCCGCATAAACTAATCCAGAGCAGTCAAAACTATTTGGACCCTGCGCTCCCCACACATATGGTTTACGAGCCAATACCTGCTTCTTTGCAAATTCAACAGCTGCAGCTCTAATGGAATCCGTGGAGCGAATCGTTGAACGTCCAGTGAACCCTCGATCAGGCCAGACTTTCGATTGACCGGAGGTGTGTGCGGCAGTATTCGCACTTGATTCCTCCAGTTGAGAGAGTGCTAACTGTTGCTGGAGGGTTATTCTAAAATTACGCGCTTTCTGTAACTCAACAATTAATTGAGCTTGTTCAGCCTTTAGTTTATCAACTTCAGATTGCTGGGCAGATTTTGCAGCATCTGCTTCTGCCTTTGCAGCTGCAACTTTCGCAGTGGCCGTTGCCTGAGCAGCCTTGGCTTGAGTCGCAGCAACTTTTGCAGCTTGAGCGATCACTAGAGCAGATTTATATCTTGCTAGCGCCACAGAGTCAGACGCACCAACTTGGTTAAGCAGTCCGAGTCGATCAATAAGATCTTGTGGGCCGTTCGACTCTAAAACACTGTTGAGCGATGTAAAGCCACCACCGTGGATATAGGCATTAGCAGCCATACGTCCAATAGTTCTATTCGCCTCTACAACCGCGACAGCAGTGAGAGCAGCATGTGCAGTTGCTGCATTGGCTTGTTTGGTCGCTACGAGTAAAGCAGATTGCGCATGTACCAATTTGGATTTCGCGCTCTGCGCTTTAACGGTTAGTTTCTGTAAAACATTTGTCGCTGAACTTAATTTTTGTTGTGCGGCGGCAGCAGCTTGTGCTTTTGCATTTTCTGCTGTTTGAGCCGCTGCAATTTCTTCCTTCGTCGGAGCCTTTGGTTTCGGGGACGGAGTCGCTGCAAATGTTGATTGTGGAATCAGAACAAACAGAGCGAATACGGCGATAGTCGCCTTCGCCTGATCGTGGATCCGCATTATCTTCATTGAAATAGCCCCCTGGGGAAGGAATCACATAAGGATAAGTGATCAGCCTGCCCAGGGCGGGCTTTTAAACCTGAGAATAATCTGTGTCGTTAGTTAGATACATCTCGCTTTTTAAAAAGTATCGCAACCACGATTGCACCAAATAATAGATAACTTCCGGAAGTCAATAATGAACGTTGATAGCTAATAATAGATGTTCCCCCTTGGGAAATGTTCGCAAAGTTTGCACCTGGCAGCCACTTTGTAGTGGATGAGATAACTGCTCCTAAAATATTTTCAAGAATTAAGCACCAGAGAACCCCAATTGAAATAGAGGTGATGGGCGATCTAAACAGAAGACCCAAAATCATTCCTAAAGTTCCAAAAGCAAGTGTCCCAAGAAAAATATTGATAAATGTTTCGCCTAGCAGTTGGAGGCCCGACCCTGTTAACCAAGCACGTGTGCTGATTGCCGAACGCGGAGCCAGAGCAAATGAAATACTTAGAGCAAAGATAGCTGCAGCCAATTCAAGCCAAATCGTAAAAAATGCCATAGCAAAATACTTCCCTAAAAGTACTTTCAATCTTGACGGCTGGCGCACCAGAATATTGCGAAGCGTTCCCAAGGAATATTCCTGCGCTGTTTGAGAGGCAAAAACACAGAGAGCAACAATGCCTAAAAAGAATCCCATAATTTGAAAACCATAAACGAGTCCATTTTTACCACTTAAGAATTCATTGGTAATCAGTACCCCTCTTGCGCCATTTGGCTTACCCGTCTGTACTCGTAGAAAAACAAATGACGTAAAAAATGCTGTTAATAAAGCAACTCCTATCAAAGTAGGAATAAGCAAGGTTTTTCTACGTAGCTTTCGAATTTCGCCAAACATCATTCCTAACATTTACTCACCAGTCATTTCAAAGAAAGTTTCTTCTAGGCTTGGTTGAACTACGGAAAGCTCACCCAGAGTAATACCGGCTTCAAATGCCAGCCTATTAAATGAAGGTGCCCAATCCACTGCTCCAGAAATTATGATAGAACCATCAGAGACTGTTGCTTTCTTTCCATGCTTGGTCACAATTTCCATCAATTTATTAAGATCAACTCCAAATTCTGGCTTCACAACAAGAAGTGGGTTCTGAGCAGCGAGTAAATCTTGTGTGCGCCCAGTAAAAATTACTTTACCCTCTCGAAGCATGACTAGATGATCTGAGATCATCTCTAGTTCGCTGAGTAAATGTGATGAAACAAAAATGCTGGTTCCAGATTTTGCCATGGCTTTAATCAGGTTTCTTATTTCCTGAATTCCCGATGGATCTAAGCCATTAGTTGGTTCGTCCAAAACAAGTAACTTCGGTTGTGGAAGTAGAGCTGCTGCAATTCCTAAGCGTTGTTTCATGCCAAGTGAGTAAGTTTTATATTTTGAATCGCCTCGATCTCCCAGACCAACTTGCTCAAGTAGTGTGGCGACTCTTTTTTGGCTAAAACCACCGATTGAGGCAAGAACTCGTAAATTCTCCGCGCCTGATAAGGCAGGATAAAAAGCTGGGCCCTCAATCATTGCCCCTACTTGTGACAAATATTTTTCTGGATGCTTTATATCTTCCCCTAATACAGTGCCCGTGCCGTGAGTTGGTTTGATGAGACCAAGAAGCATTCGCATCGTTGTGGTTTTACCCGAACCATTTGGCCCAACAAAACCGCAGATAGAACCTATTGGAACTTCAAATGAAGCTTGAGCTACGGCCTGACGCTCACCGTAAACTTTTGAAAGCGCTGAAACAGAGATTGCTAAGTCACTCATGGTTTTGCAACTAGTACACCAATAACAAGTAGGAGTGAGTAGATACTCAAATATGTAATTGACCACTGAAATAACTTTGCTGCGGACGAGCCCGAATCAGTTCCGCCTATTTTTATCAGCTGAGCCATGAATCCGATTGCCATCAGGATTGTTATTGCCCAAATCCATATTGGCATATGTGCTGACCATAAAACAGCAAGCGATGTGCCAAACATGAAAACCGAGTGAAACCACATCTGCTTTTGGACTGACTTGATTGAAGCAACTACTGGGAGCATGGGAATACCAGCAGCTTCGTAGTCATCTTTATATTTAATAGCCAATGCCCAGAAGTGTGGCGGGGTCCAAAAGAAAATCAAGATAAAAAATAACCAAGCAGTAAGCGAAAGCGAATTTGTAACTGATGCCCAACCAATCAGCACTGGCATACACCCTGCAATGCCTCCCCACACAATATTTTGAGAGGTTCTACGCTTGAGCCATATCGTGTATCCAAAGACATAAAATAAAATAGCTACAGCAGTCAAAAGCGTTGAAAGGCGTGTTGTAAAAATCCAGAAAATAACTAGCGAAATAACGGTAAGGGCTCCTGCAAAAATAGTTGCAGCAAACTCACTTACTTCGCCTTTTACGATTGGGCGCTTGTCGGTTCTACGCATCAATCGATCTGATTCAACTTCAATGACCATGTTAAAAGCATTTGCTGCTCCAGCAGCAAGAGTCCCGCCAATGAGTGTGGCAATTGTGATTTTCAGTGATGGATATTTGTTTGCATGATTAGAGGCATAAGTAGCAAGAAAAAGGGCTGGGAGGGTTGTAACTAGCAATAGCTCTACAACGCGTAACTTCATCAGCGCAACGTATGAGGAGGCCTTGGATTGGCTCATAACGGCATAGTAACCACTATTTGAGGCATTTAGGCGTGGGCTATCGTGCCTAACATCTTGTCGATGGTGACCATCGCCGCCTGGGCATCAACATAGTGTTTGCGTATATGGTCGGCAACAATCGCAAAAATATACTGTTCTGATCCAACCGTTACATAACCTGCCATGCTAATTGTTGTACTCAGCGTTCCTGTTTTAGCTTTAACTAATCCAACTGCACTGGGTGCATCTGTGACGAAGCGGTCTTTGAGGGTTCCACTCACTCCCGCCAGTGGGAGGCCATCATAAATAATTTGATATTGAGGATTATCACGGATCACCATAAGTAAATCCGCAATTTGGCGAGTTGTTACACGCGTCTTGTGAGAAAGACCATTTCCGTCTTCGATCACTAATCCATCTGTCGGAATGTTGTATTGCTTCATTACTTTTTCAAATGCTGCCTGAATTCCAGTTGTGTCATTTATAAATCCCATATTCACGGCAGCGGTGCGAGCTAGACGATCAGCTAAAACGTTATCACTCCACAATAGACAGAACTGAACAATGTCAGAAAGCTTTGGTGAAGTAATATGTTCAATCGGTGTAACTGCTAGAGAGTTGCCTACTTGTGGTGAGGAAAGCTGCTTAAGGTGAATGCGAACTTTTCCACGGTAGTAGGAAACAAGTTTTTGAAGATCTTGGGTGTATACCCCGCTATATTCTAAAGTCATGTAACGCAGTCCGGGATTTTCTTTGAGCACTGCCTTAATGAGACTCGGAGAGTAGGAGCGATGGTACTTGTCAGCTTCAAACGAACTTGCCGTAATCCAAGGGTCACTTTCTCCAAGGACTACAAAGTTGTGTGGGTTCGTAGTGGAGCTAATGGTTGTTGTGTAAGTTTTATCCGGACTAAATGTGTCAAGAACAGCAGTCATGGAGAAAAGTTTTAGCAATGAAGCAGGGGCCCTTCTCACATCCGCTGCATCTGAAAAAATTGTCTCTTTGGTGTTTGGGTCAACCAAAATAATTCCTGGGTGGTTGAGAGTTGGTGAAGACGCCAATTTCACAAAATTCGCTGGCACGGTGAGTGCATGTGCCGGGACACTTTGGCTGGTCAAAATAAGAACAGTTGATACAACTGCAGATACTTTGATCAGTCGATTGCGCATAGTGGAATTATGCCTTCATTGTCTGAGAATTTATGGATTAAGGTGCTCTAGTGAAGAGTGAAATTGGTCCTGGTGAATTTTTCCCTGTTGTCGGAGTTGGTCCACATCCACTTCCCTGGCCCGTAGATGATCGTTTAGATCCTGATTTGCTTGAAAACGGCGATAAAAGAAATGTTTTAGATCACTATCGATATTGGAAAGTTGAAGCAATTGTTGCTGATCTCGACACGAAGCGTCACCCACTTCAAATTGCAATTGAAAATTGGCAGCACGATCTAAATATTGGATCAGTGGTTAGAACAGCAAATGCTTTTAACGTCGCCTATGTCCATATCGTGGGTAAGCGAGACTGGAACCGCCGGGGAGCAATGGTGACCGATAAGTACCTTCATGTACTGCACCATCCAACGGTGGAAGATTTCGCAAAGTGGTGCAAGGAGAACTCAACTCCGATAATTGGAATTGATAACCTCCCAATTTCTCAAAAATTAGAGGGCTACTCACTCCCCGAAAAATGCGTGCTCTTCTTTGGCCAAGAAGGTGCCGGGATGTCTGATGAAGCAGTAGCGATCTGCTCGGTGGTGCTTGCAATTGAACAGTATGGATCAACGAGATCGATGAATGCATCTGCAGCTGGCGCTATCGCCATGTATGCATGGGCTATGCAACACTTAAATAATTAGTCTTCAATTACCTCAGTAACGGATGCGATGCGACGATCAATTTCATCTGCTTCATTTACCCGTCCAAGTGAACGCAAGACATCAGAAATACGACGTTCTATTTCAACGATGAATTCAAAATCTTTCCATTCATTCTCCGCCGTAGTCTCAAGTACGCTCTCAAGTGTTTCTAGGCCATCCTCTTCTGCGCCGACCATGATCTGCGCTTTACCTAATTCAAATAGTGAATAAGTCTCTCGACGGTTGTCATGTGCGGTTACAAAAACATCCACTGACTTTTGAGCAGCTGATAACGCTTCTTCTCCCTCGCCTAACTCCACAAGAGCGTGGGCAATCTTTTGATCACAGCGGGCAACATTGATTACTTCTTTAATATTTTTAAAGAGAACCCGAGCTTCCCTGAATGCTTCTAATGACTTCTCATGCTGGCCAAGCTCACGGTGCGCACAACCTATTAAATGAAGATCATTTGCTGCGCCAGACTCATTTCCTTCGACAAGATGCTCCTGAACGCACTCACGCATACACTCGATTGTCTTCTCATAATTCTTTGAACCAAACCACCATTCGCCAAGTGTGCAAGCTAAATCAATAGCTAAAGGAGATTTAGATTCGCGAAGCAATTCGACTGCTTTACTCATTGCATATGCTGCTTCTGAGTTTCTTTTTAATTGGTTGAGGTTGTAACCAATTGCCGAGTATGCCTGGGCCAGGCCGTCTGACGGTGCGACAGCTCCGAGTTCGGTATAAATATCACGGGCAGTCTCAGCGAGCGCAAGAGCTTCGTCATATTGTCCACGGGCATAAATGCGAGCGCTCAATTCATAATAAGTATTAGCACGCTCTAGTCCAGTAGTTTCTGGAATTCTTTCCCACAGCATTTCTTCAGTGATGATGTCATCTGATCCTAAATCGTCATCTTCACTCAATGTGGGCCCCTTCTACCTGGTGATAAATGAAACTCTAGCAAGGCACGGCTTGGCGCGCAGGCGCAACGCAGAGAAGTATCCTTAGAAGATGCCGATCAACCGACGCCAATTTCTTAAGACTGGGCTCATTGCTTCAGCTGCCACCACGCTTGGAGCAGGCTCAGCAGGTGCATCGATTAATAAAGATGTCACCAACGGTTCGCGCTCAAAGCCCCACATTGCTCTCACCTTCCACGGGCAAGGTGATCCTGTCATTGTTGGCAAGCTCTTAGACATACTCAAGAGCACTTCAACGCCCATATCCGTCTTTGCCATTGGCACCTGGCTCCAAGGATTCCCATCTGTTGCAAAGCAGATGCTCGATGCTGGCTATGACATCGGAAACCACACGATGCATCACTATCAGATGAAAACATTGTCAGCGAAAGTCGCCCAAGCAGAAGTTGCCGGATGCGCAGCAGAGTTGAAGAAACTTATTGGCAATCATGGCAAGTGGTTTCGCCCCTCTGGCACACAATATTCAACGCCCATCATTAGAGCGGCTGCCCAGAAGTATGGCTACAAGCAGTGCATCTCTTACGATGTTGATTCACATGATTACCAAGATGTTGGAAAAACTAAAGTACTGGCGGATATCGCAGGATCTATTCAGAACGGAAGTATTGTGAGTCTGCATTTTGGACATCAGGACACGGTTGATGCAATGCCAACCTTGCTTGAGAGCTTGAGCGCAAAAGGATTAAAGCCGGTCACACTCAGCACCCTCTTTGGAGTATGAAGAAAATAAAATGAAAAAGTTTTTTGCCGTACTCGCAATCATGTTGACCATGGCGTCAACGACTGCTTTCGCTGCCCCTTTGCCGGGCATGCCACCGCTCCTAGATGAAAATAATATTTACGCTGCAGATGGTCCAAATATGCTGAGCTCAGTTGTTAAAGATTTTCCAGAACGTGTCTATGTTCCAAACCACGGCGCAAATACTGTCTCTGAAATTGATCCAAAAACTTTTAAAGTAATCAGAACTTTTCGAACACCTAAAGGCCCTCAGCACGTAGTCCCATCCTGGGATCTAAAAACACTGTGGGTCAATGACAACGAGGGTAACTATCTCACCCCTATTGATCCCATGACAGGCCTGCCTGGAAAATCAATTTACGTGCATGATCCATACAATCTTTACTTCACCCCAAACGGCAAATATGCGATCGTTATGGCTGAAGCAGATAAGCAAATCGTTTTTCGCGACCCACACACCATGGCAATCAAGAAGAAAGTTTCTGTACCTTGTGATGGCGTCAATCACGCTGACTGGACCAAAGATGGAAACTATTTTGTGGTGAGTTGTGAATTCTCAGGCCAGCTATTACTTATGGATACAGCCAAGATGGAAGTTGTAAAAACTGTAAAACTTCCCCACACCTACAACAAGATGCCAATGCCACAGGATGTGAAGATTTCATCCAATGGATCTACTTTTTATATTGCAGACATGATGTCTAATGGCGTTTGGGTCATGCCTGCAGACAATTTTGGTCAATTAAGTTTTATAAAGACGGGTAATGGAGCGCACGGCATATATGTCACGCGCGATGCTAAAAATATGCTCATTACTAATCGTGGTGAAGGAAGTGTCTCAGTACTGCGGCTTTCAGATAACAAGCTCATAGCGAAGTGGAAGATCCCTGGCGGTGGAAGCCCGGATATGGGGGGAATCTCTGCCGATGGCACACAGTTTTGGGTAACTGGTAGATATAACAATGTCGTGTATGTCTTTGACATAGTTCAAGGGAAGTTTTTGCGTAAGATTGCGGTTGGTAAAGAACCACATGGTTTGGCCTATTACCCACAACCAGGTCGGTATTCTCTCGGGCATACAGGAGTATTTAGATAATGAACTCACAGAGCCGAATCCCATTATGGATTGGGCGCCTGACATTACTTCTTGGAATATTCAATGTCGCTGCCAACGTATTTAGAAACTTTCAACCTGCAGCGCATCGACTGGACAAATATGCCCCATTGCTGGTCAACTCAACAGCCTTTTCAACCGCACTTTTCACATCAATTATTTTGATATTAGTCGCGCGGGGCCTTATGCGCCGCAAGCATCGTACATGGAGCCTTGCGCTCATCATCCTAGTTGTAAATGGAATTGCAGAACTTTTTAGAACACATATTCACCCTATACAGCTAGTCGTGAACTTAACCCTTCTAGCTGTGCTCGTAATATTCCGTAAAGAATTTTACGCAGTGTCCGATCCGTCAACGAAGCGTCAACTCTTTGCCGTATTTATTCGAATTATCCTGCTGACAGTTCTCAGTGGAATTTTGTTGGTTTATTTTAGACATGGCCATCAAGTGGTGGGAAACCCAACTTTTTCTGATGTCCTTCAAACAGTTTTCCAGGGGCTGATTGGAATTTCCGGTCCAATTAAATTTACCTCACGAACAGTTTCAGATACTGTCGATAACACACTTGGAACTTTAGGGTTCTTTACCATTGTGATCCCATTGTGGCTTTATTTTCGTAGAGTCACACCTGTTGCAAAACTAAGTTCAGATGAGATCGAGCAGGTCAAGAACCTTATTCGCCATGACGCCGACCAAGATTCACTTGGCTATTTCGCAACGCGCAGGGATAAAAGTGTTGTCTGGACTCAGAACCAAAAAGCTGGAATTGCTTACCGAGTGCAAGGCGGAGTGATGCTGGCAAGTGGAGATCCATTTGGTGAATTTAGCTTATGGCCAGATGCTATTAATGAATTCTTAAACATTGCCAGGAAGCACGCATGGACTCCAGCAGTAATGGGATGTAGCGATCGAGGTGGGGAAGTCTGGGTAGAGCATGCTGAGATGACGGCAATTGATATTGGGGATGAGGCAATCATTAAGGTTTCTGATTTCACTCTTGAAGGTCGGCCAATGGCAAATGTTCGTCAAATGATCAACCGAATTGCTCGAAAGGGATACATCACGACCACATCTAAGTGGTCGGACGTAGATCAAGAAACGAAAGTCAAACTACGCAAGCTTGCTCATGATTGGCGCTACGGGGTTGCTGAACGTGGATTCTCAATGTCTATGGACCGATTCGGAGAAGACGGAGATGAGAATACATTCATCACTATTGCATATCTTGCTGGAGAAATAAAAGGGCTTCTCTATTTTGTTCCTTGGACAACCGATGGACTCTCACTAGATCGTATGCAACGTGAGCGGGGTACCGACGCGGGAGTTAATGAGTTGATGATTGCAGATACCGTCGCATGGGGAAGAGCAAATGGAATAACACATGTATCACTCAACTTTGCAGCTTTTCGTTCCCTCTTTGAACGTGCTGACAAAATCAGTGCCGGTCCGATAACACGAGGAATGCGCAATCTAATTCGCTTCTTTTCCAACTTTTTCCAAGTGGAATCTTTATACAGGTTTAACGCAAAGTTCCAACCGGAATGGGAAACACGGTATGTCCTCTACCCTCGTGCCGCCGATCTGCCAAAAGTTGCCTGGGCAGCGCTTCGTGCTGAAAAATTTATCAGCGGATTTCGCAAAAAACAATAATTAAGGAGTCTCTACACTCTGCTGGCTAAGCCATTGAAAACCTGGGCCAACATATGGCTTCCATACTTCGATGTTATGTCCACCACTTGAAATTGGGATATATTTAATTGGAATAACGCTATCAACTTGATTGATAAATGTTCTTGCTGAATTCGCTGCATATTTGTCATTGACGCTAGAAATAATCATCAGCTTTGTATTTGTTGCTCCCGCTTTGATAACTTTAACTAGATCATATTTTGCCGATAAAAATTTACGTTCACGCTTTGACATGCCCAGGGAGAACATGGGTTGGAAGTAACCAGCAAGAGAAACTGCATGGGAGTATTGGCCTTGGTGGAGTACTGCGGCTTCTGTTGCGCACCATCCACCAGTTGAATAACCAAACGCACTCCATGGCCTGGAATCCACACCTAGAAATTTCTCTGCAAAAGTTTGCATATCTGATGTGATCCAAGTTTCGACTTGAGCGCCACCATCAAAATTCATACACTCAGTATCTTGACCAGGCACAACGTTGATCGCTGGAATAATTAGAATTGTTGGCTGGATTTGATTAGCGATTTCTAATTTTTCCATTGTTGTGACGCCATCCATCGTGCCTATCCATGTCTGAGGAACGCCAGGTGTCCCTGGGAAAAGTTCGATCACTTGATAATTAGTTCCAATGTTGTGCTGAGGAGATTTTAGTTGCGCAGCTATCTTGGGCGAGGCGACAACGTAGACGACATTTGATACTTGAGACTCGGCGCCTTTAATAACTTCTTTGAATATTAAACTTCCGCCAGCCGTAACTTTTGCTTTTGCTACATCGTTTTCAGAAATTGATGATAAGGCTTCTGATGTAAGTGCAACCCTCGCATACTGTTTTTGTGCACCAAATAGGTCCGCCCATGAGTCATAGAAATCTCCATACCTATTAATCGTGATGCCCATCGAAGCTAAAGCAAATATCTGGATAAAAATAATGAGCGAGAATCGAGCGGTGATGTGGTGCCATTTATACTCTGCGAACTTATGCCAAAAGGTGACGGTCAAAATGAGGGCCGCAAAAGTGATTACCCAAAAGAGGATTTCAAGAGTAAGTGAAAGTAAGCCAAACATAATGACAAGAGTCTACTTTGCTTGCCACAACTTAAATGTGTTTACTCGATTTCCCGCTTCGGGTCATCAGAATCATCGTATGGTTCCTGTGGTTGTGTGAGCTTCCAATACATGTAATAGAGAAAGACCCCAAAAAATGGCCACTCCATCACGTAAACCCAACTCAAATTGTTACCACCAAGGGCGCGGTTAAATTCAAAGACCCCCATAAGACCACAAAGAGGCAGCCCCCATAAAACCCATTTACGTTTGGGATCCTGATTCGCTGGCGGAATCTGACTCAATTTATTCTCCCTCTGAATCTGAAAGAAATTTTTCATTAATGAACCAGTCACGCGCTGCAAGTACGATCCAAATCGTATCAATCAACATACCCATCGCCCACATAATGGCGCCACCCTTGTGTTGATCAGTTAAGCCCATGCTCATCGATGTCGTACTTGGCAATGAGTGTAAAACCTTATTTCCCGAGTAAAGAAAAAACCCAACCATTGTCTCTGGCAGCATCATCGCAAATAGGGAAATAACGCGATTGGCATAGGGGATAAAAATTGGATGAGGATTACCCTCCATCACTGGGTAATAATAAATAAATCCACCGAGAAGAAAAATTATAAGTTCTAGGCAGTGCACGTTTGGATTTGTCATTCCGGCGTTAGCCAGTGGTGAGAAGTGAGTAAGTATCAATACTGAAAGAAAGATCACAAACCCCACGGGAGCCTGAAAGAGTTGAATGAAGACTCTGTTGTGACCAAGTCTGTGGACCAATTTATAGATGAAGGGGAACTTAGATTGTGACGCCACCTTGATGGGTGAGCCTAAAACAATGAGGGGTGAGATCAGCATCATCAAACCGATGTGTTGAATCATGTGTACATAAAAGAGGCGGATTGCTAGATGTGGAACCGGGCCTGCGAGCAGTATGAAAGCGAGCGCTAGCCCAAGATAAAAGAGGAGCTGGCGAATCGGTGAAACAGAAGCACGAGCGCTCTTCTCAGCAAAGTACCAGGATCCAATCGATGTAAGAGCGGCGGCAAAAGCAACGTCCCAGAGCGGATTTAGACCCACGTGGACCCCCCCCCACCTTTTAAGAACTAGTTATATAAAACTTCCCAAAACGTGTTCCCGAACACTACATATGAGCGTACCCTGTCGTACTAAGCATTCGCGAAAATGAACTTGAGAGGACTACCGTGGCTAGTACCACCGCTTCGAAATCCAAGACAGCGTTAGGCGCCGTTGTTGCAATCGCTCTCGGAATTGCTGTTGTAGCAGGAGTAGGCGTTGAACTTCACGCTCACTCATACCTCAACGCACCAACTGAGACTGCAACTATCAATGGCACTATCACTGCTCCTGATGGCAAGAGTTACCCACACGCATTCATCACTGACGGACTCTATGCAGATCCCATTGATTCAAAGGCACATGGAGCATGTGCAACCTGTGATGGTGGACATCCAACGTGGCCGTCTTATGGTCCATTTACACACTTCGTGCTCCCCGCACATGCCTATGTCACGGTGACAATGCACGTTTATGATGGCGGAGAAAAATTGAATTCTCCTTACTTTGCAAATGTTGTTGGAACTGTTGGAGGAACCATGAATGTTGACGGTAAAGATGTTGCATCGTTAGCACCTGATGGTGTGCAGCACACATTTACAATTCACGGTCTTCCCACTGAAACCCAAGATCCACTCTTCGTAAACATTCCAATGCCAAAGACTGGTGATGGTGGACAAGACCAAGCTGGTTCACCACTTCCAAAGGGTCATGTAGTGACTTTCTCCTTTATTACAGGTGGTAAAGGTAACTACGTATGGAACTGTGAATATCCATGTGGTGACACTACTTACCAAGGATTTGGCGCAGTCATGGGATCGCAGGGTTACATGTCTGGAAAGGTAACGGTCCTCTAAATGGCGCACCACGACGATCAGGATCTGCTACCAACACCCGGACAACGAGTTGGAACCTTTCTCAAGCGTAAAGATGTTAGCCAAACATTTGTTTTGGGAATTTTCTTTACGGCGGTTTTCGTTGTTCTAGGCCTCTGGGTTTACCCACATTGGATGCCAAATGTGATGTCAAAGGAAATGCAAGGTAATGAAGACATCATGATTTGGTTCACAGTTATTTCAGCTCCGATCGCAGGCGTAGTACTAGCTATCGCCATGGAGTCATTTATCAATATGCACCGTGGTGATACACCTCCGCCGGAGGATGGCCCAGGCATTAAAACCCATGGTCCAGTTGTTGTCATTTGGTCAGCTGTTTCAGTGCTCTTTACGATTGTGGCAATCGTGTGGGGTATCACGGAGATGAACACATGGTCAAGCGATGCGCTAGCTGGTTCAAATAACGCACTTGTTGTTGATGTGACAGGTTCACAATGGAACTGGTCCTTTAACTATCCAGCACAAGGCATTACATCTCACGAATTGAACTTGCCAATCAATCAACCAGTTGAATTCCGAGTTATCTCTGCAGATGTCAATCACTCATTCTGGCCAGTACAACTTGGGGTGAAGGTAGATGCAAACCGTCTATCCACAACGATAGCTCGCACAACACCAGATAAACTTGGCGTCTTTGACGTGAAGTGTGCTGAATTATGCGGACTTAATCATGCATACATGGAAACAGCAGGCCACGTTGAATCTGTCGCAGATTTCAACAACTGGGTCTCTCAAGCTAAGGCAACTGGAGGAACGCAACAATGACCACTCTTTCTCATAAGCCAGCATCAGCTCGGCCAATTCCAAATCCAGAACGTAGCCTGATCACTAGACTTAATATGGGCACGGGAACAGTTGTTGGCATCCTCTTTGCTGTTATTACTTATTACTTACTCCGCCACCACTTCGGAAGCCCATGGCGCGTGAATCATGGAATGGATATGACAAATACCCATTTCGTAAACGTCACAATCCTCTGCACCATGTTTGCATGGAGCTTTGGATTCCTTGTTGGTATCGGCGCCCTCATTGGTCCATTTAGATGGCTCATTGGTAAAGATCTGACTGCCGAAGAGCAGCTCTATCTTGCTGGTGATGGCCAAGGTATCAAGCGTTATTTCAAGTACTGCACAGACCACAAAGTTGTTGGTATCCAATATCTTGTTGGCGTAATGGTAATGCTTGGTGTTGGTGGAACAATGGCGATGATGATTCGCACCAACCTTGCAACACCTGGGTCACATTTCATTGCTCCTATTATTTACAACTCACTTGTTGGTCTCCACGGAATCACAATGATTATTGCGATGATCATTGTTTCAACTGGACCTTTTGGTAACTACATCATGCCAATCATGATTGGCGCAGCTGATATGGCTTTCCCTCGTTTGAATGCACTTTCATGGTGGGTTCTTTTCACAGCGATCCCTGTACTCTGTAGCGCATGGTTCCTTGGCGGAATTCCAACCGGTTGGACTGCGTACGCGCCACTCAGTGATCAAGCAGGACCAGGCATGAATGCCTTCCTAGCAACAATCATTATTTTTGCTCTTTCAACTGCGGTTGCTGGCATGAATATCACAACAACTGTTGTTGCTATGCGTGCTAAGGGTATGAAGTGGAACCGGGTTCCAATCTTCGTAGTAGGAGCAACAATTTCTGTTGCACTTGCTATCCCAGCATTCCCGACTTTTATGGTTGCAATGATTCAAACTGGTTTAGATCGCACCATCAGCACCGGCTTCTATGATGCCAACGTTGGTGGAAGTGGCTGGTTATATGCAAACCTGTTCTGGATCATGGGACACCCTGAGGTGTACGTCATCTTGATTCCAGGTGTTGCAGCTCTTATGGAGATCGCACCTGTATTTGTACGTAAGCCTTTGTTCTCATATGGAGCAGCTATTGCTGGTTTTGCTGGCATCGCTGGTCTCTCTGTCTTGGTATGGGCTCACCACATGTATATGTCAGGATGGATGCCAAATCTCAACGGTCCCTTCATGATTACAACCGAATTCATTTCTGTTCCGACCGGACTTTTATTCCTTGTTCTTGTTGGAACTCTCTGGCGTGGTAAGCCATGGATGAAGATGCCGATGCTTTCTGTTTACGCATTTATCTGGGACTTTTTGATCGGTGGAATTACTGGAATTTATCTTTCAGACGTTCCTGCTGATAACTACCTCCACGGATCAATGTTTGTGACAGCTCACTTCCATTACACGCTTATGGGCGCTGCGCTTACTGGAGCAATCGGTGCACTTGCATTCTGGTTCCCTAAGATGACAGGTCGAATGCTCAATGACCGTGGAAGTTATATTTCATTCTGGCTTATCCAGATTGGATTCAACGTTCTCTTCCTTGGCATGTTCATGGCAGGAGCAGCTGGTCAACCACGTCGTGTTGCTGACTATGCACAGGCCTTTGCACATGCGAACCTGATTAGCACAATAGGTGCTTACAGTGTTGGTCTTGGAATGATCGTCCTACTCTGGGCAATCATTCACTCATGGCGCAGCGGTGTTATCGCACCTATGAATCCATGGGGGTCAAAGACACTTGAATGGACTGTTCCTTATCCAGTTCCTCTAGTGAACTTCGATGAACCACCTGTTGTTACAAGTGATCCTTACAATTACGGAAGGAGTGCTAAGTAAATGGCTACTCATACAGAGTTTCACGTTCATCACGATTCACCTGAAAAGGTTGGTCGTCGTGAGCGCTTAGGTGTTCGCCTACTCATAGTTGCAGATGGTTCATACCTCTTTGCCATCATCTTCTCTTGGTTCTACCTACGTAACCTCAACGTCAATAACGCCTGGCTTCCCAAGGGAGTTAAGACATTCTCAACAGCTTCTAGTTGGTGGGTAATCGTTCCATTTATCATCGTCTTTATTGCCCACCGCGTCTCAATGAAGAATCGCAGTCTTCGAGTTCCAGCAATGGCGCTTTCAACTGTACTTCTTATTATTGGAGCTTGGTATCAATGGCACCAAGTGTGCAATATGCCATTCGTCGCGCAAGATGCAAATGGACGCCCGTTCTATAACGGTGCATATGCTTCCAACTGGATCATTTTCGCTGGCACGAACATGTTCCACTACATCATCACTGCTTTCATCACACTCGGTCTTTTCCTTCGCGGTTTGCGCGGGAACTTGCTTGACCCAGTACTTGAAGAGTGGCGCCAACGTGTTGCGGGTTCATGGTTCACGTGGGTGATGATTGGCGGAATTCTTTCAGCCTTCACAACCTCGTTTAAATAAGAAAACACGGTTAGAAAAAGCCCGACTGGAGCGATCTGGTCGGGTCTTTTTATTGCCTCGTGATGTAATCTAAAGCCCAGCAGTTCATAGTTCGCAGTCATAAGAAGGGATTTACAGATGGCTAACAAGGAACAGAAGAGCAACGCAAATACCAAAAAAGAGCCAAAGATGTCGCTGAAGGAAAAGCGCTTGGCTAAGCAAGAGAAGAAAGCTAAGAAGGAATAAGGATTATTAAACAGGGGCCCGGGGAATACTCCGGGTCCTTATTTTTTTCACCCCTCGCTAGTACCCTTTTCATATGACATTAACAATTCAGGATAAGAAGAACTGGTACAAAGCCTTAGCCTTTTTTGCGTGCTTGGGCTTGGGTGGATCATTGATCCTTAATCTCTTTAATATCGGTCCTGTTCCCATCACCGATGCGACTCTTTTTCAAAATCACTTCGGTGTAAAGGGCGCGCTTCCAAGAATTATTGATTTCCTCAGCTATTTCACGATCTGGAGCAATATCTTGGTCGCATATGTTGCACTTCGCTTGGCGAAAGATCCTCTGGACAAGCGCAAACCTATGTTGATACTAATTCCAACGAGTGTACTCATGATCACTATTACTGGAATTTTATATAACGCGCTCATCGCGCCGGTAGCTCCTCCCAAGGGCTGGAACATCGCAACCAGCGTTGTCTTGCACGGCATCGTTCCTGTTTTGGCACTTATAGTTTGGTTTAAGTGTGGGCCTCGTGCGCTATTTGATGCACGCAAGATCCCTCAGTTTTATATTATCCCTATTATTTATCTTCTCTACACACTTGCCCGAAGCACCGCTATCAAGCAATGGCCATACGCATTCTTAGATGAAGCAAGTCTGGGTTGGGCGAAATGGCTCATTACTGTTGCGGTCATCATAGTTTTTGGACTAGTAATTATTGGAATTCTTATTCCGATAGACCGCCTGCAGATTAAAAGGCACGCACCGAAACCTTAGAGAATGTCAGGATCTATCTGCGCTTGCTTGATTTTCAGGGCAAAGTCGGTTGGGGCAGGTTCAACCGCTCTTTGAACATTTCCTGCAATCTCATCAAGGTTTTTTGCAATAAATCTGCGTGGATTTAAATCAGTGACGTCAAGGTTTTCAAATTCTGGACCAAGTTGCTCTTTAAATTCAGATAAGGCGCGACTACTAAGTCCACGCATTCTTTGAAGAAAGCGCGCAGCATCAACTGCAAGCTTGGGCAATCTCTCGGGACCGGCTAAGAATGCGCCAAGAATTGCTAGAAATAGCACCTTCTCCACGCTTAAACCGAACATAAAGGAACGATACTGCTGGGTGTATAGTTAGGCAACGTGCGTTTCTTAAGCAACCCGACCCATGATCTGACTTACGACGATGTATTCATGGTTCCCAGCTACACCCAAGTAGCAAGTCGTATGGATGTAGACCTCACAACACAAGATGGAACTGGAACAACAATTCCTATTGTCGTTGCCAATATGACCGCTATTGCAGGACGCAGAATGGCTGAAACAGTGGCCCGCCGCGGTGGGCTAGTTGTTATCCCCCAAGATATTCCCCAGGACATCGTTGCAAACGTTATTTCTTGGGTAAAAGCCCGCCACACATTCTTTGAAACACCTGTCACGCTTGAAGCACATGAGACTGCTGCAGAAGCGCTGGAGCTTATTCATAAGCGCGCTCACGGCGTACTTCTCGTTATTGAGAAATCAAAGCCCATTGGACTTGTTACTCAGGGAGATCTTGAGCGAGTTGATCGCTTTACTCAGCTCGGCGCGATCATGCAGACAGACTTCATCACTTTGCCCGATTCTGTTGAACCTCGAGATGCTTTTGATCAATTAGAAAAGGGACGCAGAAAGTTTGCAGCGGTACTGGATAAATCTGGGAATTTAGTCGGTGTACTCACTCGCGCTGGGGCACTACGCGCAACCCTTTACAAGCCTGCTGTAGATTCAAGTGGAAAACTTCGCATTGCAGCGGCTATTGGAATTAACGGAGATGTCGTTTCTAAGGCAAAGGCGCTCATCACGGCTGGAGCAGATGTGCTTGTTATTGATACCGCTCATGGTCACCAGACAAAGATGATTGAGGCAATCAAGGCAGTTCGTGCCTTGGATTCAAAGATCATTATCGCTGCTGGCAATATCGTGACAGCAGCAGGAACAAAAGAACTCATTGAAGCTGGCGCTGACATCGTTAAAGTTGGTGTTGGACCCGGAGCAATGTGCACAACACGTATGCAAACTGGTGTTGGTCGCCCACAATTTTCAGCCGTGTATGAATGCGCGCAGATGGCGCGTTCCCTAGGTAAGCATGTATGGGCAGATGGTGGAGTTCGCCATCCTCGCGATGTTGCTTTGGCACTTGCAGCTGGCGCATCGCAAGTAATGATTGGCTCATGGTTTGCTGGAACCCTTGAATCTCCTGGAGATTTGATTCGCGATACTGATGGAAAGCTTTATAAAGAATCATTTGGCATGGCATCAGCAAGAGCAGTGTCTGCTCGCACATCGACCGAAAGTCCTTTTGAGCGTGCGCGCAAAGCACTCTTTGAAGAAGGAATTTCATCATCTCGTATGTATATCGATCCTGCCCGCCCGGGTGTTGAGGATCTTCTTGATCAGATTATTGCTGGGGTTCGCTCTTCATTTACCTATGCAGGAGCTGCATCAATCAATGAATTCGCTGAAAAAGCGGTAGTTGGTATTCAATCTGCATCTGGTTATGCAGAGGGACGTCCTCTTCATACTTCTTGGTAATTAATTAAGTAAAATTGAAATTTCTAAGCCAGGATTTGATTCACTAAATCTCTTCTGACCGCCCAGACCCTCAATCTCCATTAAAACTGCTACTGAATCCACAATACCGCCGCTTCGCGCAATGAGCTTTGTTGCAGCGCCGAGTGTTCCTCCTGTGGCAAGGACATCATCGATCAACATAACTCTTTCACCACTTTTTACCGCATCTTGGTGGATTTGTAAGACACTCTCGCCATATTCCAGTGCATAACTTTCGGAGAAGCTTATTGCTGGAAGCTTTCCGCTCTTACGGATAGGAATAAAACCTTTACCAGTTATCTTGGCAACCGCTGCGGCAAAAATAAATCCCCGTGCTTCAACTCCTGCTACAAGATCAAACTTATTGCTTACTTGAGAAAACTCTGATACTGCAAGGCTAAATGCTTCTGCATCACGCAAAAGCGGAGTTATATCTTTAAATAAAATACCTGGGGTTGGAAAGTCTGGTACATCACGAATCAGGCCCCGAAGAAAATCCTTCGGAGCCTGATCGTTGTTTAGTGATGTATTAATTACTTTGCAGTCCAAATGTTAATTGGAGATTGCAAGAAGTAGATAAGGAATAGACCAGAGGCAACATAAAGAAGTGCATGCACTTCCTTTGCGCGGCCTTGGACTACTCGTACTAGTACGTGTGAAACGAAACCAGCACCAATACCTACTGAGATGCTATATGTGAAAGGCATCAAAATGATTGTAAGGAATGCAGGAATTGCAATTCCATAATCTTGCCAATCAATATTCTTAATTTGAGACATCATCAAGAATCCGACGATGATCAAGGCTGGTGTTGCAGCTTCGTAAGGAATAACGGCGACAAGCGGTGCCAAGAATGTTGTGAGCAAGAATAAAATTCCTGTAACAACAGAGGCAAGACCGGTACGAGCACCTTCACCCACACCAGAAGCAGATTCGATATAGCTGGTGTTAGATGAAATATTTCCAACTCCGCCGCCGATAGCTGCAATTCCATCAATCAACAAGATTCGATCGATATTTGGAATATTTCCTTGGCTGTCAATCAAACCACCTTCTGTTGCGATTGCTGTAACAGTTCCCACGTTGTCGAAGAAGTCTGAAAGTAGCAATGAGAAGATAAGAAGGATTGCTGAAACTACAGTTACGCGGTTAAACGCACCTGTGAGATCAATATGTCCGAAGAGACTGAAGTCAGGCTTTGCAAATACCTTTGAAGGTACTGCTGGAACGTTGAGTCCCCAACCCTTTGGATTGACATTCTTTCCGTCAAAGTTAGGACCAATTTTGAAAGCCTTTTCAACAATTACAGCAAGAACTGTTGTTGTAATGATTCCGATGAGGAGCGCGCCCTTAACTTTTCTTACGACAAGAGCGATCATCAAGAAGAGACCAAATGCGAATACAACGATTGGCCATCCGACAAGGCTTCCGTTATCGCCAAGTTGAACAGGAACTGGTCCTGCTCCGGTACGGCGTACGAATCCTGAATCTACCAAACCAATGAGAGTAATGAATAAGCCAATTCCCACTGCGATCGCAATCTTGAGTTGAGCTGGCACAGCACGGAACATCGCAGCCCGAACACCAGTGACGACGAGAATCACAATGATGATTCCCTCAATAATGACAAGACCCATTGCATCGGCCCATGTCATCTTTGAAGCGATACCAACAGCAACGAAGGTATTGAGTCCAAGGCCGGTTGCCAAAGCAAGTGGGAAGTTAGCCACTGTGCCCATCAAAATGGTCAAGATGCCGGCCATGAGAGCCGTCATAGCTGCGACCATGGCTAGGTTTGGATGATCTCCACTTCCACCTAAGAACTTTCCATCGCCATCTTTTGCTAGGCCGATGATGAGCGGATTGAGCGCAACGATGTATGCCATTGTGAAGAATGTGACGAAACCACCACGAACTTCTCTAGCTACCGTTGAACCACGCTCGCTGATTTTAAAGAACGAATCGAGCATGAATTAGCCTTCCTAATTTTGTTATCGGGGGTGTTTGCGACCCCGTATGAAATGACGGCTCACAGACCGAGGGAATGGCTAAACGTTATAGGTACGCGCCCCATTTTCGGGCCCTAACACACGGCTAAACACCTCTCAAAAGGGGTGAAAATGACCCTAAGGAGAGGCAAATATGGTTGATTCCTATAGGTTCCCTGGAGGTCTAACAATCTAACTTTTTTGGGTCAATAGGATGTGCCTACTTAATAGTGCCGGGCAACTAACGACATCGGGGTTAGAAGATGGAAGATGTACTCAAGAACTCCTCAGTGCAAAGAATTATTGCGCAAATGACGAGCAGGGGCATGAGCGGTGAAGTGAAGATACTTTCTGATAGCGCTCGGTCTGCGGCAGAAGCTGCGGCTGCTCTTGGAATACAACCGGGGCAAATTGCATCTTCTATCGTCTTTAAATTACCCACTGGAGACCCTTTGCTTGTGATTACTTCTGGGGCGCATCGAGTCAATACTGAACTCGTTGCAAAGAATTTAGGTCTTGAAAAATTACATCGAGCGGACGCTGATTTTGTTAAGGCAGCATCAGGAATAAGTATCGGTGGAGTATCGCCTATTGGTTGGGCACCAGATGCTGGGATTAATCAACCGGTCATTGTCATTGATAAGGCTCTGGATGCTTTTGATGTCGTCTGGGCTGCCGCAGGGCATGCACATGCTGTTTTTCCAACTACGTATTCTGAATTACTCACACAAACAAACGCAACGCCTATGGTTGTGGGAGATTAGATATCAGTTACTATTTGTTTAAAGGAGAATTAGATGAGAATTGCTCGGATTGAGACTAAATCAGGACCTATCAATGTTGCTTTTGTTGACGGAAGTTGGACTGAAGTTAAGGACATCTTCGCCGACTCCTTGGAGTTTGGAGAGAAATTTGATGTGTCTAATCTCAATCTTCTTTCCCCCGTTGTTCCACGCGTCGTAATGGCAATGGCCCATAACGGTGCTAAAAAGGAAATTGAACGTGCTCCTCAAGCATTTCATAAATCTGTCCACACAATTGTGGGTCCAAATGAATCAATACATATGGACAGATCACTTGGGCGCTTAGAAATTGAGGGTGAGCTAACGGCAGTCATTTCTAAAAAGGCAAGAAATTTAACAGTCGAAAGTGCCTTAAATTTTGTTTTAGGCTTCACTATTGCAAATGATGTGACGGCTCCAGAACAGACAAAAATTGATCATCTTTTAACTCAAACAAAAAATGGCGATGGATACACACCCCTTGGGCCTTGGATAGAAACAGATTTAAAGAACTTTGATAATGTCTCAATTCTCACCTACGTAAACGATAAACTTGTAAATACTGGCAGCACGGGTGATCTAGCACGAGGTGTTGCTGAACAGTTGGTTTATATAACACGATATATGACCTTATACCCGGGAGATATTTTACTTGGTGGGTGCCCAATGATCATGTTCCCGGTGAACCCAGGAGATAAAGTGAGAATTGAAATACCAGGAATTGGTGAATTAAAAAATCAAGTTATCTAGCTTTATGGAATCCTAAGATTTGCAAAACACTGACTAAAGTTTTGGAATCCCCAACATTTCCAGGAACAACTACATAATAAAGTGAGCGGCCAGTTCTATCTTCAATTTTCCATAGTGAAATTCCTGGCAAAATCTGACCCAATACCCAAGCAGATTTTGCTCCGATTCCCTTCCGAGCAACATCTGCAGAAGTAATACCACCTTTAGCAATTACAGCTTCCACTAAGGGTGAGATTTGAGTGACCGCACTTATCAAAGCTTCCATAACTTTTTCACCATGTTCAAGTGTGTTGTGCTCTGCTAGGCGTGTCCGTTCAGTCGTAATAAAACCGAAATACGATTCTTCTAGCTGTAATAAAACACTTTGCACTGCTTTTTTGCCACATTCTTTTGCATTCTGCATAGCATCAGAGGTATTAATAACAACTGGAGCCCCGTACTCTTTAGATACCTCTAAAAGTTGTGAAGTTGCCCCAGCTGTGTGGGAGCCCGCCGCCAAAAGTACAGAAAAAGGTTCAGTAATTATTGGCCCTGTTAACAATTTTTTACTGTCTACGCCAACCATCATCGCAGCCAAAGGAGCTGCACACCGGACTACAACTGATGTGCCAGCTTCGCGAAGCAGATTTGCGGCGGCTGCAATAACTCTTATATCTTCATTTGTTTCGACATCTGGAAGTATGACTACTCCGTCAGGAATCGCTAAAAATAAATCTGCTAAATTCTCAATCCCGCTTCTCACTTGGCTCAATGTAATAGTTGTGCTCTTGCGGCTAGATTTTTCAGATACATAATCTGTCAGTAGCGAAGTAGAGAACGGAAATACTGGATCTGAGGCAAATTCAGTTTCATGAGCAGGCGTGTCTACGCCCTCAATCTTTACACGGTGAATTGCACCAAGAGTAGTTCTACCAATATCTGGGTATGCCGGCACAAACAATAATTTAGAATTCGGAGCTACAAAGACATCTGTTTCTGCAAATACGTGTCCACGCAGAGTTGAATCACCACGAAGAATGAAATTTATGGGTTGCCCAAGTATTTTCCCCGCAAGTTCGGTTTCTAATTTAATTTTCCGGGAAAGTTCTACTGCTTTTTCTTCAGAAATAGATCTGCTATTTGTTTGGATATACACCGCGTCGGCGTCAGTAAGTGAATCTACAATAGTTTGGGAATCCCACTCAAGTAAAACACGAACACCTGTCGCAAATTGTGTCCCAGTTGGATCATCATCTAAAACGACCGTTTTCATTTTAAATCTTCTGGGTAAGAAGCTGAGCTAATGTCACACTCTTGATATCTCCGAGTTGATCTGCCTGAGTGCGGCAAGAAAAGCCATCGGCAAGTAAATATGTACCAGCTGAAGCTTTTCGTATAGCTGGTAGAAGTGCATTCTCTGCGACTGCTACAGACGTTTCATAATGCCCTTTCTCCATACCAAAGTTTCCAGCTAGACCACAACAACCAGCGAGCATTGTAAATTTAATTCCAGTCTTCTCGAGAAGTTTTTTGTCGGAGTCAAAACCAGTAACCGAATGTTGGTGGCAATGCGGTTGAACAATTACTTCTACCACTGATAAATCTGGAGCCTGCCAATTCAAGTCATCACTGTTGACTGAATAGAGAACTGTTTCGGCAAGAGTTTGTGTTGCTTTGCTGACAGCAATAGAGCGAGAATCCTCTGGGAGTAAATCCAATAGATCAGAACGTAAGACTGCTGTGCAAGAAGGTTCGAGCCCCACAATTTTTAATCCTTGTTCTACATATGGCCCTAAGGTATCAAGTAGATTAATGAGGGTACGTTTTGCTTCGCTCAGCTGCCCAGTACTAATTGCGGTCAAGCCACAACAAGCTTCTCTACTCGGAATGATTACTTCATATCCACAGTTCTCTAAAAGCTCAACGGCTGCAAATGCTGATTCTGAGGTAAATGCTCCGCTGAAAGTATCTACCCACAGGACAATTGGAGGTTTCCCGCTTTTAATATTTCGAGCTTCCTGGGAAGTTACAAATGGATCTTCCGAGAATTTTGGAATCAGGCGCCGACCATCCATCCCGCCCGCAGACAAAATAATTGGGCGGAGAAAAGATGAGGTAACGGCGTTTACTAGCTTGGGGAATTTTTTACCAAACTTCGCCCAGAACGGCAGTTTGCCCAATGTGTAATGGCTTATTGGCCGAATTTTTCCCTTGTACTTTCGAAAAAGCACTTCAGATTTATATTTAGCCATATCAACACCTGCTGGGCAATCACTTACACATGCTTTACAGCTCAAGCACAAATCCAATGATTCACTTACTTCATCTGAGTCCCATGCAAGCTTTTTACCCTTACTAAAGTTTCCACTTGCCATCTCTTGAAGCACTCGTGAGCGACCACGCGTCACATCAGTTTCATTATTAGTCGCCAGATAAGAAGGGCACATAAAACCACCTGAAGCCGAATTATCAGCACGGCATTTACCTACACCCACACACCTATGCACAGCATTTGTGAAACTTCCCTCGTCTTCATGGAAAGCAAAGCCTCCATTACTTGCAATTGGGACAGCTCTTGGCCGGCGAAGATCTATATCTAACTTTTCTGGATGAACTATCACTCCAGGATTCAAAATATTCTGAGGATCAAATAGTTCTTTTATCCCACTAAAGAGTGCCAAAGACTCTTTGGAATACATTTTGCTAAGTAACTCGCTTCTCGCCCTACCGTCACCATGCTCACCAGATGGTGATCCTCCCAATGAAAGAACTAGATCGGTAGCTTCTAAAATAAAATTACGCATTACTTCCCCGTCGTTTTCAAGAGGGAAATCGATTCTTACGTGAACACACCCATCACCAAAATGCCCAAAAGGTAATCCTGATAAGCCATATTTATCCATAAGCACATCTAATTTTCGTAAGTATGTGCCTAAAAACTTTGGTGGAACGGCTGCATCTTCCCAACCTGGCCATGCTTGTTTATCAGAGGCAGTACGTCCGGCATAACCTGCACCATCCGAGCGAAGTCTCCAAAGTGCGGATGCATCTTTGCCTGCAGGATAAATTTTTACACTCTTTGTAGTTGCAGCAGAAACTAGTTTTTCTGCTGAACTCATTGCCATCTCTGGCGTATCTCCGCCAACTTCAATCATGAGCCAACCATTTCCAGATGGCAGTTCTGGGAAAGACTTTCCCGCTGAATGGCGGTGTGCCACATCAACAAGGTTTGAATCCATTCCCTCCATCGCAAGTGGTTTAAATTGAGTCAAATTTGGAACATCATCAGCTGCATCCGCCATTGTTGGATACCCTAAAACAACCAAGGCGGGAGCTTTCGACATAGGTACTAATTTCACTGTTGCCTCAAGAACTATGCCTAGTGTGCCTTCGGTGCCAGCGAGCATCGCTGCTAAATTATTCTTTTTCTCTGGAAGCAAATGCTCCAAGGAATAACCACTCACTTGACGTGCAAAGGTGCCAAATTCTGTGCGAATAGTTGCCAAATTGGACATCACTAATTCATTTAATCCATCAACAGCGCTCAAGTCATTACTCGCAGTATAAATTCGTCCTCTGCCATCAATAATTTCAAGTTCTACGACGTTATCGGCAGTTTTTCCGTAAGCAAGTGCATGGGCTCCACAGGCATTATTTGCAATCATCCCACCAAGCGTTGCTCGTGATTGGGTTGAAGGATCGGGGCCAAAGCGCAAGCCAAATTTTGCTGCCTCTTTTTGAAGAGCATCCAATATAACTCCAGGCTGGACTTTTGCTGTTTTTTCTTCTGGATTGATTTCTAATACTTTATTCATATGTACTGAAGTATCTACAATAATTCCGCTACCAATTGAATTTCCTGCGACCGAGGTTCCGCCTCCTCTTAATGTCAGTGGGATATCTAATTTTCTAGCAATCTCAAGGGCAGCTATGACATCTTCTTTATCAAGTGGGATTACTACTACTGCTGGTAATACCCGATAGTTGGAAGCATCAGTTGAGTACTCAGCCCTCTTTAATGAAGTCGAGTTGACTTCTCCACGTATTTTTTCACGCAAAGACGACAGAAGCTCACTTACATTGACCTCACTAAGTGTTTGCAAAATTTCCTTCCTAAATTAAAAAACTTCGGTGGGACCAGTTGCCCGGCTCCACCGAAGTTTACTGTGCTTAAAGAGTTAGCTCATCTTGAAGATTAGCTAACTCCCCAGATCTTTAGATAGACCGCACGATATCCGCTTGCTGGATCAAAAATAGTTCCAGCAGGAACGTTTGAGTGATCGATAAGACCAGGCAATGCCACGAAGCTTGGAATTGAAACTCCAGCTAATGTGTCATTGATTGCGTCGATGAGCTGCCACCCTTGTAGATAGAGTGGCTCAGCAACTGTTGCAAGCTGGTACTTGTTTGTACGGATGCGTTGCAATTCAGCGCTATCTCCGTCACCAGCAGCAATTGCATATGGTTGACCGGTTGGAGCGATTCCAGCTGATTGAAGTGCTGGAGCAGCACCATTTGCATATGCACCGTTGATACCGAAGAAGTATGTGAACTTCTTTCCGTACTTCTGAAGCATTCCGGAAATGATTGCTGGCATTTGCTGTGAAGCAGAAGAAATTGGGCTGTCCTTAGTCTGCAAGACAGTCGCGTATGAATCCTTCTTTAGCTCTGAGGCAATAGCGTTTGATTTCGCAATAGCAACTTGGTATTCGCTATCTGTGAAGATAACTGCACCAAACTTTGTCTTTCCAGACTTTGCAATTGCATAGTCAGCGGCTTCGCGAGATACAACTAGTGGATCAGTTGTGACGTTTGTCTTCATGCCTAGTGATGCACCTGGTGCTGCGGCTGAGTGCCAACCAAAGCAAGGAATTCCTGCAGCGTTTGCTGCTGTAACTTGAGCAGCTTGTTCAGTTGCATCTGTTCCGCCAAGAATGATGGCTGCTGGCTTTGCTGCGATAGCAGCGTTCATTGCAGCTGTACGGCCGCTAACAGTTGCTTGACCATCGTAAACCTTTATGGTCCAACCAAGGTGAGCTGCTGCTTCCTTAACGCCTGCTTCCACTCCAGTGATACCACCGTTGGAAAGATCTGAGGCAACATATGCAATTACGGCACTGTCCTTCTTCTGAGCTGCTGCGCCTGTTGAAGGAGGAGTAAAGCCTGCTTTTGCAGACAAGCTGTTTGCAACGAATGTCTTGGCACTAGTAATAATGTCGGCAGCATTTGCTGATGACATTGATACTGCTGGCACTAGTAGTGATGCACCAAGAGAAGCTGCAACGCTAATCTTTAGTAGTTTCTTCATGTGTATACCTTTCTTTTTGGGGGTCTGGACAAGAACGGGCGTCTAACCCTTATTTTTACCGTCCCCATCCGGATTGGAAGTTTTCCCATCCGGAATACTTGTTTGTGCCTTATTGCGTCGATTTCGACTTGCAATAGAAGCGATTGTGATTGCTATAACCAGCGTAAGACCGTTAAACAGCGGTGTTAAAAAGAAACTGTCGGGGAATAGCTGTAGCAGTCCTGAAATTCCAATAACCGCAATAAAGATACCCACAACTGTTCCAATTGCGTTCACGCGACCAGGCCGAATTGTTGTTGAACCAATAAAAGCTGCCGTAAGGGCAGGCAATAGGTAATCCGGACCAATATTACTTTGGACGTTTCCAAGCTGTCTTGCACATAGCAAGTAACCGGCAATACCCACTATGACACCTGATGAGATCATCGCGCCGTACACGTACCGACCTCGCTTGATACCCATAAGTTCGGCAGCGCGTGGATTAGCACCGACTGCATACATGTAACGGCCGATGGGAAGGTACTCAAGAACAATAAACATTAATGCGGCCAATACGATTGCAAATATGAATGTTGCTGGAATATGGAAAAGTGATCCCGTGCCGAGGTGATTAAACGATGGCGAACGCTGATTTTTCAAATCGATAACTTGTTGTCCGCCTGTAACCCAATAAGAAATTGAATAAATAACTTGCCCTGTTGCCAAGGTCGCAATGAAAGCATCCACCTGAGCCAGTTCGATGAGAAGGGCATTAATAGCGCCTACAGCAGCTCCACCTATGACGGTGAGAAGAAAAACCAGACGGTAATCCATTCCGTGCATTTGAAGAACCAGGGCTAAAACTTGCCACAAACCAACTCCGTAGCCGATGGAAAGGTCAATTTTACCTACAACCATAGGCAAAGTAACGCCTAGGGCCAAGATAAATAGTGTGGCATTGCCCGAAGCAAGGATTTTAAAATTGAGCAGAGTCGGAAAGGTATCTGGTCTTAAAACACTAAAAAGTACGAAGAGAACAACAATGATCGCAACCATTCCATAAACGGGAACCGCTTTGCGTAAAAAGCCCGCACCTTTCGGTGCTTCTAGAGCGGTAGAGCGTAGTGAATTATTACTCAATTTTTCCCCCTGTTGTAGTTACTGTCTCTAAATTTGATGCAAGTGAAATGAGATTATTAAAAGATATTTCATTCTTCTCAACAACTTTAACCGGTTTTCCTTGGAAAAATACAACTGCTCGGTTTGCTACTCGAACAACTTCTTCCATATCAGTCGAAATAATGATAAGAGAAGTTCCTGATCTTGTAACATCACCAAAAAGGCCATAAATATCTGCCTTTGCTCCGATATCAACTCCCATTGTTGGCTCTTCCAGAACCATTACTTTGAAATCAAGTCCGAACCACCTAGCTAAAATGACTTTCTGTTGATTCCCACCAGACAAAGTATCAAGCGATAGGTCTGGATCACGAGGTCTAACGCCAAACTTATCGAGATGGGGAAATGCATCTGCACGCTCCTTCTTTAGGTTCGTCATCTGCCAAATTCTCCGGCCCCACAACAATGGGTTTAGGAATAAATTCTCTTTAACTGACATACCAATCGCTACAGCTTCGGTCTCGCGGTTTGACGTGCTAAAACCAATCCCATTTTTCACCGCATCAGATACTTTTGAATATGTAAGGTGTTGGGCACCTGATGAAATACTTCCAGAAACATCAGAAAGAACTCCAGCAATTGCTCTGCCTATTTCGTCCTGCCCAGCGCCCCTTAACCCGCAGAAGGCAATGACTTCACCCTTATAAATATCTAACGTTAATGGTCCAATTCCAGAAGACATAAAGTCTTTGAGTGAAATTTGGATTTCATTTCCTGGTGAGGCAAACTGAGTTTCAAGTACTTCGTGACCCACAATCAAACTTACAAGTTCAGCCTTCGGCAAAGTTTTCACTTCACGATCGGCGACAACTGCACCGTTTCTCATAATTACTGCGCGATCAGCAACTTCATATACCTCATCTAGTCGGTGTGATACATAAATAATTCCGACTCCAGTTGATTGCAAATCTTTTAAAACTTCAAAGAGGCGCTCTACATCACTTGCAGGCAATGAAGCCGTAGGTTCATCGAGTACTAAAATTTTAGGCTTCTGAATGAGCGCCCGAGCAATTGCTAACAAGCTGCGATCTGTTCGGGTTAAGTTAAAGATACGGGCATCTGGATCAATTCCTCCGCCAACAATTTTCAATACTTCAACCGCTTGTTGATTCATAGCGCTCGGACTAATTAATCCCATCTTTTTTGGATAGCCAATTGTTTGGGCAATGTTTTCAGCAACTGTCATCCATTCAATAAGCCCAAGAGTCTGGTGGACGAAAGCAATTTCAGAACTTGTACCGTCCAACGAAAGTTTCTGACCATCCATGTACACATCGCCGGAATCAGGGCGATAAACACCGGCAAGCATCTTAATTACGGTGGATTTGCCTGCCCCATTTTCACCAAGGAGAGCAACGACTTCACCTTGGTTTACGCTAAAACTAACATTGTTTGCTGCGTGGGTTGCATAAAAAGATTTATCTAAGTTGCGTACTTCAAGCAATGCCGATTTTGACAATGTGGTTCCTTAACTGGGAATAAGTCCTAATGCTAGGACACAGGTAGGTAACATAACACCGGGCCGAGCGAAAGCAACAGGGGGCCAATTTCGTTATCAAATTGTTATATCGCCAATCAGGGAAATCCCTCCTAAAACGAGGATTCGGCAAAGTGCCCTATTTTCAACCAAATTTTGGGTTGACTACCCTCTCTCCTTCTGTAATCTAAGCAAGCCAATATTGTCTACTCCAATCAAAGGGTTCCCATGAGCGGTCACGACCACACAGTTCCAGATTTTGCAAATAACATTTCGTTTCTCGGACACACTGATCAAGGCGGCCGTGGTGATGGACTACAAATCATGGTTCACAAAGGCCATGCATATATTGCAAATATTTTTTCAAATGGTTTTACAGTAGTCGATGTTAGGGATCCAAGAAATCCAAAACCTGTTAATTTTATTCCTGCTCCCCCACAAACCTGGAGCCTTCACCTGCAGAGTGCAGATGACCTACTTCTCGTTGTAAATGCAGCAAATCTATTTGCTAACCCAGCATTCGCTGATGAGGCAAACTATTACGGAAGATCTTTTGGTGAAGTCTTCGCAAGCCAACCTGTTGATTACACCGCGGGTATGCGTGTCTATGACATAAGCACTCCAGCTGAACCTCGCGAGATCGGATTCATGCCAATCGACGGAGTTGGTGTGCACCGCATTTGGTATACAGGCGGACGTTGGGCGTATGCATCAGCCTTGCTTAAAGGTTTTGCAGATTACTGCTTCATAACAATTGACATGAGTGATCCAACAAAGCCACAGATGGTCGGAAAATGGTGGATCCCTGGACAACATTCTGCGGCAGGTGAAAAGCCATCATGGGATTCAAATAAATGGCGTTATGGATTACACCATGCAGTTATCTCAGGTGATCGCGCTTATGGTGCTTGGCGTGATGGCGGATTAACAATTCTCGATGTGAAGGATCGTACAAAACCAGATCTAGTTGTTCACAGAAATTGGTCACCACCATTCCTCGGGGGAACACATAGCCCGCTACCTCTCACTGATCGAAACCTCTTGATAGTTGCTGATGAGGGTGTCGCTGACAACGCTGCTGATGGAATAAAGAGGACTTGGATCTTTGATATTCGTGATGAGAAGAACCCAATCTCTATCTCAACATTGCCACAGCCAAAGGAAGATGACTTTGTAAAGAAGGGTGGGCATACCTGCTCTCACAATCTCCATGAAAATCGTCCTGGTTCATTTGTTAGCAGTACGACAATTTTTGGAACATTCCAGAATGCTGGTCTACGTGTTTATGACATTTCAGATGAATTTGAACCGCGTGAAGTAGCTGCATGGGTACCACCAGCTCCAGAGAAGATGTACGACGTCCGACCAAATAGGCCTAAGGTGATTCAGAGTGCTGATGTATTTGTGAATCCTGATGGCATTATGTATATGACTGACTACAACGCTGGTCTTTATATCTTGCAGTACGAAGGCGAATAAATCTTGGCCAATGTAGATCTGTCAAAACCAGATTTTGCAAAGAACGTTTCATTCTTAAGCCACACTGATCAAGGTGGTCGTGCCGATGGCATGCAACTTATGGTCCATAAGGGCTATGCATACGTCGCCCATATGTTTTCAAATGGATTTTCTGTTATCGATGTGCGAGATCCTCGAACTCCGAAAACTGTAAATTTCATACCATCCCCACCGAATACTTGGTCAACCCACCTACAAACGGCTGACAATTTATTGCTTATTATCAATGCTGCAAATTTATTTGCCCATAAGGCATTTGCAGATGAGGCAAGTTACTACGGGCAATCGATTGGTGAGATCTTTGCAAAACAGCCAGTTGATTACACAGCCGGTATGCGGGTCTATGACATAAGCAATCCAGAAGAACCGCGTGAAATTGGTTTCTTGCCGATCGATGGTGTTGGTACTCACCGGATTTGGTACACCGGAGGACGTTGGGCATATGCATCTGCACTCCTAAAAGGATTCGCCGATTTTTGCTTAATTACCATTGATATGGCTGACCCAACTAAGCCCACAATTGCTGGCAAGTGGTGGATCCCCGGTCAAAATCTTGCTGCAGGTGAAAAACCATCCTGGGATTCAAATAAGTGGCGCTATGGATTGCACCATGCGCTAGTAGCTGGCGACTATGCATTCGGTGCATGGCGTGATGGTGGAATGACAATTATTGATGTGAAAGATCGCGCAAAGCCAGAGTTGATAGTCCATAAAAACTGGGCGCCTCCCTATATGGGCGGCACGCATAGTCCTTTGCCTCTAATGGATCGCAATCTGCTGTTGGTGGCAGACGAAGCAGTTGCAGATAATGCAGAAGATGGCATTAAGAGAACTTGGGTATTTAATATTGAGGAAATCTCAAACCCGATTTCAATTTCCACTCTCCCTATTCCCGAAGAAGCTGATTACGTCAGTAAAGGTGGCCACTTTGGTACACATAACCTTCATGAAAATCGCCCGGGCTCATTTGTCAGCAGCGAAATCATCTTTGCTACATATCAAAATGCAGGACTACGTGTCTATAACATCTCAAATCAATATCAGCCGACAGAAATTGGAGCTTGGGTTCCGCCGGCTCCAGAGAAGATGTATGACGTAAGGCCAAATAGACCACAGGTAATTCAAAGCGCAGATGTCTTTGTCGATTCTGAGGGAATCGCGTACATGACTGATTACAACGCCGGGCTTTACATCATGCAATTTAATGGTGCGTAAATGAGAAAAACTATTGGAAAGCTACCGATCGCACTTTTTGCAATTGGCACTGGTGGATTTGGTATCGGCCTCACTGAATTTGCAATCGTTGGGTTACTTCCTAATATCGCAAGAGACTTTTCTGTTTCAACAGCGAGGTCAGGCTTATTAGTGTCGATGTACGCATTAAGCGTGGCAATTGGTGGAATATTTATAACAGTTTCAGTGACAAAGTATGACCGCAAAAAGGTTCTTATGTCGCTCATGCTTTTGTTTATCGCCGGTAACTTGATATCAGGTGTAGCGAAAACTTTTGACGTAATGCTTATTGGCCGTGTGGTCTCAGCACTTTGCCATGGCGCCTTCTTTGGAATTGGCGCGGTAGTCGCGATTGGTTTGGTAGCGAGTGACAGAAAAGGAACAGCTATCTCAATAATGTTTGGTGGACTCACTGTTGCAAATGTTTTGGGCGTTCCCTTTGGTACATGGCTCGGACAAAACTTTGGATGGCGTTCAACTTTCATCACAATCTCGGGAGTTGGTGTAGTGGCACTAATAGGAATTTTCCTATATGTCCCGAGTGATTCCCCAGAAGCTCTTAAAAGCCATTCCAGATCAGTTAAATATGAATTACGGGCCTTTAAACAACGTCAAGTTTGGTTTTCACTGCTAATAACTATTTTTGGTTTCGGTGGGATGTTTGGTGGGTTTACATATATTGCTTTCACGTTAACCGAGGTAAGCGGCTTTGCTGAATCAACGATGCCAATTTTGTTGTTTCTATTTGGAATCGGTGTTTTTGTTGGCAATTTTTATGGCGGAAAAGCAGCAGATCGAAATCTCAACAGAGCCATAACTGTTTCATTATCTTTGCTATTTGCAGTACTCGTCTTCTTTGCATTGACAGCAAATAACAAGGTTTGTGCACTTATTGGCCTAATACTTATGGGGGTCCTTGGCTTTGCTCCAGCAGCGGGGGTTCAGATGCGAGTGATGCACTATGCGAAAGATGCTCCGACTTTGGCTTCAGGGGCAAATATCGCTTCATTTAATATCGG